>Ga0208758_100055_pt1 | contig 89514 bp, 79 predicted proteins | sample LakWasM116_HOW13_2_FD_183930 | JGI IMG/M metagenome (GOLD analysis project Ga0208758, IMG submission 183930) | Freshwater sediment methanotrophic microbial communities from Lake Washington under simulated oxygen tension - Sediment Metagenome... | ecosystem: Environmental > Aquatic > Freshwater >...
TTGCATGCCATGCAAGCGCTCTCCCAGCTGAGCTATACCCCCAAACCTACATACTTACCGCTTTCAAACGATTGCGGTGTCAGCGAGGCGCAATATTAAAGATGGCCGCGGGGCTTGTCAATCACTTTCAATCTATTTTGCTTAAAATCCCAAAAATTAATACACAGGCCAAATCGGCCTATGCGACTTTGATTTTGAAATTATAGATTTGAATTAACCGCGAAAATTAGACTGACTTTCAAACTGCGTTAATTCAACGCGCGGTTGTGGCTGCCATCCTGCTTTACGATGTTCTGCAATTACATTGGTAAAAACACCGCCGCGTACGTAAAACTTGGCTGTTACGCGCATGAATTTAGGCTGGGTAGCTGCCACTAGATCGTCAAGAATGCGATTAGTAACTGCTTCATGGAAACAACCTTCATCACGGAACGACCACATGTACAGCTTTAAGCTTTTAAGTTCGACGCAAGTCTGGTCTGGAATGTAATCCAGATAGATCACAGCAAAATCAGGCTGGCCTGTTTTTGGGCACAGGCAGGTAAATTCAGGGATTTCCATATGAATATGAAAATCGCGGGTCGTATTTGGATTCTCGAAAGTTTCCAATGTTTTGCTTGGTTGCGCGGTAGGCTTGGCGCCTAAAGATTCTTTGCTCATGATAGATATACTGCTTTTTGCTTAAAAAACGTTATTATAACGCTTAATAAATCAAACAAAAATTTGTACTAGCATTTATACCTTACTTTGCGTTTAACTCACTTAAAATTAGCCGGATTCAAATCGTTTGTTGATCCAACAACGCTGCATATCCATGGGCAGCGTGTAGGCGTAGTGGGCCCTAATGGCTGCGGTAAATCCAACGTAATGGAGTCTGTGCGCTGGGTACTGGGTGAATCTTCTGCCAAGGAGATGCGCGCGGACGCAATGGATGCGGTTATTTTTAACGGTTCCGGCAATCGTAAGCCAATATCCCGCGCCAGCGTGGAACTGGTATTTGACAACAGCCTTGGCGGGGCTAGTGGTGAATGGTCGCAATATGCCGAGATTTCAGTCAAGCGCGTGATCGAGCGTGATAAAGGCTCTACCTACTATATCAACAATACCGCTGTGCGTCGGCGTGATGTCGCGGATCTGTTTCTGGGTACCGGCTTGGGTGGGCGCGCTTATGCCATCATCGGTCAAAATACCATCAGCCGCATTGTTGAAGCAAAACCAGAAGAGATGCGCGTATTTCTCGAAGAAGCTGCCGGCATTACCAAATACAAGGAACGCAGACGTGAAACCGAGCTGCGTTTACGCGATACACGTGAAAACCTGACGCGGGTGGAAGATATACTGCGTGAGCTGGATAAGCAGATTCTGCGTTTGCAATCGCAGGCAGTAGTTGCCACAGAGTACCATCGCCTGCACGAAGCTTTAAACTTGACCAGAGGCCAAATCTGGCTGCTAAAAAAGCAGGATGCGAGTGCTCTTTGGGAAAAAGCAGGGCGTGCCGTAGAAAAACTGATGAATGAGCTGGAAGCGCAGATGGCAAGTTTGCGCAACAGTGAGAGCGTGCTTGAAACAGTTAAACAGCAGCATATCGCTGCTACCGAGTCTGTAAATGCTGCACAGGCAGCTTACTATGAGGCAAATGCAGCAGTCTCCAACCTTGAAAATCAGGTCAAAAATACAGCAGATGCGCGTGAACGCATGCAGCAGCAATTACAGCAGTTACTGAACCAACAGGAAAAAAATGCTACGCAGCATGCCAATGTTGAAAACAGCTTGCTAGAGACAAATAATCAGCTGTTAACAGCAAATGCGGACTTTGCTGCAGCAGAAACCGGCGTCCAAACTGTGCGGGAGTCACTAACCAGCGCTACGCAGCTATATCAGGCCGCACTAGCTGAGTTTAATGCCAGCCAGACCAGTTGGCTCAATGCAGAGCAAAGAGTGCGGCTGGAACAAGCGAATATCGCACATATCGCACGCACAATGAATGATGCAACCGAACAGTTAAAAAGACTGCAGCAGAATTTATCCGCACTGCAAATCCCGGCAGATGATGTGCTGGCTGAGAAACAAACACAACTACTGGTAATTGAAGCCGAAATTAAAGCTATTGAAACTCAAATTGCTGATACGCAAACCAAAGAGCTTGCAATTCAAACTTCCATCAAAGCTGCGCGTGAGCAAGCGCATGAACAGCAGCGCAATCAGCATGTGCTGGAAGCCGAGATCAGTTCATTATCAAAAATTCAGCAATCAATGCGTGATGCCAATAATGAAGCTACCTTAGCTGCATGGTTGAAAAATTCAGGGTTAAATAATCATTCACGCATCTGGCAGCTGATTGGTATTCAATCAGGCTGGGAAACGGCTTTAGAGGCTGTTCTGGGTAGCAGGCTCAATGCGGTGGTCAATCAAAAACTGCCTGCTGCAAGACCGCCAGCCGCACTGAGTGTCGCTTTTAGCAGTAATCAAGGTGAAATTGAAGCAAACAATACAGAAGTAAACAACACATCTGCTTTTCCACCCATACTTTCTATCATTGAACGTGCAGACACAGCTTATATGGCAGTGCTGCATGACTGGTTGGCTGGCGTATATTTGTTAACAGAAGATCTGGACCCAGTTTCACTGAGTCAGAAGCTTACTCATGGCGAGTGCCTGGTTAATAGGCATGGTGATATTTACACGCGAAACAGCGTGACTTATTTCGGCGCGCAGTCATTGCTTCATGGGGTACTTGAACGGCAGGCAAGGCTGGAGTCGCTACAAGGACAGTTGCCGGAATTACAGGCGCAATTAGCCGCAGCCAATAAAGAGTTAGTGCAACTGGAGACCGAGTTGCAAGAGCTGCGTGCCAGTCAACATACTGATCAGCAGCATTTGAAACATACAACACAGCAGGCACATCAATTAAGTTTAAGCCTGCAGCAGCTTAAACAGCAGCAGGCAAGTGCATTACAGCGTAAAGGTATGCTCGAAGCAGATTGTCATTTGGCAGAGCAGAAGCTGGAGCGACTACAAACCGAAAAAGCACTTAAAGATACTTTGGTTGCCGAGATTATGGCTAATCTGGCACAAATGCAAACTGAAAAATCTGCGAACGAGGCAAAAAAACAAGATACAGAAAATCAGATGAATACTGTGCGCAACCAACTGCAAACGCAGGAGCGTGTTTATCAGGAAAAAGTATTCAACATAAAATTAATAGAAAACAATATCAAAGAGTTAAAATCAAAAATTGAATTTTTACATGAAGAAAAAACAAGTCTGGAAGTGCGTAGCAATGAAGTAAAAACTGCACTTGAAGCCACGAAAATGGAGACGCTGAAAGCGAATCTGGAAGTCGCGTTAAATCTAAAACAGGAGCGTGAGGCGGCGCTCATAGCAGCACGCAATAAAATGGCTGAATGTCAGGATACTCTGATACAGCAAGAACGGATACGTTTGCAAAATGAGCAAATGCTGCATCCGTTAAGAGATAAGCTGGAAGCAAGCCGACTCAACGAACAGGAAGCGCGTCTACACTTTGAGCAGTGCCAGACCGAGCTTGCATCTTTCAGTATGGAAGAATCGGTACTTGCTAGCAGTTTGCAGCAGCCGCATGAAGGCAGCTTGAAAATAGGTCAGCTTGAAAACAGAAAAACTAAACTCGAGTCTGATATTGAAGCGCTGGGAGCCGTGAATCTGGCAGCTATTGAAGAACTGACAACAGAGCAAACCCGAAAACAGTATCTCGATAGCCAATGCCTTGATTTAACGGATGCCAGCCAAACACTGGAAGATGCGATTCGTAAAATTGATCGTGAATCAAGAAGCCGTTTGCAAGCGACTTTTGATGAAGCGAACTTGCACTTTAATGAATTATTCAACACTTTGTTCGGTGGTGGACAAGCAAGGCTGGTGCTGCTTGGGGACGAAATTCTGGATACAGGCATGCAGGTTTTTGCGCAGCCGCCAGGCAAGAAAAACAGCACGATACACCTGCTATCAGGCGGTGAAAAAGCATTAACGGCATTGGCTTTGGTGTTCGCTTTATTCAGGCTTAATCCGGCACCATTCTGCCTGATGGATGAAGTTGATGCGCCCCTGGATGACAGTAATACCGAGCGTTTTTGTGCCATGGTGAAAAAAATGTCTGAAAGAACGCAGTTTTTATATGTAAGTCATAATAAAATTACGATGGAAATGGCACAGCAATTGATCGGTGTTACTATGCAGGAGTCTGGTGTTTCACGTATTGTTGATGTTGACATGGAAGCCGCAGTGAGAATGGCTGAGGCGTAAATCCTTAGTAGTTAAAATATAGCTGAAAGTTTAATGTAAATGAGTGATTTGCAAATAGTCCTGATTATCATCGGTGGCCTGATTATTATTGCCGTGCTGGTATTTAACTGGTGGCAAGAAAGGCGTTTCCATCAGCAGGTGGAGAATAATTTCTCCCCCATAAAAAATGATGCATTGCTGGAAGAGCCGTTACTCCAAACTAGCGACCTGTTGGATGCTGAAGATAACTTTGACGACATTGATTTTTCCATCAACCATGATTTGATAAAAGAAACGCCAATTGCTGCACAAGAACCAGTGATCGAAGTTACCGATCAGTTTAATGAGCTAGCCTCATATTCTGAAGCTAGCTATTCAGAGCCAGAAACACCACTATCAGCAATCCATGAAACTATCAGCGAAGATATTAAAGCTTCCAAGCCAGTGGCCGATGATGCTTCTGTAAACTTCAATAGCCCAGACATCAAACCAGTGAATCATGATGGTATCAAAGCCATTTTTCAGGATGCTTTTAGTAAAAACCTGACCCCAGATAACTTGCAACAGGCCCATACAGATACCTCACACAGCCAACCCGACGAAGCTAAACCGGAAATGCCAACACAAAACCTGCCAGCCAAGCTTCATGCGCAAGTAGATTTGATTGCTGTATTGCATTTGGCAGCCGAACTTACTGTAGATCAGATTTCCAGCACCTTAAAAAATGATTTTGAAGGTTACGATAAACCGGTGTTTTTATATATACAAACACCGGATTTACGCTGGTTACTACTAAGCGACGTTTCTACCAAACCTGAATTCGCAGACCAGAAAATATCAAAAGTGACTTGCAGTCTGCAATTGGCAGATAGAGCTGGCCCGGTTTCACGCAGCGTCCTGAATCGTTTTCAGTTAGCTGTTGAAAGTCTTGGACTTGATATCGACGCACAAGTAGAGTGGCAAAGTACAACTGATGCAGCCGCAGATGCCGTCGCTTTAGATGCTTTTTGTATTGATGTTGATAAAACCATGGGCTTTCATCTGTTGCATGGGGAGAACGGCGCATTTACCGGCACTAAACTACGTGGGCTGGCTGAGGCTCAAGGCATGGAGCTCGCTGCTGACGGTAGCTTTAAATATTATGATGAAGCGTCTAAAAAACAGACGATGTCAGCTTCAGTAACACCAGCACCATCATTTGTAATGTTCAATCGCGATCATTATCCATTCAGCCCTGACATGCTAAGGCAGTCAGTGGTAAAGGGTATTACGTTCCAGCTGGATATTCCGCATGTCACGAACTGCACAGAAGCTTATAACCATATGGTACAAGTAGCTAAACAAATGGAAACAGGCTTGAACGCTCTGCTGGTTGACGATAACAACAGACCGCTTGGTGACGTACAGATCGAGAAAATACGTCATCAACTAAAAATCATTCAAGCCACAATGCTGACACGGGGCATTGTTCCCGGCTCAGATGTTGCGCATCGATTATTCTCTTAAATTCAGATATGCAATCTCTGTTATTTGGCGCTGATCAGCGAGAAACTCAAACACGCATACAACAACTGCGTGAATTAATCGCGCGTTATGATTATGAGTATTATGTGCTGGATACACCTAGTGTACCCGATAGCGAATACGACACAATCTATCGAGAGTTGCAAGATTTAGAGCAGCAACATCCATCACTCATTACGCCTGACTCGCCAACACAGCGCGTCAGCGGCTCAGCGGTTAACGCTTTTAACAGCATCACACACCGTCAGGCCATGCTGTCATTGAACAATGCTTTTGAAGACAGTGAGTTAGTCGCTTTTGACAAACGCATCAGTGAGGCGCTTGGTATTGCCGAGGTTAGCTATGCAGTTGAACCCAAGTTTGATGGCCTTGCCATTACGCTGACCTATGAAAACGGTATTTTCACGCAGGGTGCAACGCGCGGAGACGGTTATACAGGCGAAGATGTCACGCATAATTTACGCACTTTACGTGCAATTCCAATGCGATTAAATTGCGCAGAACCGCCACAGCTTTTGGAAGTACGCGGTGAAGTACTGATGTTAAAACGTGATTTCGACAAGCTGAATCAAGCCCAGTTAAGCAAAGGCGACAAGTTATTTGCCAATCCACGTAACGCAGCCGCTGGCAGCTTACGCCAATTGGACGCACGTATTACGGCGCAACGGCCATTAACATTCTTTGCCTATGGCCTTGGCGCTGCTGAAGGTATCCCAACCTTGAGCAATCATGCCATGGCGATGGATTATCTTGCCGGCTTGCATTTTCCTGTGAGTCATGAACGAGGCGTAGTAAAAGGTGCTGCCGGGCTTAGATCGTATTACCAGAAAATCGGTGAAATACGTGATCGCCTGCCTTTTGATATTGATGGTGTTGTTTATAAAGTAAACGAGTTCAGCCAGCAAAACGAATTAGGGTTTGTGTCACGCGCACCGCGCTGGGCTATAGCACATAAATTTCCGGCACAAGAGGCGCTTACCATCGTTGAAGATATTACCGTGCAGGTTGGCCGTACCGGTGCAATTACGCCAGTCGCCAGATTGAAGCCGGTGTTTGTAGGTGGCGTGACTGTCACCAATGCTACCCTGCATAATGAAGATGAAGTACGCCGTAAGGATATTCATATTGGCGATACAGTGAGCGTGCGCAGGGCAGGGGATGTGATTCCTGAAGTGGTGTTCGCTGTGACTGAAAGGCGGCCTGCTGATGCGCGCCGCTTTGAAATGCCTGTTATTTGTCCTGAGTGTGGTTCACACATACTAAAGCAGGCCGACGAAGCCGTGGCACGCTGTACCGGCGGTTTATTTTGTCCGGCACAGCGCAAACAGGCCATTACACACTTTGCCTCGCGGCGGGCCATGGATATTGAAGGCCTTGGCGATAAACTGGTAGATCAGCTGGTAGAAGCTAATCTCGTGCATACACTAGCCGATATCTACAAGCTGGATTTAGATACCCTGAGTAATCTTGAACGCATGGCGAATAAATCAGCGCAGAACCTGTTAAACGCGCTTGAAACCAGTAAAAAAACAACGCTGGCACGTTTTATTTATGCGCTGGGCATGCGCAACGTCGGCGAAGCAACCGCAAAAGATCTGGCAAAGCATTTTGGCAATTTGCCGGCGCTGATGGAAGCTGACAATGAAAAACTGCTGGAAGTAAATGACGTAGGGCCAGTAGTAGCTGAATCAATTACCAACTTTTTCTCTGAAACGCATAATCAAAGTGTCATTGCCGAACTGCTTGCAGCAGGTATCAGCTGGGTCGAAACAGAAGGTAAGCAGCCTTCAACTGGAACGCTACTAGGTAAAACCTTTGTACTGACCGGAACATTGCCAACCATGTCGCGCGATAGTGCCAAGGAGCTTATAGAGGCTGCAGGCGGGAAGGTGAGCGGCAGTGTTTCCAAAAAAACAGATTATGTAGTTGCCGGAACTGAAGCCGGTAGTAAGCTGGATAAGGCGCAAGAGCTTGGCGTTACCATTTTGGACGAAGCCGGCTTATTGGCGTTACTGGGTTAAGCAATGGGAAATAATTACTATCATCAATATTTGAATGCCGTCATAGAAATTGCTAAAGATGCGGGTGAAGCAATTATGAAGGTGTATGAAACTGACTTTGATGTTAAAAATAAATCTGATAACTCACCATTAACGCAGGCTGACCTGGCAGCACATGACCTGATTGTAAACGCCCTGAACCAACTGACACCTGAAATCCCTGTACTTTCAGAAGAGTCTGATGATATCGATGCCAGTGTTCGCAATGCATGGCAGCAATATTGGCTGATTGACCCGCTGGATGGTACACGCGAGTTTGTTAAACGCAATGGTGAATTTACCGTCAATATTGCCTTGATTGATAAACACTCACCAATCATGGGTGTGGTTTATGCACCAGCCACAGATTTATTATATTTTGCATCTGCAGGACATGGCGCATTTAAGCAAATTAAAAATCACGCTGCATCACCAATCCACACCAGAGCTTTTAATATTGAAAAACTAATTGTTGCTGGCAGCCGCTCTCACAGTGATCATCAAGTGCAGCGCTTTCTTAATAATATCCATGTTGCAACTGGCGCAGTACCTGAACTTATCAGCATGGGCAGCTCTCTAAAAATCTGTCTGGTAGCACAAGGCTCGGCTGATGTGTATCCTCGGCTCGGTCCTACATCGGAGTGGGATACAGCAGCAGCGCACTGTGTATTGAAAGAGGCGGGCGGCGACATTGTAAATGAAGCAGGGCATACGCTGCGTTACAACACCAAGAAATCATTATTAAATCCCAGTTTTTTTGCTACTGTTCAGAAGTCATTTAACTGGTCTGAGTTTTTATAAACACACACATGCATTACTGTACTAACTAAAAGAATCTTGATGATATGAAACTACAATTAACTTTAACTACATTATTTACTGCATTGTATTTTAACAATGTTTATGCAATTTCAGATGATGCATATGCCTGCAATAAAGCGTATGAGCAGGGCGATTTTGTGACTGCAACCACACTGGCAGCCAAAGCACTCAATACGAACAGCCGTGACCGCGACGCGTTAATGTGCCAGGGACGCACCTACAGCGCACAAGGTGATTTGAAGTCTGCATTGTCGGCATTAAAGTCAGCTGAAAAGCTTTCTAACGGTGCATTTGATAAAACGATTGTCGCGTTGGTCACTGGTCACGCTTATAAAAATGCCAATCAATATGAGCAGGCCATTTCGAGTTATCAGGAAAGCCTGAAGCAGGCAGGGCTTGCAAAAAGCAAAGCTTTTGAGCGTGTGTCACATATTGGTATCGGCAATGTTCACGCTGAAACCAAACAATACCCGCTGGCACTGGAGTCTTATTTAACTGCAACTAAACTGGATGCCAATGACAATGAGCGCGGCGAGAGTTTTGAAAAGATCGCTGAGACATATCACATTCTGAATCAGCATGACCTTGCGCTTGAATACCAGATCAAAGCTTACTTTATGCATCAGAAATCCGGTACACCAGATCAGTTTGCGCATTCCAGTATTGAGTTGGGCCGTTACTATGCTGCAGCAAAAAACTACAATAGCGCAGAAAATACCCTGAATAAAATCATTAAATTCGCTAACGAGCAGGGCGGTGCTTATTATGAAGCCCAAGGTTATTATGTGCTCGCGCAGGTGAAAGCAGCAAGTGGTGATATGCAATCAGCAAAAGCTTTGATTGAGAAAGCCAGATTGATTGCTAAAAACACCAACGATGTAGCATTGGATGAAGAAATTACAAAAGAAACCCAAAACTTAATTAAATAAACTTTTATTCAATATATCTTTAATCATGTAAGGAACTGACCGACTGTTTGACTAACTAACGTTATCAATGATGTTTATGGAAGCCGTTTAGCGGAACTCCATAATTTAAGGTTACGCTATGATTATCCAAACAAAGTCCGACATTCTTTTATCAGAAATTACACCTAAAGCCGTTTTTGATGACAGGCGCACATTCCTGCAACAGGCAGGTATTGGCCTTATAGCTGGCGCTACAGGCTTGCTAACTAGCCCGTCATTTGCAACATCCGGCAATCTACCGGCGAGTTATAAACCAGGTAACTCCCCCATAAAGCTACCTCGCTTCAGTAAATCCAAATACGGCGCAGGTGAAAAGTTAACGCCCTATGACGATATCACCACTTACAATAATTATTACGAGTTCGGTACCGGCAAGGATGAGCCGGCAATCCATTCAAAATTATTCAAACCCGTGCCATGGACGGTTAGCATTGAAGGTGAAGTAAAGAAGAGTAAAACTATCAGCATTGAAGATATTTTAAAACTGGCACCTTTAGAAGAGCGCATATATCGTATGCGCTGTGTTGAGGGCTGGTCGATGGTGATTCCATGGGTTGGCTTCCCTCTGGCACAGTTAATTAAATGGGCAGAGCCCAACGCGAATGCCAAGTACGTCGAATTTATATCCTTAGCAGACTCACAGAGAATGCCTGGCGTAAACCTGCCAATACTCGACTGGCCGTATACGGAAGGTCTGCGTATGGATGAGGCCATGAACCCGCTTACTATCATGGCGGTTGGCTTGTATGGTGAGGCTTTACCTAATCAAAACGGGGCGCCTATGCGTCTGGTTGTACCATGGAAATATGGGTTCAAAGGTGCGAAAGCCATTGTTAAAATCCGTTTCACCGAAAAAATGCCAATCACCACGTGGATGAAAGCTGGTCCGAGTGAATACGGTTTTTACGCGAATGTTAACCCGCAAGTAGAACATCCGCGCTGGACACAATCTTCTGAAAAGCGCATCGGAGCAGGGCTGTTTGCTGGCCGTATTAAAACGCAGATGTTTAATGGTTATACAGAACAGGTAGGGCAGATGTATGCCGGCATGGATTTACGAAAAAACTTTTAAAGCTCAAATGCTGGTTTTTTTAAGTAAAGCTCCAAGCAAGGAATGGTTATCCCGGTTCCGGTTATTCCTGTTTTTGTTGTGTTTAATCCCATTGGCTCGCCTGTTTTGGCTTGGTTTTAATGACGACTTAAGTGCAAACCCGGTAGAATTTGTTGAAAGATCAACAGGTTACTGGTCTTTATTTATGCTGTTGGTAACTTTAAGTTTAAGCCCGATAAGGCTGCTGACAGGGCGCACATGGCAATTGCAATACAGGCGCATGCTGGGACTTTTTATGTTCTTTTATGCCAGCCTGCATATCACCACCTACTTATGGCTGGATTACAGCTTCATTTGGGTCGACATCGTTAAAGACATTATCAAACATCCATACGTATTGGTCGGCGCATCCGCATTTCTATTAACCTTGCCATTAGCAATCACCTCAAACAATTTTATGATCCGGCTACTGCGTGAACGCTGGAAGCTATTGCACAATTTAGTTTATTTAATAGCAATTTTAGGCGTAGTACATTTTCTATGGTTAGTTAAGAAAGATATCCGAGAACCCTTGTTATATGCAGCGATACTAGCTTTGCTATTAGGTATCAGAATCTACTATAAAATTTTAAGTAACAAACCCAAGCGCTAAATCTAATGTAAAAAACTCTCCAAACATGTAAGTGTTGGCCTTAAAAATCGACTAACTAGCATGTTTAACTAACCAGGGAGAAATTATGATGAAAGCATGCACTATATTGCATTCAAGTGCAGGTTTATATACTAAAGCTGTAGCGCATTTGAATGCCATAGGCGATTCTATTCCACCGTTATTTTTACGCTTAATTCTGGCTATAGAGTTTGGTACAGCTGGCTTTGAAAAATATCACGGTACTAACTGGTTTCAAGAAGTAACTTTCCCATTTCCCTTTAATCTGCTTCCGCCAGATATTAGCTGGAACATCGCTACATACTTTGAAATACTTGGCGCTCTAGCATTAGTACTTGGTTTGGTAACACGTTTTTTCTCAATATCGCTTGTGATACTAACGATTGTTGCCATTGCTTCAGTACATTGGGCTAGCGACCTTAGCAGCCTGAGTGATTTGTTAGCTGGCTACAGAATACTAGATGAAAGTGGTGATGGCTTAGGAAACTACAAACTACCTTTAATCTACTTGGTGATGTTTCTACCCCTTATATTCAGCGGTGCAGGTAAATTGAGTATAGATTATTGGCTTATACAAAAAACTTGTTTACTCAAGCAGTGATTGCTTAATTGGCTCAATAAGTAATCTGGCCAGACAAATACCAAGCTGTTTGATTGTCTTTATTGGCAATGTTGCCTAAGTCTAGATAGGCAGCGGTAATCGATAAGTTTTTAACTGGAAACCACGCCAAAAATATATCTTTGGCGTCATCCTCTTTGAAAACACTTAAATTACTCGGCTTGGCTCTATATTCAGCACCTAAAATTAAATTATCTGTCAGCATTACAGCAATCGAGCCAGCAGGTTGTAGCTGATGATGATTGTTTTTATCGCCACCAAAACCAAGCAAGCCGAACTGATTGGCTTTCGTGGCTTGCAAGGTGCCGTTAATTAAAAGATTTCTACCAAATACTGCACCTAAGTAAAGCTTGGTAGCAGCCAAGTAAAAGTCAACACCTGATTGATGTTTAGCACCCAATGCATTAGGTACAAAATCATAATCTTCATTGTGTTTCAATTGAATGCCAGCAGCAACTTGCGGTAGCCATGTGTCTTGATCATACACAGCGTCACCGAATAATCTGACTTTGGCTCCCAGCGTATTCATGCGTGCGGATTCGCGAGGCACAGTGTTGCTAAAACCAAACTTCTGCTGACTTATAGAAAGCTCAACACGGTTATTAAACCCGACGCTAAAACCGCCAGAGTCCAATTCAAAGCCGCCATTTGTTTTTGCTTGTGTATAGAATACTGAACCACCGACTTGCGCATCTGTGCCATACCCAGAAATGAGTGCCCAAGGCGTAAGGCCACCGCCAGCTGCGCCTTCTATTTGTGCAACACCACCGGTTGCCAGCAACCTATCCCCAGCTATAGCTGAAACATTGTGGCTCATCATAGTGACTCCTATAATGGCGGCCAAGGAGGATTTATATAAAATATTCAAAGTGCTTGTATGAGCGGGATTTAATAGACAAGTTTCACTTAAAGCGAACATTTAAAACAGTTTACATCATACAATGACAGCTGCAACCATAGGAATGAACATGATCAAATTGTTAACTTATTTGTTTATTATTTTGCTGACGTCATGTGCCCATCAAAACTCGAGTGTGCAGGCTTCTTATCACGCAACCTTATTTGAACGCATCGGTGGCATACCTGTCCTTACTATAGTGGTGTCTGAAACTATTGATACCGCAGCACAGCATCCTAAACTCGAAAGAACATTTAAGGATATCAAGTTAGCTACGCTCAAAGAAAGTGTTGTGAACCAGCTTTGTGTGCTCAGTGGCGGTGATTGTAAGTATGAAGGCGAAACCATGAAAAACTCGCACGCTGATCTTAAAATAACCACGGCAGAATTTGAATTATTTGTGCAAGCCATGCGTGACTCGCTTAACAGGCATGTTGCGACACGAGAGAAAAATGAATTACTTAAACTTCTAGCGCCTATGAAGCGCGATATCGTTCATCTAAATTAGGCTATATTTTAATGACCTCACTCAAGCATTACATACTACTTTTATCCACACTATTTTCATTCGCATCATTTCAAGTTAACGCAGGTGAAGTAACGGTAACCGTCACAGATAGTCTGGGCGCGCCGTTAGCAAATGCAGTGGTATATGCAGAGCCGATTGGTAAAACTGTGTCTAAGCCAACCAATTCAGGCATGGTAGAGCAGAAAAACAAACAATTCATACCCTTGGTAACTGTTGTGCAGTCTGGTTCTAATATAAATTTCCCTAATCGGGATTTAGTAAGACACCATGTTTACTCATTTTCCCCTGCAAAAACCTTTGAGCTTAAGCTTTATTCTGGCATACCAGCAAATCCAGTGTTGTTCGATAAAGCTGGTACTGTGGTGCTAGGTTGCAATATTCATGACAACATGTTGGCATACATTCATATTGTAGATACGCCTTATTTTGCCAAGACTGAAGATAACGGAAAAGTGAAGCTGAATGACTTACCAGCTGGACAATATCAGTTGAAAGTCTGGTATTACGCCACAACAAAAGAAAATTTAATTACAGAGCAAAATCTGAACATCAAAGGTTCAGAATCAGCCAACTTTAAATTGGAAACACGAACTAAATAGCCTACTAACCAAGGTCATACTCTTTGTTATACAACACAACGATAGTTATATTTCTTGATTTTTCAAAATCAGCGCTCAAGCTGACATACACATTTTATGCAATTTAAAAGTTTAAAAAGTCAAATCGCAGCTATTTTTCTAACCCTCATTCTTGCAATACAAATCATTACTTTTGTGGCAATTAAACTGAGTATAGATAAAAATGCTCGTTTGTCTGTGAGCCAGCAATTAGAAGTTGGCGAACGTATTTTTACCAATTTGCTACATCATAATCGTGATAACTTGCAGGTGGGCGCTAAGATTCTGGCGGCAGACTTTGGTTTTAAAGCTGCAATTGCAAGTAACGATACAGAAACAATCGCTTCAGCAATCCTCAATCACCAATCAAGGATAGACGCTGATATCGGCATATTATCTTCTTCGTTTCATGACAATTTGATCATTTCTGAAAAGTTACCACATGCTGATCTCAGCGAACAAGTGAGACAAGTGATTTCTAATGCAGAAAATAGCCCTAAAAAAAATGATTTTATTATTCTAAATAATCAACCATATCAATTAGTCGCCGTTCCAGTAAAAGCGCCACTTACCGTGGGCTGGATTGTAATGGGATTTAAAATCAACAATGATCTGGCACTCACGCTGAATAAACTGAGTAACCTCGATGTGACCTTTATAAGTAAATCCGATAGCGGAAAATGGTATTCAACTGCGTCTACAATGAGTGCAGAAAATGGCGCACAAATACTCAAACTCAGCCCTGCCTACCTCACTGCTGGGGTTACAAAAACAGAAATGGAAGTAGGGGGCGTAGACTACGGCACAAGATTTGTGTCGGTATTCAACACAAAAGGGCAAGAATTAATTGCCGTATTACAACGCTCTATAGACGAGGCTACCGCTCCATATCAAGTTCTGATGCTCAATATTCTGATACTGAGTATTCTTGGTACGCTAATGTTTATTGTTGGCATTATGTATGTGTCTAAAATTGTGACACAGCCGATTACTGAGTTAGCAGAAACTGCAAAAAAACTGGAAGAGGGTGATTACAACGTCCATCTTGAAAATCATAGGACAGATGAGTTAGGTAGATTAAGTAGCGCCTTCGATAGCATGACTACTGCAATTGCCGATAGAGAGAAAAGTATTCTAAGGCTTGCCTACTGGGATGAGATGACAGGTCTGCCCAATCGTTCTTTATTTATGCGTCAGCTTGCTGATGCTTTAAAACTATCACAGATCACGCAAGAGCCACTGTCTGTAGTGGTCATGAATCTTGACCGTTTCAAGCAAATCAACAATATTCTAGGCCATGAGTTTGGCAATAAATTACTTCATGCCGTTGCATTAAAGTTGCCAGAAGGGCTATCTAAAGAATCGGATACTGTATATCGCTTTTCTGGAGATGAATATGCCTTATTACTTCCTGACACAGATGCACATGCGGCGATGAATGTGGCCAAATCCATATGTAAAATACTTGAAAAGCCAATTCAAATCGATGATCATTATGTGGATACTAGCGCAGGCATCGGCATCGCAAGTTTTCCAGAACATGCAAATGAAGTAAATCAAATTTTAAGCTATGCTGAAAATGCGATGCACATCTCAAAATCAAAAAAATCTGGCCCTGTGATATTTAGGTCAGAATTTGATATTAGTAGCAATGTAAACCTAACGCTTGCATCAGAACTTAAAATAGCAATTAATAACAATCAGTTACGCCTGTTTATTCAACCAAAAATTGATATTAAAACAAGGCTGGTGAGCTCAGTAGAAGCCTTGATTCGTTGGATACATCCCAATAGAGGTATGATATTTCCTGATCAATTCATTCCATTTGCAGAACAATCAGGCCTAATCCGTGATATCAGTCTATGGATGATTGCTGAAGCGGCCAAAACACAAGCTATCTGGCATATGAACAATCTTGATATACCAATCGCAGTCAATATATCTGCGCGTGATTTAATTGATTCTGATTTGGCGAACAAAATCACCGCCATACTCAACACACATCAGGTAAATAATAACTTCATTACGCTAGAAGTAACTGAAAGTAGCATCATGGATGACCCGCAGCGGTCAAAACTTACATTGCTGAGCCTTGCTAATATCGGCATAAAACTTTCTATTGATGATTTTGGAACAGGCTATTCTTCTTTGGCTTACTTAAAAGAGTTGCCCGTGAGCGAACTCAAAATTGACAAGTCATTTGTTATGCATATGCAGCAAAATGAAAATGACCGCATTATCGTCAATTCGACTATTGAACTCGCACATAACATGGGGCTAAAAGTGGTAGCTGAAGGAATTGAGAATATAGATACATGGGGTTTGTTAGATAAAATGGGCTGCGATTATGGGCAAGGTTATTACATGGCAAAGCCGATGCCTGTAAGCGACTTTAACTCCTGGTTAAAGACTTGGCATTGATTTTACATAATATACATTATACGAAGTAATAGTGAATAGTTTTAACCTCCTTGGTTTTGCGTAGAATACGCGCGTTAAAGATAAACTCTTTACAAATATATAGACAAACCCTTTCATTGGATAAGATAAACTCTTTCACATTAGATTTTTTATAGGGATAATCTCTTTCATGCGCACAAATAACAAATAATCACTTGTATTAATTTAGTTCCAAATCGCGTTTAATATCACCTATTTTTTAGATTGGTTTTCTTTTCTGCTTGGGCTAGTTTTCTTGAGGTTTTGGATAACTGCTTTGAAATTTCAATTAACTTCCCATTTAGCGTTCCTACTTTCTCATTAAGTGCCGCAATAATATTCTGATTTTTAATTTGATCTTTGATGTACGATGATTGCTCATCTTTAGTTATTTTTCTTAATGAGATGATTTCTTTTTCTAAACGTTTGATTAGTTGCCTAGCTTGGTCAACTTCTAGTAATGACTTATTCTCTAAGCTTCTAAATCTTTCTTCAGCCTTTTGCAAAGAAGCATTTATTAAATTTAAATCTCTACTGAATGTGGCTTTTTCCTCACTTAATGCCGTTGATAAATTATCGCGTTCAATTTTAAGTGATTTAAGAGTTTTTTCTTGTATGGCTAAGGTATTGGTATTAACAAGCAATAAATTATCGGTCTCAGAGAGACGTTTTTGAGTGCTTTTTAGATCAAGATTACTCACATCAAGCTGACCCTGTAATTTTGCAGCATCTTGCCTGGCAAGTTCTGCATCAAGTTTAAATTTAAGAATTTCAGCTGTTGCATTCTCAATTAGGTCAGTGAATCCTGCTTGTGCGGCCTTTTGAGCTTCATTCCATAGCGTTGCAACAAAGTCTCCTGCCGCTAAACTTATATTCTCAGGTATATCGTTACGTTCTATACGTACACGACTTTTTCCCCGCAGCTCTGACCAAAACTTATTTAACGCATCTGCCGGTGCAGACATGCTCCCTCTGCGTACATACTGATATAGCTTATTGGCCGTTGGCGTAATGCCATATCTAAAAAACAACAGCACACATACTTCACGGTACAAATCCTGCGTCTCAGTAAATTCGCTTCTTAGCTTTTCAATTTCAATTTGAAGCTGCTGTTCGTTAACAATGATGGCATTCATGATTTTTACCTCAATATTATTAATAAATAATATTACGTATTATGTTGTAAATACAATTATTTGTGACCATTATTTGACATTATTACTCTAATGTCAAATAATATCTAAACTTACGATTTTAAAAGTATCGAGACTAATATTGACTTTGCACACTAAATTAACTGTTATCCCAGGAATTGCCACGATTGATTCTGTGCAACTTTCTTCTGAATTGGATGGCAGCAATGGACACAATCGCGCCATTGGTAACCGTCCCCAGATCACCGCAAATACTGATTCCGATGCCATTAGGGTGTGGCTAGCTCGCTATCTTGATACCAAGACCACTTTTGATAGTTACCGTAAAGAAGCAGAGAGGCTGTTGTTATGGTCGGTGATTGAACTTGGTAAACCATTATCTTCTTTAAGCCATGAAGACTTCTTGGTATACCAACGTTTTCTAGCCAATCCGCAACCAGCTGAACGATGGATTATGATTCAGCGTAAGGTAGCTAGGGATGACTCGAAATGGCGCCCGTTTGCAGGCCCCCTATCCCCTACCAGTCAACGACAAGCGATTGTGATCCTGAATGGCATGTTTTCTTGGTTGGTGAACGCAGGATACCTGGCTGGAAACCCATTATCTTTATCCAGAAACCGTCAGCGTAAAGCCAAGCCTAGAGTTACTCGCTTTTTAGATGAGGATCTATGGAAAGAAGTAAAGCTGACGATTGAAAGTATGCCACGAGAAACCAATCGCGAACGTGAGCATTACCAGCGCGTACGTTGGTTATTTTCATTGCTGTATATCACAGGCATGCGCGTTTCTGAAGTCACGCAAAATACCATGGGTGGTTTTTTCAGTCGTAAAGACAAAAACAGTGAATCAAGGTGGTGGCTGGAAATTACAGGTAAGGGTGACAAAACTCGCATAGTGCCGGCAACCAATGAGCTAATGCTTGAATTGGGACGTTATCGCCGTGAGATGGGACTAAGTTTAAATCCGATCGAAGGAGAATCAACGCCTCTATTGTTGCCTATTGGCGGCAAACAACGGGCGATGACCAGGAGTGCGCTGCATTTGATACTCAAACAAATCTTCAACCTCACTGCTAAGCGTCTGCAAGAGCGAGGACCTGATTTTATAGCTCAAGCCGCAAGGCTAGAGGCGGCTTCTGCGCATTGGATGAGGCATACGGCGGGTTCAAACATGACTTCTGGCGATATGGACATCAGGCATGTCAGAGATAATTTAGGCCATGAGTCCATTGCTACAACGAACAATTATCTACATTCAGAAGATGATAAGCGTCATCAGGATACTGAAGAACATCATAGATTAGATTGGTAGACTTTATTTTTTGGCAGTTGAGGACTGTGTCATTAAACCTTTGATAGCCGCATTCGTATTTAATTGTTGCTGACTTATCTGGTTAATTTGATCAGATTGATGCTCTATTAATATATGAAGTTCTTTTTCTTTCTGCTCGTGTATTAATTGCGTATTGGTGGCATTTTTAAGCTCATTTGTGTCTTGATTGAATGCCATGATGGAAACCACTAAGGATGCTAACGCTAGCAGCGCAGTAATAATAAGAGAACCTACACCTAGCCATAACTGGAAGTTTACTTGCTTATCGGTTTTCTCATCTTTTGCATCGAATCTTAATAAAAAGCTCTCTGCTGATTCAGCTAAGTCTTTTAGCATTTCTGCTGATTGGGCCGTCATTTGACCAGTAATTTTGGCCAACTCACGGTCTTCATTTCTTTCACGATTAAGGCGATTTTGATGTTCAAAAAGCTCATTGTGGATTTCTGGTTTGTATGTCCTAAAAGCATGAGCTTCACGTTTTTGCTCACCAATTAAACGATCATAGCTCCCAAGTGTACTGCCAAGACGTGCGGTGCTTGCATTTAATTGTTCAAAAATTTTCTTGGCAGGGCTCTCTATACTTTCTAATATCATTTTTCGCTGATTGATCAGAAAGTTTTTCTGATGTGTAATTTCAGCTTCTAAAATGCGATCAAAAAATATTAAAGCCGTTTCTTCTGGCCTTCTTGACTCTAAGACTCCGCCGCTCTTTTCATTGTGCTTTCCTTTATATGCCCCTAGTTTCGTATTAAATAGGTCAACAATTGCATTAAAGTCAGGCTCAGACAAGCTAGAGTAAATATCTAAAGGAATGGGCGTAACGTCCTCAGAAAAACTGGTTCTAGCAATCATGCTAATCAAAATCGGCAATACCTTTTGAGCACGATTTTCAGGGGTTTCTTCACTTAAATCCGAGTAAAACTTATAGTTATCGATCGAAGGTGAATATGCGTAGACAGTGCCTTGAGAGGTTTCCACACTTCCCATCGGCTTTGCAAACATATCTAAATTTAGTTTTTTACCCCCTTCTGCCACTTGATAGTCCTTTATATTCTAATTGGAATTGATACTTGCGGCTGTAGAGGCACCAAAATATTTTGATAAGCACGTAAAATATCATTATATAAATTCTCGTGTTTTGGTGCTTCAACAGAGATAATAAGTGCATATCGAATCTTCTCGGCACGCGTATTGGCTGCACCTCCGGCCCTAGCGTTGTAATGAATATCGAATACCGGGCCATTTAAGGTAGTTCCACGCATATTCTTTTCACCATGAAGCACTGTTTCCCATTTACCCATATCCGATCTGCGCTCAGCTTCTGTAGAGTATTTTTTCAAATCGAAAAAGCCTTTAGTTTCCGCATTTGCCTTGCCAGTTTTGACGTTATTTTCATCTGGTCGGAAGGTTACCTCTAGTCCTGCGCGTGTGTATGCAGCAGAGTCTTGGGGATCCGTTGGGGAGGCATAACAGAAAGTTGCTTTCAACGTGATATTGCCAGTCAAACCGCCTTCTGGAAGCGGTAACGTTGCGCGTAGATATTTGCCAGGCTTCAATTCGCCTTGGTATACGACCCTTGCCACTCCAGATGGGCAAGTTATGATGTCTACTAAATCCTCTTGTATTTTCCCCCACCCTACTTCGTTTTTATTGTGATCCAACGGGTCAGCACTATGTACCAACAATGCTTTAATTGCCAATGGAGATAGTTCTCTTCCTAGAATGGCTCTAACACCCACTGCATTTCTAAGTAAATATGGTGCGGCAAAGCTGGTACCTAAAGTTGGAGTAATTTCTGGTTTACCACTTGGTGTAAGTACATGAAAGTATTTGTTGGGGTCACCACCAAAAGCAAGTAAATCGGGTTTTACAACGCCCGGACTACGGCCTGGACCTACTGCACTATAAGATGCGCGCGCCCATGTACCATCAGTGTTATCAGCAGCTCCAACAGCAATGGCATTAACACAATCGGAAGGTACTTGAACTCTAGCATTCCCGGATGCGTGATCCATTTCGCCATTGTTACCTACTGAAACAGTCATAAATGTATCGCCATCACTGAGTATGTCATCGATGACAGATGTCCAAGCATGAATTTCCGTGTCTTCGATCGGTAAATCCGGGCCAAGGCTAAGGTTGATAAACTCATACTGACGAGACAGCAATGCTTCTTCAACAAACCCCAATGTTCTATACAGTTCTAAAGGGTCTTCATCTTCAGTTTTGCGATCCAAAACTCTCAGGTGGTCAACAAAGGAATATGGTTGTGCAGCTTGCTGATTATGTAAGATGGGACCAAATAAGAACGCTGAGGTCACAGCTAGTCCGTGGTCGGGCCCTTCTGGATCATCGCCAGCAACAGGATCCATCTGTCTATATGAGCGTAGCCAAGTTGAGATGACATGTTTATCAGGCAAACCTCCATCAAGGATTGCGACTTTAGGTTCTGCAGATAATGGTTGTGCAGTAGGCAGCTGGCAGCCTAAAGCAGGACCACCCGACCGTTGAACAGGTCGCATACCTCTTAGTTTAGGCATGGCACGTATAACACGTACAAACACGAATTCTGAGAGTCTATTGAGATTCTTGGAGTTACCCTCTACAGGTACAAACCATAGGCTTCCTACTCTGAAACCTAAATCCACATGAACTTTCAATCCATTACGTTTCGCATAAGTTAGAAATGCCTGTTGCTGTGGCACTCGCCCTTCTTCAGGCAAAAAATGGAGGCCAACTTCAAAGAATTTCTCGTCTCCGTCGATATTGGTAGCAAATCGCTCCTCAGGCACAAAACTTGAGAAGTTTTCAATATGGGTCAGGTCTTCTGCTTCATGAGAAATTGGATTGATATTTTGTACCCAATCACTTAAATGTCTAAAAACATCACGTTTAGTGGCTATAAAGATCTCTGTCGTCGTACATTCTTTAGGAGCAGATTTTTTTGTCCAACTTTCAGGCGTTACTGAAACGGTGCGACTTCCTATTGCTTCAACCCCAGCTGAACGCAATAACGCAGTAGGGAAATAAGACTTCGCTATGAAACTTGGATTAAGCGTAAGAAGAGCCACGCCGAAATCGTCAGGACAGGCTTCTAGCGGTAACTTATCAAGTTCTTTGGCTGTAGACTTTAACTGGGGAGCTAATCTTGCCACAGCCTGATCAAATGTATAAGCTTGAGCCTTTCCAGGGACTCGCTTTGGCGCTTTAATATCATGGGTTAAAAGTTCGCCCCGTCCAATCAAAAAGTTTGTCTGACTCATACGCTTAGTCCCCTTCTGCAGGTTTATCATCTTTCAAATGCTTGCGAATCGTGTCTCTGCTAACTCCCGTGATATCTGAGATAGCATGCTGAGAGAGTCGCGTTTGTTTTGCCAACAATACTGAAAACTCAATTTTTTTCTGTCTATCCAAGTTTATAGCTCGTGTTTTTATGAAGTCCTCTACCATATCGGCATCTGAATCTGTGCCGAGCGCCAATGCACGCCTAAATCTTTGTATCGCGCGTTCAATGTCACTGAAGGACTCACCTTCGAATGCAAACGCAAGCACATCTGCCCAGCGGCTAAGCAAAGCGTAATCCTGCCCTGCAAAATGTTTTATGGCTTCCTTAATTGATTTTTGATCAGGCAGTTCAAACTCAACCTTAAGATCAAATCGTCGCCACAATGCTGGGTCGATCAACTCTGGATGATTGGTTGCGGCTAACAGCAAACCTTCAGATGGCCATTCATCCAGCTCTTGCAGTATCACTGTCACCAACCTTTTTAGCTCACCTATATCAGAGTCGTCACTTCTACGTTTGGCGATCGAGTCGATTTCATCTAATAACAAAATACATGGACTGCTCTTAGCAAAGTCTAATGCAGCTCTTATATTGCTTCCGCTGCGTCCAAGTAGACTGCTCATGACTGCAGTAAGGTCAAGTACATACAATGGTAAATTCAATTGTGCAGCAAGCCATCTAGACGTCAGCGTCTTGCCTACTCCTGGTTGACCTACAAAAATAGCAGATCGTGTAGGATCAAGCCCCAATGATGCTAATTTCGCAACTTGTTTACGTTCTTGAATCAACTGCCCTAAAGTGTCTTCTAATTCAGTAGAAAGTAAGGGATGCACATCGTCAGGCTTGTCTTTAAATACTTTAAGTAAAGATAGGCGAGACTCATCATCTCTAGGCAATACCGTTTCTTTTGAAGCTATTGTAGTTTTTCGTAACGCCGTGCTTTTCCTGGTCGGTTTAGACTTCAGATAAAGATTAATCTGCTCTACAAGCTCAGGATCTCCATCGCGATATTTTCGAACAAGTCTAGCCACAAACAATCTTACGTCGTCTGTTTGCTCTGCTAATGCCAGTCTGATTAACTGGACTAAATCATCTTTAATTTCTTTCATTTCGCCCATATAATATTTAAGTTGTTGATAATAATCATATTTATATTTGTATAAATTGGACTAGATTTATTTTCTCATGTTTGATATGCTTTGTGAAGCCCTATTAGTGATTTTGTACAAATTAAATCTAGAGAAAGTAAAACGATGACTAAAGACAACCTCTTAAAACTGATTGCCGAGAGCGGATATAACGTTGGCTATGGGGCTAAAAAACACTTAGCCACTTATGATATGGTCGAGAAGATTCCTGGCTGGATTGGCTTTATTTCACTCGTGGTCGGTATATATGCCTTGCTAATACCTGACTTGGCACAAAACATGATTTCGGCAGCATTTATCGTGATTGGGATTGCATCTCTATTTATCAATTTTTATACAGATGCTAAAGATAAATACCAAGTTGCAGGCAGTGCCCTGACTGACAAGTTTCATGAATTGAGAATTCTGTACCAAACAGTGAAATCAACAAATACAGGTGATGATCTAACGCAATACACGGAAGACTTAAAACGTATACAAAAGGAGGTTTTTAGCCTACGTATTAATAAGCAGATTTTTTTAAGCGATTGGTACGCTCATTACAAATTCTTTTGGCAGTCCCAAACCGAGTGGATGGACGAACAACTAAATTTCAGCCTTTTAAGAGATAAGTGGCCACTAAGCTTCACAATCATTGTTTTGTTAATAGTCGTGGGGCTCATTTACAAAGCTACTTTGCTATTGATTAATTTAATTCACTTCTGCTAAAGGTTGGTATGAGCGCGCCACTATTTAAACAGTTTCGAGATAATATTGCCGTACAAAATGCAGCTGACATCTCAACGTCATATGCTGGTATTACTAAACGGCTTAACCTGGATTTCTGGGATATTGAGTCAGATATAACGCACTGCCGGCAAGTAGGTTCCTACGGAAGAAATACAGCTGTACATGGCATTAGTGACCTAGATATGGTGTTTGAGTTACCTTGGTCTACTTATGAGAAATACAAGGCTTATACAAATAATGGCCCATCGCAGCTATTACAAGCTGTACGTAGCTCGCTTTTAACCCGATATCCTAATACCACCATTAAAGGGGATGGCCAGGTTGTATGTATCGAGTTCGGGAAATTCAGGGTGGAAGTATTACCGGCTTTTTGGGATGCAGATATAGATGGGTACCGCTTTGGCGACACCCATGATGGCGGTACTTGGAAAGTTTGTAAGCCAATTCAAGAGATTGATGCTGTCAACCAAAGAAACAAACTAACAAATCGCAACCTCAAGCATGTATGCAAGATGATCCGAGCTTGGAAAAATGCTAACGGTGTGAATATCAGCGGTATGCTTATTGATACTTTAGTTTATAACTTTTTTGGGCAGACGGATGAATATGATGCAGTGTCGTATAGCAGCTATGACCGACTCTTCGTCTCACTATTCAGCTATATCGGCAACCTCGAACATCAAGACTTTTGGCTAGCGCCCGGCAGTGGTCAACGTGTCAATAACAAGGGCAAGTTTCAATCCAAAGCAAAGAAGGCGGCAGTAAAATGCCAAGAAGCGCTAGATGCTGATACTGAAAAGAAAAAAGCCAAGATTTGGCGAGATGTATTCGGACGTTCATTCCCAAGCGAAGTCGTTAAACTTAAAAAAGCTGCTGCTGTGTACGAGTCCGTTAATGATAGAAGCACGACTGAGCAGTTTATTGAAGATCAATTTCCAGTTGATATTCAATTTGATTTAGAGGTGAACAGCGAAGTTACTACGAATGGCCAACACGAGGGGCACCTCCGGGCACTATCAAAGAGGTTTGCATGGTTACCCGTAGGGCGAGGCCTTAGATTTTTTGTTGAATCCTGCGATGTCCCAGCACCCTACACTCTCTTATGGAAGGTTAGAAATGTTGGTGCTGAAGCAGAACGACGCAGAATGATTAGAGGTGATATCTTATTGGATGAAGGAAAAAATCAGCGTATCGAAAAGACTACTTTTCATGGTGAGCACTTTGTGGAAGCTTACGTCATTAAGGATGGTGTTTGTGTAGCACGTGATTTGATTGACGTACCAATTAGTGAAAACATTTAAGCTAGTTACATAGCTCTTTTTTATGACTACTATCACGTGGGGTTCGCATCCCCACGGGGACGCCAATTAAGCTGATTGCTGGATAATCATTTCATCCTTTGACGCTGAACATGTTGATTAATAAAAACCGCATACTCTTCAATGTTTTTTATCTGGGTAATGTAAATATTAGAGATTTTAGTATCAGTCGATTTCTGAAATGAGTTTCTCTTAAAACCATCATAGCCTACTCGCGCTAAAGCAGAGTTCGCCAACGTTTCGCACCATTTTCGCAAGTCGTTTACTAAAGCAATTAACTCATCACGTTCTAGTTCATCAGTTGTTAACTGCCCATGAAAAATTTTATTCCGATAGTCTATTGCCTGACTTAGCCTGCTCCGGAGATGTTGGTAGTCGTTTCCTATGAGCTCATTAGTGGAGTAAGGAATAAGCCGGTTTATTCCTTGTTCAAAGCCATCGAAATAGACTTTGTTGTTTGTAGCTAAAGCACTTCTAAGCGAGGGAATGTCTGCATAGCTGAAACATGGGAACTGGAAGATGAGATAAGTAAAAAGTTTACGCAGTTGCTTTTCAGTTTTAATCAATGCCAATGCAAAGGCATCCACTCCCCTAGTTTCGGCTGTTGATTTAAGTATCAAGTCAACGGTGTCAAACTCTGTCGTAACGTTCATATGTAGTTATCTAGGGAGCGTAGATTGTTAGTAAGGCTTTGTTAGTGCTGGGCTTGTGCACTACTGAGCATGCGTTTCGGAAAAATTTAATAGGGTCAGTTCGGAATGTAAAATGCATTTATCCTGTGGCGAATAGCGAGCCTGGTAGAACTTAAAATCATCTCTATTGTTTTCCCTGCATTTACTTTCTATTATTTTTATAATTTCAAGCTTGTCTTCAGTTTTTGTTTTGATACCAAAGATAATGCCTTTTAACGACTTAAAGTCATAAGTAAGCGATCTGTCTTTGGGATCGGCAAAGCTGTCAAAAGAACTGGATAAGATAAGCCTGTGTTCGTTTTCATAAGCCCAGTCTTTGGACTTGATTGTGATATCACGGTAGAAATTCTTCCAATATTGATCTCGCCATTTTTGTTCATCGTTAATGATGTGATCTGCACAGCGACTCCTTACACCATCCATTGAATACCACATTGAATTCAGTTTAGGGATTGGGAGTCGTCCCAGCATCCTGAAAAAATCGATTTGACCATAACCTTCAACATAATTTATTGGGTAAAACATGTGATTACCGAAGCCATACGTTGGCCCCGAAGAACTATATCCATTCCTTCCTTTTAGTTTTAAGAAGGACTGTTCATCAATCACATCCGCATTAAAAATGAGGCACGCCCCAGTATGATTATCTCCATAATGCCCCCATACTGAAGAGCTTTTACACACTGTCATAAAACAAGCGGTATACCATTCAGGGAAAACAAGCTTTTCAAGTTGGGATAAATATTCTTCTGAAAAATCATTGATTACTAAATTTCTATTCTTTTTGTCCCTATCGATCACTCCATTATGACGATAAATTAAATCCATCTGAGAACGGGTGTGTTTGTGAGCAGCAAATATCGCGCTGGATAAAGCTTCACCTGAGCCTTTTTCTTTTAATCCTGCCTCAAGAACACTAATAAAATTTTGATCAATGAGGTCCTGTATCGGTTTGTCTGCAGTGATGTCTTTGTGGGATCGTTCTGGAATAAATCCTTTTTTTTCATACTCAGCGTAAATTGTTTCCAGTGCAAAAGCATGTATATTGCTTAAGTAGAAAAAAAGTTCATCTCTTCTAACCGGGGTAGATCGTTCAGAAATAGATTTAATGAGCGTGGTTAGGTTTGAGTTTTCAAAGAACCTGTTTGTAATATCGTAGAAGAGTGCCTTGTACATGGGCGTTGGGAAATCTTCTTCACCATGAAACACCGGCATGCTGTCTTTAGATATCGGGTGATCTTCACCTGACAGTATTAATAATGAGCATAGCCTTTCTAGACACAACAAATAATGCCGGAACAAATTTTTCCAGACTATAAAATCTCCGCTCCAGTATATGTCACGAAACCCTTCCATTGGGTCATTCAGTATTTCGGGCCCGGCAAAGAAAATACTTTGCTTTTCCAGCTCTTTAAACTCCCCTATCAAACTAGCAATACGTCTGAATCTGTAAAATTCCATGTTCATATAATTAGGCTTAGTATTCGTATGTATGAAATGATACTGGTATCAAGTCGTGTTCATCTCAACGCCAGCTTTTTTAGTTACTTGAATTGCCGCAGATAAACCTAGTCCAGCCATAATTACTGCAACCAATAAATCTGGCCAGCCACTTCCACTACCAAAAACACCTAAAGCTGCCAGCATGACCGCCACATTGCCAATTGCATCGTTGCGGCTGCATAGCCACACAGATTGCATATTGGCATCACCTTCACGGTAAGCATACAACATAAAGGCTACACCTGCATTTGCTATCAGCGCTATGAAACCAATGGTGCCCATAGTGTAAGCCTCTGGTATCAAGCCTGATTTAAAAGCCCATAGCGCATTTGCAAGTACAAACAATCCAAAGATGCCCATCGTTAGGCCTTTGAGTAGCGCAGCACGAGCACGCCATAGTAAACTCATGGAGAGCACAGTAAGTGAAATACCATAGTTCGCTGCATCTCCAAAAAAGTCGATTGCATCTGCCATTAAAGAGACTGAGCCTGAACTAAAACCACCCAATACTTCAACAAAGAACATGGTTAAATTAATCGCTAACGCAACCCACAATACTTTACGGTAGCGCGCAGTTTGCACTGTACCTACTTCGCACCCACTGTCACAACAATCTTTAGCCATATTTCTTCTCCATCTATTTTGATTAATCGTTTATTTGTTCGTTATCTTTTGCGTACTTAGTTTCTATCCATTCGTAAACTACAGGTAACAACAGCAAAGTCAGCAAGGTAGATGTGATTAAACCTCCTACCACCACAGTGGCAAGTGGCCGTTGCGTCTCAGCGCCTACACCACTTGATAGCAACATTGGCACTAATCCTAAAATGGCCACGCTGGCGGTCATCAGCACTGGTCTAAGTCGTAACATTGCCCCTTGTTTTACTGCTTCTGCCACTGACAAACCTTTATCCTGCAACTCATTAAAGAAGCTGACTAGAACAATACCATTGAGCATCGCCACACCGAACACGGCGATAAACCCAATAGCTGATGGCACAGATAAATATTGACCAGTAATAAATAATGCCAATACACCGCCCACTGCAGCGAACGGTACATTAGCAAGGATCATTGCGGCATACCTGAATGAATTGAACGCCGTATAGAGCAAAATAAAGATAAAGGAAATCGTCAGCGGTACGATGATGGATAGCCGCGTCAGTGCGCGTTGTTGATTCTCAAAAGCGCCACCCCATTCAATCCAATATCCAGTCGGTAATTTAACTTGGCTCCGTATATTGGCTTCGGCTTCTTTCACAAAGCCATCCACATCACGACCTTTCACATCCAACTGAATCACGGCGTAACGCTGTAATTGCTCACGACGGATAAATGAATAACCTTCAGCTACATCCACATTTGCGACTTCAGCCAGCGGGATCATACCGCCTGTCGGTGTGCGTAGCGGAATTGCACCGATAGCTGCTGGACTAGCTTTAGCACTGTCTTCTAGTTTGAACGCAATATCATAACGACGCACGCCATCAATCAATGTAGAGATAGGTTCTTGGCCAATACCAGAACGCACCACTTGTAATACATCGTCCGCATTCATGCCATAACGCGCGAGTTTCTCACGATCAACGGTAATACGAATCTGTGGTTTACCGATATTGGCTTCTAGTGACACATCGGTAGCACCTGGCACTTTATCAACCACTTCTTTTAATTGCCCTGATAGCCTATCTAAAGTAGCTAAGTCGCTACCATAGACTTTCAAGGCCAGCGTTGCTCGAACACCAGAAATCAACTCTTCTACGCGCATCTGAATCGGTTGGGTAAAGGCGATGACTGTGTTAGGTGCTACTTTTTCTAACTTCTCGCGCATACCGGCAGCTAATTGCTCAATCGACCTACCGTTTGACCATTCCTCTTTTGGCTTAAGTTCAGTATAGATTTCCATGTAGTTTACATCTGCTGTATCCCCTTTTTCCGCACGACCGATCATGGCTATAGCGGTGTTGACTTCAGGAAACTCTTTCAAGGATTTTTCAATGCGTTTGGAAATAGCGATGGATTCATCCAATGAGGTAGATGGAATAGAGGTCACACGCCACATAATTGAGCCTTCTTGCAACTGCGGCATGAACTCTTTGCCAAGAAACGGGAACAAGGCCAGACTTGCTGTCAGCGTCACAACAGAAACAATGCCAACTGTTTTCTTATGTGCTAATACCCAATCTAAAAGTGGCAGGTAACGTCGCTTGATGACCCGCATCAACAACGTATCGCGTTCAGCTTTGGGTTTCAGGAACAGAGCTGCAAGTACGGGTATGAGCGTCAAGGCGAGAATCAATGAACCTGCCATCGCAAAGCTGATGCTAAATGCCATAGGCTTGAACATTTTTCCTTCTAGCCCTTGCAAACTAAATAACGGTAGAAATACCACAATGATAATTAGAATCGCGAAAGCCATCGGATTAGCGACTTCATGTGCTGCTGCTAATACAGCTTGAGTTCGATTCACTTTACCGTCATGTTCAAGCCGTTCTGCCATGATACGGAATGAGTTTTCTACCATAACTACTGCGCCGTCAACCATTATGCCGATACCAATTGCAAGACCAGCCAGCGACATCAAGTTAGCCGAGAGACCAGCCTGATCCATGCAGATAAATGCTGCTAGCATTGCCAATGGCAGTGCAGCGACCACTACTAATGCCGAACGGACTTCACCCAAGAATAAGAACAAAATGATAGCGACTAAAATAGAACCTTCAATCAAAGCTCGGATAGCGGTATCGATGGCTTTATTCACCAAATCAGTACGTTCATAGACTGTTTTAATGGTTGTGCCTTCTGGCAATGCTTGCTTAGCCGTAGTCAATTTTGCTTTAACAGCGTCCACCACACTTTTAGCATTTTCACCAACACGAGAAAGCGCCATTCCGAGTACGACTTCTTTCCCGTCTCGAGTGACGGCGCCGGTGCGCAATGCACCTCCTTGCTGTATTTTAGCAATATCACGCAAATAGACGGGAGTGCCATTGACAGTTTTAACGACTATTTGACCAAGCTCAGTTTCATTTTTGACTAAGCCCAAGCCACGTACTAAGAACTGTTCTTGCCCGATATCGACATACTGCCCACCAACTTGACGATTGTTTACACCAACTGTTTCTAGTACCTCCTTAAAGGTAAGGCCATATTTAGCAAAAGCTTGTGGGTCTAGTACGATTTGATATTCACGTTCCTGACCTCCCCATGACATCACATCATCTACACCTGGTGCGGTTCGCAAAATCAGGCGGATTGACCAGTCTTGTAAGGTACGTAACTCCATGTCTGATGGAGCAGATTTTAGTGTATCGGCTTTCGCTTTCACTGTTTCTAGTTTTTCTTCAGCACGTTCCACCGTGTACCAAAACACCTGGCCTAATCCCGAAGTATTCGGCCCCATTTCAGGAATACCGTAACCAGCTGGCAATCGTCCTGCGACTTCCTGCAATCGCTCTGCGACTAAACGCCTAGCAAAGTAGATGTCCATGTCATCTTCAAAGTACAGGGCGACATAGGACAATCCAAACAAACTGACTGAGCGAATTTCCTGTACTTTGGGTAAACCAGCAAGTGCCGACTCAATGGGAAATGAAAGCAACTGCTCAACATCTTCCGATGCAAGACCTGGCGACTCTGTATAAATATTCACTTGTACTGGCGTGACATCAGGAAAGGCATCAACAGGTACTTTATGCCAAGCACGAATGCCTAAACCAGCGACGACGACGAATAAAATAATGACGAGTAACTTGTAACGCAATGAAGCGTCTATGATTGAATTTAGCATGATGTTATCCCTTAATCCGCATCGCCAATTTGCGATTTCAATTGACGAGACTTAAGTGCATACGCACCGCCCGTGACTACTTGTTCACCTGCTTTAACTCCCGAAGTAATGACAACACCCTTGTTCAGCTGCTCTCCCACCTCTACAGCGCGTGCCTCAAAACTACCTTCAGCTTGTATGTAAACTGTAGACTGGCCTTGCACCAGCAACACCGCTTCTTGCGGTAATATTAGTGCTTCACGTGAGCTGGTTAAATCAATCACAGCACGCGCAAACATCTCAATGCGGAGCTTTCTGTCGGGATTGGGTAATTCGATACGCGCCTTAACCGTGCGCGTTTCTTTATCAAAAATGCTGGAAACATAGCTTACTTTGCCTTTGAATGATTCATCAGGGAATGAGGAGACCGTGACAGTGGCAGGCGCACCAATCGTCAGTTTGCCTAAGTCTTTCTCTGACACATCGGCTTCAATCCAAACCCTGCTTAAATCCGCAATGGTAAATAGCTTGCCTTCAGGTTTGACTAACTCTCCGATTACCGCATCTTTTTCAATCACCACACCTGAGAATGGTGCAGTAATCACAAAGGTAGAGATACCTGTATCAGATGAACCGACTAAGATATGTAAATGATCGGCACTTGCACGAGCAGTAGTTTGTGCACGCTCATAGGCATTTTTAACTTTTAGCCATTGGCGTTGCGGTACCACTTCTTCTTTGTACAATTTATCAATCCGCTGGAAATTGGCTTCAGCAAGTTTCAGTTCACTTTGCGCATGACGATATTCAGCACGCGCTTCGCCCATCTGGATACTGTCGATTACTGCAAGCGATTGACCAGCTTTGACTTGATCACCTAGGTTAGCTGTTACTTTAATCAGTTTGCCTTCAACACGCGGTGCAACAAAAGCAATACGGTCTTGATTAGCAGTAATGTTGGCACTGAGTATCAATTGATCAGAGACTTTCTCTAATTGAATTTTTTTAACAGTGATATTAGATTGCTGTAACTCTTCTGCAGATAAATTAATCCTCCCACTTTCACTCTTAGGCTCAGCTGTACTTTCTGCAGAAGTCGCTTTAGCAGGCTCTTCCTTGTTGTCTGTGGTTTCTTTAGTTATCTCAGGTGCCTTGGATGCTCCGCAACTGCTAAGTAAAAGACTTAATGTCACGGCAACCGCTATTTTCTTAATGGGTATTTCTTTCATACTTATTGATGATATTGGCATGGTGTTATCCTTATTGTTGATTGGCTGACTCAGTGGCGAGTGGCCAACCTGCTGCATATTCGAGTTCTATTTGAGTGAGACGTAAATCAAGTTGCGCTTCGATTAAGTCGCGCTGTGCATCGATGACTTGTCTCTGAACGAGGAGCAATTGTGGCAAAGCAATCTCGCCATTCTTAAAAGCAATTTGTGAGAGTTTTAGATTTTCTTCTAACTTGGGATAAACATTTGTTGTCAGTCTTTGCACCCGATCTTGCAAACTTAGGCGACGTTGCCATGAGGCAATCACTGAGGCTCTCGCATCACGAGTGAGCGTATTTTTTTCGATTTCAACCTGATTTAATTCAGTAGTTGCTCGGCCAATACCCGCTGCATTCTTACGAAATAACGGTATCGGTAAAGAAAAGCCCAGGGAGGTCACAGTATCTTGCCCACCAACAACTGCATCACGGCCGTAATTTAAGCTAACTGTCAGGTCTGGTGTTCTGATTGCACGTTCTAAATCCAAAGTGCTACGCGCTGATTGTTCACGCCAAGAGAGTGCTTTGAGTGCTGGGCGATTTACAACTGAAGTCAGTAGATTATCCAAAGTGTATATGGTTGTGGGGGGCTGTAGCTCCCCTATCACTGTTGGTAATTCCTGCGCTGGTAATTGCAACGCTGCTGAGAGCGCAGTAAGTGCACGAGTCAATTGCTCTTGAAGTAAATTGATTTGATTACGTGCTCGTTCAGTTTCAACCACAGCAAGATTGCCATCAAGCTTGCTATCTTCACCTGCCTCGACCCGTTTACCAATCAAGCCAGTATTACGCTCAGTCAATTCCAGCGTGCGCTGTTCAGTTTCAATACGTTTTTGTAGTGCGAGCACCTGTACAAAACGTTCTTCTACCTCAGCATTGACGCGACGCCTCTCTTCATCAATTTCTTGTTGCAGCGCTGTTAATTTTGCATTGGCGGTCTGGCGTCTAAATCCTTGCTGACCTGCCAATTCAAAAGTCTGGGCCACACCTGTGTTCCACTCGCTACGTCTTGAGTCTGAATTGGTCGGATCGTAGAGTTTACGAGACCCACCTTCTAGATTTACAGTTGGATTGTTAAATAATGGCGCATTAACGTCTGTAATCTCGCCTTTTGCCGCGTCTAGACCTGCTATAGCTTTACGTAACTCAGGACTGTTACGTTGCGCCAATGCTAAGGCTGACTCAATGGTCAGTGATTCAGCAAAGCTGTAAGTTGATGCAGTGATGAATCCAAAAAATACAAAGCTAAGAAATAGCCACAGACTGCGACTATGCTTAACCAAATGTGATGTGTATAACACGTTAAACCCTCTCTCATTCGTTAGTACATTTTCCTACTCAGCAAAAAGCCAGAATAAGAAAACCCTAAAAACTAAACTAGAGAGCGTGTGAGTGGGGGGCGGTAAGGCCCTTGTAAGAGTGGATTTTCTAAAAGATGATTTGCGTATGAAAAAACTACTGGCGCTTCGTTAAATACCAAAACATTGGTTGACGTATTTTCAGCAAAACCTAGCAAATGAAATGCTATTTGACAGCCATGGTTACAGTGCTGATTTTGAGCGACTTGCTCTTGCTTGCTATGATTCTGATGTGCTTTTTGCACTTCTTGGTAGAAATAAGCCGCAGTATCTTCTTTGATTGCATCGGCGATCGCATCTGGACTCATCGCCCATAGCGAAGCAAACGCCACAGAAAAGGCGACGAAAAGAGCAATTAATCTGTTGTTAATCAGATGCATTTACAAATGTTATATCATTTTGATCAATTACAATAATTTAAGATATTAAATTACCATAATTTAATTATTTAAAGTCCGCATTTTTACAGACTGTGGACTTTTAATAAAGCTGAATACAAGAAAAGCGACAGGCACTAACACGAGGCTATATGAAATCCATGCGCCTATCCTGCCTTGTGGGCCATAAGCTTCCGTGGCAGCGTGCCAATAAGCATTATCAAAGAGGCCTAAGTTCGCGATTTCAACAGATTCGGTATATTCATGAAACGCATATATGACTAATTGAATAGAAAATACCACCATGAATGCCGCTGTCACTTTAAAAAATAGACCCAAATTGATACGATGCCCATACTTACTCCATGCGGCAGCGACTAAACCAGCGATACTTATACCCATTACGCCACCTAAGGCCAAATGTAAACTATCGTTGCTTTGCGCCAAAGAAGCAATCATGGTGGCCGCTTCCAATCCTTCGCGACCTATCATTAGTAATACAAACAAGAAAATTGCTAGCTTAGCGCCACCGCTTGGATTCTGCACAGCACGGTCAATAGCACCAGTGATTTCACTTTTCATATACTTACCCATTTTTAGCATATGCACCGTACAGCTAATGACAAGCACCGCGGCAGTTAAGGCTAATGTACCTTCCCAAAATGGCGTTAAAGCACCTATCTTCGCAAAGATAAAACCTAAACCTGCACAAGCCAAGATAGCTAAAATACATGCACGATGGACAGATGGAATAAGCTTTTCGCCACCAGTTTTAACCAAATACGTAAGTACAATTGCAACTATCAGAAAGGCCTCAAGCCCTTCTCTAAAAGAAATCATCAGAGTTTCAAACATAACTAAACCTTTGCATAGTATTTAATACTTTAAAGTAAATTTATAAATGATATTGATTCTCATTATATTGTAAACCTATGATGTTTACTAGATAACTGATTACATTAATTTAAGGTGAATGATAAACGAGCCTGCGTTCGCCTACAGTTAATTATTTAGCCTCAAAAATTGATTAGCTAATACCATCCATAACATGAAAATGATTGAACCAAAACAACTTCTACTTTAAATTCATTCCGTTAACTACCAGTTATACTAAAAAATAAAAAACTTAGTATAACTGGCATCAACCGGATTAAATCAATGCCCCGTATGGCCCATCGGTTTGCGTACAGTCATTTCCATGCCACCTTCTGGAGCAGTCGTTTGTGATCGCTCCACTGGTGGTAAATCGTTAATCACTTCACGCGCCACAGTGCCTTTGGGATGTTTAAAGTAACCAGGGTCTTTGTAATCATTACGCGCAAGCCCCTCCCTTACTTTGACTGTGGTGAACATGCCGCCCATTTCAATAGCGCCAAACTGACCAGTACCACTCATCATAGGCAAAGTGTTTTCAGGAAGCGGCATATCCATCATCTCGGCCATCTCTGTCATTTCAGACATGCCGGTCTCACCCATCGGCATATACTCTGGCACTAGATTACCGATTTTTTTCATCAAGTCCCCTTGTTTAACGCCCAGTAATGTAGGCACGTCATGCCCCATGGCATTCATGGTGTGATGGCTTTTATGGCAATGGAATGCCCAGTCACCAGGCTCATTCGCAATAAACTCAATAGCACGCATCTGTCCTACCGCTACGTCAGTGGTAACTTCGGGCCAACGAGCAGTAGCTGGAACCCATCCACCATCCGTGCCTGTCACTTGAAACTCGTGCCCGTGTAAATGAATTGGGTGATTCGTCATTGTGAGGTTGCCAACGCGAATACGAACACGATCATTCTTCCTGACGACAATCGGGTCGATTCCAGGGAAAACACGACTGTTAAATGTCCATAAATTGAAATCCAGCATGGTGTTCACTTTGGGTGTGTAGCTGCCAGGGTCAATATCATATGCATTCAGCAGAAAGACAAAATCACGATCCACAGGCATGAACTTGGGGTTCATCGGATGGGTGATCCAGCTCCCCATCATACCCATTGCCATTTGCAGCATTTCATCGGCGTGGGGATGATACATAAAGGTGCCCGCACGTTTTGCCTCAAATTCGTACATAAAAGTCTTACCAGGTGGGATTGGTGGCTGATTCAGCCCGCTTACGCCATCCATGCCATTAGGTAAGCGCTGGCCGTGCCAGTGAATACTGGTAATTTCAGGTAATCGGTTCGTAACAAAAATTCTTACTTTATCGCCTTCAACCACTTCAATCGTAGGGCCTGGACTTTGCCCGTTATAGCCCCATAGATGTGCTTTCATCCCGGGCGCCATTTCACGCACCACCGGCTCAGCCACTAGATGAAATTCTTTAATGCCTTTATTCATACGCCATGGCAAGCTCCAACCATTAAGCGTTACTACGGGGTTATAGGGTCTACCGGTATTCGGTTGCAACGGTGCTTGTGTGTTGGCTTGATCTGCATAAACAATTTCTGGCAATGCGGCCATTGCAACTTTACTTACAGTCGATGCAGCGATACCAGCACCGGCCAATTTGAAAAAGTCACGTCTGCTAAATTTAGAAAAATCCATGTTAATTTCCTTCCATCATATTTTCGTTACCAATCAGCGTCATTTGTAATGCGCTATCGGCCATCCAGAATTCACGTAAAGCCTCGATATAGCTTTTCACGCTGGTGACTTGCGCACGTGCGTCACCAAACAGTTCAAATGGGCTGGTTAGCATGCCGTTGTAACGAAGTTGGTTCTCTTGCAGAATTTTTTTGCGAAGCGGCACGATTTCATCACGTATATGCTTTGTCACATCGTAATTGGTACGATAGGTGTTATAGGCCTCGCGGATTTCAGACTGTGCATTGATGGCTAACTGTGCGGCACGATTCACTGATTGCATGTAAATGGATTCAGCCCGTGCAACCCGCGCAGTACCCCAGTCAAATATTGGCAACTCGAATGACAGCTCTACCCCTTTTTTATAAGGATCGCCGCGACGACCTTCTAACACTCTGGCAGGACCTATTTCCAGTACATTAATGAAGCGTGTTGTCTTGGTGAGGCCTAGTTGCTTAGCTAATGCATCTGTTTCCAGTCTGATCGCCTGTAAATCCAGTCGTTGCTCAAAAGCTGCTTTTTCGAATGGTTGCAGCTCGTCAATGGATTTGGGTAAATCTGGTAGACGTTCTTCCAAATTAAACTGATCAACAGATACACCTAGCAATCGTGATAGTGCTTCATAGGCAGATACTTGCTTATTGGTCGCGCTTGCGTAATCAAGCGCCGCATCTGCATAAAAGCTCTGCTCCCGCGCTTGCTGCAGCTTGTTATAGTTACCTGCCTTAACCATCCTTCTTGCTAATTCAGCACTGGCTTCTGCAGATTCTTTTACTTGCTCGCTATAGCGTACCTGCTCTGTTGCCGCGACCGCATTGAAATAGGCGATACGTGTGTGATTTGCGATTTTAATCACTTCAAAAGCAGTTTTTTTCTGGGTTTGTACAAATCTCTGACGCTCAATTTCCTGCATTTTCGGCATGGTTAACAGCGAGAAAATGTTAAACGTCAGTATTTGTTCGATCTTATAGTCGCCATCATTCTGTGTATAAAGCATCGAAAACTTCGGGTTAGGCAAACGACCAGCCTGTACCAAATCAGCTTCAGATATACCAAGGTTGTAAAAATCTGCTTGTAAGCCTTTATTGTTCAATAGCGCAATTTGTACGGCTTGCTCTACATTTAAACGTTTGGATAATAATTCTTTAACACGATCATTCACCTTGGATTGTTCGTCTGCAGTTTTTGGCCAGCCGATGTCCTGCTTGATATGCTGCTGTGTCGCTTCCTGCACGTTCCCAAAGCCGCCGTCTTTAGAAAAGGTAGCGCAGCCGCCAAGCACAAATGCGCTACCTATCAATGTAACCAGAGTACGGTGTTTCATCGAAAAGGGAATATTAATGTTCATGCTGTTCTCCTTCAGCCTCGTAATGCTGATGTCCAGTAGTTGCTTCTGGCTGGCCAGTTTCCACATGTGAGTGTTGTGTAGTTTGAGCTCCGCCACGAGGATGGCTATGGCCAGCGCCTTCGCTGGCAGGCAGAGATAACACACCAATACCGTGCCGATACACGACTTCTCCACCTAACCATGCAGTGACTGCGATCGATTGAGTTAACAAGAAAAGGATAAACAGCATGGGTACGGAGATCAGTTGATTGGCGCGATACTTCCAGGCATCCCAGCTAGCGAGCAATATCAAGCCAACAGTGGTAGGAACTGCCCATGATCGGTGTAACAGCATGGCGGCATGCCCAGCATCATCATGGTTGACGGAGTTATAAGCCAACCAACCAAACAATACAGCTACAGCAGCCCCTATCGCGGCAAGCCACAGCGTAAAGTGGCCAGCAGCTGCAAGCTGTGCGGCGCTAGGATGACTGGGCCGTACATAGGCTGCAAGACTTAAAAGAAATGCAATAACGGTCAAGGCAATCGGAAAGTGCACTACGGCTGGATGGAAATTAGGGATGATCTGCCATGGTGTGGCTTGTGCTGCAGGCACCGTTGAAGGCATTGCCATCCCAGCATGTTCATCGCCTTGTCCGGATGCGTGTTCGTGTGGTTGAGATTCATCTTGCGCTGTATCTTCATGACTTGGTTGCATGTCATCCGGCTTTGACTCACTCATCTTCGAATGGTCCATCGCCTTCATATCAGACCCACCGTGATCATGCCCAACCATGTCGTCATGTTTCATCTCTGGCATGGTCTCTTTTTTCATTTGCGGTGCTGCTGACTTGCTATCACTCATGGACTTCATGTTGTCATAGTCCATACCTGCCATTTTAGAATGGTCCATCCCAGCCATTGGCGCCATGGTATGGTCGTGCTTCATTTGGCTGTGGTCCATGCCCTTCATATTGTCTGGAGCCGTTTCATCCATGCCTGCCATGCTGCTATGGTCCATACCCTCCATTGCAGGCATTTCTTTGCTGTCTGAAGGCATATTAGCCATCTGTTCAGGCGTCATGTTATGTTGCATGCCTGCCATGGAGTGCCCCGCATGACCGTCGCCACTTGAAGGCGCATTTATGGATTTCCAATCTGACAAGTTGTCTTCAGATAGGGGTTTGTAACTATCAAAGGATGATTGGTAGGTATTGGTCTCTTGAGACGCATCTGCAGCCCATAGGGGCGTAGACGTTCCAATACCAAGAGAAAGAATAAACAACGATAAGTTGAATAGTTTCATCGAAATCTCATTTCAAAAATAAATGTAGGGAATCAGCAACAGGCAAATAGCCTGTTGCTGAACTGAATCCATCGGTTTATTCAAGAAATGGGAGGTCTTTGAGGCTGGGCACTAACGTGCGAATGATAACTTGGTTCAAACAAGGCGACTTCGATTGCTTGAACTTGGGATTGCATTTTATCTAATTGGCTAGGGGGTAAAATGGTAAAACAAGCCATGCAGTGACCGCACTTTGAACAATGGTCATTCGTTGACTGTTTCTGTCCTGCATCGTGCTTCTGATGGTCATGTTGAGTCATGTCATGGTCATCATGATTATGGCTCTCAGTAGTCACAACATGATTGTCACAAAGTTGGTCAGCAACCATCATTCCGCTCGCGTAAACAGTATCTGTGAAGAATATTGTTAATAGCAAGAAGATAAATACACGCAACGATTGTAGCTGGTTAAACTGCATAACTCTAGTTTATATTAATCAAAGTAAATTTCAACCTACATTACTTTATCTAACAGTCATGCAGCAACTATTTAGTGCTGATGCAAAGAATCAATGATTGGACATGCTGTTTCAAAATTCTCTCTCTCGCATTTTCCGATCAACTCTTGAAGCGCTTCGCGGATACGCTCAAGTTCAGCGATTCTGGCATTCACCATATTCAATTTTATCAATGAAGCATCATGCGTTTGCTGGCAGGCATCACAAGCTTCCATGGCTAATAACTCTTTAATCTCCTCAAGCGTAAAACCTATCGCCTGTGCACGTTTAATAAAGTGTATGTCGTCAATGCACTTTTCCGAGTAATAACGAAAGCCACCTAATGCTTTAGGAGGCTCGGCTATCAAACCTTTACGCTGATAAAACCTGATCGTTTCAATATTGACGGCAGCCGCTTTTGCCACTTGGCCGATGGTTAGTTTTGATTGCATCACATCACCTTGAATAAATCTTAAAACAGGTTGACATCGTACTATAGTACAGCCTTTATAGTGCGCTTTTAATTCTGTATATGGACGTTATATGGCACAAGATAAACTAGCGAATACCACGCTCATTGGCGGTGCAATCGCCGCGATTGCAGCTTCCGCTTGTTGTTTAGGGCCGCTGATTTTAATCAGCTTAGGTGTTGGCGGCGCTTGGATATCGAATCTGACGATGCTTGAACCCTATAGACCCATATTCATCGGCATTGCTTTAATCTGCATGGCTTTGGCCTATCGCAAGATCTCAAATGCATGTTTACCGAATACATTGTGTGTTAAACCACAGACGAATAGAAACTATCGAGTGATGTTTTGGATAGTCTCTGCGCTGGTGTTGATTGCATTACTTTATCCATATTTTATTACATTACTTGATTAGGAAATCGTCGATGTTGAAATCCATTATTTTAGCCATCTCATTAGTGACCGCATTGAGTACTTCTATTGTTTCATCTGCGGCAACTCAACGGGCGACCCTAAAGGTGGGTAGCATGACGTGTTCTTCCTGCCCTATCACTGTCAAGAAAGCACTACTTAAAGTAAAGGGTGTGCTGCAGGTAACAACCAGTTTGAAACTGAAACAGGCCGTTGTCCTTTTCGATGACACACAGACATCTTCGCAAACGCTTACCGCTGCAACTGCGAATGCTGGTTATCCATCTACTATCATTAACGCACCCGTAAAAAAAAGATAATTTAATATGAAAACAATTAGCCTAAACATCAGCGGTATGACTTGTGATCACTGCGCAAACACGATTGAATCTGCTTTAACAAAAGTTTCAGGGGTAGACAAAGCCTCCGTACCTTATGCGGATAAATTAGCGGAAGTGGTAGTAAAGCCCGGAGTTAATCTTAATGTCGAAACGTTGATTAAATCCGTTCAAGCTGCTGGCTATGATGCTGATTTGAATAGTCCTGAATCAAATAATACTGAATTAGATAACACTCAATCACCAGATTTCTCAGTACCAGCAATTCCCCATCGCAACCCACTCAAAATCGTTGTCATCGGTAGTGGCTCCGCTGCGTTTGCAGCAGCACTTGAAGCCAAAGATCTGGGCGCTCAAGTCACCATGATTGAATCCGGCACGATTGGGGGCACTTGCGTCAATGTCAGCTGTGTACCTTCCAAAATCATGATTCGTGCAGCACAAATGGCGCATCAACAAACACATCATCCGTTCTCTGGCATTGAAACGCATGTGCCCAGGATTGATCGTGCAAAACTGGTCGTGCAGCAGCAGGCAAGGGTTGATGCACTACGTCATGAGAAGTACGAATCTATTCTTGAGAGTAATCCCGAGATTAATCTGGTCAAAGGACGTGCACGCTTCAAAGACGCCAATACTGTCATTGTTACAAAAGAAGACGGCGCTAAGCAAATAATGACAGCAGATCGCTTTCTAATTGCTACAGGACGTACGCCAGTGTTACCCCAGATTGCTGGCTTAGCGGATACGCCTTATTGGACTTCCACTTCGGCTCTCATCGCTCCCCAGATTCCTGAGCATCTGATTGTGCTGGGGGCGTCCGTAGTGGCAGTCGAGATCGCGCAGGCGTTTTTACGACTAGGCGCCAAAGTAACCATGCTTGCCCGTTCAACCTTGCTTTCTCAAGAAGACTCGGATATTGCAGATGGCCTAAAAAAAGCCCTCGAAGCTGAAGGTATGGTCATCATGACACAAGCGATAGTTGGTCAGGTTACGCATGAAGATAATTTGTTTCAATTGACAGTGAATGACCAGACTATAAGCGGAAACCATCTATTAGTTGCTGCTGGGCGCACACCCAATACAAAAGACCTAGGCTTAGAAAATATTGAAGTGAATATGACCTCACTGGGGGAAATCATTGTCGATACGCAAATGCGCTCTTCGTTACCGAATATCTTTGCTGCAGGTGATTGCACCCCGTTACCACAATACGTGTATGTAGCCGCAGCGTCCGGGAAAATTGCAGCGCGCAATATGGCCGGGAAAGAGACAACATTAGATCTTCTAGCCATGCCTGCGGTGATCTTTACTGATCCACAGGTTGCCACCGTCGGTCTGACAGAACAACAGGCAACAACTCAAGGTCTTCGAGTTGAAAGTCGCAAACTGGGTCTTGAAAATGTACCGCGTGCACTGGTCAACTTTGATACCACTGGATTTATTAAGATTGTCGCCGAACAAGAAACAGGCCGAATTGTTGGCGTGCAAATTTTAGCGGCAGAGGCGAGTGAAATCATTCAAACTGCAACGCTTACAATCCGTCATCGCATGACCGTACAAAGCTTAACCCAAGAATTATTTCCTTATCTGACAATGGTAGAAGGGCTAAAGCTGTGTGCATTGACCTTTTTTAAGGATGTGGATCAGTTGTCTTGTTGTGCCGGGTAATAGCATGGTTATGCTCATTCACAAACAAACAATATTTTCTGGGTATGTTTAAATCCACTGCATTGTTCATTTACCTAGAAAACTAAAATGGTCAGCTAAAGTAGCTGACCATTTTTACTAGTTTAATTATTGAATATATTGCTAACAATCATTTATTAATTTTTAACTACATCACATGGTTTAGTAGACATCTTGACTTTGTGCTCTTCCATCATTTGTACCATCAAGTCATCCATGATTTTTTGGTGTTCTGCAAACCACTCGTCACGTTCTTTTTCTGTCATACCAACTTTTGGTTTCATTTCGCGGCAAGCTGCCATGTTTTCATGCAACATCTGCATATGCTCGTTTAACAGCTTCTCCTGCTCTACTCCTTTAGCGGCTTCGGCTTGTTGCAATTTTTGCTTGCTCTGCATCAGGCGTTGTGTCATCTGTTGCTGAAAGTAATCCTGCCCAGCCATGGCGTAAGTAGTTGCGAAACCTAAACTAACAATAAAAGCTGTAGTGATAAACGTGTTAATTAATGTCTTTTTCATGATAGATATTCCTTAAATAATATTGGTCGATTATTTGATATTGGTGATGACGTAGTTTTTGCCGTCTTGTGACAAGGTGAACTGTACCTTGTCGCCTTTTTTGACTTTATCAAGCAACATCTTGTCTTTAACTTTGAATTCCATAGTCATTGCGCCCCAGCCGATAGCCGGTATCGACTCATGTCGTAACGTCACACTCCCTGCGGCCTTGTTTTCTGAGACCACTGTTCCTGTACCAACAATGGCTTCATGAGAATGAGCTTGGGTGCTTGACATCGGCATCGCCATTTCATCGGCATAGCTGGGCATAGTTGACATACCTGTTGCTACAATCACTGCTAAAACTAATAATGAAGTTTTCATATAATTTAATCCTTAAGTAATTAATATTTGAAGCTGAATGAACTATGGGCGGGACGGATAAACTTACTGCCCCGCCCATAGCGATTAAAACTGTTAGGACTTTTTACCTTGTGCTGCCAGTCTTTTGCATTCCACCACCTTGTTAGTTGCAGAATCTTGTTTACTAATCTGTGCAACCTTAGCTTGCTGTTGTAGCTGATATACCTGTTGCGTCATACGGCTTTGTATATCGCCTTTCCCAGCAGAAGCAGGTAAGGATAGAAATGCAAAGCTTGCAAGTACTACCGTTAGCATTAGTTTGTTTGTGGATTTATTTTTCATGATAATTCTCCTCAATTTGACGTCACCTTATCAAGATGATCGTATCTAATCCGGGGCAACTAAAAACGCTGCCCCGCAACACAGTGTTAATTACCGATAGCATTTCTGCCTTGTTCTATCTGTTTTTTGCACTCTTCTGCTTTGATAGCGGCTTCTTGTTGCTTAACGGCTTCTGCAGCTTTAGCTTGCTGTTTTTGCTTGATTGCCTGCTCTATCATCAAGCGTTGATTACTGTCCTGTCCTGCCAAAGCTGATAAGGATAAAAATCCTAAACTCGCCATTAGTAGGCTTACTGATAGTTTTCTTAAATATAGGGTGTTCATGGTAATTCTCCTCAAATTGACGTCATCATTCAGATGATCGTATACAAATGTGCATGCTTGGCAGTCAGGGTCGAGCAGATATCACTAGGTCAGTAACTTCACTGCCAAGCCATGGTTGGGCACTTGGGACTGCTGAGATGAATCAGCTATAGTCGGCTGTGCTATGAGAAGAGATGTTTGGGGGGATGAAACAAGCCAGGGGGAAAGGTTTGATAATTGTCGTCAACCAAATCGAGGTAAGCAGTCGTTAAAATTTCAGGTGCTGTGAGCAAGCCTGTATCAGGTAATTGTAAGATGCTCAGATGGCAGATAGCGCATTTTTGATCTGAGCATATTTTATTTCCGCTCAAATCACAACAGTTTTCATTCATCATGTCACAACTGGCAGCTTTCACATCTGATTGACTCATGGTGACATCATTAGTGACCGCATTCATAGGCATGTTGGCTGCCATGGCATCTTTAGACATATTGCAAGCCGGCATAGCCACCCCAGCAAGCCCTTGTAGCGGGATGCTGATAGCAAGTGCTATTGTCACAAATAATTTAAGCCAGCGTTTCATTTTGTATTGTTTACCTTGTGTTGCTCAATTCATGTGTCTATATATATTTGACTAAATTTGTCAGGGCATAGTTCGTATCATGAAGCTTGCCACAGTGGTAAGGTCAAGAATTTTTATCAAAATAATTCATTAATATTTTTTGCAATTAACAGCGGCTATTTATCTTGAGCTAATTTAGCCAAAATTGGACACTCAGGTCGTGTATCACCATGACAACAACTCACTAAACGTGTCAGTTCCGATTTCATCGCACTCAGTTCTTGTATCTTCCGGTCGAGCATTTCAATATGCTCGGTTGCCATCGATTTGACTTTACTGCTTGGGCGGTCTTGATCACGCCATAAATTCAGCAAATCGCCAATCTGTTTAATCGAAAATCCTAAGTCACGTGAATGTTTGATAAACCTCAGCATATGCACATCACGATGGTTGTAGGTTCTATACCCAGAGAATGTTCTTGATGCAGGTGGCACAAGACCAACGTCCTCATAGTGACGAATCATTTTCGCAGAAATACCTGAAGCTTCTGCGGCCTGTCCGATATTCAAGATATCAGCATTCATTTAGCTATCCTTTCCATGATGACGGAATGGTTTCCAGCGTTTCAACAGTAGCGTATTGGTCACTACACTACGCGCAAGCCCATCCCGCATTTAACCAACTGCGATGTCTGTTGTAACTTCAGGCCAATGTGCGGTTGAAGGCGCTTATCCACCATCAGTGCCTATCACCAGAAGTTCATGTCGAAGTATATGAATAGGGTAGTAGGTCATGGTAAGGTTGCTAACACCAATTAAAACACAACCATCTTTGCGTACAACAATTGGGGCTATGCAAGGGAATGGATGGTTATTCCATCAAAGTAAACTTCAATCAACATTAATGATTATCTAAGATTGGTTCAATTAAACAATTTCCTGCTGTTGGCCGGAAGTAATGTTACTGAATAAAAATTTTATTTCCAGGTCACTTAATCTTGATTTTTTCTTGCATCACAATCGCTAAGGCATGATGCAACATCAACGATTTTGATAACTGCTTTTCAGGTACCGCACACTAAAATTTATAAAGTAAAATTACAAGTCTAGCGAAAGGCAAATTTTAGATACTCTTTTTTTATTCATATAAATGGCTCTCATGACTTCATCTTAATCATATTATAAGCATGGATATTAAGCCTGTCATGCAGAAATGGTTGAGATTTGTCATCAAATTCTCGAGCTGATAGATCATGCATAGATAAAAATATAAGGTAACAAAAAAAGTATCAAGAAGCATTTCAAGTAATGTTGTAACTTCTTTCATCTTAATATTAGATTCGACTTTAATTAGCTGAGAGATCAGGCTTTATAATTTCGCTAATGAGTTTTTCAAAATCTTCCAACGGCACTGGCTTGCTAAACAAATAGCCCTGAAAAGCATTGCAACCATAGCGTACAAGACAATCACGCTGTGCTTTGGTTTCTACACCTTCGGCAATAACATTAAAGCCAAAATTATGCGCCATGCCTATAATAGTTTGCACAATAATGGCATCACTATGATCGGTATCAATTTCGCGTACAAAACTCTGGTCAATTTTCAGCTGATTGATTGGTAGTTTCTTCAAGTAACTTAATGAAGAGTACCCTGTACCAAAATCATCTATTGAAAAATTGACACCGAGCAACTTCAATGCCTTCATCTTTTCAATAGTGTCTGCAACATCATCCAAGACCAAACTTTCAGTGAGTTCGATTTTAAGCTGTGTAGCCTTGGCACCTGTTCTTTCTAACACCTTGCACACTTGCTCAACAAAATCAGGTTGGCTAAACTGCCTTGCGCTTACATTGACAGAAAGAGTCAAAGACTGGGTCATTGGGTTCGCTTCCCATGTTTTGAGTTGCATACAGACATTAACTAACATCCATAGTCCAATGGGAATAATTAATCCAGACTCTTCTGCTTGTGGAATAAACTCGGCTGGAGATACCAATCCACGTTGTGGGTGTTGCCACCGAAGCAACACCTCTGCACCCATAACCTTGCATTCGCGATTAGTCTGAACGACCTGAACTTGGAAATATAGCTTGAGCTGTTCACTAGGTAAGGCCTGATGCAACTCAGATAAGACAATCTGACGTTCTTCAATCAACGCATAAGCTACAGGATCAAAGAAGCTTATGGTATTACGACCAGCAGCTTTAGCTTGATACATGGCAATATCGGCACGTTTTAGTATTTCGTCACTTGAAGTCATAGGTACAGTAAACATACTTATGCCAACACTGAACGTGCAATGTATCTCTTCCCCAGTAATTAAAATAGGCTGATTGCTAATATTTATTATATTTTTACTTGATACTTCTGCTTGTAAAGCCGCCTTATTTGCATCCTTACCCAAGATATTTAGCATAATTACAAACTCATCACCACCCCACCGTGCCACTATATCACCATCACGCACGCAAGATTTTAGACGCTTCGCCACCTCTATAAGCAACAGGTCACCAATAGCATGACCCTTAGTATCATTGATGAACTTGAAGTTATCAAGGTCAATCATAAGCAACGCTCCATTGTGCAGATTATGTGTGCTGTTTTTCAGTGCACTATCCATATGATCAAGAAGTAGTCTGCGGTTAGGCAGGTCTGTTAGCGGATCATAATACGCAAGTCGATAAATCGCTTCCTTTGCCTCTTTATGTTCACTTAAATCAGTAAAGGTGCCTATGTAATTATGAATTTTCCCGTCAGAGCCAGACACTGCAGTTATAGTTAGCCACTTAAGGTATATCTGACCGTTCTTGCGACGATCCCATATCTCGCCCTGCCAGGACCTCTTTGTAGCAAGCGCTTCCCACATTCTTTGGTAGTATGCCTCATCATGTCGGCCAGAGTTTAGAAGCGCTGTCGTTTTGCCAATAGCATCCTCTTTGCTATATCCGGTCATTCTTGTGAAAGCGCTATTGATACGCAGTATCCTGTTATTAGCATCAGTGATTACAATTGCTTCTTGTGATTCAATGGCAGTATCCGCTACGCGCAAATTTCGCTCAGTAAGTCTTGCTTCGCTAACGTCACGTCCAATAACCACAAGCGATTTACGTGTGCCATCATCATTAAAGGTAGGATACTTGCGCACCTCGTATTCACGTACATTTCCAGCTTCATCAATGATGGTTTTATCAAACACCAGTAGCTTGCCCACTACCCACGCAGCTTCATCATCCTCAATACATTCCATATGTATTGATTGCATTTCGGGGTTTTCATCAGCAAGCTCTTTATCAGTTTTACCTTGCCAGTCAAATTCATGCAACCGAAAAAGTGTCTTGGCAGCACCGTTAGTAATGAGCCAGCGCCCAGCGCCATCTTTGAGAAAAATTACATCTGGAATTGCCTCAATTAGACTTGTGTACTCTTCATCCAAGACTGAGGGGGCGTAGTAAGCTTTACTCATCATGACTCTGTCGCCTTCGACTAAACTATATTAAATGGTTGATTAGCGTAGCTAAGAAACTTACGCGAAAAAATGCATTTTTGTTTCATCAGCAATCAGATGAACAGTGAAATGCAAACAACAAAAAAGGAATGCTAGAATAATTATTAAGTGTCCAAAACATGTTTACCCCTTCTTTTGCCGAAACCCCATCGCCTACTTTTGTAGCTTGGTAATACCAAAATGTCATAGACGTTTCTGTTATGTAATTTTTCAGATGTCACTGAAGCCGAGGAAAGAATGCTGGTGTGTTGGCTGCGTATTTTGAATACTCCTCAGCAAATTCAGCGTAAGCTTCTTTCTCTTCGATTCTGGCCAGCCTGACGTACATGTAGGTCAAAATCGGGAACATGATCAATGTCACTATCGTTGGCCATTGTAGTAAGAATCCAAACATGATCATCACGAACGCTGCATATTGTGGATGCCGAATTCGCGCGTATGGTCCAGTCGTTGCAAGCTTATGCTTGCGTTGAGCACTATATAACACACGCCAAGCACCAGAGAGCAAGAAGAAGCCGGCAATGATTAGAGCGTTGCTGAGTAAGTGGAATGGGCCAAAGTGCGGATTACCACCCCAGCCAAACAGATCTTCTAGTAAATGGCCTGCATTATGTGAAAATGGGTCGATTCCAGGAATATGACTTGTAAGCCAGCCAGACAAAAGGTAGATCGTCAGCGGGAAGCCGTACATCTCAACAAACAATGCTACCAGGAATGCTGAAAACGCACTGAATGTCCGCCAGTCACGCTTACTCTGCGGTTTGGCAAAACTAAAAGCGAAGATGATGAATACTAGAGAATTGATGATGACAAGCGGCCACAAGCCATAATCAGAAGATGGTGCATTCATTTTTGATCTCCCTCTTTTGTTTCATGATGATGATTGTGACCACCATGCCCATGATGCATGAATAAATGCATTAAAGGGCAAGCAAGTAAAATCAAGTAAGGCAGGAAACTAAGAACATGGGCGCGATGTTCTGTAAAGAGAAGTAATCCGGCAAATATCAGAAATCCATAGAATACCCATTGCCCTCTGGAAAGATGTTTTGTTTCATGTTCGTCGTTCATGATGCTTCCCCTTCATATACAGTTAGATGTAGTTGTTAGTTACGTAAGGTTACCAATCCCCATAATACGATGCTTGGACATACAAGCATCAGTGCGCCGACAAATGAAGTCCATAAAGTAAAACCCCACATATAGAACACCAGCGTTGCTAATATTAATCCTAATGCGGGACATATCCACACCCATCGGCTAAGGGTATTATTCGCAAAGATTGGCAGGAAGCCTGGCACTCGAACCATGTAATCGCTATATTTTGGCATCCGCTGCAACAAATCAATTTCTTCCAATCTAGCCATCACAGTAAAAAATATGATGGAAAGGATAGATGCTAATAACCATGGTGCGGTGAAATGCACTAATACAAGCCCCAAGAAAACAATCAGGCCACCGACATATATAGGATGCCGGACATAGCCATAAAGCCCTTTATCCATCAGTGAGTCGTTAATAGAAGGCATATGTGTACGCCATCCAAGCTGCAAATGACCTACGATGATTGGTACTGCACCTGCGATTACTAAAAGCCAGCCTAATCCTTGCCCTATAGCACCCAAATTCAATATCAAGGTTGAAGTTTCGCGCCAAGCTAATACAAGGCCATAACCATAGAGCGGTATTCCTAACATATTACGAAGTAGGCTGGTAACCAGTCGACCACCATTTACACCCCAAGAACGAGAAAAAGCACTTGTAAATGCGCTTGAGCCGGCGAATACAAAGCCCATTAGAAGCGGGATCAAGAAATAGTACATTTCAGTCTCCTTTCATGATGTAAGCGGAATCAACAGCACCTATCATTAACTTTTAATTAATCATAGATTCAAAGTTTGGCTCGTTTAAGTAACGCAGAATTCACAATTACTGACAGTGAACTCAACGCCATTGCCGCTGCCGCGATAATGGGATTAAGAAAGCCGAATGCAGCAATGGGTACACCAATAGCGTTGTAGATAAATGCCCAGAACAGGTTCTGCTTAATTTTGCGCATGGTGGCGCGTGACAGACGTATGCTCGCCACTACGTCGCGCACATCATTCTTGATGAGGACGATGCCGCCGGTTTCCTTAGCTACATCAGATCCTGAACCTAGGGCGATACCAATCTCGGCAACCGCCAGCGCTGGCGCGTCGTTGACGCCATCCCCCACCATTGCAACTGATTTACCTTGTTTCTGTAAATCCTGTATCACTTTAGCCTTATCTGATGGTAATACTTCGGCAATTACGTGCTTAATACCTAGTTCTTTTGCAATAGCTTCGGCGGTGCGACGATTGTCACCAGTCAGCATGATGACTTCCACATTCTCTTTCATGAGCTCAGCGATAGCGTCTTTGGCCTCGGGTTTGAGCGTGTCAGCTACAGCCAAGACACCGGCAAGAGCACCATCTAGACCAACGAGCATCGCTGTCTTCCCTTGGGCTTCCAGCTTTGCCATAATTTCTTCCGCCGCCTTGGTATCAATGCCTTCTCGTTCGAATAGCCGACGGTTGCCGAGAAGCGTGATCCTGCCATCAACGTTGCCGCGGATGCCATGACCTGGAATAGCTTCAAAGTTTTCCACCTTAGGCAACACAAGTTCGCGGTGTTGCGCGGCACGCACGATTGCTTCGCCGAGCGGATGTTCCGAACCGACTTCTACTGCGGCGGCGGCACGTAGAATGTCGGCCTCCGGCTGATTGCCAATAGCAATGATGTCGGTAATGTTAGGCTCGCCACGGGTCAGTGTCCCAGTCTTATCAAATACAACGGTAGTGAGCTTTTCCGCACGTTCCAGCACTTCTGCGCCACGAATCAGGATGCCGGCCTCTGCTCCTTTCCCTACGCCAACCATCAGTGCCGCCGGAGTGGCGATACCAAGAGCGCATGGGCAAGCAATAATTAGTACGGCGATGAAGGCCATCAGGCTCTGTGGGAAATTACCCATCAGCCACCAACCCACAAAAGCGGAAAATGCGACCAGCACCACTGTGGGAACAAAATAACTGGCCACTTGGTCGGCGAGGCGCTGGATAGGGGCGCTGGATGCCTGCGCTTCTTCTACCAGTTTGATGATTTGTGCGAGCGCGGTTTCCGCGCCTACACGCGTCGTCTTAAAGCGGAAAAGACCTGTACGATTGATGGTTCCGCCGATTACTGCACTGCCTGGTGACTTTTCTACCGGCATGGATTCGCCGGTGAGCATAGCCTCATCCACTGAGGAGCGGCCTTCAAGTACTACACCATCAGCTGGAACCTTCTCGCCAGGACGCACCACGATAATCTCATCCAACATCACACTTTCTGCTGGCACTTCCATCTCCTGACCATCGCGGATGACATGTGCGGTTGCGGGTTTGAGATCCAGAAGTTTGCGCACCGCTGCCGATGAACGTTTTTTGATAATTTCTTCCATATACTTGCCGAGCAGCACGAAGGCAATGATGACTGCCGACACTTCAAAGTAAGATTGCCGCTGATCTACCGCCACTGGCAACACATTAGGGAAGAATACTACCGCGACGCTATAGAAGTACGCGACCGAGGTGCCAAGCGCAATCAGGAAATCCATATTGATGTTGCGTGCACGAACTGCGTTCCATGCTCCCTTGTAGAAGCCCCAGCCACCGATAAATTGCACTGGTGTGACCAGTATCATCATCCATATCCCCCAGGTAAACCACGGCAGCACATCAACCGGCACCCAACTCAAGGTCATCGCGCCACCGGCGAGCCCGAGAAATACCGCAGCACGCATGACTGCCAGCACCAGTACTCCGGACATTGCGATCATGACTCGGGTACGCATGGATTTCAGTTCCTGCTCCGGTGACTCAAAGGTGCGCTGGCAACCTACGCTGCAAAAATAGTAGGCTCTTCCGCCACGTTCAGTTTTCAGGGCTGTGGATTTTTCTACCATCATGCCGCAGATAGGGTCTTTTGCTTTTTCTCCAGCTGCTGCTGATGTTTTTGCCTCAGCCATGCCGTGGTCACGGTGTTGAGCATGATCATGGGTGTGAGCTACCTTGCTGATTCCTGCATATTTGGCTGGATTAGCTTCGAACTCATGCTGGCATTTGGGTGAGCAAAAATAATATGTCGTTCCCGAATGTACAGCATTGCCTGCTGCTGATTTTTCTTCTACGTTCATTCCACATACTGGATCAATTGCCATGATAGTTCCCTTCTAAAATTGCTAACGGCATTTTGGGCAGAATCCCACTAAGTTATAAAATAAGGCGAACAGCACTCCGATCAGAAATCCTGTCAGTGTTACATTGAATATGCCACCAGCAATTCCATCAAAGGTTAAAGGAGTCTTGCTGAGGAGAATATTCAGATTAAAGCCATGTGCCCAGGAGCTAACAAAACTGACCGTTGCAGCTGGATACATATAAACTGCGATTGCACATATCAAATTGATCATCGCCGCTGTTAATGCAGTCGCGCTACCAACTCGCCAAGGATTTAATTTGTCCATGCTTACGTTCCTTTAATTAATTCGACATCAAACAGTTTCAGTCGTGCACAACTTAGAAGATTAACCAACACTGGCATGCTCCCCATCGCAAAAACAGGATGGATGCTTATAGTGATGCGCTGTATACGCCTCTGCTAACTTTGTAATAAGCAACTGTGGATCAGACTCATAGATTAAGTAAGCACCTGTATCCTTGCCAAAACTGGTGACTAATTGGGGAAGTTGCGTAGTGATGCCGCCACTGCCTTCTAGAATGCCTATTACCTTTCCTTCATCGTAAGCAATCGCAAATTCACCCAACGTTCCGGAGCTTCCACCAACGATAACAACCATATCGCTAGACCTAATGTTAATAACCTCACGCCCCATCAAACCGCTTCCAGTGTAGACAAGAACATCGAAAACATCGGCTGGAGAAAGATATTTATGAACATGCTCATCTAGGCTAAGCGCAGGTGATATGCCCATAGAAAAACCACCTTTGTTTCGTGTGCCACGGGCACATTCATATGGCAGGCCTGGGCAGGCTCCTGTAATCAGTATGAATCCACGTTCAGCAATAACCTGACCTAAGGCATAGACCAGCTCTTTGATATCAGCCGCAAATTCCCCACTCGCAGAACCCATCACTCCCACGGTTAATCGCATACCAGGTGCTCTATCAACGAAAATTCCAGGTTGGGATAAGAACTTCTGACGGCAGCCTTCCGAACAGAAATAATAAGATTGACCCTTGTATTCGGTCATTGCTTCTGCCTGCCTGGGATCAATTGTCATCATGCAAACGGGGTCCCGAGTTACATCGTATTTTTGTTTATTCATAGTAATCTCATTTATGGTTAACTCTGTAAAAAATCGCCAACAGGTAAAAAAGTATATAACGCAAAAAATCGCATCATGAACGAATTCCAGATGCGCGCATACGAATCACTTTTTTCAATTCCAAAATGATCAAGGGTATGAATCCAACTGCAAACCAGGAAAAACACTGATGCAAAGTAACAGGTTCAATCTGGAACAAGGTTTGGAACGTTGGCACATGATGTATTGCAAGCTGTAGTGCAAAGCTTACCGCTACTATTAAGAACAACCGCATATTGGAGAATAGGCCCATCTGCCAGATAGTCCGATCTTCACTACGAGCTCCGAATGCGCGCAGCAATTCGGTAATCACTAGCGCAGTAAAAGCAGCATCTCGCGCCTGATCAAGACCGCTAGCAACAATCTTGTACTCATAAAAGAATACGCCAAGGGTTACGGTAGCTGTCAGAAAGCCTGCAAAGAGCGTTCTTTTCAGGAAATCCAGATTAAGTAGCTCGGATTGCGAACGTCTTGGTGGACGGTTCAGCACACCTTGATCAATAGGATCGGTAGCTAAGGCAAGCGCAGGCAAACCGTCTGTCACCAGATTAATCCAAAGAAGATGTAGAGGCAGCAATGGCAGTGGCCAACCCAAAATAATTGCCGTTAACATCACAATAAGTTCGCCGGCATTCCCTGCCAGCAAGTACTCAAGAGTCTTAACGATATTGTCATAAATGCCACGACCTTCTTCAACAGCAGCGACAATCGATGCAAAGTTGTCATCCGTGACGATGATGGAGGCGGCACCTTTTGTGACTTCGGTACCGGTAATGCCCATCGCTATGCCAATAGAGGCCTCCTTGATTGCGGGGGCGTCATTAACTCCATCCCCGGTCATCGCAACAACGACTCCCCGAGCTTTCCAGGCGCGCACAATACGAAGTTTATGTTCGGCTGTTACACGGGCATAAACCGAAACTTGGGAAACACGTTCTTTGAGTGCCTCGTCATCTAGAGAATCAAGCTCGGCGCCTACAAGAACTGTATCACCTTTGTTCAAAATACCCAGTTCATTACCAATGGCTCTTGCCGTATCTGGATGATCGCCGGTGATCATTACAGTCTTGATGCCAGCGCGTACACACTTGGTAACAGCTTCTTTTGCTTCACCACGTGGAGGATCTTGCAAACCCACCAACCCTAAAAGTACCAACTCGGTCTCGATCTCTGCATCGTTCAGAGACGTGCTCCAGTCAAAGTCGATAACACTCAGCGAGCGTTCAGCAACTGCAAGGACGCGCAAAGCATCATTCGCGAGCAATGTATTGGCTTCAATTAGCCTGATACGGTCATCTTCAGTCAACTCCCTCACACCTTGATTAGTGCGTATCATGGTGCAGCGACTTAGAATAACTTCAGGTGCGCCTTTGACGAATGCCCAAGACTGATTATCCACTAGACGTATAATAGTCATACGTTTACGGTCAGAGTCAAAAGGGACGGTAGCAATTCGTGGCATATCAGTCTCGACAGACTCACGGGTAATATTGCCTTTTGCGGCTGCAACCAGTAGCGCCCCTTCAGTAGGATCGCCAATCACTCCGGGCTGGTTATCTATGATAGTCAACTCAGCATCATTACAGGCGGCCGAAGCGCGTAGCAAGGCAAAAAGCTCCGGGCTATCCGATGTTAGAGTTTCGGTGTTACCTACAAAAAATGTGCCTTCCGTAGAATAGCCTTCTCCGCTGAGTCGATACAGCTTCTCTGAAGTAATGAGTTTACGGGCAGTCATTTCTCCTAAGGTCAATGTGCCGGTTTTGTCTGTACAAATAACTTCAGCGCACCCCAGCGTTTCAACAGATGGCAAATGACGAACTAGCACATTACGTCTTATCATGCGTTGAACACCCAAAGCTAGAGCTACAGTCACTACAGCTGGCAATCCTTCAGGGATAGCGGCTACTGCAAGACTCACAGCACTCAAGAAAAGCTCAAATGGCTCGATACCTCTTAATAATCCAAGCCCAAAAATCAATATAACAATGCCCAAACAAGCCCATAATAGTGCGCGTCCCACTCGGTCTAGTCGATGTTGTAATGGAGTTTTGCCGCTTTCGGCTGTTTCAAGAAGTTTTGCGATATGACCTAGTTCCGTCTCCATGCCAGTATTGACCACCAGAGCAAGACCGGTTCCGGCAGTTACACTTGTGCCAAGAAAAACCATATTTTTTTGATCAGCTAACGGCGTTGCCGGAGCTAAGGTGTCTGTGAATTTTTCAACTGCTTGCGATTCACCTGTTAGCGGAGCTTCGTTAACATGAAGCACAGATGTTTCTACCAAACGTGCGTCCGCAGCAACCATATCTCCACCCTCTAGCAGTAAGATATCGCCCGGCACGACCTCAGTAGAAGTAATCACTTTGCTATGACCATTACGTATTACACGACAATGAGGTGCTGTAAGATTAGCTAGTGCAGCAGCAGCTTTTTCGGCACGATACTCCTGAAAAAAGCCAATCACTGCGTTCAAAATTACAATAGCAATAATCGCTATTCCGTCAGTAGTTTCCCCTAATAGCGCAGAAACAGCAGCAGCACCTATAAGAACCCAAATAACCAGACTTTTAAACTGGCTAATAAAAATAGAGAATACTGAGAATCGCTTACCTTTTCTTAATTTATTGGCTCCATAACTCGCGAGTCTAGTGGTAACAACATCATCGGTAAGGCCTTGCTCTACATCAGTTTCAAGCTGACTCACAACTTCAGAAATCGATTGTTGATGCCATGCACTCATTTTGAATACCCCTTTGTTATATTTTTTTTATTATTTTGATAAAAGTATTTTGTTAAAGAATCTTTCAATACTCGCTGCAAATAATTTAAATCTGCATGACAAAATTCTTCATAAAGAAAAGGTGCAATACGCTCAAATACCACAAGAATTTCAGGATCAAAGAGACTGCCTGATCCTGCATGCAATATGTTCATTGATTCGGAGAATGACAAAGAATCTTTGTATGGTCGTTTGGAAGTTAATGCATCAAATACATCCACAACAGCAAACAACCGAGCATTTATCGGTATATTCTTGCCCATAAGACCTTGGGGATACCCCGTACCGTCAAATCTTTCATGGTGGAAAAGCACTACATCATGAGCACATTTAAGCCAATTGGAATGCTGGATAATTTCCTTGCCATGGATAACATGGGTCTTCATGATTTCAACTTCATCATGAGTCAATTTTCCTGAATTTAATAAAATTTGGTCGGCAATGCCGATTTTTCCTACATCATGAAGAAAGGCTCCAACAATCAGTGATTCAATATCAGCATTGCTCCTACCCATGGTTTTAGCAAGCCTGATCGCATAAAGAGTTACCCTGTAATTATGGGCATCGGTATCAGAGTCGCGCTTAGCAATTGCGCTGCCTAGTGACTGCAATAATTCCAGATTCGATTGCAGCAACTCATCAGAAAGATTAATGGCCTCCCGATTGAGAGATAAAATGACTGGATATAACACGAGGCTTGTTATTCCAATGGCCAGTACAACAATCAATAAAGAAGTTATGATGCGATGCTCAAGCGTTGCTACAGTGATTGAATCAACCTCATATATCCCTTCAAAATAGCCATATATTTTCTTATCTGTTGACGATAGGGGAATAACAATCTGAACGAATAGATTTCCTCCATCTATAATCTTGTTGTAATGACTGCCACCATCATTAGGAAAGGTGTGACGATGCTTTTCTATTCGACTCTGCAGTCTGCTTGCATCTGTTTTCCACGTTTCAAGTTCAAGTTTTTTGTTACTTCCAAACAAACGAATACCGACAAATCTGGAGTCTTTAAGAAACCTTTCGACCACTGAACGATGCTGATCCAGATTTCCTAAAAAGGCTACTTCGTTTTCTGGGTTGTTAAAATGTTTTGCAGCTTGGGCTGCCAGACTGAAAACAAAAGCATCAATTTGTTTGGATTCAAAATAATAGGAACCTATCCCCAACACTATTGAGAGAAGCGCCCATGCAGCCAGCAAACGAGTTGCAATAGATTTCTTCAATTCGTAAGTGGTAAGTCTCAAAAACATTCTCCAAGAGGCATCAATCAGATTCTCATTCAACAGAATAAACTTTAAGAGCCTCTTCGTTTCTTGGGATGCGATATACCGTTAATGTCCCTTTCTTCATCTCTCCCATACCCGGTGAGTTCATAGGCATGCCGGGTGCACTGATGCCTGCAATAGCGGGTTTTTCCTTTAGCAGTTTGTTAATGGCGCTTACTGGCACGTGGCCCTCAACTACATAGCCGTTGATTATTGCAGTATGACAACTGGCGACGCGCGTCACGCCGTAGCGTTTCTTGATACTATCCATATCGCTCTGGTCGATGGACTTGACTGAAAAGCCGTTCTCTCTCAAGTAGCTGACATATTTCTTGCAACAACCACAAGTCGGACTTTTGTAGACGGTGATAGCCTGCCCGGCGAAGGCAGCAGCTGAGTTTAATATAAGCGCAACAGTACAAATGCGTATCCATAATTTCATGATATTTCTCCTGTTCAAAATTTCAGTGGGTATGCCTAATTTAAAGTTACTGTTTCGAGATAATCCGGAACCACTACCTGCCAATGTAGCTTCTCTTCGATATGAATCCGCATTGCATCTGCCGCAACTGGCTCACCATGGGTGATGAATGTTTTCTTTGGAGGAACTTCGAAACCATCAAGCCAATTCAGAATTTCCGAATAATCTGCATGCGCAGAAAGGTTGGAAACACTCTCGACAGCGGCACGCACTGGTACATATTCGCCATGAATCTTGATACTTTCAACCCCATCCAGCATTGCAGCCCCACGTGTACCCGCTGCCTGAAAGCCAACAAACAGAATGGTATTATTGGGATTAGGTGCAAAAGCTTTTAAATGATGAACAACACGTCCACCAGTAGCCATGCCACTTGCTGAAAGGATAATCATCGGGCCTTTGGTTTCATTAAGCCGCTTTGATTCTTCAACGCTATTCACCATGTGCGCTGTACGGCAAAGCGCACCGCACTGATCTGGCGTCAGTCGGTGCTCGCCAAGATGATTATGAAAAATCGCTGTGGCATCTACCGCCATTGGACTATTTAAATATACTGGGATGTCAGGTATCACACCTAACGATTTGAGAAGATGAATGTAATAAAGAAGCTCTTGTGCCCTGCCTACTGCAAAGACTGGTATAACTACCACGCCTTTTTTCATTATTGTTCGATTGATAATTGTAGCTAGCTTAATTTGCGGATCACTGGTGTCGTGCAATCGATTGCCGTAGGTAGATTCAAGCACTAGATAGTCGGCCTGCTTGATGCGCACGGGCGCTTTCATCAAAATATCATTAGACCTTCCAATGTCTCCTGAAAACAGAATGGACGTTTTCTGGTCATCAATGCGCACAAAAGCAGACCCCAGAATATGTCCATTGGGCGAAAGTCTTACTGTCAGACCATCCCCTAAATCGACGTCCTGTTCAAACTCAACGGGTGTCAGCAGTTCAAGTGCTCTTTGTGCATCTTCTTTTGTATAAAGTGGCAAGGCCGGATGGTGCTTGGAAAAGCCGCGCTTGTTAGCATACTCCGCTTCTTCCTCTTGCAAATGCGCTGAATCAGGTAACAAAATTTTGCATAAATCCCGAGTGGCCTCACTACAATAGACCTTGCCAGTAAATCCGTTTTTAACAAATAATGGCAGATACCCCGTGTGATCGATATGGGCATGCGTTAACACCACCGCATCTACATCTTTTGGGTTAATTGACAATTTATCCCAGTTTTTCAACCGCAATTGCTTAAGTCCCTGGAATAGTCCGCAATCAATCAATATGCGTTTTGAACCGCAATTGAGCAGGTATTTAGAACCCGTCACGGTTCCTGTTGCACCAAGAAATGTTAATTTCATTTTAGATTCTCCTTAATTTGTGATTTCGTCACTATTCCAATTAAGTTATAGTGGCCGATACCCTTCCACCGTTCGCAAATGAGTAGGACATGAACACTATCATTCCTGAATCCATTCTGACATGCCCCTATTGCGGCTATGCCAAGCGGGAGAGCATGCCCACAGATGCCTGCCAGTTCTATTACGAATGCACGAACTGCAAAGCGTTGCTACGTCCAAAACTGGGTGACTGCTGCGTGTTTTGTTCCTATGGCTCAGTAAAGTGCCCGCCTGTTCAGGCACAAGGAGACTGTTGCTCATAACGGCCGGCTCCAGTTCAATCATTTCAGTGAGTATGCCCATCGTGGGAATGCTCATGGGCTGCATTTTCGGGAGACATGGCGTCCGCATGCTCCCCGCCATTCAAGGTAGAAGCATGCTCATGTCCGTGCGTCGGGCCGGATTCCACCGCAGGCAAAGCCATCACTCCCAGCCCGTGCCGATAAACCAGTTCCCCGCCATGCCAGGCGGTGGTAGCGACCATGCCCCATGCGCCAATCACAGCGCCAGCGAACCACCAGGCAGGCATCGCATCCAACTTGCTGCGCCAGGCATCCCAGCCTGCCAAAACCACCAGTAACGCCAACGTAGCCAGCGCCCAAGTGCGGTGCAGCAGCATGGCGGCGTGACCGGCTTCATCGTGATTCACGCTGTTGAATGCCTGCCAGCCGAAAAACACCGTTGGTAGCGCCGCCAGCGCGCCCAGCCACAGCGTGGTATGGGCAAGAACGGAGCAATGCGTGGCACATGCTTTACCCCGCGTTGCGATTGCTACCACGTGAAATATTGCAGAAACGCTGATCAGCGCAATGGGGAAATGAACAATTAGCGGATGTAGGTTAGGAATTATTTCGGGCATTAGTTATCTCTGTTCTTTCAAAAGTTTTAAAATATATCTGTTCACATCGTATTGAGACTTATACAACACTCACTTCTTACCGCTTTCGTGATGATTCAACAATAAGTTATCAAAGGTAGATGCATGCTTACCAAACAGTTCCGCAACCCGATAGTAAAGCTCTCTAATTGCCCCTGCCGTAAATCCCTGTTCGCTCTCGGCCGACAACTTATGCATAAGGCTCTCCATTTCCAGCAATAATTTCTCATGTTCTTGTACATGCATATGAAAAAACTCTTTAGCGTTTTGGGTATAACAAATTTCGGACATAATTTTTTCTTCGTTTTCAAAATGCCTAATGACGAAATCGATAAAAACATATTCAAATGAAATTAGTCGCCCTTGGCATGAAGCAAATTTCTCTTTGTCACATCCATGGCATTCTTTCAGGCTATCAAACTCGCAGCATGCCTCATGCAGCTCCCACAAAAACTGTTCTAAATGAGCATGCTCATTCTCAATTAATTGACGCTCAACTGCTGTGAGCTCTCTAAAATCCTTTTGCATAAGCTTTATGTCCATTTAGCTCTTTAAGTCGCAAAATGTTTCATGATTAGAGGGCAGCGATACGCCGCATTACCTCGGGAATCTGTTCTGCTACTCAGCATAAATAGAAACAGGCCTACGATACGTCCGGGAACGGTCATCATTACCGGACGTACCTGATACACTGAGCCCAGCACAACAGCGTGGTATGAACTAATGTGCTGCAATGGAGACTGACGCTCATTTAAGGCTATTTGGCCGCATCAGCTGCCTCGCGATGCAGCTTGGCTAGTTCGAGATTCTCCGCCGCAGCCTGCTCGTATAGCTTTGCCAGATTGCTGCAGTGTTGATATGCGGATCCCGGTGAGATACCCTTGGGCGTAGTTATATATTTGTATTTGTTCGCCAAGCCCTGGTGCATTCTAGAGGAGGCCTTGTCTGACGCTGCCTGCTTCTCGTATTCGCCAGCAATTGCCTGATGTTCCGAAGGCGATTGCGCGCTTTCAATTCGTTGCTCGATACCACTCGGTTTTGCGGGCTTCTGCGAGGCGCAGCCTCCAAGAAGAAGGGATGTCGCCAACAAGGCTATGGTCAATTTCGTGCGATTTTTCATGATAAATCTCCTATGGTTGAGTTAAATTCACCGATACGCTCGGTGTAGCGAAAACTCTTTTACAAGTGCATAAATGGCAGGAATCACAATCAGCGTCAGCACAGTGGCGGATACCATACCTCCTACCATAGGGGCAGCGATACGCCGCATTAGCTCGGAACCTGTTCCGCTACTCAACATAACTGGAAACAGTCCTACGATACTTCCGGCAACGGTCATCATTACCGGACGTATCCGGTACACTGAGCCCTGCACCACTGCGGCATAAATATCCTCTTTGGTGAGCTGCTCGCTAGCAGCTTCACGTTTTGCTTTGACCTCTTCAAGAGCCTGATTTAGATATACCAACATGACCATGCCGGTTTCGGCTCCGATACCGATTAAGCCAATAAACCCTACTGCCGCTGCGATGCTCAGGTTGTAATCAAGCCAATACATCAGCCAGACGCCCCCGATCACGGAGAAAGGTACAGAGAGCATTACCATCAGCGTCTCGCTAAAACGATTGAAATTCAAATATAGAAGTACGAACACAATCAGGATGGTGATTGGTAATACCACCTTCAACTTTTCAATTGCGCGCTGCATGTACTCAAACTGGCCGCTCCAAGTGATGTAATAGCCAGGAGGAAACTTAACCTGTTCACGAACTGCTTTTTGCGCAGCTGCAACATAGCTACCTATATCTCGATCACGAATATCAACAAAAATATATGCTGACAGCAACGCGTTCTCAGTACGTATACTTGGCGGACCTTTAACCAGCTTAACCTGCGCAAGTTGCCCAAGCGGTATCATCGCGGCTCCCATGGTTGGCACCAGCACCTGCGTGGCAATTGCCTGCGGATCACTTCTCATGTCTCGGGGGTAGCGCACGTTAACGCCAAAGCGCTCGCGACCTTCCACCGTAGTCGTGACCATTTCACCACCAAGCGCCACCGAAACCACATCCAAAAGATCACCAACAGCCAATCCATAGCGAGATAATGCCTCTCGGTCTGGAACTACATCCAAATAGTATCCGCCGGTAATACGTTCGGCATAGGCGCTTGTTGTTCCAGGTACTGTTTTAACAACGGCCTCAATCTGTTTAGCGAGAATTTCCATCTCGGTCAGATCCTTACCAAACACCTTGATACCAATCGGTGTTCGTATACCAGTGGAAAGCATATCGGTTCTAGCCTTAATTGGCATAGTCCAGGCGTTACTTACCCCAGGCATTTGAACCGCTTTATCAAGTTCATCAATTAACTTGTCGATAGTCATCCCAGGACGCCACTGATCTTCAGGTTTGAGGTTGATAATCGTCTCCGCCATTTCCAAAGGTGCTGGATCGGTAGCGCTATTTGCCCGACCAGCCTTGCCGAAGACAGACTCCACCTCTGGAAAGCTTTTGATAATCTTATCCTGTGTCTGCAACAGCTCAGCCGCTTTGGTAACAGAAATGCTTGGCAATGTCGAAGGCATGTAAAGCAGCGTACCTTCATTCAATGTCGGCATAAATTCTGATCCTAGTTTGAGCGCCGGATAGGCAGTCACCCCAAGCAAAGCAATTGCTGATAGGACGATAAAACCTTTCCATCGCATCACCCAGAACATTACTGGCCTATACAACCAAATCATCACGCGCACTAATGGATTGTTCTGTTCAGATGGAATACGCCCACGAACCAGCAGCAATATCAACACTGGTACCAGCGTAATCGAAAGCAAAGCGGCACCAGCCATGGCGAATGTTTTCGTGTAGGCAAGCGGTAGAAACATTCGTCCTTCTTGGGCCTCCAGTGTAAACACCGGTAGAAACGATACTGTAATAATCAATAAACTGAAGAACAGTGATGGACCAACCTCCTGGCATGCTTTAATAATTGCATCTATACGATTTTTGCCGGGTGATAAGCGTTCGAGATGCTTATGTGAGGTTTCAATCATGACGATTGCAGCATCGGTCATTTCAGCAATTGCAATGGCAATGCCACCTAAACTCATGATGTTGGAATTTAAGCCCAAGAACCGCATCGCAATGAAGGCAACCAAAACGCCAATCGGTAGCATAATGATAGCCACAAGCGCACTGCGCACGTGCATAAGAAATACTACGCACACCAATGCAACAATAATGCCCTGTTCGATAAGAGTCTCACTGAGTGTACTGATAGCACGATGAATTAACCCTGAACGGTCATACACAGCCTGAATTGAAACGCCTTCTGGCAGGCCTGATGAAATCTCGCCGATTTTAGTTTTTAGATTATGAATGACATCAAGCGCATTCTGCCCATGTCGAGCCACGGCGATGCCGCCAACCGCTTCGCCTTCTCCATTTAACTCTGTAATTCCTCTACGCTCGTCCGGAACCAGTTCAACACGGGCAACATCGCGCAAGAGCACCGGCGTACCCATGTCAGCCTTGACTACCAAAGTCTCAAGGTCGCTAATCCCACGCAAATAACCTCTACCTCTAACGACATACTCAGTCTCTGCCATCTCAATTGCTCGACCGCCGACATCGCGGTTGCTCATGGCAATGACATTAGAAACTGTCTTGAGCGATATACCATAAGTCTGCAAACGTTGTGGGTTGACGGTAACCTGATAAGACTTTACAAAACCACCAATACTGGCTATCTCAGCGACTCCATGTGCCTTGGTCAATTGATAACGGACAAACCAATCCTGAATAGAGCGCAGTTCATCAAGAGTCTTATGCTTGGCTGTAACAACATATTGATAAACCCAACCTACGCCAGTAGCATCAGGACCTAACGAAGGCGTGATTCCCTTGGGCAATCTTCCCGCAGCAAAATTCAGGTACTCCAGCACACGCGAGCGTGCCCAGTATATGTCAGTACCGTCTTCAAAGATGACATACACGAACGAAGCACCGAAGTTTGAAAATCCACGCACGACTTTGGATTTTGGTACCGACAGCATGGCAGTAGTGAGCGGATAGGTAACCTGGTCCTCCACTACCTGTGGTGCCTGCCCAGGATATTCCGTATACACGATTACCTGCACATCAGAGAGATCAGGAATAGCGTCGATTGGAGTGTTGATGACGCTATAAATGCCCCAGGCTACGATAAAAAGTGTTCCGAGCAATACTAAAAAGACATGCCGAACCGACCATTCAATAATTTTATTGAGCATGTCAGTGCCCCTTGTGTTCGGAATTAGCAGCAGGGGTTACTGGTTTATCGGCCTCAGATTTGCCCTGCTTGCCATGAGCTGAATGACCGAAGCTTCCAATGGCTGCCTTGAGATTACTTTCTGCATCAATCAGGAAATTGGCACTGACAACAACATTCTCTCCTGCACTTATGCCTTCAATAACTTCAACATATCCATTGCCGCGCATGCCGAGCTTGACCTCGCGTGGTTCAAACAGGCCTTCAGCACGCTGTACCAACACGATTTGGCGCGTACCACTATCTAATACCGCAGAATCAAGCACCATCACAGCATCAGCTTTGCCGTGGCCTGAGACTAACTGTACGCTTGCATACATGTCGGGCTTGAGTATTCCGCTTGGGTTGTCGAGTTCGACACGTATTTTGGCGGTCCGTGTCTCGGGTGTTACTGTCGGGTAGATATAGGAAACTTTGCCGGTTAGTACTTTATCCGGATAAGCATTGACGCTGATATTCACCGACTGCCCAACATGCACTAGTGCCAGATCTTGCTCAAACACATCAGCGAGAAGCCAGATTGATGAAAGGTCAGCAATCTTGAATAACGGTTCGCCTAGCATGAAACGCATACCCGCTACTGCCATTTTCTCCAGCACAACGCCGTTAGCAGGGGAGTACAATGTCAGCGTACGAGTTGCTTTACCGTCTTTTTTCAAGCGCTGTAACTGGGCATCGGAAATGTCCCAGTTGCGGAGACGTTTGAGTGCACTTTCTGCCAATCGACTGACACCAACCAGCGACTCCTCTGTACCACTGCTTAACGATTGGCGACCATTCCAAGCTATCAGGTATTCCTCTTGCGCTGAAACTAAATCAGGGCTGTACACCTCCATCAGTGCCTGACCGCGTTTTACCGGCTGACCAGTAGCGTTGACATGAAGTTTTTCAATATAACCTTCGAACTTCGTCGTAACTGTGTGCAGACGGCGCTCATCCAACTGAAATTGGCCAACAGCGCGCACTGTCCTGACTAATTCACGTAGTGCAGCTGGCTCTGTCCTCACTCCCAGCTTCTGCACCTTCTCAGGGGTGATTTTGATCTGACCGGTTTGTACCTCATCACCTTCATAGACTGGAATGTAATCCATGCCCATAGAATCTTGTTTAGGTACAGGTGAGGTATCCGCCAGGCCCATCGGGTTGCGGTAATAGAGAATCTTCTTTTGGGTAGAAACAGTTGGTGTCATTTCTGAAGCCAAGTTGTTAGCATGTTTTAATCCCCACCAATAGCCGCCCCATGTAGCTACAGCAATGCCGACTAGCGCTAGTGCAATCCATATTGCAGAACGTTTCATAACTCTTCCCCGATCATTTTTTCAATCTCTGCGAGACGCATTTCTTGTTCCACTCTGGCTCTTATCTGGCCTTGTCTCGCAAGTCTTATTGCCTTTTGTGCATCGAGCAATGTAGCGAAGTCAACCTTGCCATTTTCGTATCCGGCCAATGCCGAACGAAAGGTTAGTTCTGCCTGCGGAAGTAGCGTGTCAGTAATCAACCGTTCTTGTTTTTCCGCCGCTTCGAATGCCACCACATTTTCCTGTAATTCACCTATTACTTGGTTCGCAACACCCTGCCGACGCTCCTTAGCGGCAGCCAGCATTGCCGTTGCCTCGCTTTCTTGAGAACGGCGCGTATCAAAGCGGATGGGAAGGTTGACTTCCACCATTGCTTCCCAGCCACTAATACTGCTACCCATCTGCGTTGGAGCAATGCCAAGCGTGACGTCTGGGTAGCGGTTCTTCTCAACCAATCGCTTGTTAGCGTCGGCCGCCAAGATTTGTGCTGACTCTGTAGCAAGCTGCGGATTAGTTCGTGCTACCTTTTCCTGCAAGACAGCACTATCTAGCTTTTCTACAGGCAGGCGACGCAATTCAGGTGTTGTTGAAAGTTGAGCGTCCTGAGCTCGACCCAGTATTGCATTCAGGCGTGCCTTTGCCTGTTGCTGTTCGGTATTAAGATTAATGACCTCGGAATGCAGCATTGTTTTTTCGACTTGTGCCCTGATTGCATCCTGCTGCGGCACCAAACCACTTGCATAGCGCACCCGGGTAACTGCCTCCAAATCCTCTAGCAGGCGCAGGATATCCTCGTTAAGCTTTTTTAGCCCTATGGTCTGATAATACTGAGCATAAGCGTTCTTTATACGCGCGTGAACTTCAGTGACACTGACCAATCTGCGCCCCTTGAATTGCTCCAGTTCTGCCGTAGCCACTTCCTTACGTAAATCGCGCTTGCCCCATAGTGGAATACTTTGCATGAAAGTGTATTTAGTCCCGCTACCTTTTCCTGGGAGCGGATTAAAACCATTTGGCGCATCGCGCCCAGCAAAATCCATGAACTCAACGCGTAGCATAGGATCGGGAAGCGCGCCTGCCGGGGCGATTCGTTCACTTGCCGCATCAGTTTCGTAGCGCATTGCGGCAAGTTCTGGATTATGTGTGTCAGCCCAATTTAATAATTCCTGCACGTTTGCACCAATAGGACTATTGGCAGAATGTTCGTCTGCAGTCACTATTTCCGGAAGCATTAGTGTTGCCATCACTAGCGCCAGAATCAGAGGTGATTTATTCTTGTTCATCTGTCTACCTGTTCATCAAATGTGGCTGGCCCGGTAACTTGAAGCCAGCCAAGATGCCTTATTTCAATGTTTTAATATGCGTAATCAGTGGTCCGCCACCGTCGACTTTAATGAACTTGAATTCAACCTGAACTCCGGTTTTTACTGATTCCAGGAGAGACTTGTCTGCAACGTTAAAAAACATGGTCATTGCTTGCCATTTAAGCTCAGGAACAGCGTCATGCTTCAATTTAACCTTGCTTGAAGCACTATCTACGGCAACTACTACACCTTTTGCAGAATAACTCTTTTGATTATCTGCTGTCTGATGGTGAACTTCGTTGGCGTAAGCTGGTGCAGCAGCGATACTTAATACCGCTGCGAACATACAAATTAATAACTTTTTCATTTCCAATGGCCTTTTTGTGTTAATAAAGCTGGGTGGGCATTGCCACCCAGCTTTTTATTTAGTGCTTATGCGTATCAGCACTCATACATCCCATTTCCTTTTGCATGTGATGTTCTTTCATCATCTGCCCCATCAAGTCATCCATAAGTTTCTGATGCTCATTGATCCAGTCCTCATGCTCCTGCATTGTCATACCTGACTTCGGCTTCATCTTCTGCATTTTTCCCATGGTGTCATCCATCATTTTCATGTGCTCCTCCATAAGTTTTATTTTCTCAGCCCCTTTGGCAGCCTCTGCCTCTTTAAGTTTTTGTTTGGCTTGCATGACTTTTTGAGTCATCTGCCTTTGAAAATCATCCTGTGCAGCAATCGCAGATACGGATAGAAAGCTGAGGCTACAGACAGCAAGCGTTGTAATCATTCTATTGATAGTTTGTTTTTTCATTATTAATACTCCTGGTTGATAAATGGTTACTGCGGTTCTGCATCGCGAAGAAATGCCAGGATTACAAGTTTGGATAACTGTTTATGAAAACATGTAAACATTGACTTAACCTCGCTCTGCAATTCTTTAGAGGTGGTTCAGCAAGTTATGAAGGCATGTGTATAGGCGTCAAAAGCCATACGCTTAACCTCGAACGTGAATAAACCACTGTCGGTCGATAGGTGCTGAGAATCGGAAAGATTGGTAGTTAATAGTTTACTGAGCAAGTGCCCAGGCAAACACTATCGTGCAATACACACGACTGTCAGCACTAAGAAAGTGCTGATCGGGGGGGGGTATAAGGCGCAGTTGGGACTAAGTCTGGTATTTTGGCAAACATATCAGAAAACAAAGCAGTACTACTATCCAACTCTACAGAGATATTGAATGGAGTAATAGCATGTGACAAAGTCAAAAAACAATAAGAACATTTATTGCCAAAAGTACTTTTGGACGGTTGGTTATCATCATTATGGCAATTATGCATGCTATCTACATTATCGGCATCAACATGCAACTCAACCGATGATTCATTCATCGCGCAACCAGGCATCGTTATTGCTGCCAGCCCTTGTAAGGGGAGACAAACAAGCATAGTAAAAAACACGATTGATTTATATAACCTAAAGTTCATAGGGTCAATTTACACTTAAATTTTTATGATTGCAACCACAATATGTCCATAAACATTACATTAAATCAGAGTCGCTACTCTAACCCTCTGATTGAATCTTTCGAAACTTACCATCTTAAAAAAACACCTTGATCAACCCTCCCGCTGATAATGCGAAGCAATAACAGCCGATGATTGGGGCTTGCCTGATAGAGCGGCGTACCCTTAGGCGTACATCCATTTAAAGCTAGTGCTGTCACGTTTTCCAACAAATCTTCTTCAGACAGAAAATCATTTAAACTACTCCCAATATGCTGGATATTCATTTTGTCTCCAATAATGTTTCTATAAACATAATCAAAAAAAAGACACGACCCTAAGAAGAAAATTGGGTCAGTTAGTGTCAATTACCGATTAAATTAGTTTTTAATAAACTAATTTAAAGCTACGCTCAAATAACTTTTTTATTAAAAAAAGATGCGAATCTGACGATGGTATTAGATGGCGTAGCAGAAATGCCATCAAATAAAAGGTATATTTAATTCCGCCCCAAATATTGTTACCTTTCTTATTAAAGAGCATATCTAAAAAGGAAATCAATTAATCCAAATTACGAAGAGTCAGTCGCTAAATCTCATGAATTTAATCAGTAATTTTTATATTTCTTAAACAGTCGATTGTAATAGATTGCCCAACTCAATCTACATTGAGTGTGATTAAGAGTGAACTGAGTATTCTTAGTAAAAAAGCCATTTAAAATAACTGCAAAAAAGCCGCTTAAAACATTATCAAAAAGGCCACTTATAATTACTAAAGGCTGCCAGTATTAATTTGGATATTTAATCAAACATAGTAATTTCAGTATGAGATTTTTAAATGATTTGGATAGCGGCAGACGTGGTTAGACTCGCCAGAATGACTGCCAAATTACCAATTGCATCAATTGGCTTTCCGAAGCGCTGTACTGATTCTAAATATTTCTTGGGGCAAACATGATAATCATCATACCTAATAAAGCTATTGCACCCCCCAGTAGGTCCCAAGTTGTAGGCTTAATGCCATCTACAATCCATAACCAAAATATTGCTACGCAAATATATACGCCACCGTATGCAGCATAAACTCTTCCAGCAGCCGCAGGATGTAAGGTCAATAACCAAGCAAACAATCCAAGAGAAATAGCAGCAGGTATCAACAACCAGATACTTTTATTTTGTATTAGCCACAGATAAGGCAAATAACAGCCGATTATTTCTGCTATTGCAGTGATTATAAATAATGCTATTGTTTTTAATTCAAACACGTTTTATTCTCCCAAAGCTTACTTCTGACTCGGATAAATCCATTTTTTCATACTCATATAATTAATCTAAGTAATTTTTATATCCATGATTCTTGACGCTAGATTAAAAGTGAGCAGTTGTCTGCTTTTGTGCTTAAACCAATAAGAGAAATTTGCCATTTAAATCGTTTGACTGTGTCGAAGCAGACGCAAACCATTAAATACTACAATCAAACTTGCACCCATATCCGCAAACACCGCCATCCAAAGAGTTGCTATTCCCATAAAAGCGAGCACTAAAAATACAGCCTTTATACTTAAGGCAATAAAAATGTTTTGTTTCAAAATACCAGCAGCTTTATTACTTAATCGAATGAAATGTGGGATTTTTCTTAAATCATCATCCATTAAAGCGACATCCGCTGTTTCTAACGCGGTATCTGTACCAGCAGCACCCATTGCAAAACCTATACTGGATTTGGCTAACGCAGGAGCATCATTAATGCCGTCTCCTACCATGCCTACCGTGCCGTATTTAATCAACTCTTCGTTGATGACAGCCAGTTTGTCTTCAGGCAACAAACTGCCTCTTACATCATCGATACCAACATTTCTGGCAATCGCTTTTGCCGTAAGATTATTATCACCAGTCAGCATTAAGCTGCGGATGCCTAGTGCATGCAATTCAATAATCGCTTGACGACTTGTTTCACGAACGGTGTCAGCTACAGCAATCACCGCAAGCGGTGCAGCCTCATTGCAAATCACAATGGCCGTTTTACCTTCGGCTTCTAGCTTAGTTAAGGCAGCCTCTGTCTCAGGATTGCAAATGCCCAATTCTTCAATAAGACGATGATTACCTAAGTAATACCATTCATTATCAATCTGGCCTTTAACACCGCGCCCTGTAATAGCTTCAAAGTCGGTAACCTCAACCAGCACATCGTTATCTGGCAGCGCTTTCCAATATTTACTAACGGCTGTTGAGACAGGGTGATCAGAGCGATTAGACAACGTTGCAGCTAAAGATACAGCAGACTTCTGTTCACCTTTTAACAGTACTATATCGGTCACAACTGGCTTACCTTCTGTAATTGTGCCGGTTTTATCTAAGGCCAAAGACTTTAGCTTACGGCCTTCTTCAAGATAAACGCCACCCTTAATCAGAATTCCAGCTCTAGCTGCTGCGGCCAAGCCGCTCACAACTGTCACTGGTGTTGAGACTACCAACGCACAGGGGCAAGCAATCACCAGCAAAACAAGCGCCTTATAAATCCAAGGCATCCATGCTAAGCCAAATAAAAGTGGCGGCACAACTGCAATACCCAAGGCGACAACAAACACGATAGGTGTGTACACTTTGGCAAAGCTATCTACAAAGCGCTGAGTCGGTGCACGACTACCTTGTGCATCCTCTACTGCACGTATAATGCGTGACAACGTTGAATCGCTTTGTACTGCGGTGATGCGATACTCAAATGAGCCGGTTTCATTGATGGTGCCAGCAAATACCTTGTCCCCTATAGCTTTAGCAACAGGTATGCTTTCACCTGTTATTGGAGCCTGATTCACTGCGGACTGCCCTTTTGTCAATTCTCCATCTAATGCAATACGCTCACCTGGTGCTACACGGGCAATCATGCCAATGGTAATTGTTTCGGCTCTTAATTCTTTCCAAGTGCCGTCAGCTTGTAAAATATTTGCTTTATCAGGCGTCATTTCCATTAAGCCGCGAATGGCGTTGCGAGCCCGATCCAGCGACAAGGCTTCAATCATTTCCGCAAGAGTAAACAGCACCATGACAACGGCGGCTTCTGGCCATTGTCCAATTAAAACTGCTCCAGTCACTGCAATCGCCATCAGTGCATTAATGTTCAGATTGAAGTTCTTTAAAGCAATCCAGCCTTTTTTATACGTACCTGTGCCACTGACTGCGATAGCAAAAATGGCTAACATTATGACAGGCCAAGACTTCTCCGAACCGCCAGTCCATGCAATCACTTCGGCTAAAATTGCTGCAATTCCTCCAAGACCTAGCAACCACCATTTTTTTTGTGCATTTGGAGTGGGCTTACTTTCTGATTGCGCTCGAATTGCTGTTGCGACTAATGGAACGGCGTGCATATCAATGTCAATTAACGCTTGCTGGATGGCATCAGACTTACCTAAGGTATGGGTAACTGTCAGCTTACGTTGCATAAGATTAAAATCTAGCTCAATAACACCATTCATCGTAGATAACTTATTGCGAATCAATGCCTCTTCAGTTGGGCAGTCCATATTGTTGATGATAAAAATAGCTTGCGAACTACCAGAGGGCAGCTTAGGCACGTTTTCTACGACAGGCTCCATATCAAGTGATACTAATGCATTAATAATTGATTCTGGGTCTTGCAAATGATGTCGTACAGTCAGTTTTCGTTGTATAAGATTGAACTCAAGACTTTCAATGCCTTTTATCCCTTCAAGCTTTTGGCGTATTAAGGACTCTTCTGTTGGACAATCCATTTTTTCAATGTGAAGTACCAGCGTATTGGAAGGCACTTTTGTAGATGACTCGATTTTTATAGGAAATGCGGAATTAAGGTTATGATTTTCACTCATGATGTTTCAACTTTATAATTGGTAATATTAAATATCTTCCGATATCTAGGTGTTATTAGCTGTTTTTACAGCCAGAGCCACAGTAATCTTTGGCCGTATAAACTCCATAATAAAAAGTCATAATACTTATTAAAAAAAGAATGCATAGGAAGCACTAAAACCTCTGGGGGCTTCTGGTTGATCTCCGCTTCCACCTGTAAACTCAAATTTTAATAGTTGAGTTGGTTTTACACGTAATGTCGCACCAATAAGCCAACGTTCAAACGAGCCTTCATTTGGTCGGTTAAGTGACTCCAGCCTGGTAATCCAGTACCAATTATCTTTAATGGGAACAGCTGTTTGGATATATGTACCACTTCCTCCATCTTTGCCTTTTGATGTGAAGCGCTGAAAAACTTCTCCACTTATCTCCGTCCCATTCAAGTTGGTAACGAAATCCAAACCTAACATACGGTAACTAGCTCCTGTTATTCCATCAGAAGTGTCTCGCTCACTGAATGATAGCAATGAGATACCAATGTCTGAATCGCTCTTAATGCTAAATCTAGCGCCCCTAACATGTTCAAATAGCAATTCATTATTATCTTGCTGCTGATCTTCTAGCAGCTCTGTAAACAGCTTATATTCAAGGGCCTTATTTCCGAAAGGCACGGTTCCATGCAATGTAATTCCATTGGTAGCGATTGGAAATAGTCGGCTGGTGGCTAACGGCCTTGAACTTGTCCAAACCAATGGAGGCGCTCGTAACAGGTTCCAACGGCTATTGGGGGTTAGAAATCGACCAATCCTGAAATTAAGATTCTCAGATAGATTGTAATCAAAATAAAGCCTTTCTAGATCCAGTTTGCTTTCTTTGCGACCATAACGTTCATTATCGTTCCACGCTAATGGTCTCTCAATTTCTAACTCACTAAGAAAGCTTAGCCTACCTAGGTTATTCCACGAAATTAAAAGACTTAATTCATTTATTGCTGCCTCGGCTTCCGCATTCCTATGCAGGGTAATAGCCGAACTTGAAAAGCCACCAACATTTAGTTGCTCAGAAAATGTATTATTTTCACTAGCTTCTAAACTCTTAGTGAGTATTGAGAGTAATCCAATAATAATTGCAGCGGCTTTCATTTGTCAGTTTGCATCTGTAAATTTTAAATTCAAATTCTTAAGGAACCATTTTTGTTTGCTATCGCATGTCTTACGGCTGTATATATCATTTGCGATAAGCAGGGTACAAAATAGATCATCCTGACTCAACGGATAATCTTGCCAAGGCATGGTGTCATCAAAATGATAATCAAAGTTTTTTCCAGTCCATACAATTACGGGAATGTGTATTTGTGCTTTTGGCGCAATCACATATGGCGCGGCATGTAGGTAGATGCCACGCTCCCCCAGCGACTCCCCATGATCTGCAACATAAAGCATGGCAGTAGAATATTTTTCATCATACTGTTTAAGAAATTTAATCACATTTGCCAAGAAATAATCTGTATATAAAATGGCATTATCATAGGCATTATCAACTTCTTGCTTAGTGCAGTCGCCTAACTCTCCTGTCATGCACATTGGTTGAAATCGCCTGAAATTTTCAGGATAGCGCCTATAATATTCGGGGCCATGATTACCCATTTGATGCAAAACAATTAAAATGTCTTTGCCTTCCCGCGCTTTAATATACTGATCCAAACCATTTAACATTCCAATATCTCTACATTCTGTATCACAAACAGGATTCAAGGTCGGACTTTTGAAGTTCTGATAAGGAATTCTAGTAGCTACGCCTTTTGAATCTGAGTTGTTATCCCGCCATAGGACTTGCACGCCATACTCAGCAAGCACATCCAATACATTTTCTTGTTGAAAGGCTTGGTCCTCATCGTAATTGGCGCGCCCTAAATTTGAAAACATGCATGGTAATGATACCTTGGTTGCGGTTCCACATGATGTGACGTTTTTGAAACTCACCACATTCAGTTTCTCAAGTTCTGGATTTGTTTCCCTAGAGTAGCCATTAAGCGAGAATCGGTCTGCTCTTGCAGTTTCTCCAACGACTAAAATAATTAATTTTTTATTCCCTATATGAAATAATTTTTTTGCATCTTCAGCCGTGTGCTTTACAACATAAACAGGTTGGCGATTAAGCTGCGCTTTGCCGTAGGAGACAAGTGAATAGGTGAATCCTAATGGGTTAGCATACATACGGGTGATTTTATGCTCTCGAACGAAACTGGCAAAGTCTGCGGTAAAGGGCAATATACTCAAGATGCAGAATACTATTAAAAGAGCACCTAAACGCAGCCTAACTTTTAGCCCATTGCCAAAACTAGTGGACTTCGGTGCAAATTTAAAAATAAGTATCGATGGAAGAATACCGAATATCAATACGCGAATAACTAGTTTGATGCTCACAAGACCTGCGATTTCCTGTGGATTCGTTTCTATTATGTTACCGATCATGTCTCGATCAATCACTACGCCAAATTGATCCATATAGTAAGCAGTAAATGCAGAAGCGATTAGAAAGGTTACGAGAACCCATTTACTGAATTTGCCAAAACAGGTCCAGATAAAAAATAGCATGGTCGAAAAAGTAAAGAATCCCATGAGTGCTATTACAAAAGGCCATTTTTCAACCCATGGGTGTATTTCAGTCAGTCGATGAAATAGAGTAAAGTTTCCAGTTGCTGTGATGAACACTGAGACAATTAGAATAAGACGTATATTAGCTGTTAGGAACATAATGACTATCGATATTTAGATTGAGCGTGATACACCGGGTGATTATTTATACCGTTACACAAGCAGTGAATGACAATGGCATTTACTGCTTGAATCAGAGCGTTACTAGGATGTGTGCATGAGTCAAAATTTTACGACTCATCTTTGCTCACATCGGTACGCACATAATGCTTTTTCACAAACTGCGCCCAACCCGGTACATGATGTAAACCCAGAGTGCCTAAGATTAATAAAGCAGTGAGCCCTGAGAGCATGTACATACCAAAAGCGCTTGCCATACCTACTGCAGCAGTAGCCCATAGCGTAGCAGCTGTAGTAAGTCCCTGGACCCTGCCTTTAACCTGCAAAATGACGCCTGCGCCAATAAAGCCCATGCCTGTTACCACTTGCGATGCAATGCGTGTTGTTTCACCAGGTACATGATTAGAAATAATACTAAATGCGCATGCGCCAACTGCTACAGCCATATAGGTGCGAACACCGGCATCTCGATTGTGGTTCTCACGCTCCCATCCAATCAGTGCCCCAAGTATTGCAGCGATAAGGATGCGTAACGATAAAATAAATTCGGCGTTCCAGTCCATTTTTTATCCTTGAATTTAATAATCGTGTAATTAATCTTGATGAGAATGTTCATGGAGCACATTAGAACTATCGATAAACGTGCACACTTCAGCCTGATTGCATAAGCTAGTTTCACACTGTAAAGTGGTATGCGAAATAGCAAACTTATCAGAAAGCGTAGTTTGAATAGAATTAATTAGCTCTGTTGAATCGACTGTGCCATCCATCAAGATATGTGCTGTGAGGCTATTTTTACCGCTTGTAATACCCCACAAGTGCAAATCATGTAAGTTAACAACGCCTTTTTGACTCAGGATTTCTTTTTCCACTTCCTCTATATCAATACCAAGTGGGACACCCTCTAACAGCAGGTTTAAACTCTCCTTAAGCAATATCCATGTTCTAGGTAATACCCATAAGCCAATACCAACAGCCACTATGGTGTCTACCCAGGCCCAGCCGGTAAAGTAGATAATGATGCCACCTACAATCACACCGATAGAGCCAATCAGGTCACTCCACACCTCTAGATAAGCGCCTTTAAGATTTAAGCTGCTGTCTTTGCCGCTACTTAGTAACCTAATGCTGATGAAGTTTATTACTAGCCCCAAGCATGCGACTACTATCATTCCAACTGATTGAACCTCAACAGGGCTTCGAAAACGTTGCCAAGCCTCATATAAGATGTAAATTGCCACCCCAAAAAGCAGTAGTGCATTAAAAGTAGCGGCTAAAATTTCAAAACGGTGATAACCGAAAGTTCTATATTGGTCTGCAGGTTTCCTTGCTATTCTGACTGCAGCAAGCGCAATCCCTAGCGCCGCCGAGTCTGTAAACATGTGTGCTGCATCTGATAGCAGCGCAAGACTATTCAATAAAAATCCCGCAACGGCCTCGGCGATGAGAAAAGTGGTCGTGAGGCCAAACGCAACCCACAGCACTTTTTCATTTTGAGTACTAGGTAATGCATGATTGTGTTCTGCGCTCATGAGTTTTCTCCTACCATTCTTGTTGCACTCGATTTGGATTTTGGCTGGTTAACTAGTCGATATAGCATGGGTAATACCAGCAATGTCAGTATGGTAGATGACAAGATACCGCCGATAACTACAGTTGCCAGCGGACGTTGAACCTCTGCTCCTGTGCCGGTAGCGATAGCCATTGGTAAAAAGCCAAGAGAGGCAACGAGTGCGGTGATTAATATTGGTCGTAATCGATTCATACTGCCTTCTTGTATCGCCACATCTAGTGGTTTACCCTCGGCAATTAGCCCTTTGATAAAGCTAATCATCACTAAACCGTTTAAAACTGCAACACCAGATAGAGCAATAAACCCAACGCCAGCTGATATTGAAAGTGGAATCTCGCGTAGATATAAAGCGAGAACTCCGCCAGTTAAGGCAAACGGAATCCCTGTAAAGACAATCAATCCATCCTTCAGATTGTTGAACATCATATAAAGCAATATGAAAACAAGCACCAGAGATATAGGCACTACAATCTGTAAACGTTGACTGGCTGATTGAAGCTGCTCAAAAGTACCACCCCAGTTAACCCAATAGCCGGCAGGAATTTTTACTTGCTCTTGGATCCGTTGCTGAGCTTCTGCAACATATGAGCCAATATCACGATCCCTTACATTAGCCGTAACAACAACATTTCGCTTACCATTTTCACGACTGAATTGATTAGGTCCGGGAGCAATATCAATGGAAGCCACTTCGCCAAGTTGTAAATAGACCGGCATATCACTACCATTGGCTATTTTGATGGGTAAGCGTTTAAAGCTTTCCATATCAGCTCTCAAAGCGTCTGGTAGTCTTACTACAATGTCAAACCTTCGGTCACCCTGAAAAACCGTACCCGTCTCTCTACCATTCATCGCAGTTGAAATAGCGTCTTGTACTTGGGACACATTGACCCCAAGCCTTGCTATTTTTTGGCGGTCGATATTAACGGTGAGTATCGGTAATCCTGTAGTTTGCTCAATCTTAATATCTTCACCACCTTGAATTTTGGACAATACTTCAGAAATTTCTTTGGCTTTGTTGTTCATAACTTCCATATCATCACCAAATATTTTTACCGCGACATCACTGCGCACACCAGAGATGAGCTCGTTGAATCGCATTTGAATGGGTTGCGTAAACTCATAGTTATTGCCTGGTACTGCGCTCACCGCTTTTTGCATTTGTGCAGTTAAGTCGTTTTTGCTTAAGCTAGGGTCTGGCCATTCTGATTTTGGTTTAAGCATAATGTAGTTATCTGCAACATTTGGCGGCATAGGGTCAGAGGCAATTTCCGCTGTCCCGATTTTGGCAAATATCGTATCCACCTGTGGAAACGCTTTAACCGTATGCTCAAGTTCTTTCTGCATTTCTATCGCCTGAGAAAGACTAGTTCCTGGTATTCGCAAGGCATGTAATGCGATATCACCCTCGTTTAAACTTGGCACAAATTCGCTACCCATGCGCGTGGTGAGTAATCCACTCAGCAGCACTGATGCAATTGCCAGCGTAAGTACCAAGGCTTTGTTGCTCATCGCCATGTTATAAATTGGCTGGTATCCTCGCTTGGCTAAGCGAATTAAATACTGTTCTTTTTCATCTACTTTTCCATTGATAAAAAGCGCAACAGCAGCAGGAATAAAGGTGACGGAAAACAGCATGGCACCTACTAGCGCTATCACCACAGTTAAAGCCATTGGGTGAAACATTTTGCCTTCTACACCTGTTAGAGCAAAAATAGGAAGATAGACCACCATGATGATGAGTTGGCCAAAGATTAATGGCTTTCTTGCTTCTTTGGCAGCTTCAAACACTTCTGAAAAACGTTCTGAACGTGTGAGTGGTCTTCCAATCATTACTTGCGCATGGGCAAGTCTGCGCATGCAGTTTTCCACGATCACAACCGCGCCATCAATAATAATACCGAAATCTAATGCCCCTAAACTCATTAGATTTGCACTGACTTTTGCAGTAGCCATTCCAGTAAAGGTAAACAGCATGGATAAGGGAATGACTAACATCGTGATGATTGCGGCGCGAATATTACCTAAGAAAATAAACAGAATTGCAATGACTAAAATCGCACCCTCTAGTAAATTTTTCTTGACGGTGTTTATCGCCTTATCAATGAGGATGGTTCTGTTATAAACAGTTTTGGCAATTATGCCAGTGGGTAGTGATTTGTTAATCTCTCCCAACTTTTTTTCCACAGCAGCAGATACGGTGCGACTATTTTCGCCCGTCAGCATAAAGACGGTGCCTAATACTACTTCTTGGCTGTTTTCTGTTGCAGCTCCACTACGTGCCTCACTTCCAATCATGACATCTGCAACATCAGAAATGCGTATTGGCACACCAGCTTTAGCGCTGACTACAATGTTACTGATATCCACCATATCTTTGACTTGGCCTGGCACGCGAATCAAGTATTGTTCACCAGATTTTTCGATATAGCCTGCACCAATATTAGCGTTGTTATTTTCCAAAGCCTGGACTAGATCATCAATAGACAATCCTCTCGCTATCAGCTTTTCAGCTGAGGGCGCGACTTGATACTGCTTAACATAGCCACCAATCGTATTAATTTCATTCACACCAGGGACGTTGCGCAGCTGGGGTTTAATGATCCAATCTTGTACTTCCCTTAAATCCATAGGGGTATATGGTGTTTTATCCGCTTTCAAGGCACCTTCTTTCGCCTCTACCGTCCACATGAAGATTTCACCAAGGCCGGTAGAGGTAGGTCCCATTTCTGGAAGAATGCCATTAGGTAGCTTTTCTTTAGCTTGCTGAATCCGTTCGTTGACCAACTGTCTTGCAAAGAAAATATCTGTACCTTCCTCAAAAATGACGGTTACCTGAGAAAGGCCATAGCGAGAAATGGATCGGGTTTGCTCTAATTTAGGCAAACCAGCCATTACCGTTTCTATTGGATAAGTGATACGCTGCTCGGTCTCAAGTGGCGCATATCCAGGCGCTGTGGTATTGATTTGTACTTGAATGTTAGTAATATCTGGTACAGCATCAATCGGTAGTTTTTGATAACTGAACACACCCAACACAGCAATAGCTAACACCATCATTAAGGTTAACCATCGTTGATCAATTGCGAATCGAATAATTTTCTCAAACATTTGATAGCCCCTTTGGTTTATTTGCAGATTCGAAAATCAATGCATTAATGCTCATGACTTGCTCCTGCTTTACCAATATCAGCCTTGATCAAATAGCTGTTTCCTGCTGCGTATTTTTCCCCTATGTTTAGCCCCTCTAACACTTCAACATATTTGTCATCCCTACGACCGAGTGTGATAGGTCTAGCCTCAAAGTAGCTGCCATAGCGGCCAAATACGACTGTTTCTTCATTGAAGGATTGAATGCCTTCAACTGATACCGCCAATGGCACATCAACCTCATTTGAGGTAAGCTCAATGTTGACAGGTAGGCCAGGCAACCATGTTTTATCTGGGTTGTTTAGAACCACTCTTGCCATCGCTGTCCGAGATTGCTCTCCAACCAACGAGCCTACGTAGGCTATGCTGCCAACAGCCTGAGCATCGAAGGCACTCGCTTTCACTGTAACTTGCTGACCTGTTTTAACAGTGTTGATATCTTTGGCATAAATGGTCATCTCAGCCCACACTGTGGATAGGTCAGACACTTCGAACAAACTGTCTATTTCACTTACAACCTGACCTTGACTGACTTTTTTTAATGTCACCACGCCATCAATTGGTGAACGGATATCATAGCGTGCCTGACCAGATCCGCTTGCGCCAGCACCAAGTGCGCCTAGTTTCTGTTGGATACGATTTAAGTTGATTTCAGCTTCTTGTAAATCATGTTGTGCCTGCAAGTAATCCTGCTGTGCAGAAATTTTCTCTTCCCAAAGTTGCTTCTCACGTTCGTAAGTTGTACGTGCAAGCCCAGCTCTTTTTTGAGCGGCCAACAAATCGCTACGCACGTCTGCAATCATTTGGCTGGATACTGTCGCCAGCACTTGGCCTTTGCGCACTTTGTCGCCCGCATTCACACTAACCTTTTCCACTATGCCTCCGACTCTAGGCACAATCTGCACACTTTTGTCCGCATTTAGTTTGATTTCACCTTGAAGTTTCAACGTGCTTTTGATTTTTGCTGGTCCAGCGGTCAGCACTTCAACAGCGTTTAATGTCATCTGCTTATCAGACATTGAAACCCTGCCTTCAACTTGTTTAAAAGAAAAAGCATAGTTTTTGTTGCCGTAAAATACATTGATGTGAACATCAAATGAGTGGGGCTCTGCCACTGGTGCAGTACTTTTTAGATAGTTTTTTTCTTTAACAAAGCTAAATTTTTCTGGTTTTCTACCTAGACGCTCTAGTTCCACACTCACTTTGGATTGTGCTGGGTCCAAGGCCTTTTCATTTAAGTAGGTATATATCCTAAATTCTGGAGGAGTGTCTTCTTCAAATATCGCAATCTCTACACCATAATTATCTTTTACAAATAACTTTCCGCCATGAGGTCCTTTTAAAACCTCTTGTGGCTGTGATGTATGCTGCTTTTCATGCGCTTCTATCGCTGCACTATTCAAGCCTAATGACTCTTTAGGCATGCCTTCTTCATGGTCTGAGTGCGACTCACCTTCAGAGTGCTCTTCATGCTCTTCAGTCATAGCCTTAGGCTTTTCAGCCTTGAGTATCAACCCACCTAACACAATGGTAATAATAATGACCAAGATAATTGAGATCACTTGCCTATATTTTTTGCTGCTTTTATCGTAATTCAAATTCATGATTAATTATCCTTAAGGCTTAGTTACTTGATGGTCTACAACCTCACCAAGAGTGCGTTCTATTTCGGCAATTGACTGGTGGCCTTCCAGGAGTGCGCTGATGTACTGAGATTTGGCTTGATATAGCGTGCGTTGTGCATCCAACACATCTAAAAAGTTAAACTTACCCAAGCTAAAGCCTCTATTGGCTGCATCAAATGCGCTTTGTGCATTGGGTAGAATGTCAGTTTGAAGTGACAATGTTGCTTGTCTGGCAACGCTTAATCTTTCATATTGCGTAGCAAGATTTATTTGGATTCTATTTTTTATAGCAACTAGTTCGTCTTCAGCTTTAAATTTACGGCTGACAGCCTCTTGAACATTACCTTGATTACGATCAAACACTGGAATGGGAATTGATAATCCAAATAAGGCCTGATTTTGTCCAATCTCTTGATTATTCAACACACCAGCACTGACTGTGATATTGGGAACTATCTTACTGCGCTCAATCTTTGTTAAAGCTTCTCGCGTATCAATTTCCATTTTGGCAAGTTTTACGGATGGAGAGCTTTCTATTAATGCTTGAAGATTACTCAGTGAACTTACTTCAGGGATGCTGGTAACCTCACCAGTTGCACGTTCAAAACTAGGGGCGCTATCGCCCCATAGAGCGCTTAAGCGTTTACGGCTATTAAGTAGTTGTGTTGTAGCTTGAATTAACTCAATTTTCACTGTAGCAGCAGCAATAGATGATTTAGTTTGTTCGACGGGCGAACTTTTGCCAGCCCTGACACGCTTAGAAGCGACATCGAGTGCCGATTCAGCTACACCTACAGAAGATTTCGCAAGGGCAACTCGCTCTTGTGCCACTAATACCTCGTAAAATGCCGCTACCACATTTGCGTGAATTTCAGCTTGTTTTGTAGCTAATTCGGCATCTGCTTTGTTGTAGAAGGCATCAGCAGCTTCAATCCTTGCGTTGCGCTTATTCCCCAATTCAATCTCTTGATTTAACTGAAGATATATTTGCCGTGTAGCACTTCTGGTGTCTTGAATAGAAGTAGAAACAAAGGGGTTAGGTCGAGTTGCTGCCTGTACTTTTGTTCCGACAATAGCTTCTCGCTCGCGGATTGCAACTGCAATGTCAGGATTTGCTTTAAGTGCTAAATTAAGCGAATCTGAAAGGGATAGCTCTTTTAAAATCTGGTTATCGGTACTTTGAAAGTCGGCGTCATTAGCCGCCTGTATAGATGTAGAGAGCAATATAAACAATAAAAACAAATAACATAAACGCATGGAATTCTCCTAAAAGTAAGGTAGGAATTCAGCGAGAAATGGTAGTTGCTATAAAAAATCTAGTATAAAGATGACAAAATCTCGCTGAATTAAATAGCGAGATTCCAGTTGGGACGTTCTGGTTTGATTGGAATTATTTCAGGATAGCTGTAATAGATATCAACAACTAAAACAGGCTCAATTTTGGGCTCCAATAAAGGCAATGTGCTAGTTATTGATTTGATACTGAAAAGGTGACAATATGGACAATCACTATCTATATTTAAATTTGCAGTGTCGTTAGATTTTTGGTCAACAGCGTGGCTATTATCATCACTATTTGAATCATGCTTGTGTGTATGATGACCGATGTGTTCAACCTTCGAATCTTCTTCATGCTGGCAATACTGAGCCGCAACAGCCCAATTGGACTGCATCACGAAAACTATCAACAAAATTTTAAATAAAATCTTCACAAAAATATACTATCACACCTATATAGTTTCAACAAGACACTTTAGTTCTACGCTACCTGCTCATCATCTATTGCCTTAGGAAAGCATTAACACTAGATGCTGACTATGCGGCGGCACATGCCTGGCTAGCAAGGTCGCTGGCTTTGACTTGGTCACAAAAATGGAATTCTGCCCCTTCTGTTTTGGCGCTTTCACTTTCACATGCCCAGCGTACCGCAGAGCTGGATCCACAATCTTCCTACACAATTTCAATGTTGGGTTGGGTACAGCTTTGGCATCGAAATCTCGATGAGTCGATTGCGGAATGTCGTCGCGTAGTTGTCTTGGACCCAAATAATGCAGAAGCACATTTATTCCTCTCGCTTGCATTATCTGCTGCTGGTTTGGGTGAAGAAGCTTTGTATTATGTAGAAAAGGCTAAACGATTTAGTCCGATAGCAGATGCTGCTTTATATGTTTGCACATGGACAAAGTTATCTGGCACAAAAAAACTATCACAAAGCCATTAACATATTTAAGCAAGGCTGTATTATCAATCATAATTTCAAGCCAAATCATTTTTTTCTAATGATCGCTTATGACATCTTGGGTATGCAAGAGGAAGTAAAAAAAGAATTTGAAATTCTAAGCGCAATCACAGGAAGCAGAAAAGAAATGCCTGTTGTAGTGATTTGGACAGATAAAACACTAGCAGATCTGCAAGCTAATCATTGGAAGAAGATTATTTCGCGTTATTCTTAAATACTTAAGAAGACTTGTGTTCATAAAAAAACATATCATCATTAAAACTTCAACGCTGACTTGAATGTCATCAAATGGGGCTTGAATTCAAGGTCGATGCCTGTCTGTGAAGTGTCGATGCTGACCGCCAACTTCGGGGATTAAGCTGTGATGTTATAAATCGGACCTAATTCTGTCAACTATGAAATTTAGCGACTAATAAGCTGGACAAAACTGTCAGTAAAGAAAGTTAGAGTGATGTGTCTAACTTTTAGAGCAAGTTCACAGAATGATATTTAAAATAATAGAAGAAGCCACAAACTTCGATACGGCATTTACCGACTCTAAAGACCGGATGCGGGATGTAAAGTTGTGATCTGGTTCAATTATACAGAAAATATTGCTTTGGATTATGCCTATAAAAACAGGATTGGAGACAAGATGAGTATTCAGCATATTGGAAGTAATTTTAATGATTTTCTCAATGAAGAAGATTTGTTAGAAAGTGTGACTGCCCTAGCATTAAAACGTGTGATAGCTTTGCAGATAGAACAGGAAATGTCGTTGCAAAAAATCACAAAAGCAACACTGGCCAAGAAGATGGACGTAGCTCTTTCTGTGGTAAATGAATTGTTGGATATTAATGACACGAATCTAACCCTTATTTCCTTAGTGAGTGCTGCAAGTATTCTTGGCAAAACAATCAGGGTGGAACTGGTGGAAGAGACATCTGTAACTTAATTGATTGCAACTACAATAATTCCAGATATGAAAAAGAATTTATTACAGTTACATTTGGATCGGCCACTCTAAGAACTGAACGACCAATTCCTGCAGTGATCAAGAAAAACATTCTTTAATGGTCAGATAGCTTTGGCGCGTGGGTTGGAAGCACTTAAAACTAAGGGTATAAAACTGAATGCATCCAAGGGCATACCGCCCTTTCAAACAAAACCTAATAATCCCCAATTATCGTTACGCAATGTAGAGGGAAAAATAGATAAAGGTGTTTTAGAAAATGGCTAATTTCGGGTGATTAATTCGCTGGAATAAAATTTGTCAATATTGGACTTCCCCTCACTCCAACAACAATAATTGAAAAAAGCTCATACACTTAGTACAAGCTTTTTCGTTTAGATCTCTTAAATCACCATTATTTACGGTATTTAATAAAGCTTAAAATGCTAATTAAAAGTCATAAATCAAAGTAGCACGACCAGTGATTGGTGAGCCTGGTGTGATGTTGTTATTGTTATGTGCGTACAGCGCATATTCTTTGTTGGTGAGGTTTTCTAGATTTACTTGTAAGCGTGTATTTTTATTGAATTTCGCAAAAATTGCCGCATCCAATCTTGTATAACCCGCTAGAGTAGTGCTTTGTGTAGCTGTTGGCGATTGAGCATACATATCTGAACGGCTGACAACACCGATAGCTGCACCCCACATTTCATTGAAATCATAACGATTCCAAAGTGAGAAGGTATGTTTAGGTGTTTGACCCAATTCGGCACCTTTTAGTATTGCACCTGTACCAGAACCTTGTTGCTTAGTAATTTCACCGTCTTGATATGCGTAGCCACCGAATACACTCCATTTATTAGTGATATTACCAGCAAGTCCCAATTCCACACCTTTAGTTTCTTGACCATCTACTAATACTTGTAACGTTGAGTTATTGGGATCTTGAATTTGAACATTTTGACGCTCTAATTTATATATTGCAGCAGTTAATGCCAGGTCAGGGTTTACATCCCACTTTGCACCTACTTCATAGTTAATGAACTTTTCAGGGTCAAATGATTGATTGGTTACGGTAAGCGAGGTGAGTTGATCACCTGCGCGCGGTACATATGACAGACTATAGTTTGCGTATAGTGAGACCGGCTCAACTGGTTTATAAATCAGACCCGCTCGAGGTGATAACAAATTATCTGTTACGTTGAAACTTTCAGAAACAGTTGTGCCCGTACCAAGCCTTCTTACACCATCAAAGTCAGTTTTTATCTGGTCGTGCCTTAAACCTACAATGGCTTGCCATTTCGGTGATAAAACAATTTGATCTTGTACATACAAACCAACTACATCCACTGTCGATTGATTATTACGGTATGCATTATTGCTATTTACCAAATTTGCTCTAAAGCTTACGGGCATATTACCAATTTGTGTTGTGTTATTTGCGTTTAACGTAACCTGTGTTCCTGTGGTAGTAAAGTTGTTATTAAAAAATCCCGCCAATCTTTCATTGGCAGTATCTTGCGTACTTAACTCCAAACCAGCAAGTAATTTGTGCTCTATTGAACCCCATTTTGTTGTGTAAGTTATATCGGTTTGATTGATTAAATTCTCGCGCTCTGTAGTATCAAGGTAACCACGTACTGTGAAGTTACCATTATTTGCAACAGCACTATCGGCAAATACGTTTTGATAAAACTTATTATAGTGTGCGTAACGGGTACGGTTTTTCACACCAACACCATTATCAAAAGCGTGTTCAAACAATCCATTAAATGCAACTGTTTCAGTTTCGGTAGGGCTTAAGTTTGCACTGCCATAAAAAGCTGAATGGTCACTAATATTGTATGGTCTTCTATTATCTACGCTATTCCCCGCGCCGTTGGCTGAAGGAATACCGCGATCTGTCACGCGTTTGTCTTTAAAGTATTCCATTCCAAGCGTGATTTTCGTTTTATCATCGGGCTTGATGGTGATCGTAGGAGTAATACCATAACGTTCGAGATCAACGCCATCGCGATATGAGTCAGAGTTTTCATAAACTGTATTGATTCGGAATGCAATTTCATCATTAATGGCTTGACCAAAATCTGCTGCAATACGTTTTTGGTCATATGCTCCATAACTAGCAATTATTTGACTGATTGGGTCCCATCCAGCTTCCTTTGATACGCGATTCACTACACCACCTGCTCCACCTCGGCCGAATATCATGCCGCTTGGGCCTTTTAATACCTCGATACGGTCTGTGTTGTATAAATCACGATAAGTTTGCACATCGTCACGTGTGCCATCTACAAAAAAATCACCCGTAGTTGCGTTGCCTCGAAAAACAATTGCATCACGGTTACCTTCACCTTGTATTGCGGTGACTCCAGGCACATAGCGAATAGCTTCCGATACGCTTTGAACAGATTGATCCTTAATTTGATCCTGCGTCACTACGGAAATAGCTTGAGGTACGTCACGTAACTCAGTGTCAGTTTTCGTGGCTGCTGAACTCTGCTTTGCGTTGTAACCTTTTACTGGTCGGGTGTCACTCAATGCAGGAGCGATTACATCCACTTCTTTAAGAGTAATTTCAGCGCTGGTGTTAGTTTCTGCTAATGCGTTAGTTGTATTAGCAATCAATATAACGCTACTACTAATTAACACAGTATTAATAGCTAATTTTAATTTGGAAACTTTAAATTTATTGCCAAAATTAGCCTTATGAGAAGCAAGTAGGACATTGAACTGCATTTTGTAACTCCAAAGATTAAGTTAATACGCAAATATTAATATAAATGAGAATCATTTGCAATAACAAATAAAGGCTAGCATTAAATTTATATGATGTATAGAACTAAAAATAAGCGGCCTAAGTACTGTATGAAGATTCTAGCGATTAGCACCTATCTATCATCAAAGTATACTTCCAACCAGGCAAGTTCATAGATTGAGATAATAAAATCTGCCCCGTGCAAAAAATTTATACATTTTGAATAAGATTTCATTGGAGTTTACATAATGATAATTTAAGGATTCAAACCAATCTTCTGAGAAATTGGAATAAAACACCGACTGATGATTTTTTTTGCAATCAGCGCAATGTTCAATAGATTTACTCAACAAATAATCCGGAGATGGTATTAATACAGTGCAGTGAGAGTTTTGGGTTATATATGGAATATAGTTCTTTGTATATTTATTACCAATATTGATTGCGACTTTTGAGGAAGATGATTTCGTAACAATCAGATGCCATATAGAGAAAAATTGGGCGTACAACAAATTCAGGTAAGCTCGATTTGATTGAACAAAATCTTCCTCCGGCAATTCAAATAGTTTTATTTTAAAAGACCTTATTTTTGGGTTTTTAAATCCCTCTATAACAAGTAAATTCTCATTTAGTAGTCTCCAGGTTGCGAAAGCCAAACAGACATAACACGCAGTGTCGCAATCAAAATGAGATAGATTATATGGATGGGTATTTGTGATTAAATTCCAGCAGGACTTGTGTGGCTTGATGTACCTGCGATACAAATGTTTTCTAACACTACGATAGTTTCTTCCCCAAAGAGACGATCTTAATGCAGTACTATTTTCTATATCGTATTCTTCACAACTTTGATTATATTTATCCCAGATCAAAGTCCGTATTGGATATCTTTCATGACCAAGAGGCCAAGGGCATGGTCCTGCTATTTTCTCTGCTGCATTCAGGAAAATGTTAAGGTTCTCTTCTTCATCTTCAGAATAACTGGTTTTCGCTAGAAAATGAAAAATTTCGGGTTGAGTTTTTACTTTGTTCCACCAATCACTAAATTGAATACTGCTATCTTCAACTTTAATAAGCTCATCGTAATCTAATAAATTAGTGCTACCAATTTTCTTATCATGAATATTGATGTGTCCGCATGCAGAACTCCATTCGAGCCATTCAGAATCACTTTGGGAAGATGGGACTACGTTAGATTTGAGACCAAGCCTATTTACTGTTGTTAGGCAATATCGGCAGGAAACAAGTTTTTCTCGGTGCCAGGGACAAATATCTATATAGGGCTCGATTCTGCCCTCTTAAAAAATTAATATTAATCTGAAGGAATTGAGCTCTTTAATTTTGATATAGAAATTGATTAACAAGCGCTTACTATATCTAGTGACAATTACGACCATTTGTAGCAATGTACCCACGGTATCGATTTTCCAAATCTGCCGACCTTAACCTTTCAGCAAGTTCCCAATCAAACATTT
>Ga0208758_100058_pt1 | contig 83780 bp, 78 predicted proteins | sample LakWasM116_HOW13_2_FD_183930 | JGI IMG/M metagenome (GOLD analysis project Ga0208758, IMG submission 183930) | Freshwater sediment methanotrophic microbial communities from Lake Washington under simulated oxygen tension - Sediment Metagenome... | ecosystem: Environmental > Aquatic > Freshwater >...
TATGCTGTACCTCAACAGCCGCCTGGTGCCTGAGTTTGACTGGTATTTAATTGTCGAGCAGATCAACGATCCTAGCTCAGCGCGGATCGAAACCGCCTTCTTGATCAACCTGGCGGTAGCGGTCGTGATCAGCATGATCGTGCTGGCGCTGGCGCATTTTGCGGTGCGCGGCTATCACGACAAACTAGAGATGATGGCCACCCAGGACAAACTGACCGGCGTCACCAGCCGCCAGGTATTCGAGTTCTACTTCAAGCAAGCCGTCGCCCGCGGCAAACGCCGCGACGAGCCATTGTCATTGGTGCTGCTCGATATCGATCTGTTCAAACTGGTGAATGATACTTATGGGCATGAGGCGGGTGACCGCGTGCTCACGCGCGTGGCGCAGCTGATCAAGTCGCATGTGCGCGAAGAGGATGTGGTGTGCCGCTGGGGTGGCGAGGAGTTTTTAATTCTGCTTTCGGGGTGCAACTTGCAGCACGCCAGAGACATTACCGAGCTCATACGCTCAGCGGTTGCCGGGCTGCAATTCCACTTTAGCAATAAAGTGGTGCAAATCACCGTCAGCGCCGGGATCGCCGAAATGCAAACCGACGAAATACTGGGCCAGGTGGTAGAGCGCGCAGACCATCATTTATACGCCGCCAAACGGGCCGGGCGTAATTGCATCAAGCCAGAGATTGACGAAGACGAAGCGACCTAAAGCCGCCCCGTCACCCGCTTACTTTTTAGCGGTGGAGCCAGCCAGACGTGGCTGGCAATATTCACAATAAAAGGTTGAACGCTGGCCAAGCCGGATATTCAAAATCGGCTTTGCGCACACGCGGCAAGGCTCGCCAGTACGCCCATACACGGTATACGTCTGCTGAAAATAGCCAGGATTCCCATCGGCACCAAAAAAATCTCGCAAACTGCTGCCGCCAGCGTCCAGCGCGGCCTGCAAGGTCAGTTTGACCTCTTGCACCAGCAACGCACATTGCGCCAGCGTGAGCGCTTTAGCGGGTGTCTCTGGGTGTATACGGGCCCTGAATAAGGACTCGCTGGCATAAATATTCCCCACCCCTACCACCAGATGCGCATCCATGATGGTGGTTTTGATTGCTGCGCTGCGCGCGCGTGTTTGCTGGTATAAATGTTCGGCGTTAAAGGCAGCTTCCAGCGGTTCTGGCCCCAAACTGCTCAGCAAAGCATGTTGCATCGGATCACCGCTTAACCATAACACTGCACCAAATCGACGAGGATCGCGCAAGCGAATCACACGCCCATCTTCAAAGCGGAGATCAAAGTGATCATGTTTTTCAGCCGGGAAATCACGCTCTAGCAAGCATAGACGGCCTGACATGCCTAAATGTAGCAGCAATACGCCCTCTGCTTCAGTGCTGCCGATCTCGGCCAGAATATACTTGGCACGGCGTGTGAGCTTAAGTATGCGGCGGCCTTGCAAATGCTGTGGTAAATCGGCCGGAATCGGCCAACGCAAACCATGATGACGTATCGTCACCTGTGCGATTTGCGCACCTTCTACTGGCAGTAAACCGCGCCGTGTGACCTCAACCTCGGGTAATTCAGGCATGGCGATTATTGGCTTTTGGGCGGCTGGCTTTTCGGTGCCTGAATATTCACCGGCGGGTTCACCATGGTAAAGCCGGTATCATTGGCAAAGTGATAAATAATGCCTTCATCCGGGCGCGCCAATAAATACTCCGGCGACTCTTGTACTTTATCAAAGTGGACTTTTTTACCATTACGCAATAACACCTCAAATGAAGGGTAAGTCTGCTTGCGGTCTGGCGTATAAAACTCAACAGAAGTCGCCTGCGCTTGCGCCCAGCTAAAGTCCATCCATTCGTTCATTTCATTCTGGGTTGGCTTGGCGTGAGCATCATTCACTACCCATTTGCCTTCATTTGACATCTGCACTTTGAGTGCATTTTCCTCCCATTGCTCCAAGTGCGCGAGATCAAAACCTGCCAACTGCTTACGATCAGCGGGCGACAGTGGCGCTTTATCGACCATTTCAATCGGCTGTGTAGCCGCAGCCTCGCTATATTGCCCGGGCAGCAAATATACCTGGCCCGCATAGCCTACGTATTGCTCTTCCGACACCGGGTTATAAGTGCCAAACGTGAACACCTGGTCGCCTTTACTGCCAGACAGCGTTAACTTTAACACTGGCTGATCCAGGCCGTACTTAGCGGCATCCTGCAATGGCAGCCTGGTCGCAGTGGTTGCCGCAATAATAGACATCGCCCGGTGCACCGAGGCCTGGTCAGCGCGTGCCGGATATGGCTTGCGCATCATCCAGTAGCCATCCTGTTTCTCAAAAATGGTGGGGGCTTTAGCTGGAAACTCAGCCTTCACTGTATTAAAGTCGGCCATTTTAAGGTTGGAGACTTCAAACTTGGCAGACTGTGCCTGCTGTTGCGGTCTTAAATGCAAAAATACGGCAATACCAATCACCACTGCTAATAACAACAGATTCAATATCCATCTTTTTTTCATGACGCGACTCCGACAGCCAGATCGTTAGAGATTAAGCCTTACGGCGCTTCCACCACAAAAACAAGCCTGCCACAAATAAACCGACCGGAATCAGGTACTGGAAAGCATGAAACACCAGCCAAGCCACCAGGCGACCTTGGTCTGTGGCCGGAATCGACACGTTAATGTCTTTGAGTGGCATCGGCTGTATCGTAATCAGGCGATCATCGCCAGCCAGCCAGTTAATAATGTTAATGCCCAAATCCAGGTTGCCGCCGTTGGTAATAAAGGTGTTGGCGAGAAAGTTGGCATTGCCAATCACCACCACGCGCTGGCCTTTTTTACCGTATTCACGCTCTAATGCCACGCCAACATTAATCGGCCCCGCTTTGTCTTTGCCGTGATCAAAACTCACCTTGAGGTTTTGCGCCCCTGCTGGAATCTTGTCTGACTCTAACCAGCCATTCGGTGCAACGTCAATCAAACGACCGACTTTCCAGCCCAGGTCATCTGAGGCCTGGCCATCAATCTGATGCGCCTCCGGGAACACCGTGCGCAACATAAAATTGCGTGTAATCGCATGGTCACCATACAAGCTGGCAAAAGCCATTTTCGGGTCAGCGCCATATTGCTCGGCCGCTTTATCCACCACAATGCCGGGCGACACTTTAATGCCCAGGTACTCGGCGACTTCTTGCAAGCCATGCAAATTGTCGTCATCCAGCAACCACAACACGTTGCCGCCCGCTTCAATATAGGCTTTGATTTTTTTGGCTTCTACCGCGCTGAGATCCACTTGTGGCGCCGCAATTACCAACATGGCACCATTAGCAGGCACCGCCTGGGCAATGGTCAGGTCAGGGTTGGCAAATTTAAACCCCTTGCTTTCCAGCTGCTTGCCAAACTCGCCCAGGTCATGGTTTTTGAGGCCTTGCAGCAAACGCTCACCGTGGCCATCCAGATACATCACCGGCTGATTATTGGTGCGCGACAAGCGCACCAGCAAGTTGGTCATTTCCTGCTCGGCAAACGGCGGGGCAATGTGCTCAGACCGCTTGTTATATTCAACAATGGTTTCGCCATCGACTTTTACGCCCGCCTCTTGCGCCAGTTTCGGCTCCTCTGACGGGTTGATGAACTTGATAAAGACATTTTTCTTTTCGCGCTGGTAGCGGGCCACGAAGTCCAGCATGCCTTTACGGAAGGTATCGCCATTGTTCGCATCATCATTGGTCGCATACACGGTGATATTCACATCACCGTCCATTTGTTTGAGCACATTGATGCTGCCCTGAGTAAGAATATTACGGTTGGCCTGAGTGATATCCCTGGCCCAGCGATATTGGCCGGACAAATAACCCAGCATCACCACCAACGCCAAAAACACCAGCACAAACATCCAGTTTTGTGCCAACAGTTGCCATCTAAATTTACGGTTAATTTTCATAGTGCATTCAGCTTAAAAACAAGGTCGCGTTTAACCGCGCAAACGATCTGCATCCAGACGACGAATCGTCAGGGTAATAAAAGTGAGGATAAACAGGCCAAAATAGGCCAGGTCAGCCGTATCAATCAAACCACCGCCAAATGACTGAAAATGACGCATCAGTGAAAATTTGAGCATGGTGCTGGTCGGGTCACCGGCAAAAAAACGGTCCAGAATCATCAACACAAACAGGGCAATAAAACTGAGAATACCCGCAATAATCGGCTGAGCAGTCAGGCTGGAAAAATACAGGCCCAAGGCCGCAAAGCTAGACACCAGTAACAGTAAGCCCAGCGAATTGGCAAAAATATAACCAAAATCAATATCGGCCCAAATGTTCAGCGTCGCCAGCATGACTGCGATATACAGCACCAAGATGCTTAAAAACACCACCAGGCCCAAAAACTTGCCAACCACGATTTCACTGATAGACAACGGCGCACTAAATAAAAATGGCAAGGTCTGGCTGCGGCGCTCTTCAGAAATCAAACGCATAGAGAGCAGTGGCACCGCAAACAGCATGATAAAAGACGCCAGGCCATACACGGTTTGACCGACAAACTGCGTCACGCCGATGCGTTCCGCTGGCCGAATCGAGCCAGACATCACTTCAAAGTAATTATTTACGCCGTTGAGGTAATAGGTGCCAAACGCGAAGGTTAACAATGCCAAAATAATCCACCCCATTGGTGAGGCGAACATACTTTTAAGTTCTTTTCTTGCAATATTCAACATACTTAAATCTTTCCTTCTACACGCTAACTGGGGGCTTAGGCCGCTTTGGCCTCATCCGCATTAGCGGTCTCGTGGTAAGTCAGCTGCACAAACACATCTTCGAGGCTGGTCTGGTCAGGCGCAATATGGTACAAGCCCCAACCGTTTTGCACTGCAGCCTGTACGATCGCCTCATGCGGCTGGCTGCCCTCATGAAAGCGAATGCGCCACAAGCCATCAGCCGGTTCTACCTCAGCCACGCCAGCTATCGCCATCAGTTGTGAGGCATCCGGCGCCTGGCGCAGCCCCACCAGCAACTTGTTGCCGATGCGCTGCTGCTTGAGCACCTCAATGCCGCCGTTAAAGACCAGCTTGCCTTTATCAATAATCTGCACATGGTCACACACCATTTCTACTTCGGGCAAAATATGGGTAGACACAATCACGCTATGTGCCTGACCAATCTCTTTGATCAGGGCACGAATATCACGAATCTGGATCGGGTCCAGGCCTACCGTCGGCTCATCCAGAATCACCACCATCGGGTTATGAATAATCGCCTGGGCAATGCCCACGCGCTGCTGGTAGCCGTTAGACAGGTTTTCGATCAGGCGCTTGCTCATGTGGCTCAGGCCGCAACGCGCTTTGGCATGCTCTACTGCTTTTTTAATCTGTTTGCCTGTCACGTTGTGCAAGCGGGCGGCGATGGTCAGATATTCATCGACCGTGAACTCTTTATATAAGGGGCGCATTTCCGGCAAGTAGCCAATCAACGCCTTAGCTTCTTTGGGATGCTCTATCATATCAATGCCACAGATTTTGACGCTACCGGCGCTGGGCGCCAGATTACCGGTCAACATTTTCATGGTAGTCGATTTACCGGCACCGTTAGGCCCCAAAAAGCCCAGCACTTGCCCCTGCTGCAGATTAAATGTTACGTCGCTGACCGCAGCACGGCCACCATACAAACGGGTCAACTCAATTGCTTCAACTGTCAAATTTGCCATGATTTTTTTCACACACCTACCGACTAAAAGATTACTGCAAGGCGCCGACAGAACCACCGCCGACCAGCAAATCCCTAGACAAAGATTTCATCAAAAAGTTATAGTGCTAAAGTGGTACTGCTGTTGTAGCATGACGTTTCAAGCTGCGCCCAAGCGTCAATTACAATTCAGTTACAAATCGCACATTATGGATGAACTTGCAGCAACTGTCACGGACTAAACAAAAAATCAGCATCACAAACCAGGCACCTTAATCATAGCCATGACATTGCTCATCAACAGACCAACTAAACAGGAATTCAGTATGCCCCACACCAGCCGTTTCACGCACAAACCCACTGCAAAGCGCCGCACAACCCTAGCGCTTTGCCTGGCATTGCTGACAACCCCGGCCTGGTCAGCCAGTGGCTCCCCTACCATCACTACACCCACGGCAGAGTTTGTCTACAAATATCTGCTGGGGGAAGTGGCGGCCCAGCGTGGCGAATTTGTACTGGCAGGCCAATTATTCCTCGATTTAGCCAAACAGACGCGTGACCCGCTGCTGGCCGAACGTGCCACCCAAGCCGCAACCATTGCACGCACACCGCAACTGGCGCTGCCTTCAGCAGAATTATGGTCAGAACTGGCCCCGGACTCTATTCCGGCTGCGCAAACGGCTAGCCAGCTGTTTATTGCCAATGGCAACTTGAAAAAAGCCATTCCGCAGATCCAGAAAGTACTCGCCAACGACAGTATCCGGCCGAATGCCTTTATGGAGCTAAACAGCCTGATGATGCGCGTCACCGACAAAACCAGCGTACTGGACGCGATTCAGCAACTGGCCAAACCCTACCCCAAACTGCCAGAAGCACATTTTGCGGTTTCGCAAGCCGCCTACTTCGCCCATAACGAAAACCTGATGGTCGCCGAGCTTAAAGAAGCGTCCAAACTGCGCCCGGGCTGGGAGCCACCGGCGCAAATCCGCGGCCAGATGCTCAGTGAACAAGACCCGCAAAAAGGCATCGCTTTTTACCAGGACTTTCTAAAAACATACCCCGAGGCCGACCAGATTCGCCTGGCACTTGCGCGCGCCTTGCTGGTACAAAAAAACAGCACGGACGCTAAAGTAGAATTCACCAAATTGCTCGAACGTCATAAAAATAATCCAGAAATGAACGTGATTGTCGGCCTGCTGGCGCTCGATGCCAAAGAATATAGTTTTGCCGACCGCTACCTGCAACATGGGCTGGAAGTCGGTTTTAAAGAGCCTAACAAGTTGTATTTTAATCTGGGCCGCTCAGCCGCCGAACAAAAAGACGATGCACGTGCCTTGCAATGGTTTGACAAAATCACTGATGGCGAACAGTTTTTGGCAGGTCGCCTGGCATCTGCCGCCATCATTGCACGCCGTGATGGCATAGATGCTGCGATCACCATGCTGGATAATGTAGATGGCTTAACCCCGGAACAACAAGCCGTGGTGATTCAGAACCAGGCCTTGCTGCTCAACCAGGCCAAACGCACCGACGAAGCCTACGCCTTACTGGGTAAAGCCGTACAAAGCTTCCCTGACAGCCCGGAGCTGCAGTATGACTATGCGCTCAATGCTGAGCGCAAAGGCCAATTCGACATCATGGAAGACACTTTAAACAAGGTCATTAAAATGAAACCGGACATGGCCGCCGCCTACAATGCGCTTGGCTACTCCTACGCCGACCGCAATATCAAGCTGATGGAAGCCAAGAGCCTGATTGAAACGGCGACTAAACTTTCACCAGAAGATCACTATATTATGGACAGCCTGGGCTGGGTTTATTACCGACTGGGTGACCTGGGACACGCCACAGAAGAGCTGCGTCGCGCTTATGCGATTCAGCAAGACCCCGAAATTGCGGCGCATTTGGCCGAAGTCTTGTGGAAGCAAGGCCAGCGTGACGAAGCACAAAAAATTCTTGACCAGGCATTGTCGGCCAATCCTGAGAACGACGTCTTGGTGGCCACTGCGCAAAAACTGAAATCCGCGCTCTAATGCAGGCCGCACTGCCATTGTGTTTGCGCTGGAAACGACGCACGGTCAGCCAGGTCATGGCTGGCTGGCTTGGCCTGGCGATCGCTGGCTGCAGCACCCTGCCTGCACCGCCCACCCAAACCACGGCCAGCAATGCCGCCCAGCAACGCATGCAGCGATTGCAAGCGACGAAACAATTTGCGCTGGAGGCCAAACTGGCGGTGCAATACGCAGGCAAAGGCTACACCGCCCGCCTGGAGTGGCAGCATGATACGCAAGAAGACACCATGCGCATTTTTAGCCCATTAGGGCAACAAGTGGCGTTGATTCATCGCACGCCACAATCAGTCACCCTGACCGACCAAAGCGGCAAACAACATACCGCTGCCGATGTGGCCAGCCTGACCGAGCGTCTGCTGGGCTGGCGCTTGCCACTCTCGGGGTTGAGCCAATGGATATTAGGCACGCCACACCAGGCCAGTCCTTTTCAGGCCAACTATCTCGAACATGGCGCACCGGCGAGCCTGACGCAGGATCAGTGGCAGATTGACTACGACGATTATCGCCAAACGGCACTCAACTGCGCCTTGGAGCAACTGCCTTACACCACACGCCTGCAACAGCAGGATGTGCGCCTGAAACTGGTGATTCAACACTGGTAAACACCGGCGAATAGGCCGCTTATCCCGCCCGTGGCCGATTAAAGATTCAGCGCGAGGCGTCGATAATGGCACTATGAGCTGTTATCTTCTCACCCCCACTTATTACCGACTTTGGCTGGCATTTAGCTTGTGGCTAATGCTGGGCATGATGCCTGGCCACGGCCACGCCTCGCAATGGCTGTCGATCAAAAAAACCGATGACAACCAGCTCATGATAGACAAACAGTCTTTGCTGGAAGAAAAACCTTACATCAAAGCCTGGGTAAAAGTCGATTACCGCAACCCGCAAAAAAACGTAGAGTCGGTAGACCGCGTCTACACCCATGCCAAAGCCTTGTGGTATTTTGATTGCGACAAACGCAAAGCCGCCACCATCCAGGTGTTTCAATACGACGATGAAGAGTTGGTCTATTCTGCTGGCACCACTGCTAAGCAGGCAGACTTTATTGAGCCACTGCCAGAATCTGAAGTAGAAGTTGCGCAACAATATGTGTGCAAATGGCAGACCAAAGAGAAGCAGCGCATTGAAGCGGCTGCGCGGCGCGCAGCCAATCCGGTGGTGCCAGCGGTCGCCAGCAGCAAGGACAAACCAGCAGCACCTGACAGTGTTGCCGAACCCGCAATCACGCCACCAGCCACCAAGCCTGAAGAAAAAGCGGCTACCGAAGCGAAACCGGCCACCAAACCTGCCGAAGATAAAACAGCGGCAGCGAAACCAGCCGCGGCCAGCAAAACAGATAAAGGCACTGATAATAAAGACAAAGATAAACTGGCCAAAACAGACAAACCCAATGATCAGTCCTGGGCCTATAGCGGCCCGCGCGGCCCTGAAAAATGGGGCAGCCTGAACCCTGATTACGCGGTGTGCAATGCGGGTAGCCAGCAATCACCGATTAATATCGACAACACGATCACGGCGGCGCTTAAACCAATTAAACGCTTGCAAAAATTTCCGCTCAAAAACATTGTGCTTAAAGACCACAGCCTGATCATGGATGCGGGCAGTGGCAATATGATGGTGCTGGATCAAAAGCCTTATCAGCTGAAATACATCAGCGTGCATGTGCCTAGCGAACACCAGATCAAACAAAAGTCTTATGCGGCCGAACTGCAAATGGTGCATGAAGATAAAGCCGGGCATCGCGTGATTATCGCCGTCATGCTGGAAGAAGGCAGCACCCATGCCGGGCTGGAAAAACTGCTAGGCAGCTTGCCCAAAGAAAAAGAGCAAAGCAAACCACTGGCGATCCGCGTAACACCCGCCGACCTGATGCCGAGCAAACCAGCCTATTACCGCTATAGCGGCTCGCTGACCGCGCCACCATGCACAGAGGGTGTGCAATGGGTGATTATGAAAGAGGTGCTCAAAGTGTCTAAATTCCAGCTGGGCAGCTTGCAGCAAGCCATTGGCGCCCCCAATCAGCGCCCGCTACAAGATGGCCAAGGCCGCATGATTTTAGAATAAACAAGCCTGGAATCAGCATGCCTCGGCGACGCAGGCATGCTTTACAATAGCGGGCATGGAATTACTCACCTACCCTGCCCCCTGCAAAATCAACCTGTTTCTGCATATCACTGGCCGCCGTACCGACGGCTATCACGAGTTGCAAAGCGTGTTTTTACTGCTAGACCACGGTGACGAACTGCATATAAGCGTGCGTCAAGATGGCCAACTGCTACATGCCAATCCGCTGCCTGGCGTGCCGCCAGAACAAGATTTAACCATACGCGCCGCACGTGCATTGCAGCAGGCCAGCGGCACGATACTGGGGGCAGAAATCAGGTGCATGAAGCGCACGCCCATGGGCGGCGGGCTGGGCGGCGGTAGCTCAGATGCAGCGACCGTGCTGATGGCACTCAACCAGCAATGGCAATTAGGCTACTCCAGGCAACAGCTGATGCAAATCGGGCTCAGTTTGGGCGCAGATGTACCGGTGTTTATTTTTGGCCAAACCGCGTGGGCAGAAGGTGTAGGCGAACGCTTAGTTGCGGTGTCGCTACCGCCTGCCATGCTCGAAAAATACTATGTCGTGATCACGCCGCAGGTAGTGGTGCCAACCGCAAAAATATTTGCACACCAAGCATTGACAAGAGACTCGAAACCATTGAGAATAGCGGACTTTTCAAACGGGGCTAATTCCGGCGCGTTCTGGCAGCAAATCAGAAACGATATGGAAGCCGTGGTTTGTGTGTTGTATCCTGAAGTTGCAAAGACATTGCACTGGTTAAAACAATACGGCGATGCCCGTATGAGTGGTTCTGGTGCTTCGGTATTCGTGGCCGTGGATAGCGAACAAAAAGCGCGCGAATTGATTGAAAATAGACCAAAAAACACTTCTGGTTTTTGGTCAAAAGGGTTAAAATACCATCCGCTTTTTGCTTCGATCGCCGATGATGATCGAGCGACAAAAAGCGTGTGAGTAAGACAAGTTATTGGGGAGTCGCCAAGCTGGTTAAGGCACCGGATTTTGATTCCGGCATGCGAAGGTTCGAATCCTTCCTCCTCAGCCAAACATTAAGCGTGTAGATTTAACGATTTACACGCTTAAGTTTTTTATAGGTTCCGGCCACGTGACTGGAATCAGGTTTCAAGACATCGTCATCGCTAAAAAAAGGGTACAACGTTGAGTAACGCCAACATGATGGTATTTACCGGCAATGCCAATCCGGTACTGGCACAAGAAGTAGCCAAGCATTTGGGCATTGAATTAGGGCGTGCCGATGTTGGCCGTTTTTCTGACGGTGAAATCATGCTGGAGCTGCTGGAAAACGTACGTGGCCGCGACGTGTTTGTATTGCAGTCCACCAGCTACCCAACCAATGACAGCCTGATGGAAGTCATGGTCATGGTCGACGCCTTGCGTCGTTCTTCTGCTGGCCGCATTACGGCAGCCATTCCTTATCTGGGTTATTCGCGTCAGGACAGACGTCCGCGCTCTGCCCGGGTAGCGATTACAGCCAAAGTAGTGGCTAACATGCTCACCAGCGTCGGCGTCAACCGCCTGCTGACCATGGATTTGCACTCAGACCAGATTCAGGGCTTTTTTGATATTCCGGTCGATAATATTTACGCGACCCCGATCTTGCTGGAAGACCTGGCCAAACAAGATACTGAAAACCTGGTGGTGGTTTCACCAGACGTTGGCGGCGTTGTGCGTGCACGTGCTGCCGCCAAGCAATTAAACGCTGACCTGGCCATTATTGACAAACGTCGCCCAAAAGCAAACGTGGCCAAGGTCATGAATATAATCGGCGAGGTTGAAGGCCGCACCTGCGTCATCATGGATGACATGGTAGACACGGCCAACACATTATGTGAAGCCGCCGCTGCGCTGAAAAAGCAAGGCGCAACCAAAGTGGTCGCCTATGCCACCCACCCGGTATTGTCCGGCGGTGCAGGTGAGCGCATTGCGGCCTCGGCACTGGATGAGCTGGTCGTCACCAACACCATTGCATTAAACGCTGGCGCACTGGCCTGCAGCAAAATCCGCCAACTGAGCGCGGCTACTTTGCTGGCAGAGACCATCAAGCGCATCAGCCAGGAAGAATCTGTTTCTTCCCTATTTATGGATTAATCGTCCATAAATTAAATACAAGAAGCATGGATTAGAAAAAGAATCGTTTTACACCACTTGCTGGTCGCGGCAAGTGGATTTTAGTGCAGTACCGCCTGATCAAGGCGTTTTTAGGAGTTTCTCTTATGAGTATCGAAATTAAAGCAGTCAAACGTGACGTTAAAGGTACGGGTGCGAGCCGCCGCCTGCGTCGCGCTGGCAGCGTGCCAGGTGTCGTTTATGGTGGTGAGCAAGGCGCTGTGTCTATCGAATTAAACCACAAAGAATTGTTCATGGAGTTTCGTCATGAAGCGTTTCACGCTTCTATCCTGAACCTGAATCTGGATGGCAAAGTTGAAAGCGTTCTACTGCGTGACTACCAATTGCACCCAGTACGCAACACGATTCAGCACATCGATTTCCAGCGCGTGTCTGCGACTGAGAAAATCCACGTGAAAGTGCCTTTCCACTTCATTAACGAAGATGTGGCCCCTGGCGTTAAAACCGGTGGCGGTAACATCTCCCACATCCAGACTGAAGCTGACGTAAGCTGCTTGGCAAAAGACTTGCCAGAGTTTATCGAAGTTGACCTGGTGACACTGGAAGCTGGTCACTCTATCCACTTGTCCGAAATCAAACTGAAAAAAGGTGTTGAGTTCGTGCAACTGGCACACGGTGATGACGCGGCAGTGGTTTCAATTGCTAAACCACGCGGCGGTAGCAGCGACGAAGCAGCTGAAGAAACACCAGCAGCCTAAGCAGGCACGGCGGTTATCCGCTACAATAAACGCGCACAACTTTGTGCGCGTTTTTTTTGGTGTGCGTGAATAGCATGCCACACTGAGCCAGATCATAAATAAGCAAGCTAGACCCTATACATGAGTGGAATAAAACTAATTGTTGGCCTGGGCAATCCGGGTGAAAAATACACCATGACCCGCCACAATGCCGGGTTCTGGCTGATTGATTTACTGGCAGAACAATCCGCTAGCCGCCTGGCGGCGGAGGCCAAATTGTTTGGCATTGCTGGCAAATGGCAACCACATAGCGACAAATGGCTACTCAAACCGACCACTTTCATGAACGCCAGCGGCAAGTCTGTGGCGGCCATTGCCAATTACTACAAAATCCAGCCCGCAGAAGTGCTGGTGGTGCATGACGAACTCGACCTGCCGCCCGGCCAGGCCAAACTTAAATTTGGCGGCGGCCATGGCGGCCATAATGGCCTGCGCGATATTCACGCAGCCCTCGGCACGCCAGATTACTGGCGCTTACGCATAGGCATTGGCCACCCGGGCAACAAGGCCGAAGTAGTGAATTTTGTGTTAAAAGCAGCAGGTAAAGATGAACAGCAAGCGATTGATGACAGCATTATCAAAGCCAGCACAGTGAGTGAGCTACTGGCACAAGGCCAGTTTGAAAAAGCCATGCTGCAACTGCACAGCAAATAACCATTAGCGCGACATCACCGCCCGAGACTGATGCCACTCATGATGCCAGAGGGTAAACGCCTCCGGGCGTAACGGTGGCGAGAAATAATAGCCCTGGCCAAAGTCGCAGCCCATCTCCTGCAACATGCGCAACTGGCGCTGATTTTCAATGCCCTCGGCAATTACCTGCATGCCCAGGCTATGCGCCATCATGATGATGGCGCGACACAAGGCTGCATCTTGGTTAGAACTGCCGAGCTCGCGCACAAACGAGCGATCAATCTTCACGTAATCAATGGGGAATTTTTTCAGGTAAGACAGCGCCGAATAACCGGTGCCAAAATCGTCCAGCGCCACCTGCACGCCCGCCTGCTGATATTGGGCCAAGCGTTCACTGACTTGCGTGCTGGCATCGAGCAACAAGCGCTCGGTAATTTCCACCACCAGCATATTGCCCTCCTGATGGTTTTTGGCCATGTCAAACAACCAGTCTTCATTTTTTCTATGCTCGGCGGCAAACTGTATGGGCGACTTATTCACAGCCAGTTGAAACATAGGATGCAAGCTCTGACGCCACTGCCGACACTGCGCAATGGCCGTTTTAAACACCCACTCGCCTATCGGCACAATCAGTAAATTATCCTCGGCAATGCAGATAAACTCCATGGGCGGAATCAGCCCTTTCACCGGATGCTGCCAGCGCAATAATGCCTCGGCCTTCACCACCATATTGGTCTGCAAATCGACCACCGGCTGATACTCAAGAAAAAACTCGTCATTGCTGATTGCCTGGCGCAAATCATGCGACAAACGCATGCGATTTTCTGCATTTTGCTGCATGCGCGGCGTGAAATAAGTAAAGCAGTTGCCGCCTTTTTGCTTAGAGGCGTACATGGCCTGATCGACGCGCTTCATCAGGTCTTCTTTATTGCCTGCATCGTCAGGAAAAATTGCAATGCCCAAACTGGCTGCAACATAAGCATGGGTTTCATCCAGCTGAAACGGTTGCGACAATGCCTCCAGCACTCGCTGCGCCAAGGCTTCAACATGGCTGGCATGGGCGTCATTCAACATCAGCACAAACTCGTCACCGCCCAACCTGGCCACCAGGTCGTTGTTGCCCACACAGCCTTGCAGGCGCTTGCCCGCCTGCAATAGCAACTTGTCGCCCTGATCGTGGCCCTGGGTATCATTCACCTCTTTAAAACGGTCGAGGTCTAAAAAGATAATCGCCAGCTTCTGGCTATGACTTTTCACTGCATGCAAAGCCTGATCCAGGCGGTCAAAAAACAGGCGCCGGTTAGGCAATCCGGTTAAGGTATCAACGTTGGCGTATTGCCACACCACCTCGTCCGACTGCTTGATTTTTGAAATATCCGCCAGCGTGCCCAAAATCCGTGTCGGCTTGCCCTGCTCGTCGTGCATCAGCACCATGCCACGGTCAAACACCCACTTCCAGCTGCCGTCCTTGCACAACATGCGATACTCAATCGCATATTGCTCGCGCTCGCCATCCAGCACCTGCTGATGCAAGTCCATCGCGGCAGCGGCATCATCCGGGTGTATGCGCTGGTTCCAGGTGGTTGGCTGATGATCTAGCTCGTGTGCAGCAAAGCCGAGTATTTTTTTCCAATGCTCAGAAAACACCACCTTAGACTCCGGCACATTCCAGTCCCACACGCCATCACCGGTGCTTTCCATGGCGAATTTCCAGCGTTGCTCGCTGCTATTAAGTGCCAGGTTATATTGCTCCAAGGCATTGCGCGTGCGGTGGCGCACCACGGCAAACTGCACCAACCCCGCCAATAACAAGCTGATCACCACGCCCAGCACGCCCATATCATTGGCATCACGGTAATCGGTTGCAGCCTCAAAGGTCGGGGTCGAGCGCGCCTGCAAGCGCCACACCTGCCCGCTCACATTTAAAGTATGCGCAAGCGTAAATTCGGCCTCGCTGTCATGCACATGCGCATCCTCAGAGCCACTGTGATACAACGGCATTTGCCCTTCTTCATGGCCCTGGTCAAACACGTCAAAATGCACCAGGCGCTGCTCCATCGGGTGCAAGGCCTCGGCCAACAGGGCTGCCACGTCAAAGCGCAAGAACACCCAGCCATTTAACCAGCGACGCCTGTCAGCGCCAGCCGAGTTTTCATGCTGGCCACGGTACACCGGCGCATGAAAAATATAGTTCTTATAGGGTTGTATGCTGGTATTGGCGGCATAATGGCCAGACAACACCAAACGGTCACCATCGCCTGCTTCGAGCAAGTCTGCCCGCATCTGCGCATCTAAAAAGGTGTTTTTAAGTAGTGTTTCGCGATTGGCATCATTGCGCGGCTCCACATACAACACCGGCGCTACCTCTTCGTCGCCTTTAATAAATTGCAGATGTTTGAGCAATTGTTGGATAGGCATCTCCAGGTCTTTAAACGTTTCTGGATGCTGCAGATGAATGTATTTGATAAAGCCCAGCGCATTGAGGCTGTTGTATTCAGTGCTTTTGAGATAGTCGTCGACATAAAGCCGAAACTCTTCGGCCGAGACAAACTGTGATGAAATATACAGTTGCTCTACACCTTTGAGAATCTGCCGGTAAGCATTTAGCCGTTGCTGGATAGCCTCAGACGCAGACAGCACCGACTGCTTGAACTTCACCGCCTGTAAGGCTTCAGCATGATGACGCTCGCTCATCCACAGTAAAAAGGTAGTCTGCAAAGCACACAGCAGGATCACCGCAGCGATCCATCGTGACGACAATAACTGTTGTAATGATGCCATATTGAAACGAACCATTTCTCATCCTTAATCAGGAAGGCGCACGACGCTTATGATTATGCCCCCGCAGCCGTGCATTTGTTTATTTATAATAAAACTTAAATCTTGTAGGCAACTTGTGTCAAATCAAGATTGATTCTGGCTCTATCTTCATACTAACGGTAAAATATTGGTTTTATTCAATCTTTGCCGCAATATCATGCTGCGGCAATACTCACGCTAAGGTTCATCCATTATGAAATGCGGTATTGTCGGCCTGCCCAATGTAGGCAAATCCACCTTATTTAACGCCATCACCAAAGCGGGCATCGCCGCAGAAAACTACCCTTTCTGCACCATCGAGCCCAACGTTGGCATCGTCGAGGTGCCAGACCCACGCCTGCAACCGCTGATCGACATTGTTAAACCGCAAAAAGTACAACCCGCGATTGTCGAGTTTGTCGACATTGCCGGTTTGGTCGCAGGCGCCTCCAAAGGCGAAGGCCTGGGTAACAAGTTTTTGGCCAACATCCGCGAGACTGACGCCATTGCCCATGTCGTGCGCTGCTTTGAAGACGGCAACGTCATTCACGTCGCTGGCAAGATAGACCCATTGGCCGACATCGAGGTGATCAACACCGAGCTGGCGCTGGCTGACATGGAAACGGTAGAAAAAACCATGCAGCGCGAAGGCAAAAAAGCCAAAAGCGGTGACAAAGACGCCATCGCCCTGATTAAAGTGCTCGAAAAAGTCGTGCCTTGCTTAAACGACGCCAAAGCCGTGCGCACACTCAATCTGGATGCCGATGAACTCAACTTGCTCAAACCACTGTGCCTGATCACCGTCAAGCCAGTCATGTATATCACCAACGTGATTGAAGGCGGTTTTGAAAACAACCCGCACCTGGACAAAGTGCTGGCACTGGCCAAAGCCGAACACGCGCCTGTGGTGACGATTTGCGCCAAAATTGAAGGCGAAATCTCCGAGCTGGACGAAGAAGACAAACTGCTGTTTTTAGAAGAACTTGGCCAGGAAGAACCAGGCCTTAACCGCGTGATTCGCGCCGCTTACGACTTGCTAGGCCTGCAAACCTACTTTACAGCCGGTGTACAAGAAGTACGCGCCTGGACTGTGAAAAAAGGCGCCACCGCGCCGCAAGCTGCTGGCGTCATCCATACCGACTTTGAGCGCGGCTTTATCCGTGCCGAAGTGATCGCTTACAACGACTACGTGCAATTTAAAGGTGAAAAAGGCTCGCAAGAAGCAGGCAAAATGCGCCTCGAAGGCAAAGAATACATCGTGCAAGACGGCGATGTGATGCACTTCAGATTCAACGTGTAATATAAGCCCACGCCAACATTCAATAAAAAAGCAAATTGGCGTGTATTTATTTTGACAATCAAGCGCAAAATCAATAGAATTGCGCCTTCAGTTTTAATGGTGATGTAGCTCAGCTGGTTAGAGCACAGGATTCATAATCCTGGGGTCGAGGGTTCAAGTCCCTCTTTCACCACCAAATACCAAATAAGCCATTGATTTTGAATCAATGGCTTATTTTTTTGCCTGAATTCAACAGGTACATATTCCGTCTAGTCGTAAAGATTAAGTTAATTGGCAATCGCATTCATTTAAGCTCATAAGTAAGTCCATGTCGAATCACTCAGCCCAGCAAGTCCAACTATCCAAAGCCAGACAAAACCTGATTATTTTTGCGCTCTCAATCGGGGCATTTGCAATCGGTGTGAGCGAATTTTCCAGCATGGGTTTGCTGTTAGAAATCAGCCGCGGACTAGGCGTATCGGAATCCCAGGTCGGTGTTTCTATCAGCATTTATGCCTTAGGCGTTGTGGTGGGTGCACCCTTACTGGCTATCTTTGGCGCAGGCCTCAAAAGAAAAAACTTATTGCTTGCGCTCGCAATGATGTATGCCATTGCCAACATAGCCAGCGCGCTTGCCCCCACTTACGCAACCATGCTGGTCGCAAGATTTATTTCAGGCCTGCCACATGGCGCATATTTCGGCATTGCGTCGTTAGTTGCGGCATCCATTAGCCCGCCTTCGCAAAAAGGGATGGCCGTCACCAAGGTCATGCTTGGCCTGGCCGTCGCAATACTTGTGGGCAATCCGCTCGCGGTTTGGCTAGGTCAACAATTTACATGGCGACTAGCCTTTGCCTTAGTCGGCGCACTCGCATTGATTACAGTGTTAATGGTTAACTGGTCGCTACCTTTAGATGCAAACGAGAAAAAATCCAGCCCTATGGAAGAGCTGGCAGCATTTAACCGACTACAGATTTGGCTAGTACTGCTGATCGGCGTATTCGGTTTCACCGGCATGTTTACGGTGTTTAGCTACATGGCTCCGGTGTTAGTCAATGTCACCAAGGTTTCCGAGTCGTATATGCCCTGGCTGGTTGTCGCTTTTGGCATTGGCTCAATTATCGGCATGCTGTCAGGCGGCAAAATTGCAGATGCCATGAAATTCAAAGGCGCATGCCTGATTATTGTGTGGTCCATATTTTTGCTGGCGATGATTCCACTTATTTCCGGCTCACTGCCTGGGATTATCATCGCAGCTGTCGCCGTGGGCACCATGATGGCATTGCCGGTCACGCTGCAAACGCATTTGATGGAAATTGCAGGCGACGCACAGGTACTATCTGCCGCTGCAATTCAAGCTGCTTTAAATACCGCGAATGCTTTAGGGCCTTGGTTAGGGGGAATGGCGATTGACCATGGATTAGGTTACAACGTCTTTGGTACGATAGGTGCCGCAACGTCAGTGATTGGGTTATTGATTTGGGTGGCATCTTTCAAATTGGCTCAGGCAAAAATGCATCCTCATCAGTAATTAAGCACAGCACTTACTCCTGTTTTGATATGGTAACCGCAAAATCAATAGAATTGCGCCCTCAGTTTTAATGGCGATGTAGCTCAACTGGGTAGAGCGCAGAATGCATAATCCTGGGGGCGAGGGTTCAAGTCCCTCTTTCACCACCAAATACAAAATGGCTTCCAGAAATGGGCGCCATTTTAATTTGTACTAACATCATTACCGCCAAGCTTAGCCCTCTCTGCAGAATTCTAAGGCGTAAAAGTGTACCATTTACAATTACTAAAGAAATCAAGTATTTTTACTGCTGTTATCTTTAGATTTTTACAAAGAATCAATACATCAAGTAGCAATTTAAAGAGGCCAGAATGAGTAGAAGAATAACTTCAGAAGAATATAAAAAACTTTTCGAAGAGCCACATATTTTGAAAGAGGCTCTAAAACAAGCATACGAAATCAGAAAGTTTGAAATCGAGCTCTATTGGAAGCGTGCGACCTACTTTTGGACCTTTATCGGCGCAGCATTTATTGCTTATGGAGCTTTTTATAACGCAAGCAATGCAGTGGTTTCGGAGAAAAAGTTAATTCTAGTTCTCATAGCTTGTATTGGTTTAGTGTTCTCTGTTGCATGGCACTGTGTAAATAAAGGAAGCAAGTTTTGGCAAGAAAATTGGGAAAACCATGTGGAATTGTTAGAAGATGAAGTGTTTGGGCCATTATATAAAACGTTTACACAGAGACCTGATAATGCAACTAATCTCTCGAATGCGATAGCTGACTTTTTCGTCGCCCCTAAATCTTTTTCGGTATCAAAGGTGAATCAGTTAGTTAGTACGTTTATAGCATTGATTTGGCTATTAATATTGGCATGGTCAATAGGCAGTCCTATTTGCTTCTGTGGTTGTCCGAATTGTTACATCATTTGGGAACAAGCAATTCCTGTTAGCCTGAGCTTACTAACTTGCGCAGGCTTTTGGCTCGTTGGTAAAAGCCATCGAAAAGATCACAATCCAGAGGTTTTTCTCAGAGAGACGGCTGTAAGCACAAATGAGGTATAAATCAGCCCTCCATCCTATGATAATTTAGAAAATCACACTCCACCATGGGATGAGGATAAATTGGAATGTAGTAAAGAAATAAAGAAATGTATTACTGAGCTTAAAAGCAAGATACTAAATTTTCATCTAGCAGCACAGGGCAACAAGTGTTGTTATTGCAAAACATCCCTGATTGGAAATGTAAGTTTTTTAGCAGATATAGAACATATCTTACCAAAAGGTAAATTTCGGGATCTGACTTATGAAATTTGGAATTTGTCTGCTTCATGCAAACGATACAATATGAGTTACAAAGGCGAGAAAACTGATTTTATAGAGGACATAGCAACTATCAGAGATGATTTACATAATCCCAACCGCTATAAATTTGTTCATCCAAATTATGATTGCTGGGATGAACATCTAAAGAGAACTGGATATTCTAATAACGGAATGGAATTACTGGTGATCCCGTCCAGAACTCCCAAAGGAGAATATACCAAAGAATTTGTTAATTTATTTGAGCTTGAAGTAGATACTTTCGACAAAGCACAAGGCGCTACTGAAGTTGATCCCATCGTTGTAAGTATAAGAGCACTTTTTCCAAATCAATCCTAACTACTTTATAAACGCTGAACGGGAATTTCTCAAATATCAATTTGGAATTATTCTTATAACAAAATGCAGCAAACGAAACGCCATCATTATGTACCCAAGGCTTACTTGAACTCATTCTGCAATCAGGATGGTAAGCTTTTAATATATCGCAAAGATGATTCTTCTGGCCCATTAAAACTGACGCCGGACAACACTCAGTTTCGCCGATACTACTACTCTCAGCCTACCCAAGATGGCGGTCAAGACAATAATACTCTTGAAGGATTCTTTTCAACGATAGAATCCCAATGGCCTGACACGATGAATATCCTACGGCAGCGTGGCAACTCGAACTCGAAAATCGAAAACATTTACGAATTCATGTCTTTACAGCGAGCCAGAGTGCCTGCCAGCCGAGATATGGCGGAGACTATGGAAGCACAAATAGTAAAAGACACTTTACTCAGAATGGTTGCTAATGGTCAGCTTCCACCTCCTCCTCTAGGATTAGAGGACTTAGCAAACAAAGTTCAAATCACCATAGATCCTCACAGAAGCATTCATGCCATGGTGGCTATGGTGCGCAGTATGGACAAACTGTATGAAAGATTAGGTTTTACTGTATTACACAATACAACAAAGCGAGAATTCCTTACCAGTGACAATCCGGTATTGTGGTTTGATCCATCATTGCCATTTCTCGAGCAGAAACCTTATACAGTTCATCTACCCGGACAAATTCTATTCTTTTTTCCAGTCAGTCCAAGAATAGGTATTTTGGGCTCCAATGAATACTTAGAAAGATTTCGTCGCCTTGGATTTGAACATCAAGATACTTCTGATGAGGGATTGATTGAAATGCTGAACGCACAAGTATGTAGATTTGCTTATGAGGCCGTCATTGCAACTAATGTTGGTCAAGAAGATTTGATTGAAGAGTTTAAAAATGTTTCCCCTGTGCTTGAGGTTACTTCACTCAACACAAAAACAGGAGCAGTCACTATTCATCAATCTATTTTTGGAAAACGTACGTCTAAGCCAAAGTGGCGTGCCAATTAGTATCATTTGATACCTATAACGTTGCATCTATTCGAATGTGAGCCTTCATAAACTTTTATTCGACGATAACATGCTGGACAAATGCCCTTTAACTTGAATCTAAATATCAACGTGTTAGTCGACCTTTCCTCAAAATCCAAAAGGGTTTCCAAATCTGGAAGCCCTTTTTATTCATCATCATAGACATTGCTTCGCCACAGCAATGTCTATGATGTCCGTGGCGCCCTCTGAATCCACCATAAAGATTGCCTGCTGAGAATCAACAGGTCAACTGCGTGGCAGTATCAATCGCGTGAATGCCATAGGCTATTCGAGCTGAGTTTCATGATAGAAAAGGGCTGTGACGATTCACGGCAATAAACAAAAACCCTCTATGCTGAGGGTTTTTATTAGTAAGAAAAACTAAATCTGCGCCTGGCCACCATCGACAAAGAACTCAATGCCATTGATAAAGCTTGCGTCTGGCGATGAAAGAAATGCCACGGCTTTCGCCACTTCGTCAGTGGTCCCCCACTCTGCCCATAGGCACTTGCAAGCCTAAATAATCAAGCAAGCCTTGTTGTTGCACTGGCTGCATTACCGGCTAGCTCTACCAAACCAGGTTTTTCGATTGCCTCTAGCTCAGCTTGCCTAAGGCCAATATTTCAATTACACATTTACAAACTGCTGTCGCAACCAAACCATTGCCTCATCCTCTTGAGACTTTACATGCCACGCCATGCCTAGCTCAAAGGGCGGGATTGCGAACGGCAGTTCAATCAAATCTAACGTGTCTTGATACTTTTCAAGTAATTGCTTGGGCAATGTGGCGACACACTCGCTATTGGTGAGCACCAACGCAATTTGATTGTAGCTTGGCACTGAAGCCACAATATTCCGGGTTTGCGACTGCTCAGATAACAGATGATCAATCGAGCTGGATAAGTCACCCTTGGCTGAAACGATGACATGGGATAGTTGGCAATATTCATTGAGCGTAGGTTTTTTGGTGCCTCGCGCATGGCCTTTTTTCTGCGCCATGATGAAGCTATCTTTCATTAAATATTTAACTTTCAGGCTATCTGGCATTTTGTTGATGTCACCGATGTATAAATCAATATGGCCTTTTTCTAGGTCTTCTTTCACGTTCACGCCAAACACTGACACAAATGAAATTTGCAGCCCTGGGTTATTAAAAGAGAGTACTTTTTTTAAGACGGGCAGGCCGAGAATCGTGAACACACTATCGTTGGTGGCAATGGTGAATTTACGGCGAGAGGTGAATGGGTCAAAACTGGATTTGAAATTGACGGCAAATTTGAGCTCGTTAATGGATGCGCGTAATTTTTGCTGAAGGTTTAAAGCTCGTTCGGTGAGTACCATACCGCGCCCTACTTCTGCCGGCACCAGCAATGGGTCATCAAACAGCAGCCTCAACCTCGCTAATTGCGTAGATAACGCTGGCTGGCTGATATGCAGCCGTTGCGCCGCCTTGGTGACATTCTTTTCTTCAAGAAGAATATCCAGTGAAATCAACAAAGGCAGATCCGCTCTTTTAATATCCATAATATTTATACGTCCAATACAAATATTCAATTTTAAATAATCATTAATTATACGTATTCTGGCAGCACTTTAAATGAAAAAGGAGAATATGAATGAGCAATGTGCAAAGCAGAAAAAGAGTGGCACTCAAGAAAACGGTTTTAGTCATTGGCTTATTTTTACAGAGCTTGGCTTATACCAACATGTCTGTTGCCGGGGCTGAATTGCCAACTGGCTCAGTTGCTAAATACCAGGCTGAAACCGGTTACTACGCTTTTAAATTGGGTGCATATGAAATCACGGCGATCTCAGATGGCTCGGTGCCACAAGACCTACATGTATTGCTAAAAGGCGCCTCACCGCAAAAAGTAGATGGCTTGTTAACCCAAGCGCATTTGCATAACCCGGTCGAAGCATCGATCAATGTTTTTTTGATCAACACTGGCAAGAAATTAATACTGGTGGATACGGGTGCGGGCGATTTTTTTGGCAAAGGCTTTGGTGGCAAGTTTGGTGAGCGTTTAAACAAGTTAGGCGTGAAGCCTGAAGATATTTCGGACATATTGATCACCCATATCCATACCGATCATACGGGCGGCCTGGTACATGCAGGCAAAGCGGTGTTCGCTAATGCCAATATCTACGTAGGTAAAGCCGATGTAGATTTTTTTCTGGATGCTAACAATCAAAATGGGGTGAATGGCTACGACAAAGCCTATTTTCAGCAGGCGCAAACTGCGATGCAGCCTTATGTGGCTTTGGGCCACGTCAAGCCACTGAGTGGTACACCAAAGATATTGAGTGATTTTAATGCGTACCCCACACCAGGCCATACGCCGGGGCATTACTACTACAGGTTGGAAAGCCAGGGTCAATCGATCACATTCATCGGTGACTCAGTGCATGTTGAAGCGGTGCAGTTTCCTAACCCTGACATCACGATTACTTACGATGTTGACCAACCCAGCGCCGCAAAACAGCGCCGTGCGCAATTCGAGCAATTGGCTAAAACTAGCGCCATGATTGCTGCGCCGCATTTACCTTACCCGGGGATTGGCTACATTAATACGCAAAAAGAAGGGTTTACATTTATTCGTGCTGAATTTCATGACAGAGATGGGCTGTGATTAAGCGCATGTAGACGTGAAAAGGCCCTCAAACAGAGGGCCTTTATTTTTAGGCGATCTTAAATCTGCGCCTGGCCACCATCAACAAAAAACTCAATGCCGTTGATAAAGCTTGCATCTGGCGATGACAAAAATGCCACGGCTTTGGCTACTTCGTCAGGGTCACCCACTCTGCCCATAGGCACTTGCGAGCCTAAATAATCCAGCAAGCCTTGTTGTTGCACTGGGTTGTCACCGGCGAGCTCTACCAAACCAGGGGTTTTGATTGGGCCAGGGCTGACGACATTGACGCGGATGCCACGGTCTTTGAGGTCTAAAATCCAGCTGCGTGCGAGATTGCGAATGGCCGCTTTTGAGGCACTGTAGATACTAAAAGCAGCGGTGCCTTTGACGCTGGTGGTTGAGCCAGTCAATACAATTGAAGCGCCATCTTTGAGCAAAGGCAGTGCTTTTTGCACGGTGAAGATGACGCCTTTGACGTTGCGGCCAAAAATATCTTCATAGTGATCCTCAGTAATGGCGCCCAATGGCAACATATTACCGCCGCCCGCGTTGGCATAGATTACGTCAATTTGGGCGTGGTTTTGCTGTACTGCATCATAGAGTTTATCAATATCCGCCAGTTTGGACATATCGGCCTGAACCCCTTTCACCTGACCGCCTATGGTTTTGATCGCGGCTTCTAACTCGGCTTGTCTACGGCCGGTGATATAGACATACGCGCCCTGGTTTGCAAAGTGTTTGGCTGTGGCCAGACCAATGCCGCTAGTACCACCAGTGACTACGACGACTTTATTTTCAAATGTTGCTGACATGATGTTTCTCCTTTAAGTAATGAAATGAACGTTTACTGCATGGATGAAATATTGCCAGTGAGCCAATAAATGCACTAGACTGCTTTTGTAAGTTTAATTGTTCCAAAAATGAGCCAATATGCGTGATATTAATGATTACATTTTGTTTGCTGAGGTAGTGAGTGGTGGTAGTTTTGCAGCCGCCAGCCGACGTGTGCGCATCCCTAAATCGACCATCAGCAGAAGAATTGGCCTGTTAGAAGAAAGGCTGGGCGTGCGCTTGATCGAGAGATCAACCCGGCGGTTTCGGGTGACGGAAATCGGGCAATCGTTTTATGAGCGCTGCAAAGTGATTATGCTGGATGTGGAACAGGCGGACTCCATCGTCTCTGAATCGCTCAGCGAACCCAAGGGATTGGTACGATGCAGTTGCCCGCTGGGCTTATATGAAACGCTAGGCCCCATTTTTGCCTCGTTCCTCTTGGCTTTTCCTCAAGCCAGGTTGCAGTTGGTGGCGGGCGATAACCCCGTGAATCTAATTGAAGACAGAATCGATATCGCCATCAGGGTGCGCACCGTATTAGATACTGATGGCTCTTTAGTGATGCGGACACTCGGCCACTCTGAGCGCATTCTGGTTGCCTCACCGGCCTTTGCCAGCAAAATCGATCAATCCAACCTGGATAATCTTTCACTACTACCAACCATTGCGACGTCAGATCAGAATCATGCGATTGAATGGCAGTTTCATCATGCGGCATTAGGCACAAAATCTATCTCGCACGAACCTACATTGAGCTGCGTGGATTTTTCAACCGTGAGAGAAGCCGCGATTGCAGGCATTGGAGTGGCCTTATTGCCCGACCATACCTGCAGCCAGGATTTAAAAAACGGCAGGCTGGTCAGAGTTTTCCCAGAGTGGAAAACAACCATGGGCATTCTGCATATTGTATTCACGACCCGGCGCGGGCTACCGCCAGTGGTGCGAGCATTTATTGACCACTTGGCGAGCCAAGTGAAGCAAATATGAAGCAAGCTGGCTGCACCATCAATTAACTCACCCTATCAGTGAGCTTGCCCTGTTAAATAAAAAACGGCCTCTATTGCTAGAAGCCATTTCAGCTTTAAACTCACACAGCTTTCCTGAGTTTTAAGACTTCATTATTTTTGATTATTTAATGAAGCTGGCACAAACCCTTCATCGGCAAGAGCATTAATCACGCCACGTATCAAATAATTATTACTAAAACCAATCGTATATTGCCTAGCCCCCTTAGAAATCGGGATTAATAATTTTCTCTCGACCAGTTTTCTGATTTGATAAGTACGCTGTGCATCTTTTAACTCCTTGTGAGGGTCTACATAATCAGATGCTTTCACAATACCTTGCTTAGCAGCAAGGATTAATAGATGCGCCTCCGCATCTGTAATCCACTGGCGCTCTCTAGCCAAACGCAATGCAGGGTTAAGAATTCTCTCACTCAAATAGTTAATGTCAGATAATCGATCAACCTTGCGCAACTCATCCAAAATACCTTGTAACACATAAACACACCAGACCTCTATACCCTCAGGCGTGCCCAAATCCCCTTGTGAAAGCATTGCATAGTATTGATCACGATCATTACAAAAGACAGCCGTCGGATTGAGCACACGACCTCCAGCTTTCACATTAAATCCAAACTTAATAAGAAGTGTATAAGTTAACAAACGAACAACGCGTCCATTCCCATTGCCAAAAGGATGTATCCAGCCAAAACGATGGTGTGCCAAGGCTACTTTAATCAGATCATATTTAGCAGGATGCTTCGCATTAATAAATGCCACTAATTCTTGCATATATTCTGGAACGCGTATGAACTCTGGCGGCAAATGTTCTGATTGTGCTATCTGAACATTTTTTTCACGATATGCACCTGGGGTTGCATCTCCCTCACGCTCTAAATCCGAGACCGCAATCGCATGAAGTTGGCGAATAAATAATTCATTAATCTCATCACCAGCCTTGAAATACTCTTCAATATATTCCATGGCCTTTTCAATATTTTCCATCTCACGGAGTTGGTCAGTGGTTGTCTGTGGTGAGTCTTCCAACTTACTCTCCACATAATCCGCAAGCGTAGTATGATTTCCCTCTATTCGAGCAGAGCCTAAACTTTCAAGCATATGAAAGATAGATTTCAATTGGAAAAATACAGGTGCAGGCGTAGAACCACCCAACTCCAAGCGACGTAAATATTCAAGCTCGGTTAAAACATCAACCAAAGGTGAATCGAATGAAGGATTAGGCAGCGTTAAATCAAAGTGAGTAAACTTTGGCATATTTCTTATCTTGATAACTTAATTATCTATACCTAAAGGTAAATTTATCTTCAATAATACTCATCAATTACAAATAAAATCAATATCTTAATTGTAAACCAAGAATTCATCATCTGCACCTCATCATAGAACTATCTATAACCAGCCATTTATTCAACTCAAATCTGACAGTTTAAATACAAAAATAGCTTCCATAAATGGAAGCTATTTTTGTATTTAAACTAAGTGACGTACAACGCTAAAAATTACTCAGCATCTTTTTTAGATTTAAAGCGGCTAAACAAGCCACAACGCACCTTCTCTTCTTCATCCGCCGTCATTTCGTCACCGCAATGTCTATGGTGCCCATGGCGCCCTCTAAACCCGCCAAACAGGATTCTGCTGAGAATCAACAGCCCGACTGCGTGGCAGTAATCAATCACATGTATACCGTCAGCCAATGAAACCACGACCTGGTTCCACAATAGCATCACCACATAAGACAAAGCGGCGATGGCGACAACAGCCAACGCGGCGAAAGCAGCACATTTACTTTTACAGTTTTTCATTTATTTCTCCAGTGAATTCAGTTGGTTATATATTCAGTTATACGCATGCAGTTGTTCTCTTAAAAAAGTCACTGCATACCGTTTTCTGGCTAATAAGGTGTTGATGGCAACCCCGGTTTCTGCGGCAATTTGTTTAAAGCTTTTGCCGTCTAGCTCATGCGCAATAAACACTTGCCGTTGTTCAGCGGGCAATTGATTGAGCGTTGTAATCACCTGTTCAATCAGTTGCTTTCGTTCATAGAGCGTCGCGGGTGTTTCGGTTTCAATGGAAAGGATAGCTTCTAACCATAGCGCGTCTTCATCGTCGTCTTGCGCGAGTGCGACCTCCTGCTTTTGCTTTCTAAAGCGGTCGATGATGCGGTTTCTCGCCACGCGGTATAACCAGGCGCCGACTTGCTCCAGCGGCTCTGGCAGGCGGTAAGCTGAGACGAACTCATAAAACACATCTTGCAAAATGTCATCCGCGTCACCGGCATTCGGCACTTTGTTTCTGATGAAACTGCGCAGTCTGGCCTTCTCTTGATTGAAGGTTTCGGTGATCACAGAGTCTTGCTGCGTCATGAGTAAGGTATGTTCAAAATGTGTGTCCATGCTGTGTAGACGTTTTAGGCATGGAAATATTGTATGGAAGTTGAAATATTTTTAAATGCAGGCTGAACAGCATGTTTAACGCCACTCGGCAGGAGTCACGCCCAGCCTTTTTGTAAACACTCGGCTAAACGCGGCGGCACTTTGGTAGCCTACTTGCGCAGCAATGCTTTTTAGCGGCTTGCCTTGCTTGATCAGGTTTTGCGCAATGGAGAGTCGCCAATCGGTGAGGTAATCGAGCGGCGTGGTACCGACGATGGTTTTAAAGTTGGCGGCAAAGCGCGCACGTGACATGCCTGATACATCGGCCAGGGTTTCTAATGTCCACGCGTGCGATGGATTTTCGTGCATGGCCTGAACGGCATGCGCCAACCGCGCATCGGCCAGGGCGGCAAAAATACTTTGTTGCACTTGGCCGTGCTCAATCACGTGACGCAGCATCTGGATCAGGAAATATTCAGCCAGACGATCTAACGCAGCCTGGCGGCCCAGGGCTTGCGCAAAGGCCTCGTGAAATAACAACTGCAAGGTGGGAGCGATCTGCGGCATATCGCTCAGGGGTACAATCACAAATGCAGGCAATGCGGTTGCCAGCGGGCTGCGCACATTGGCGCCGAGGTTTATTGAGGCACACACCAGTTCACAAGGCTCACCGGCCACAGGCGTGAGCATGTGTATGCTGGGGCCAGGAAAGAAAACCACACTGGGTTGATAGATGTGTGCGATGCGCTGATCCCGCAACATGAGGTCAAGTTTGCCAGCGCGTAACACGTGGATATGGCCTGCCGGGCCTGAGCCGTCAAAATTGGCCACCTCACACAGGTCGCCCGTAAAAAAGACTTGGGCGGACAGTGAAATCTGGTTGAGCAATGGCAGCAAGGGATCCAAAACGAGACTCCTGAGCATATAAATGAGACCTTTAATTGCTATTAGTATTGCATGATATCTCCAACGCACCAAGCGTCTTAATTTAACCCGACAAGGAGATTTATCATGGCACGTATTCAACCTATCAATCGTCAAACAGCCAGCGCAGAGGTGAACACCACGCTGGATGCCGTCAAAGCCAAAATGGGCAAAGTGCCTAACCTGGTCGCCACGTTTGCGCAAGCACCCGTGGCGCTGAATGCCTACCTGGCTTTAAGTGAAGTGGTCAGCAAAGGCCGCTTAAGCGCCAAGCAAAGGGAGTCACTGGCGTTAGCCATCGGCCAGGCGAATAGCTGCCAGTATTGCTTGTCTGCCCATAGCCTGATTGCGCGGGGTGCTGGCCTGAATAGCGAGGCGGTCAAAGCCGCACGCCAAGCCAATGCAGAAGATGCACTCACCGATGCCTTGCTAAAACTGGCCGTAAAAATCGTGAACCAGCGCGGTGTCATCTCTGATGGAGACTTTACCGAAGCACATTTGGCTGGCGCGGATGATGGTTTGATTTTGGAAGTGATCACCAGTGTTGCACTTAACACTCTGACCAACTACACCAACCACATTGCGCAAACAGACATTGATTTCCCAGTTGTCACCGTTTAATGCACAAGATCAGGCCACCAGCGTGTGGCCTGATTGTTATCTACCCTCTATGAGATACGCATCAGAGCAGGCTGACACTTTAAAATATTACCGAAAGGTAATATTTTGTTGTTATTTTGACTAAACACTCACAAATATTACCTTTCGGTAATATTTAATTGTAAAACCTACCGAGCGATGTAATATATTACCGAAAGGTAATAACTGGATGCCTTTATGAACTCTGCACAATATACACCTTATCCCGCTGTGACTATCAAATCAACCAAAGACCTGGGCGATGTTGTACGGGCGTTCAGAACATCGCAAAGCCTCACCCAAGCCGACATTTTGGGATTAGCCAATACAGGTAACCGCTTTATTGTCGAGCTTGAGAATGGTAAACCCACGGTGCAACTGCAAAAAGTATTGGATGTATTGGATGTGCTTGGCCTGGAAATTGTGGTGCAGAAAAAAGGTAGCTTCTAATGTCCGCGAAAAAGCTGGCGGTTTATAGAGACCAGACACTGGTCGGCACATTGCTTGATGAGACACCACTCAGGTTTGTTTACGACGCAGCTTGGCGCGAACGGGAGCGGGAGTCTATTTCACCCAATATGAATATGGCCCAAGCAGAACATTCTGGGCTGGCCGTGGAGTCTTATTTTGAAAACCTGCTGCCCGAAGCGAGCATTCGGGAGTGGTTAAGACTCAAATTTCAAGTCACAAGCACTTTTGGTTTGTTGAGTGTTATTGGTGGTGATACGGCCAGTGACCTGACAATATTGCCTGAAGGCCAGCAGCCGAAGCCGCCGTCATATCAAGCGATCACCTGGCAAGACATTGCAGATCAGTTCACTCAAAAACCAGGAGTGATTAGTCATCTTCAAGAAGAGGCTGGTCTCAGAATCTCGCTAGCAGGCGCCCAGAAAAAACTCAGTGTTTGTATAGATGCAGCCGGCAATCCGCTATTGCCATTAGAAAGCTCACCTTCAACCTATATTGTTAAACCAGATATTCAGGGCATAGAAGGCGTATGGGCCTCGGCCATGAATGAAACAATGGTGATGCGATTGGCCGCGACGCTAGGCTTGGGGGCAGCTGAGGTGAGCTACCAGCCAATCGCAAAGGCTTGTGTGATCAAAAGATATGACCGGCTAACAGGGGTTGATGGGCAGATTAAAAGACTGCATCAGCTTGATCTCTGCCAATTAGATGGCAAGCCATCTACCATAAAATATGAAGCAGATGGCGGACCAACATTGGCCAGATGCCGCGAGTTACTCGGCCAACACGGCGTGGTTGCGGCGGATACCAAACGGTTTATTCAATGGTTATTTTTTAACCTGTATGTTGGTAACCACGATAGCCATGCAAAAAACTTGTCCATCTACTTTTTGCCGCAAAATGATGTCAGGCTGACGCCGTTTTACGACTTACTCTCCACCTCTATATATGCAGGCCTGTCACGCAGGTTCGCCTTCAACATTGGCGGCGAAAGCGCACCATCGAATATACAAAAGGAGCACATCGTCGCCATGGCCAGCCAACTAGGGTTTAAACCACAGTATGTACTCAAAATTGCAGAAGAGATGGCCAGTGCATTAGGGGAAAAGTTAAACGAGACGACCGATGCGATCAACGCCATGGCCGCAACAGGCACTGAAAAAACCATGGTGGAGCGTTTAAACCATCATATCGCCCGCACCACCAAAAGTTTTCAAAACCGCTTATTCACCCGTTAAGCCGCTAACGGCCATCCCCCTATTCGCAAAGGTAGGTCTCAACAGCGTCTATAAACAACTGCGGCTGTTCAGCATGCACCCAATGCTCTGTAGGCAAGGTAACGAACTCAGCCTGGGGGAAATACTGTTTAAGTTCGGTAATGTCACGCGCTTGCACATAATCACTGCGTTCGCCGCGAATAAACAAACTCGGCGGGGAAAAATGGACGGCAATCGCTGCAATCAATGTCGCGTAATTGGCTTTGAGCGCTGGCAGGTTGATGCGCCACTGTAACTGCGCTTCGTTTTTGACCAGATTAGTGAGTAAAAACTGCCGTACCCTTAAATTAGGAATCGCATCCTTTAAAGCATTATCCACCTCATTGCGTGATGCCATTTGGCTGAGGTTGACTGCCAGCATGTGATCCATCAACTGCGTGTATCGGTCAGGATAAGCGCGCATCGCCATATCTACCACAATAAGCTTGCTCACTCTTTCGGGATATTGCGTGGCGAACTGCATGGCGACTTTGCCGCCGAGTGAGTGACCGAGCAGAGACACCTGATCTATGCCAAGGGCATCAAGCGTGTCGCGCAAGTCGTCCGCCATCTCAGGATAAGTTTGCGTGTCGCTATGTGGCGAGCGGCCATGGTTGCGTAGATCGACACTAATCACTTGGTAGTGCTGTGAAAAATGTTTGGCGATGCTGCCCCAGTTGTCCGCCGAACCGAAGAGTCCGTGCAGTAAAACGAGTGGTTGGCCTTGGCCTAGTATTTGAGTATGTAATTGCATGGTTTGTGTGAAAGATCAAGGTAGCGCTATGGTATAACAATGTGGCTGGATGATAGCGCGATGATGTAGGAAAACCCACGTCAGCCAAGTCCTACGCAAGTATCAGCGTTGTCCGTATGTATCACTTTGGCTGTTTTTTTGATAATGAAACCTCGATAAATTAACTCAACAAGGAATCATCATGAAAAACACAATCAAATCTCTGCTGTTAGTAAGTGCATTGACATTGCCTATGGCTGGTTTTGCGGCCGATGGTGACTCGATTGGCACCAAGGTTGAAGACTCTGTGATCACGGCTAAAGTGAAAACAGCCTTTGCCAAGGACAAAGCAGTGAGTGCAACCGACATTAAAGTAGAAACCGACAGCAATGGCCTGGTGCAATTGTCTGGCGTGGTGAAATCAAAAGCCGAGGCCGACAAAGCAGTGTTGTTAGCTAAAAATGTGAAAGGCGTAACCGCCGTGAAAGACGATATTGTGGTCACACAATAAGCCTTTCACATGTGTTTTGCCCATAGGAATCCACGCGATTCCTATGGGCAGTTTTACGTTCAAGCCCCCCTTCACATACGCATCCCCCCAGCCAAACAAGCCTATAATGAATTGCGTGTATTTCGTACTCACATAGCGCAGCATCATTGCCAAATTCGGGGACACCACATATGGCTGGTTACAAAACGCCTGGCGTTTATCTACAAGAAGTGACTAAATTGCCGCCCAGTATTCCGGCATTAGACACGACCATCCCGGCCTTTATTGGCTATACCGAAAAGGCAGCGCAACAAGACACATCATTATTGCTGGTTGCGACCACAGTCACCTCGCTGCTGGCATATGAGGCGCTGTTTGGCGGCGCACCCGCGCAACGCATCACGCTATGGCTCGCTGCGCCCACACAAGTCGTAGACGCCACGGTAGATCAGCCGCTTTACCTCTATGACAGCGTGCGGCTATTTTTTGCCAATGGCGGCAGCCAGTGTGTGATTGTGTCGGTGGGCGATTACAGCGGTGAGGTGGTCGCAACCCAACTGGCCGCTGGTTTAAATGCGCTTGAAACAGCGTCGTTGCCGACCCTGATCGTGATGCCAGAGGCATCCTGTTGTGAAGAGGCGCATACACTGGAGGCTGTGGCTTTAGCGCAATGCGCACGGCTGCAAAACCGCTTTGCATTGTTTGACCTGCGTTTTACAAACACGCTGGCAGACTTTGCGGCGGAAGCTAGCCGTTTTAAACAGCAGGTGGGGGATCAACACCTCAAATATGGCGCGGCTTATGGCCCGTGGCTGCTGACCAACCTGGCCAGAAACACAGACTTTAACCAACTGGTGTTTAAACGCAAAAGCGATGACAGCGTGGTCGATGCTGCGCAACTGACGCAGGATGCGAGCATGCTGGCGCTGATTGCCGACATACGCACTGCCGGGCTGGCCCCAGTCACGCCCGAGTCTCAGGCACAGTTGCAGTTACTTAACCAAAAGCTCTACCAGCAGTATGTGCTGGCAAAACAATGGATAGATGCGGCCAACATCGCCTTGAACACACTGCCGACAACTGGGGCGATAGCGGGCGCCTATGCCGCCATTGACCAGAGCCGTGGCGTATGGAAAGCACCGGCCAATGTCTCGCTGAACCAGATCGTTGGGCCGGTGTTTAACCTCACACAGGCGCAACAACAAACCTACAATGTGGACGCAGACACAGGTAAATCGATCAATATCATGCGCAAATTTAGCGGTAAAGGCACGCTAATTTGGGGCGCCAGAACCCTGGCGGGCAATGACAACGAATGGCGCTATGTGAATGTACGGCGCTTATTGAGCTGGGTAGAGGCATCTATCAGCCACGGCCTGCAAGCATTGGCGTTTGAGCCTAACGACGCCAACACCTGGCTACGCGCACAAGCCATGATTGAAAACTTTTTAACCTTGCTATGGCGACAAGGCGCCTTGCAAGGCAGCAAGCCTGAGCACGCTTTTTTCGTCAACATTGGGCTAGGCAAAACCATGACGGCAACCGACATTACGCAAGGGCTGATGTTGATTGAGATAGGCATGGCGGCAGTGCGGCCAGCAGAATTTATTATGTTAAAACTGACCCAACAGCAAGCGGTTTAAACAGATAGCGGACAGAGCGGCCTCAAGTACATTTAAGTACAACGAGGGCGCCCGCGGCCACCTAAGTTCATCACATCACGCATACGCCGCGGCGCCCACGTTCAGGCATTCTTCGGCGCAATGGCGACAGGCTTGCGCACATGCCCGGCAGTGGTCAGTGGCATGTTGCTCACATTGATCAGCGCAGGCGGTGCAAATTTCTGCACAATCTTGGCACGCCAGTGCCACAAAGTCACTGCCACGGGCAATAAACGACGCTGTCAGGCGGCAAAAATCTGCGCAATCCATATTTAGCTCGATACAGGTGCGTAACATGGGGTTTGCCTCTGTCTCACAGGCAATGGCACAGCTTTCACAGGCTTCTGCACAGGTTTTGCAGAGCGCCATACATAACTTCAGATCGTGTTCTGTCATCATATTCTCCAGCATGCTGCAGGTTTATAAAAAGACGCCTGGCTTTGAGGTGGTTTATCAGCCCCCCAAAGCCAATCCGGCACAGGCAGCTACTGTTTCACGCCGGTGCCACCGTCTTGGGGCTTTTCGTGAAAACGCTTGCCTTTCTCCATGCTACCGGGCCGCGATGGCTTGTTAGCGCTACCCGGCTTACCCTGGGCATCGGCGTTGCTATTCGCGCCATTGTTGTCAGGTTGCGGCTCGAGATAATCACCGCTTTGATGCGTATCGGGCAGCTGATTTTTTTGCTGCTGTGCAGGTGGCACAGTCTCCGGCGGCGCAGCGATCGCACACATGGAACATAACAAACTACCAGCCAACACTATAGAAAGTAACTGTTTCATCATAAGCTCCTCAGTCAATGGTGGAATCACCCTGCCTCTTATCGGGCAGGGTTCACTCTATGCTAGTGATGCAGTTGCTAGCTGTATGTCAGTGCTCATACAAATCGCTGTAGGATAATCATGAAGCGGCCTCTTCATTACCAGTCAGGCTGCCGTGACTACGGATCCAGGCAATCACTTTGAGCAACTCGTCCGGACTAATGCCATTGTTGGCATCTGATGGATCCATCAAGCCTTTACCTTTGGCACCCATGCCACCATTGGTGCCGTTCCACACAGTTTCAAACATGCCTTTATTGGTGGCATCTTTAGCATAGTTGTAATTAGGCCCGGTCAATGCAGGGCCAACCTGGCCACCGGCATCCGGGCCATGGCATTGGGTGCAGGAATATAACTGAAAAGTTTTTTTGCCCTGCGCAATCGCATCTTCTTTACCCACATAGGGGTTTTTACCGGTGGCTAAAAATTCTTTGGCCGCAGGCGTATCAAACAATTCAGCCTTGATCTCCAGCGGCGAGCCGTCCTGCGTTTTGACAAACTTGATGGTTTCGCCGCTGGCGGCGGTGCCCGCAGCGCCAGAAGTTGAGGCCTGTTTATCACAGGCGGAGAGTCCAGCAACTAATACCAACAGGCTTAAGCCGAGTGCGTGATTCATGTTGTTCTCCTCATGGTTGGGTGTGTTCTTGATTGACTCATTGTCGCAACCCATTATGAATAAAACGAAAACCGGCGCCCATGTCACAACGGCGGAATCTGCTGTAGGATGATTCGGACAGGGCTGCCGCCCGCATGAAAAAGCCTGGCATGGGCCAGGCTTTTATCACCAGCGAGACGTACATCAACCGTTAATAATCTCGCCACCATTGGGGTGTATCACCTGCCCGGTCATATAAGACGATGCCTGGCTGGCCAGAAAAACATAGGCCGGGGCGATCTCACTTGGCTGCGCAGGCCGCTTTAAAGGTACTTGGCTCCCAAACTCACTGACCTTTTTCTCATCAAAACTGGCAGGAATCAAAGGCGTCCATACCGGCCCCGGCGCTACCGCATTGACGTAAATATCCCGGTGCACCAGTTGCCGCGAGAGCGAGCGCGTAAACGACACCACCGCGCCCTTGGTCGCCGAGTAATCCAGCAACTCGGGGCTGCCGCGGTAAGCGGTGACAGACGCGGTATTAATGATATGGCTGTTTTTAGGCAGATGCGGTAATGCCGCCTTCACCATATAAAACATAGAGAATATATTGGTCCTGAACGTATGCTCCAACTGCCGCTGGCTGATTTCAACAATACTGGTTTGCGGAAACTGTTGGGCGGCATTGTTAATCACAATATCCAGCTGGCCAAATTGCTGCAGTGTGTCGTGTATCACTTGTTCACAAAAGCGTTCGTCAGCCACATCGCCCGCTATCAACAAACACTGGCTGCCATAGGCCTCCACCAATTGCTTGGTTTTTGCCGCATCCTCGTGTTCGTCCAGGTAGACAATCACCAGATCCGCCCCTTCTGCCGCAAAATGTACCGCGACGGCGCGGCCTATGCCACTATCACCGCCAGTAATAATGGCCACTTTGCCCTTGAGCTTATCGCTCCCGGCGTACGCCTCTTCAATATATTGGGGCTGCGGATGCATCTCTTCTTCACGCCCTGGCTGCACAAACTGATGCTGGGGCGGATTAATTTTGTCTTCAACAGCTTCCATTACGTTCTCCTTAGGTCATGGCGAAATGCAGTGCTAGCAACATTAATTCTTTAAGTGATTGTCCTGAGCGGGCGCGACAGGCTCACGCGGATCGGGCCGTGGCTGACTATTCTGGCGTCGTTGATCTTGGTTGGGCAAGCCATCAGCAGGCACTTCTGGCGGCACGATGACGCCACGCTCATGTGGCATTTTGGGCGGCCTATTGACGCTGTCAGAATCGATATTGCAGGACGGCTTATTTGAAATGGCGGCGTCTTCGCAAGGCGGTACGGTATTGTTCACCGGCGGGGCAGACCACGCATTCCCCGACCACACACTGCAACACAATGAGCCAGCCAATAACATCCAGGTGAGTGTTTTTTGCATACCGTCTACTCCTTTAATAAGGTGGGAGAGATACCACTGCATACTGCATTGTATGGCCGCAAACACACTGGCGCCGTCGGCAGCAAACTGATTCGGCTGTAGGAGTTGCCACTGCTGAAAAACGCTCCGTGTCAGACGGGTCTGACAACACAATCAGCCACTGCCCGATACTTGGCGGCAGGCTTCATTTTTACACTGCAGGCAGATGCTGGCCATCTGCCTGGGCCGCGCATTGGCAACAACAAGCCATGCATAGTGATAGCAACGGTTAGGGCCGATAGATTAAAAAATTAAGTTTTTGCAGGTTGAGTCTTTGAGTAGGAGTAAGCCATGAGTAGTTATCCCGTGCATGCTTTAGCCATGTCATCACCACTGGAACAGTCAACAGACAGTGGTGATGACATGGCCCAGGCGCGCTATATCTTGAACCGGTTATTTCAGGGCTTTGCGGATCCCTTTGCCGTGCGTTTGTGGAATGGCAGCGTACTGACGATAGGCGACGGCGCACCCATGTTTACCTTTTGCCTGCAACAGGCGTCGGTATTGCGTGACATGGTCTGGTTTAGCAATCCGCAACGCCTGCTAGAGGCCTATTGTGCGGGGGAGGTGCAGATTCACGGCGACTTTCATGCCGCCATGCAGTTGCGGGAGCATTTTGAATCTTTATCGTTGCCGCTACATGAAAAACTCGGCCTGGTATTTCGGGCACTGACGCTGGCAGACCATCCGTATGCACACGACGAACATGACACTGCTACTGCGCGCGCTGCCGCCTCTGCGCCACTGCAAACGCCCACCCCAATCGCACTGAGTTACGATGCCGCGGATGACTTTTACCAGTGCTGGCTCGATGAGCAGATGTTGCACTCATGTGCGTATTTCACCGGCACGACCAATACGCTGTCGCAAGCCCAGCAAACACAATTAACGCTGATCTGCCAGAAACTGCGTTTGCAACATGGTGAGACGCTACTGGATATTGCCTGTGGCTGGGGCGGCCTGGCATGCTGGGCCGCCAAACATTTCGGTGTGTTTGTGCACGGCATCACAGCAAACCCGGCGCAATACGCCTACGCAACCAAGCAAGTGCAGCAACAAGGCCTGGCGCACCTGGTCAAGATAGAACTGGCTGACTACAGTACCCTGCCTGCCCTGGCCAGCTATGATAAAGCCGTTTGCATCAGTATTGCCGAGCATATTGGCGCGGCACTTTACCCTGCGTTTTTGGCCCAGGTATACGCCGCGCTTAAACCCGGTGGCTTATTGTTGAGCCATGTCATCACGACTGAAAACCCGGCTGGCCAGCAAGATGCCTCCACCGCATTGATCAACCGCCAGCTTTACCCCGCAGGCGAGTTAACGTCTTTTGCGCAGGTGTTACAGCATATCGATCACGCCAGGTTTGACGTCTTTCAGGTAGAAGGCTTGCGCCGGCACTATGTCATGACGTTGCGCCAGTGGCTGGCGAATCTGGAGGCGCAGCATGCCTCGATTGCGGCCAGCATGAGCGAACGCAGTTACCGTATTTGGCGCCTGGCCTTGACCGCTAGCGTCATCCAGTTTGAACAGGGCGTGACAGGCATGCACCAGGTGCTTGCAACACGCCGATGCACTTAACTCACCAGGAAACCGCCCTATGCACAATAAACTGATGACACCCCCGCAGCGACGCCAGCTTATTGCCTCAGTGTGCATGCTGGCGTTAAGCAGTTGTTCGCAACCGCCACAATCAGCAGCATCAACGGCACTGCACACGGACCCAGACAGTGTGACCAGCCAGGCAGGCTGGTTTCCAACCACGCAAGCGGCAGAAACACTGCGTTGGCCAGCAGGCAAAGCACCTATTGCAATGCCCAACACCAACGTAGTTGCATTTGCCAATGACCTGCATCACCCGCGCTGGCTATACGCCTTGCCTAATGGCGATATTCTGGTGGCAGAAAGCAACCCGCAACCGGCGAATGCCGCCTTTAGCCTGAAACAGTGGATTAGCAGCAAGCTCATGCATGAGGCAGATGAACAAGCCGTGAGCCAGTACCAGATTACCCTATTGCGCGACAATAATGGTGATGGCATTGCTGACGAACGCTATGTCTTTATCAAGGAGACGGCATTGCCTGTTGGTGTGGCGCTGGTCGGCGATACTTTTTATATTGCCAACACCGAAACACTGCTGCAATTTGCTTATCAAGCCGGGCAAACACAAGCAACGCCAACCGTAGTGGCACCAGCCCCTGAGCCTGACGATAACACGCTATCCCTCGTGCCGGACAAGCGCGCAAAGCAGCCCATAGACATGCTGACCGAGAGGCTGCAGCAAGATGGCGCAGCGCCAGAACGGCCAGCCAATGTGCTGCTCGACAAAAGAGGCTACTTACTGGTGGCAGATGACGTCGGCAATGTGATCTGGCACGTGAAAGGCAACCGCAAAGTGGCACAACAATAGCCACAGCGGCCGGCAATGGATCACAAACCATGAAAAATATATTGTTGATTTACGGCCATGCCCTTAGCCATTGCGCATTAAAGGCACTGGTGAGCGATGACCACAGCGTGCACTTAGCCGCTGAGGCCGGCAGTGTGCATGAAGCCAGGTTAAGCATCCGTCAGCATGCCTGCGATGCGGTCATTTTGGATGTGTCTGCCGCCGAAACAAACGGCCTAGAAGTATTCTGTGACCTCAAGCAGGCTTTTCCTGAGCTGCCTATTCTCATCATCAATGGCAGTGAACGAGCAGACCGCATGCTGCATTTCATTCGGCTGGGTTGTGCGGGCTATCTGTCTTACACAACAGACAGTACACAAGTGATTCCGGCGATCAACACCATCACGCGCGGCCAACGCTATGTGCTGCCGCAGCACCAGCAGTTACTTGCCAACAGCCGCCCCATGCAGCACGACCGATTGTCCTTGCGCGAGCTACAAGTATTTTTCAAGTTGATTAAAGGCCAGGCGGTCAATGCCATTGCATCGGAGCTGGAGATTGCGCCTGGCTCTGTCAGCGTGTTCAGGTCTAAAATTCTTAAAAAAATGAACGCGACCAACAATGCAGCGCTGATTCATTATGCGCTGCAGACGCACTTGGCGCTGGTCGCCGGGGCAACCAGCAAGTCAGCCACGCAATTGACCTGATTACATTTTTTTCACCGCAAACTGTAGTTGCTCAATCGCCTCCCATGAAATCAGTGAGCCGATTAAAATCACCGCAAAGCCCAAGCCAGCGGTACAGACAATCGCCATGCTGAGTGAGACCAGCGCACCGCGTTCGCGGATACCAAAAATATACCTGACACCGCGGTAAACCAGTAACACTGACACCAATACCGCCACGCCATGCACCACCACATTGAAGCTCAAGCTGGGCACAATGTAAAACAGCGAGGTCAACCACAGTGGCGTGGTCGCAATCGCCATCATCAGCAGCGAGTCACGGAAATCAGGTTTGATATTGACCATTTCGGCCAGGTTTTGTGTGATCCAGGCCATCACCAGTAACACCCCCAATTGCAGCAATAACAATTCTGCGCTTAGCATCAGCAGGCGATTGCCTGGCAGCTGATCAATAAACAAGCCTGGGTAGTTGTGATACAGCCGCCAATACATCATCACGCATGGAATCAGCGATAAAGGCAAAATATAAAATAGTATGAGTTGCGACACGCTGGGTTTGCTGGCGGTAGATTGCCTGGCATGGCTACGGTTGGGCGACACAAAATGAAACAGGCGGATAGGATTCATACGGCACTCCTTAAACAGACCAATGGGGTCAATAAAAGCCCATGGGATCAATAAAACCAAGGGAACTACTATCTGCTTATTAAAAAACAAGCCGTAAACCCTGACCACAAGGCATGCGCTGATTTGCTTGTCAGAAGATGCATCTATTGCTGGTTTGGGCGGCCATACAGTAATTCCTACAGCTATTTGCGCATTCAACCGATGCTACGCACCTGCCACGCCGGGCATACTTAAATTTCCTAGTCGATCACTCACTATTTTGGAGAATAAGCATGGCAGACAATGACGATATTATTGCTACTTTGAATGACCTGATTGAAGTATCCAAAGATGGCGAAGAAGGCTTTCGCTCCTCAGCAGCGCATGTAGATGAGCCGCAACTCAAAACCTTCTTTTTACGCCGCTCGCATGAGGTGGCCACCAGTGTACAAGAGCTGCAAGAGCTGGTGCGCTCACTCGGCGGCACCCCGGCGTCCTCCAGCAGTTTGGGCGGCGCCTTACACAGACGCTGGATAGACCTTAAAACGGCACTCACCAGCAACGATACAGTGGCGGTATTAAACGAAACCGAGCGTGGCGAGGATGTTGCCTTGGCCACTTATCGCAAAGCCGCTGAAAAAGACTTACCGACGCATATCCGCTTTGTGGTGGTGCGCCAGCTTGAAGGCGCCAAACGTAACCATGACCAGGTAAAACAGCTACGCGATGCAGCGCGCGCAGAGGCGGCAGCGCACTAGCAGGCAAAGACTAGCCAACGTTGGGCTAGCATAACAACGAAGCCTCGTCTCACGCAGACGGTGCTTCGTTAATACGTATTGCTCACGCATATGCGGTGGTTTAGACAAGACAGGAGCGTCAGGTGAATCGCAGTGCTGACAGATGGGAACAGTTGACCCAAGAGTGGGCAGAGGCATTGAAACAGGCCGAATGACAGCAGGCCGTGATTGACGACAAAATGCATTCTTTTTTAAAAGGAAATGGTTGCCTGCCTAGCGATGCTTAGCTCAAAAACGTTGAGCGATTATGGCAGCGGCATGTCGCCGCCAGAAATAAAACCAACCAGTTTATTCAAGTAGTGCTGGAAAGCACTACCACGACCGACGCCTCGTAAAGCGCAGGATTACTCAGCCTCCCAATCTTGTGTGACCTGTGCCAGAGTACGGTTAATTTTCACAATGCCGCCTTCTGTCGAGATCACCCAACTCACAGGGATATAGTGGTGCACACCCGCGTCGTCCTTTTTGAGCTTGATCACATCATCACTTTCCAGATGGTCTACCACCGCAAAGTGCTCTGCCTGCGCGGTGGTCACAGGCATATCCGCTTTAATTTCCTTGGCATCAATCATGGTCGTTCCCTTAATCCCGCGTGCGCGGCAACCTTAGAAACTTGAGTGTGCCGCGCTGCCATGGCTACGCCTAGTGCATGCTGGCTGAGTTTTGCGTAGGAGTTTTGAGACGCAGGAAGATGAGGCACGTATTGCAAATGAACCCCTGAACAAAAGGGCCCCCTAAAAACAACAAACCCAGCCTAGTGCTGGGTCTGTTGTGATGCAAGTTAACGCTTGAATTACTTGTTCATGACGTACATTGTCACTTCAAAGCCAAAACGCATTTCAGTAGCAGCTGGTTTAGTCCACATGATAGTCTCCTTGGTTAAGTTGTTTCACATCTCGTTAGAAATCACTATACGCAGGCAAGCGGCGAAATGCTTGCGCAGCATCCTTAAAAACGCCTCATGATTTTACTTAGCAGACGCTGACTTTTCAGCGCCCGTCGCGAGCACAACTTTTAACCACAGCCAACCTACCAACCCGGACAACAGTGACCCGGTCAGGATGGCCATTTTTGATAAATTGACGGCTTCTGCCATGTCGCTAAAGGCCAGGTTGGTAATAAAAATCGACATGGTAAAGCCTATGCCACCCAGCATGCCTGCGCCCACCACGTGCGCTAAGCGCAAAGGCGCATGCAATTGACAAACCCCCGTCACAATCGAGGCTAACACGGCCAGCATAATGCCTACCGGCTTACCCAGCAACAAGCCGAGAATAATGCCTAGGCTATTGCTGTGTGAAAACACAGTGTTTACGCTATGTGCAGCCAGTTGCACGCCAGTGTTGGCAAAAGCAAACAGCGGCAGAATCACAAACGCCACCGGCAAGTGTAAGGCATGCTCCAATTGATGCGAAGGCGAATGGTCATGACTCGGGCCACGGTTGAAAGGAATGGCAAACGCCAGTGCGATGCCCGCCAGCGTGGCATGCACGCCAGACTTGAGCGTTAGCCACCACATGATGGCGCCGCCCAACAGATAAGGCACCATACTGAGCACCCGCCAGCGGTTAAGCGCAAACAGCAGGGCCAAAATCACCAACGCCGCTAGCAGATGCGGCCATGACAAAGACGCCGTATAAAACACGGCGATCATAATGGCGGCACCCAAATCGTCAATCACGGCAAACGCCACTAAAAATACCTTGAGTGGCGTGGGCACGCGTTTACCCAATAGTGATAACACGCCAAGCGCAAACGCAATATCGGTCGCCATCGGGATGCCAACGCCTGCCTGGTAAGCCGTGCCCTGGTTAAATTGCCAGAAAATCAGCGCGGGCGCTATCATGCCGCCAACAGCCGCAATGGTCGGCAGCAAGGCATTGTTGACGCTGGACAACTCACCCACATATAACTCGCGCTTGAGCTCGAGGCCGATCAGCAAAAAGAAGATCGCCATCAGGCCATCATTGACCCATTCTTCAAGGTTTAAACCGAGCAGATGCCAATGCCAGAAATGATGATAGTGCTCAGCCAATGCACTGTTGGCAATGACCAGTGCCAGCACGGTGACCAGTAACAGCAGGATGCTACTGGCTTGCTCTGAGGCTAAAAATCGTTGAAACGTAATGGTTAACGGACGCATAGAGTCAAGACTGATTATTCACCGACGGCGAAGCCGATGCCAAACATGGTTTGCGCCTGATTATAATCGAGCAGCGAAACACCGTAACCACTGGCCAACATGGCATAAAAACGCACACTTTCACTTTTAAGTGGTTTGTACTGCACATCAAACTTCACATAGCCCTTGTTATCGCTACGCATATTGTTGCGCAAGGTGACGCTGGCCGCCGTAGTGTTGGCTTCGTTGTCCCAACGCAGTATCGCATCCCCATAACCCATATATTTACTAATATCCGGGTTATCGTTATCCGACTTGCTTTCAGGGATACGCCACCACGGCCGTACCAGCAAACTATAGCGCTCATTCAGCTGCCAGCCGCCTTGCACATACAGGCGGTTCCAGCTGCGTGACAGCGGCTGCGAGCGGCCATTGGACTCATGTACCAGGCCTACATTGAGCATATCCGGCATGGCATTCAGCCAACTGTTTTCTTCTGCGGGCTTGTTCAAGCCTAGTGATAAAATCAACTCGGGTGAGTAGTTGTGATCCCGCATCGGGCGCGACTGCGCTTCGTTATAGACTTGCCAGAACGACTGTTGGGTATACGCGCCCCACAAACGTGCACTTTGCACCCACTGGTTTTTAGGCAGCCAGTCTGACAGGTTCATCAACTGTGTTTTCAGGCTGATTTGAAAATGCAGGTCATTGTGACCGAGGTCGCGGTCTTGCGTATTCGGCCGCGACGGCGAGGTCGGCACATCGTTTGGGTTGTTTGAATAGGCCGTAATCAGGTAATTCAGCTGATGCGTTTCTAGGTCGGTAAAATGCAGCTCATCCTGGCTGTTTAAATGCCATTTGCGCGAGAGATAGCCCGTCTCGGCACCCACGCTTTTCACCAACTCCTGCTGACTGGGGGCTAATATCGGCGGCACCAGGTGGGTAGGCGTGTATTGCTCGGCCACTTTATCAAAACAAACCAGGCGACGGCTGGCATCGGTGGCAAACTCGGTTTGGCAGGTGCGCAAGGCATTTTGCATCTCCTGCATGCCGGCTGCCTGCGCCTGGCCGCTCAACGTGATGGCAAAAAGAATGAAGCTACGCAAGAGCATTATGCGCAGGTTGTACCACATGAACATACGGATTCCCTTCTGCGGGGCGCCCGATCAAGGCGCCGGATTCATCATGATCAGATGTTGCTGCTCGATAGCGCTTAACACCTCATCACTCAGAGGCGTTTGATAAGCGGCAATGTTTTCTTGTAGCTGCGCCATGCTGGTGGCACCAATAATGGTAGTGCCGACAAACCAGCGGTGATAGACAAAACTCAGTGCCAACTGGGTAGGCGTGAGCCCGTGCGCACGCGCCAGCTCGGCATAGGCTTTGGCCGCGGCCGGCACCCCTGGTTTTTTGTAGCGCTGGGCATAGCCCAAAAACAGTGTGACACGGCCAGGGGTGGCCGGGTCGTCTATATATTTGCCGGTTAAATGTCCAAACGCCAACGGCGAGTAGGCGGCCAAACTGATGCGCTCACGATACAGCACCTCTGTCATGCCAAACTCCATGCCGCGATTCATCAGGTTATAGCAGTTTTGCAACACGGCAATGCGGGGCAAACCTTGCTCGCGGGCCAAGCGCAAAAACTCCATCACGCCCCACGGCTGCTCATTACTCAAGCCAATGGCACGCACTTTACCTTCTTGTATCAACTCAGCCATCACCTCCAGCTGAGTTTGAATCGGCACCCAGTCTAGCGGCTGGCCATTGGCATCGCGCTCGGCACGCGGGTCAAACTGATATTGGCCAAACATCGGCACATTACGCTCAGGCCAATGTAAATACAGCACATCCAGGTAATCGGTTTGCAAACGCGCTAGGCTGTCGTGCACCGCCTGGCGGATATTGGCTCTATCCATGCCACTGGGGCCGCCACGTATCCATTGCATGCCACGCCTGGGGCCAGCGACTTTACTCGCCAGCACAAAGCGGTCACGCACTTGTGTTTTAATCCAGTGGCCAAGAATGGTCTCGGTTTGCGTCACCGTCTCGGCACGCGGCGGCACCGGGTACATCTCGGCGGTATCAATAAAATTAATGCCTTGCGAGAGGGCAAAGTCTAGTTGGTTATTGGCATCTTGCTGGGTGTTCTGGTCACCAAACGTCATGGTGCCCAGCGTGATCTTGGAGACGCGAATGCCGCTGTCCCCGAGCGTGGTGTAATCCATTAATGTAATACCTGTTTTTCTGTGGGTACCTGCATTACGATACTCGAAACCGCTTCTGGTTCCTTTTCTTTATGCGCTGGTAATACCCAGCCTGCATCCTGGCTGGCAACCATTAACATGCGGCTAATTGCCAGCACCAGTTGGTGATTTAAACTCATGTTCACGTTCATGCCATTGGCGCATACCAGTTGCATATGATTTAACTGGTCGTTAATCGACACAAAACGCGTGTCAACCACCAACAACTCCTGTTCACTCACTGCTGACGATCGTTGCTGGTAAGTGGTGGCAAAATCCAGGCTCTCCAGTTGATGCACCGCCTCAGCCTCTTCTTCAAACTGACGCGTGGCCTCGGTTGGTGATTGGGCCGCAGGCAGCGGCGTAGCATCACCCAGCGCCAACGCAGACACCGGCAAGTGCGCTTCACGGTTGAACACTTTAAACATCTGCCGCGCCACGCGATAAGTCAGCCACACCTGGATTTCCTGTGCCTGGCTGACAGCCGCCTTCATCAGCAAGCGGTCTTGCTGCTGGTCGTAAGAAAGATTGATCTGCTGGATGGATTGCTGTTGCATGAGATGAATCGCTTTGCAAAGGGGTCTTGACTAGCATACCGCAGTTGCTCCCCTGCTACCTAACACTATCCTCGTCGGCCGCTTGGCGGCACGCTGTTTAAAGATACACTCTGATACAAACCAGATGCCATTCACACGGATAAATTTGCGTATGCTTTTGTCTGACAAAGTAACAATGTGTGGGATGGAAGCAATATGAAAAACTTAAAATCTATGTGGCTAACAGGCCTGGTGGTGGCACTGGCAATGGCGAGCAATATCGCCCAGGCACACCCGCCAGGACGCGGCGGCTGGCATGGCGGTGGCGTCGGCTTTTATTTTGGCTCGCCCTATCCGTTCTTTCCGTACCCTTACTCGCCCTATGCCTATCCTTACCCTTACGCGTACAGCCCACCACCCGTGGTAATCACGCAACCACAACCACAGGTATATATCGAGCAGGGCAATAGCACCAACAGCGCCCCGGCCTCACCAGCACAAATAACGCCGCCGGCGGCTAGCGCGGGTAACAGCAATACACAAAACTACTGGTATTACTGTGAGCAATCTGACGGCTACTACCCTTATGTTAAAGAGTGTCCGGCGGGCTGGAAACAAGTGACGCCGTCACCCCCGCCCACCACCACAAAATAGGCTAAGTATATGAAAACGCACTATACGCTGATGATTGTGCTGGCTGCGCTAACGGTATCAGGCTGTGCCACCAACCCCACCGGGCCGAGCAATATGGCCTTGCCCGGCACCGGCAAAGACTTTAATCGCTTCAGGGCAGACGATTTATCCTGCCGTGATTTTGCATTAACGCAAATTGGCGGCAAAACAGTCAACCAGCAATATAACGCCAGCCTGGCCACGACAACGGCAGTCGGTACAGTCATTGGCGCAGCCGTTGGTGCCGCCGCTGGCGGTGGTCAAGGTGCGGCAATTGGCGCAGGCATGGGTGCACTGTCTGGCGGCGCCATTGGCAGCAACACTGCGGCTGTCAGCGGTGCTAATGCGCAAGACAAATATGACAACGGTTACTACCAATGCATGTATGCCGCCGGGCACCGTATCCCGGTGCCAGCCAGCATGGCGAGAACTTATTCGCAAGGCGCTAGCCCTGCCCCGGCAAGCACTGAATCAGGCTATTACCCACCACCACCGCCGCCGAACCGCCCTCGCTAAAAATAACAACACAGGCCATCATAAAAAACGGCCTGTGTTGTGAGCCACCAAGGGCTTAAATCAACATGCCGCCTGAGACCTCAATGCGCTGCGCATTGACCCAGCGGTTATTGTCAGACAGCAAGCTCGCAATCATCGGGCCAATATCATCAGCCACCCCCACACGCCCCAAGGCAGTTTGCGCGGCAATATACGCATTAACCTCTTTGTTATCGCGTACCAGGCCCTGGCCGAAGTCAGTTTCAATCGCCCCCGGCGCCACCGTATTCACCGCAATCTGGCGTGCACCCAGCTCTTTGGCCATATAACGCGTTAATACCTCTATGCCGCCCTTCATGGCGGCATAAGCGCTGTAACCGGGCAACGCAAACCGTGCAAGACCACTGGAGATATTGATAATACGACCACCATCATTGATCAATGGCAGCAACTTCTGCGTCACGAAAAAGGTGGATTTCAGGTGGATATTCACCATGTCATCAAAGACCTGCTCAGTCGTTTCAGCAAAAGGAGCGGTGAGGCCGATGCCCGCATTGTTAATCAGGAAATCAAACTTTTCAGCCTGAAAATGTGTTTGCAATGCTTGCTTCAAGGCACTGGCAAACGCATCAAACGTTTTTACTTGTGCCACATCCAGCGGCAAAGCAACTGCCTTGCGTCCCAAGGCGTGAATCTCGTTGACCACTTCCAGCGCAGCCGCCTGCTTGCTCTGATAAGTCAGCACCACGTCTATGCCCTGCCTGGCCATCGCCAGCGCGGTATTTTTACCCAACCCGCGGCTACCACCAGTAATCAATGCAATCTTGTTTGTCATGCCAGTTCTCCTGTATTGATGAAAAGATGTGCGTAGTTTATTGATATTAAAATTAAAGATAAATAAGCATTAAATGATTATACTGTTCACAATAAACAAACAATTAAACGCACATGATAGACAACACCGAAAGCCTGAAACGTTTTATGCGCGTGGCCGAACTGGGCAGCTTCACCAAAGCCGCAGACAGTTTAGGCTTGCCCAAAGCCAGCATTTCGCTCGCCGTGCAGCAACTGGAAAGCAAACTGCAAACGCAACTTTTTCACCGCACCACACGCAAGGTGCAACTGACACCAGACGGCCAGTTGTTTTATGAAAAAAGCAAAGACGTTTTAAGCGAGATCGAAGAGCTGGAAACGCTGTTTATTAGCGACGACAGCCAAATTTCAGGGATAGTCAGAGTCAACCTGTCGCAGCCCATGGCGCGACACCTGCTCATCCCTGCCTTGCCAGACTTTTTGCAACGCTACCCTAAGCTTAATATAGACATCAGCAGCGAAGACCGCAAAGTAGACTTGGTACGCGAAGGCTACGACTGCGTAGTGCGAACTGGCGAGGTCGAAGAATCTGGCATGATCATGCGCAAGATAGGCAACATGCCACAAACCAATTTTGCCAGCCCGGGTTACCTTGCCACCTACGGCGAACCCCACACCCTCGCAGATCTGCAACATCACAGTTTGATCCACTACCAAACCAGCAGCAACAAACGCTTTGATGCGTTTGAATACCAACTGGACGGAGAGCTCCATGGCGTCAAAATGCCCAGCCGCATCTGCGTCAACAACACCGACGCCTACCGCGCCGCCTGTGTGGCCGGGCTGGGCATTATGCAAGCGCCCAAGCTAGGCGCGATGGAGTTACTCAACAACGGCCAGTTAATCGAAATCTTACCCGCCTGGACAGCGCCTAGCATGGCTGTGTCAATGCTGTTCCCGCATCGCCGCAACTTGTCTAAACGGGTGCGGATTTTTATGGATTGGTTGGCGGAGATCGTGCAGCAGCAGTTAACATCAGGCTCAACATAAAAAAATCCCCCATGCTTGCCGGAGGAAGAATGGCAAATCACAGGGGCCAGCAGAACAAGTGCCATCATTGATTGAAAGTGAGGGATTAACTTTCTGATGACGCCCGACTACAAGAAAACGGTTAATCACTACTCCAGCTTAAAGGCAACCGGGATGGTTATTTTGAAACTTTTCTTTCTTAAACTGTCTTTCACACCAAGTTGGGCAATCGCTTTTTTCACCATGCGCATCGCCTCTTCATCCAGCGGCACATGCTTGCTGCTATCGGCCAGTGACACATTCACCAGCTCACCTCGCACAAACTGGGCGACCACAGTCGCCTCCCCTTCGAGATGGCGACGCACGGCAATGGCCGGATATTGTTTGCTTTTACCCACCAGCGCCCGCAATTGCTCGCCATAATCACCCCAGGCGTCGGTGTCACCGGCGTTTAACTCATCAGACTCACTGCTGGCTTGCGTTGTATTTGCAGCCGCGCTGGGTCGTGATTCTTTTCCGGTAGACTCATTCACCGCATGCTGCACGCTCTCAGCCGCATTCACGCTGGGCGTGGCTGGTATAGGGGTGACGGGGGCAGGCTCGGCTCTGGCAGGGGCTACCTGCTCCGGCACACGGTAATCTGACGCTTGACTGCTTGGCGCCGCCAAGACCTGTTTTGGCGGCTCTAGCGGCGTTTGTGGCTTCACCACTGGGGTAGGCGCTTGGGGCGGTGCAAGCGGTTTGGCTGTCTCAGCAGGCGGAGCCACTGGTTGCACGCTGGGCGCCGCCGCTTTGATCGAAAAAAACTCAATTTCCAGCCGGTCTGGCATGTTGGGCAGTTGGATCTGGCTGAGTGCCGGATAAAACGCCACCACCAACGCGTGCAGGCACAATGAAACGATGACTGCCCGCCAAACGAGCGAATAGTCTTGCTGCTCAGGGTAAATCAGGCTGCTCATGCCCTTATTTCCCTGCTTCTGGCGACATCACAAAACTGAACTTGCTGATGCCTGCGCGCTGAATCGCGGCAAGCACTTTGGCCACCACGCCATACTGCGCGTGCTCGTCGGCATAAATCTCCACCGCTGGGTCATGGCTTTGCTTGAGTTGGCCCAGCGCCGGGGTCAAGCCTTCCAGCGCTAACCGTTGCTGGTCTAAAAACACATCACCGGCATCCGTCACGCTGATATGTGCCGTTTTAGGCGTGGTAATCGCCACCTCGGCACTCGCCTGCGGCAACTTCACCTTCACCGCGTTCATCAACAATGGCGCCGTGACAATAAACACAGTGAGCAACACCAGCATCACATCTACCAGCGGCGTCACATTAATCTCGCTCACCAGGTCTTCGCTCTCACCGTCACTAAACATCGCCATGGCATTAGCCCTCCACGCCAGACTGCGTTAAAAGAGACTGAAAGCGGCTGGCCACTTGCTCCATGTCTGCCCGGTGCACCTTTTGTTTGCGCATAAAATAGTTATACGCCAGCACCGCAGGCACCGCAGTCGCAATGCCAATGGCTGTGGCAATCAAGGCCTCACCGATTGGCCCGGCGACCACGTCCAGCCCGGCAGAACCGGTGGCGGTGATGGTTTTAAGCGCATTCATAATGCCCCACACCGTGCCAAACAAACCAATAAACGGCGCCGTAGAGCCTATGCTCGCCAACACCGCCACGCCGCCATCCATGCGCTTTTGCTCCAGATAAGCCTGCTGCTTGAGGGATAATAAAATCACCTCCTGGCGCTCATTTCTGCGCAACACCGAGTTCGCCATCGCCTCGTTCATCGCCCGCATACCGGCATCGCACAAGCGCGCAAAACTGCTATTACTGTGCGAGATAATTTTTGGCAGCTCGTAAATGGTTTTCACCTGCTGCCACTCAGATAAAAAGTGGTTAGAGGCATTGCGCGATTTAAACCAGGCCCAGCTTTTCATCAGGATGATGGACCACACCAGCACTGACAATACGCCCAGTAAATACAATACAAGATCAACAATATCAGGCACTAAGTCCACAGCTTGCTCCATTATCAAAAATCAAACGAAAAATGATCCAGATGTTTGTGGCATTTAAGCTCGAGGATAAACCAAGCAAAAACACCAACCAGGAAAAAAACCTGTCAACAACAGGAGTTTTTCACATTTACATCCCTTCATATGTTTAATCGCTGGGAGAGCCAAAAACCTGATGTCATTAACACAATTTTACATATAAACCAGTAATACACCAGAATAAAACAGGGCTAACTCACAAGCTACCCATATTGACCGCCACTGGCTGTGGCAGGTAAACGAAATACCACTCACCGTAATAGCGCTTGTCGTTCAGGTGTTGCAACTCACCGCGGTAGCCCTTGCTTTTATATGGCACTTTGTCTGACAAGCTATAGACCCCCATGATGCCACCGCTGGGCGCCTCGACAATGCCCCAGCCTTCACGTTGCGTGATGGGGTCGAGGTAGGGTTTGCGTAAATGACGGCGCGCGGTTGGAAAGCGGGTATCTTCCTGCAAGGCCTCCAGCGTTGGCGGAAAAGTTTTCACTACGCCTGGTGTCTGGTTGTAATAGCGGCCAATGGCGTCGCGATAAGCCAGCCCGACCTTGATTAACTCTGACTCACGTTCGCGCAGCAGCTGCGTTTTCCAGCCCAGACTGGCTTGCGCCATCACCAGGCCACTGAGCATCACCAGCATAAACATACCGATCAGCACAAAGCCGTTGGCAGGCTTACCACAGCGCATAGGGCGTGCCGTCCTCAGCAAGCCGCGCTGAGCCGCTGTGCACATCAAACACACTGCCTTGCTCGTCAATATTGGGCGGCAAGGTAATCACCCAGGTATCGACGCGTTCAGTCACCGGGTCGGGGGGGATGGCTTTGAGATATTGGCGTTCGACCAATTCGTCCAACGTCTCTGGATAGCGGTTTTTATCGCTGTAAAACTTATCAATTGCGTCACGCATGGTGAGCAGGTCATGGCGTAATGTGGTTTCTTTTGAGCGCTGTAACATATGCATGAATTTTGGCGAGACAATCGTCAGTAACATGGCCAGAATCGCCAGCACCACCAGCATTTCAATCAGGGTGAATCCACGCTTCATGGCTTTACCATTCATGATAAGGCTGCTGGTTAATGCCGATGGCAGGCGAGCGCGAAGACACATCATAGACATCTTGCGCCATGTCGTCCAACGCCCCATCGTAGGCGCGTATCTGCCAGGTAGCTGCATTGTTTTGAGTCACATCAGCCGCAAACGGGTCGCGCGGAATCCGGCGCAAAAAGAACATTTTTTTCTTTTTGGGGTCTTGCGCGTTTTCAACACCAGTGACCAAAATCGTTAAATTAGGCGGATACCCACTGCCATCGCCAATTTTTTTAATCAGCCCCTGATCAACCGCATCTTTGTAAGCATCCAGCGCATCTCGCAGTTGCCACAATGCCCGCTTGAGCTCACGCTCTTTGTCGCGCTTGGCATTGAGTTGTAACACCGGACTGGCCGAGGTCACCAACAACGCCAGCAAGGCCAACGTCACCAATAGCTCGACCAATGTGAAGCCGCGTAAGGCGAAACCATGTGGATGCAGCCGCCGTATAGAGTAGATCACTTGTTTGGCCTGCTACGGTTGCACCACACCGGTGTCGGTGCTGTTCATCATCTGGCTGGCAAAGCCGCTGTCACTGCGCACATTGCTGCTTTGTGTAGATTGCGGTGTCACCACTGGCGCCGGTGGCGTAGTGTCTATCGCTTGCACAGCACGCGCACCGCCTGCCCCCAGCGGATTCGCCGTCGCAGCAACCCCGGACGGAATCAGGCTATACACCGCGCTGGCCGGGCTCAGGTTATGCATAATGCGCGGCGTGATCAGCAACACAATTTCGTTTTTACGCTTGTCCTCATTGTTGCTACTAAACAGCTTACCGATCAGCGGCAAATTACCCAGGCCAGGCACTTTGCGGCGGGTTTTCTGCTCGTCGTCGCGAAACAGCCCCGCCAGAATTTGCGTTTCGTTATTGCGCAATTGCAAGGTGGTATTGGCATTGCGGCTGCCGATGGTATACGCCAGCACGCCTGAGCTAGTAGTGACCTGGTCGGTAATATTACTCACCTCCATGCCGACCTTAATACTGACCTGATCCTGCATCTGGATCACCGGCTCGACATCGAGCTTGATGCCGACCTCAATATAATTCACATTCTGGCTGACAAAGCCCTGCGCACTGGCCACACTGGTCAGCACCGGAATTTTGTCACCGACATGGATTTTGGCGCGGTCACGGTTTTTAACACGAATTTTGGGGCTGGCCAGCAAATTGGTGTCGGTGTCCTGATGCAGCAGGTTGAGCACAATGGCGGGATCATTGATGGAAAACACACCCAGGTTGCCATTAAAGTTACGCAGTTCAGTCAAGGTCAGTTTACCTGCTTGTGGCTGGGTACCACTGCTGCTGCCCGCCGCATTGCCCTGCACACCCACACCAATCTGGGTGGGATACTGAATGCCAAGATTCTCCAGATTACGGCGATTAATCTCCATTACCTCCACCTCCAGCATCACTTCAGGCTCATTGAGGTCTTGCGAGGCAATCAGTTTTTCGGCCACTTTAATGCGGTCCATGGTGTCGCGAATCACCAGCGTATTGAGCTTTTCATCCATGTAAACATCGCTGGCATGCAACACGGTTTTCATCATATTGAGCGCGCGTTTGGCATCCATGTGCGTCAGGTAAAAACTGCGTACAAACAGCTCTTCATATTGCGCCGCACGTGCTTGCGGATAAATCAGCAGCGTATTGCTATTAAGCACTTTCTTGCCAAGCTGATGGCTGGTAAGGATCACCTCCAGCGCCTGCTCAATCGGCGTATCGCGCAACAACACATTGACGCGTATGCCCTCGTTGAGCTCCTGGTCAAACGAAAAATTGAGATCGCCAGCCTTGCCCAGGTATTCAAAAGCATTTTTAATCGGCGTGTTTTTCAGCTCCAGCGTGACTTTCTTTTTGAGTGACGACTGCAACGGCCGCACCACACTGCTGCGCTCGTTTTTTTTCTGCTCAAGCTGCTCAAACAAGCGGCGTGCCTCGGCGTGTGCAGGTTGCTCAGCCAAAATGCTGCGCAAACCAAACTCAGCCCCCGCCAGGTCTTCTGCCGCAATCGCCATATTCACTTGAGCCAACTGTGCCGCATGCTGGCGTGCCAGTTGTACCTTTTGCAGGCCATCAGTGGCAGCACGGTTGCTGGGCGAGGCTTGCAACACCTGCTGGTAAGCCTCGCTCGCCGCATCGTATTGCTGCGCTGCCTGCAAACTATCGGCTTGCTGTAATTGCTTTTGCAGTTTTTTTTCTTGCAACAAAGTGAGCCAGTTTTTATATTGTGGCTGGCGCGGATGTGCCTCTACCAATGGTTGCAATAGCTGAATCGCCTCATCGTCCTGGCCGCGCGCGGCATAGATTCTGGCTTGCTCCAGCGTGGCATCGCCGGTTTGCGGTGCGGGCAAGAGATTGCTGCAACCCGCCAATAACAGTGGACAGCCCAACCACCAGGCCCAATGGCTCATTTTATGACTCACTTGCTTGTTCAAAATACCACCCCATTATCCAGCCTGATTTCAAAGCGCTCGGCCGCATGTTGCAGCACGACTTTTTGTTGATCCAGCAACGCCACCTGCCAGCCATCGGCAAAGCGGTCCCCCGCATGTAATACGTATTGTTGTTGGCCATCGGTTAAAAATACGGTCCAGCGCCCATCCTCTTGCAAGCGACCGGCATAGGTATAAGGATTCACAGATTCAGGCGCAACAGGCGGCGCCGTCTCGGCCGAGGCTGGTTGCAGCACGACAAACAGATCAATCGCGGCATCATCGGCCGTAGCCATGCTATTAGCCGTTGCTACGATGTGTTGTGACACCGGGGCATGCGGTAAAGGCATAGCCTGCGCCAAAGCCACGCGACGCTGAGGCGCGTGCTTGACTGTTGCAACCGTCGCAGCCGCTGGCACTTGCTCGGCTTGCCCGACCCACCAGCATGCCAGCAAAGTGCCAGCCAGCGCTACCCACACCAAACCGCGCCGCATCATGTCTGGCCTCGCTTGCGGGTATACAAACTAAACTCGACATAGGCCTCTATCTCGGCTTGCATCACATCGCTGCGTTGCAATTTAAACTGGCTTAACGCTAAGCTAGGGTAGTGCTGCAACACCTGCTGCAAAAAATGACGCACCTGCAAATAATCGCCTTTGAGCGGCAACTTGATGCGCTGCACCTGCAAGCTGGTTTTTTCAATGGCCAACGACTGAAACTCCGCCCGCTCGAACAACATGCCCATGGCGTCTGCCGTCGCCAGTATCTCGGCACTGATACGGTCAGCATCGTCTTCAACTGGCCAGGTTTGTAGCGCAGTTGAGGCGACAGGGCTGGCAACGGGCACAGCAATGACCTGTTTGGTCTGCACCGGCAATGGTGGCAAAGCGTGTTGCAGGGTCTGGCGGCTGCACCAGGCTTGTGCGACCAGCGCAGACAACACAATAGTGATTAGCAACATGACCACCAACCAGCGGTGACTCTGCCATGTTTGCTGGCACACAAAGCGCAGGCGCTGCAGGGCTGGGCTTAAAACTGCCATCCGGCCTCCAGATGCAAAGTGGTCATACGCAAACCGTTCACCTCAGTGGCTTCGCTGGCTTTGAGTTTCACATTAGCCAGACCGGGTTGTTTTTTGAGCCGGTCAACCAATGCCCAGCCTTGCTGGCGTTGCTGAGCCAGCACCGTCATGCGGATCTGTTTACGGTTGGCATCAGGGGATAATTGCAGCCAATACAACTGCGCTTGCTGCGCGTGTTCGAGCTCACTTAACAGCGCTAACCACGGTGTTTGAATCTGTGCCTGCGCCGCGGCTATTTCAGCCACCAGCGCCTGACTCACCACAGGATGACTGGTTGCCTGTTGGCGAACGCCTAGCGCCGATTGATGCGCCCGCCACTGTTGCTGCAAGCGCGTATTGTCCTCGGCAAGCTGGCGGTAAATCACGGCCAGGCAGGCGAGGCTAATCAGTAACACCACACCAAGTAGCGTCGCCACCGGCCCTGGCAGGCGACCTGCGGCATAGTTCATGTTTAAATGTTGCATCAGCTGGCCCTCTGCTGATCAGAGGCAAGCAGGCTGCTGAATGACTGTACATCGACCACCTTAAAAGGCATTAGCGACTGCCGACTGACGTCGCTCACTGGCAGTTGCGGCAAAAAAACAGGCAACGCTGCACGCTCTGGATACATCACCTGCTCGCGCAACAATAGTTGATGCAACGTTTGCTGCCACTGCGCGTCCACTGGCACCTGGCGAATGTGCTGCCAGTCGCCCTGCAATAGGCAAGCCACCGTTAAGTGGCCAGATTCGCGACACACAATCCAGCCATCGGCGGGTAACCCCTGCTGGCGCATCACGTGTAAAGCCTGGTTGGCAGCGAGCTGCCAGGCTGGTGCAATGATGCCCGGCAACAAACCATGCGCGGCCAATACCACCTGCAATTTTTCTATCAACGCGGCAGGCAGCGCCGTGAGCAAGCGATGTTGGCCATAGCCGCCCGCCTGCGCCCGAATCTGCCAGTCTTGCATCTCACTGGCGAATGCCTGTTGCAAGCCATGGCGATAGTAGGCTGTTTGATCGGCCTGCGAGCGGACTTCGGCTTGCCATGGCAACACCAGCCAGCGCGCATATTGATTAGAAAGCACCACCACCACATGCCAGCGCTGACCCGCCATCGGTGCTAATACGTCTGACAAAGTTTGCCATAAAGCATCTGGCGGCAAAGGGTCTTGCGCATTGCCCGGCAAATCATAGCGTTGATGATGGGTCAACTGCAGGCGCCCGCCCGGCAGCCACGACCGTTGAAACTGAAACACCTCGAGCGCATCACTACTAATAACCAGCCGTAACTCAGACGCACTCAGGGCTTGCCACCAACGGCGGCTGTCGGTCAAACGGCAATCCACACCGGGGTCAGGTGAGTGATGTAACACGGTTAATCTCCTGCAAGGTGGTTTCGCCCGCCGCGACCAGCGCCAGGCCAGCGTCACGCATGGCGCGGGTGCCGGTGGTCGCGGCCAGTGCCTTGATCTGGCTAATCGGCGCTTTAGAAACGATGAGCTCACGCATGCGGTCGTCAAACAGCAATAACTCAGCAATGCCTTTACGGCCCTTGTAACCGCTGCCATGGCACTGGCCACAGCCCTGACCTTTTTTAAACTGATAGTGTTGCGTCGCCTCGACACTCAAGCCAGACTTCACCAGCAAAGCAGGCGCTGGCACTTCATCGACCTTGCAAAACGGGCAGATCACGCGCACCAGCCGCTGCGCCAAAATCACATTGACGGCCGACACAAAACTATAGGCATCCACGCCCATATTAGTAAAGCGGCCAATCACATCAAACACGTTATTGGCATGCACGGTGGTAAGCACCAAATGCCCGGTCAGCGCAGACTGCACCGCAATTTGTGCCGTTTCGCCATCGCGAATTTCGCCGACCATGATTTTGTCGGGGTCGTGGCGCAAAATAGAGCGCAAGCCGCGCGCAAACGTGAGGCCTTTTTTCTCGTTAACCGGAATCTGCAGCACGCCGGGCAATTGATACTCCACCGGGTCTTCAATGGTGATAATTTTGTCCTGGCCCTGGTTAATTTCTGAAATCATGCCGTACAAGGTGGTGGTTTTGCCGCTACCGGTCGGCCCGGTCACCAGCAACATGCCATAAGGCGCTTCGGCCTGTGCGCGGATTTGCGCCAGCAGAGCCGGAGCAAAGCCCAACACTTCCAGACTAATGCCTTGTGCTTCACTCAGTGCTTTGCGGTCTAGCACGCGCAATACGGCGTCCTCCCCCACCACACTGGGCATAATAGACACGCGTAAATCTATCTCGCGGCCTAGCGCATGCACCTTGCAGCGACCATCTTGCGGAATACGCCGCTCGGCAATGTCGAGCTCAGACATCACCTTGATACGCGAAATCGCTTGCTCAGCCTGCATCACACCACTTAAGCCGCCCGCCTCGGTGAGCACGCCATCAATGCGATATTTCACGCGCAGGCCATGCATGGTAGATTCGAGATGAATATCACTGGCACCAGCTTTGAGGGCGTCGTATAAAGTTGAGCGCACAAAACGCACCACCGGGCTGCTGTCTTCGCTAATAGATTTAAGCGACAACGCTTCAACCGGCGCCTCTTGTTCACTGGTGGTGTGATCGCTGGCATGCACCTGATCCAGCGCGCGCATTTGCGTCTCATGAAACTGCAAACACGCGGCAATATCGTTGCGATGCGCCAAACACCATTGCACAGGCACACGCACCATGCTTTGTAAACGCAGTTGCAGGCGTTCATCAAACGGGTCAGCCAGCACCAGATGCAGCGACTGGCCGTCTTTTTGCATTAACAGCACTTGCAGCGTACTGGCGTCATTAAAGCGCAACAGCTCAAACATGGGCTGCATGGCATGTAAATCAAGCGCGGTGAGCGTGGGGTAATGCATGCATTGGCCCAGGGCCAGCACAAATACATCGGGCGCCAGGCCAGACAACTCCTCCAGTACCTCGATCAGTGGCCGCCCGGTTTGCAGCGCCAATTGCCGCGCCTGCGGCAACAAGGCCACCGCCAATGGCGGCACTTGGCCTGTGAGCGGTAAATCCTGCATATTCATGGCTTGGTCTTTCTCATTCTATTGCGCCGGCCAATTCAAAAATCGGCATATACATCAACACCACCACCAGCCCCACAATCAAGCCAATCACCACCATCAGCGCGGGTTCCAGCAACTTGCTTAACCACTCCACACGGCGCGCCGTTTCCTCATCGTAAAACATGCCGATGCGCCCCAGCATGTCGTCCAGCTGCCCACTGCGCTCGCCCACGCGCAACATGCGGTTGGCAATCGAGGTCGTTAAACCATGCGACTCCATCGTGCCTGACAAGGCCTTGCCCTCGCGCACGTCGGTAATCACGCGCTGCAAAGCCAGTTGCAACTCTTGCGGCAACAAAGATTGCACCATGCCGAGTGCCGTCAGCAAGGGAATTCCTCCCTGTAACAACATCCCCAGCGTGCGGTAAAACCGCGCCAGTTGATAAATACGCAAGGCTTCACCCAGGCTGGGGATCTGCCACACACGCTGCATGATCCAGGCCTTGCTGGCCGGACGTGAAAACACCAGCCACAGCGTGGCCGCCATGCCCAAGGTGGCCAGCAGCACCCATTCGCCATGGCCTTGCAACAATTGCCCCCAGCGCAACAGCAGCTGGCTGGCCCAGGGCAGGTTATCACCGCCACTTTCATAAATCGTGCTAAACCGCGGCACCACATAGCCGAGCAAAAACAGCACCACCAGCCCGCCCACCACGATGAGCAGCACCGGGTAAATCGAGGCTGCAATGATTTTTTTACGAATGGCATCTACCTGTGCCTGATACGCAACATGACGGCGCAAAGCCTGCACCATGTCACCGGTGCGCTCACTGGCACGAATCAGGGCAATATAAAGCTGGCTAAATACCATCGGCTGCAATGCCAGCGCCTGCGATAAAGGCAGACCTTCAAACAACGCCGTGCGCAATTGCGTTAACACGGCACGCGCATGGTCTTGCTGCTCTTTTTCGGCCAGGCCTTCAATCGCTTCAATCAGGCTCAGCCCAGATTCCAGCAGCGTCAGTAACTCCTGGCTAAACAGGCTCAAGTTGAAGGTGTGTGTTTTGAGCGGCCATTGCGGCCAGCCAGACGCGCGGCTAGTACGCACCTGCAACACGCCATAGCCTTTTGCCTGCGCTTGCTGCAAGGCCGCCTGCCGGTCAGTCGCGTCGAGTGAAACCCAGCTCACCTGCGCGCCCTGCAATACTTTTAATTCAAATTTCATCGCGGTTTACTTTAAAGCGCTACCAGTTACCCACGTCGCTATCAGCCTCTTGGCCGCCAGCTGCGCCATCACTGCCCAGGGTCCACACATCGTAATCACCATGCTCGCCAGGGTAACGATATTGATAAGGCCTGCCCCACGGGTCAGCGGGCACGCCCTTGGCCAAGTAAGGCCCCTGCCATTTCGCCTCGCCATCCGGCTGCTTATTCAGTGCTGCCAGGCCTTGCTCAGTCGCTGGGTAATGGCCAATATCCAGCCGATAAGTATCCAGCGCACGCGACAACGCCTCAATTTGCGCTTTAGCGGTTTTGGTTTCTGATTTACCAATCTGGGCAAAATACTTGGGGCCGACATAGCCCGCCAGCAGGCCGATAATCACCATCACCACCAGCAACTCCAGCAAGGTAAAGCCTGCTTGCTTACAACGTCCAACGACCAATTCCATGTTTGTTTCCACCCGGCTCATCCTCTCTTTTTCAACCCTGACTATTTTTTAAGCACAAACAACTGGCTGACACGATTAAGCGCCTCCAGCGACAGCACGCCGCTGCTAAATTGCAAATTGACCCAATCACTGATCAGGCTGTAATACGCTTTGGTCAGCGACAGCTGGTTGGTAAACAGTTTTTGCTGGGCATCCAGCACTTCGTGATTGGTTTTAAAGCCGGCCAAAAAGCCTTTTTGCGTGCCATCGAGGGCGACGCTGGCTGACTGCACGGCTTGTTGATAAGCACTGATTGATTGTTGCTGTGCCTGCAGGCTCTGGTAATACTTGCGCACGTTGAACTCGATTTCGCGCGACTTGGCAGTCATGCTTTCTTCACTCGCCGTCAGGCGGCTAGCGCTCTGACGCACATTGGCATTGACATAACCGCCCGCAAACAAAGGTACATTCATCTGCAAGGCAATGGTGGTGGTATCAAAGCGCGAGCCCAGCGTATTATTACTGTCGTTCTGGCTATACGAGCGCACACCAACCAGGTCCAAGGTTGGATAATGCCCGGCCTGTTTTTTTTCAACGTCTTTTTTAGCGACCTCCACGTTTTGATAGGCAGCCGCTAACTCTGGATGCTGCTGCCGCGCCAATGCCAGCCAGTGATCCAGGCTTTGCATGGCGGGACTCAAACGGCTCAGGCTTAATCCACTCATCCCTAATCCATTCGGCGTGTCTAGCATCAACTCGGCTGACAATGCATGCGTGCTACCCGTTAATATCTGCAAACTTTGCTGGTTAGAAAGCCAATCATTACTGGCCTGAATCTGCTCGACTTTCGCCACATCAAGGTTAGACTGCGCCTCACTCACCTCGACCACGGTGCCACTACCGCGGCTGTAACGTTGCTCGGCCTGGCGCAGCTGCTGGCCCACTGCCTCCAATTTGCGCTGCTGCACATTCACCCGGTCTTGCGCATACAAGGTTTCCAGATAAATGGAGACCAGTTTGAGGATAAGCTTGGCGTTTTCTTGCTCAAGCAATGCCTCTTGCGCGCTAACATAAGACTTGGCACCACTGTAAATCGCCAGTGTTTCGCGGTTAAACAAGGGTTGTTTCACCGAAAAATTGTAACTTTCCAGCGAATAGTCGAGCTCACTATTGACCGCCCCCAGCGTGGTTTGCGTAGTACGATCAGTATTGCCACGGCCTTTAGTCAGGCCTAATTGCACCTTGGGAAAAAACAAGGCACGCGCCTTGGTTAGTTCTTCACGCTCGGCCTCGGTGTTGGCGAGGGCCGCGCGGTAATCGGCGTTGTGGCTGACCGCCAACGCATACAGGCCATTTAAATCCTCCTGCGCTTGCAACGTGCTCAGGCCAGCCAAGCCAAGTGCGAGAGATAGCCAATATGAAATACCTACACGCATCATTCTTCCTTCATCGAGGCAGCCAGGCGTTTGCTCAATGGGTGCATGAGGTAATTCCACAGCGTGCGCTCGCCGGTTTTAATCACCACCTGCACTGGCATGCCCGGTTGTAGCTGACGCCCTTGCAAGGCATGCATGCCTTTATCGGTGAGCATCACACGTGCCAGGTAGTAGCTTTGGCTGCCCTCGACGGTGGCGGCCGGTTTACTCAACAAGTCTTTGGACAAAGACTTTAATTGCCCCTCGGCCAATAGTTGCGGGCTGTTGGCAAAGGTAGAAAAACGAATGTCCGCCGCCTGCCCCACCTGTATTTTGTCAATCAAATGCGGTGGAATTTGCGCGTCTACAATCAGCGCTTCGCCAGAAGGCACAATATCCATCAGCTTTTGCCCAGGCTGGATCACCGCGCCCACTGTGTGCACCTGCAACCCCACCACCTGGCCAGACGCGGGTGCGCGAATCTCGGTGCGCCCCAGTTCTTGCCGCAGTGCCAGCACTTTTTGTGCATCGGCCTCTACCTGCAACTTGACCTGTGCCATATCGGCATCAATCTCTTTTTGCTCAGTTTGGATGCGCTGGTTCATTTGCTGCTGCAACTCAAGAATCGCGCGCTGGGCACGTGTCATATTGGCCTGGGTATTGGCGCGCTCGCCATACAATGCCGCCACCCGCTGCTGAAGATCATTTTGCTGGTTGCGTGGCGCATAACCTTCAGCAGTCAGCGCGCGCACGCCCTGTAATTGCTCTTCAAGCAAGACACGTTGCGACTCATGGCTGGATAACATCCCACGATAGCCTTCAATCAAGGCCTGATAACCGGCAACGGATTCTTTTTTTGCGGCAATATCTGCCGCCAGCGCCGCCGTTCTGGCCACCAGCAACTGGCTCTGGTTACGCATTTGCTGTTGTATCAACGGGTCTTGCTGCTGGCTGGTCAAATCCGGGTGAAAATCAATCACCGAACGGTGGCTTTGCTCAGCACGCAACCGATCTTCTTGCGCACGCAAACCGGCATAGCGCTGCCACACCTCTTCATAGCGCGCTTTACTCGCCTGTGCATCCAGCTTGAACAACACATCGCCCGCGTGCACCTCTTGCCCCTCATGCACTTGCAAGGCGCTGACCATGCCGCCACTTAAATGCTGAACCACTTTATGATTGCTTTCTATGCTCACCACGCCTTCGGTCGGCACACCTTCATCCAGCGGCGCAAGCGCGGCCCATAGCACAAAACCAGCCAGGCCCAGCACTAAAATAGCCGCCCCTTTGCGGGTCTGGCCAACATTGTGTGCATAAGCCTCAATGGCGTGCACATTGTCTGCGGCAGCAGGATTCGCAGCAGAATTCATGGTTAAGCGCATGTAGGCTCCGTAGCCACACTGCTGGCAGCAGCGTGCAATTGATTTAAATAGACAATACCGGCATCTCGCGGGCCATGATGCAGCACTTCGCCGCGTTTAAGCACCAGCAAATCATCGGTCACTTTTAGGATGCCAGAGCGGTGCGAAATCACCACAATGGCGGTATTGAGGGTTTTTAACGCTTGCAACAGCTGCATCAGCCGGGCCTCGCCAAATTCATCGAGGCTGGCATTGGGTTCATCCAGCACCAGCAACGCAGGCTCTTTATAAATGGCGCGCGCCAACCCCAGCAGTTGCCGTTGCCCGCCAGACAATGGCAAGCCTTGCTCATCGAGCCGGGTGTCATAGCCTTGTGGCAAGCGCAAAATTGCCTCGTGCAACCCCACCCGCTGGCAAGCCTGCAAAATATGCTGGCTATCGAGTTCGCCAAATCTGGCCACGTTTTCGGCGATGGTGCCTTCGAGCAAAGACACTTGCTGCGGCAAATAGCCAACGCTGGCCATGAGGGCACGTGCATTGTCTGCCGTGATGTGCGACTGATTAATGTGATAGTGGCCAGCCGTGGGCGACACCACGCCGACCAACAAGCGTGCCAGCGTACTTTTACCCGCCCCCGAAGGCCCCATGACACAGAGTAGCCGCCCAGGCGGTATGCTTAAGTTAAGGTCATGCAACACCCGGCGTGGCGGCGATGAAACACCCACCGCCTGTAAGCTAAGTGCATAGGGCCTGACCAGGCTCATTGCGGGAGTCGTGGCGGCTGCACGTTGCTCACCCAGCAAGCCCTGTAACTCAGCGGCGTCCGACTTGGCCTGCAACCATTGGCGCCAGCTGTGCACCATGACATCAAACGGGTGCAAGGCACGCGCAATCAGCACATTAGACGCCACCATGGAGCCAACGCTGATTTCACCCCGAATCGTCAGCCATGCCGCCATCGCCAGCATCAGTGACTGCAAGGTGTAACGCACCCATTTATTGACAAACTGGCTACGGTCACTGGCGTTTAACCAGGCCTGCTCTGCCACTGACTGCTGCGCCAGCAAAGCCTGCCAATGCTGACGCAAGGTATGCAACATGCCCAGCACATAACTGGTGTGCAAATGCTGGATTTTTTGCTGCAAAAAATACTCAGTGCGCTGCTTGGCTGCTTGTGCGCTGTGGGCAGGTACTGCGGTCACGCGCTGGTTCCACAACGCCGCCAGACATTGCACCAGACAAAAAACCATGGCAGTCGCCCCCAGCACCGGGTGCAAGGCAAACAACACCACAATATAAATCACGCTCCACGGGATATCCAGCAAGGCAAACAGGCCTTGCCCGGTCATAAACTGGCGAATAGCGGTTAATTGCTGCAATGACTCGGCAGGCGGCGGGCGCTGTGTGCGGCGCGAATCAAACACGGCAGAAAACACTTGCTTGCTGTAAGTGAGGTCAAATTGCACACCAGTTTTAATCGCGTACAAACTGCGCAACCAATCGGCACCTGCCATCAGCAACAAGAGCCCGGCCGTTAGCAAGGTCATCGCCAGTAGCGTCAGCGTATTGCGGCTCAGCATGACCCGGTCATACAACTGCAGCATATACAAGGTGGGCACCAGCATCAGCACATTGGTGAGCAAACTAAGCCAGATCATCTGCAAAAAAGCGCTTTTAAACGGCTGCATAAACGACCACAGCGGTGGTTGCCAACGGGCGGTGCGTGCAAACATCATGACTGTGCCGCCTTGGCGTTATCTGCCTGAAAACTGGCCAGCACATCCGCCGGTTTACCATAACGAATCATTTGCCCCTGGCACATCACCAGCATCACGTCAGCAATGCTCAAAATATGCTGCAAATGGCTAATGATAATAAACGTCGTGCCCTGCTGCTTTAAGCGGGCAATGGCGTGCTGCAACGTGCGTTCGGTAGTGGTGTCGAGGTTGGCATTCGGTTCATCCAGCACCACAATGCGCGGCTTGCCATAAAAGGCGCGCGCAAGGCCAATCAGCTGTCGCTCCCCACCAGAAAGCGGCATGCCCGACTGGCCAATGACGGTGTTCAGGCCATCAGGCAGTTGATGTACCCACTCGTATAACCCGAGCAAAGTCAGCACCTCGGTGAGGGCTTCCCGGTCAGGCGTCTGAAAGCGGCAGATGTTGTCTACAAGCGGGCCATCAAACAAATCGGCCTCCTGCGCCAGATAGCCCAAGTGTGGCCCCAGTTGCGCTTTGTCCCAGCGGTGTACATCCACCGCATCAAACCTGACACGCCCGCTGCTCGGCGCCAGCAAGCCAACCAGCAACCTGGCCAGCGTGGTTTTACCCGATGCCGAGGCCCCGGCGACGATCAGCACTTGCCCGGCCGCCAGCTTAAATTGCACCTGGCGAATAAACACCTCTGCAGACGACTTGCCTGGCTGTGGCATGGCATAACTTAATTGCTCAACGGTCACCTCGCCGGTCGGTGGCGGCAACAGCATGCCGTCTACACTGGGGCTCGCATTAGCCAGTAAGCTGGCAACCCGCTGATAAGCCGCCCAGGCTTGCTCGTAGGTTTTCCAGTGGCCTACGCATTGCACCAGCGGTGTGAGCACACGCCCGGCCAAAATCGAGGCCACAATCATCATGGCACCGCCGTTCAATAACTCACCGGCAATAAACAAATAGCAGGCCAGGCCCAAAATCAAACTGGTTTGCAAGGTTTGCAACCAGCGCGAAGCCGCCGCACTTTTGCCCGCCAGCTCAGAGGCCTGCGCCTGTTGCCACAAAAAACCATGCTGATGCTGTACCCAGCGCTGCTCAATGGGCGCCAGCATCTGCATGGCATGCAGCACATCGCCATGGCGGCTAATGCTGGAAAAATAACGTTGCGACTCAATCGCATGCTGGTTCGCCTGCTGCATTAAAGGCGCCACGCGCGACTGGTTGTGTATGGTCAATACCAGTTGTATCGCCAACCCGAGCAACGTCAGCACGCCCAGTGCCGGATGGATCCAGAACACGGCGGCCAAAAAAATCAAACAAAAAGGGGCATCAATCAGGCCAAGCAGGGCCGAGGAATGCAACGCATTTTTTAGCACAGAAAAATCGGCAAACACCTGCTGCGCAGGAAAGCTATGCATGGCTAGTTTTGCGGTAAACACCCGCTCAAACACGCGCTGTTGCAATAATTGCTCAAAGCGTTTTGCGCCTGCCTGCAACAAATTGCGGCGCTGCCATTCCAATGCCTCCATCACCAGGTAAGCAAAGGCCGCCAGCATGGTCAGCATCAATAAGGTCGAGACATTTCGACTATTAATCACGCGGTCATACACCTCCAGCATGTACCAGGAGGGCGCTAAAATAAGCAAATGGGTAGCCACACCAAACAGCCAGACTTTGCGCCAGAGCGGCCAAAGTTCAGACATGGTTTGCTTGATAGAGTCAGCTTGCGACAACATAATGGAATAATTCTGCAGAGAATGATGACGGGCAGGTTTCCCCGCCCGCCACAATCGTCATTAAACGATCACAAAGTCCGAAGTAGACAATGTGGTCACACCTGTGAGCACAGCGATATTCTGTGCTGCACCGCTGCCATTACCGTCAGCGTCATAGCTTAAGGTTTTGGTCGTGGTGTTGTAGACCAGATAGTCGTTGCTATCTTGTGCCGTACCAGTGCTGTTCACACGCAACATGCTGGCGTTAAAACCTGCCAACTGGCTGTACTGGTCAAGATGCAACTCCAACTTGTCAGTGCCACGCGTAAAGTCAGTGATGGTATCCACACCGGTCAAATTGAACGCAGTGTTAGTGTACGTTTGCACACTGGTAGCAGAACCAGTCACCACTTGCTCATACACTTTGCCGAACACAAACGTATCCTTACCACCGCCGCCAGTCAGCGTATCGTTACCGCCATTGCCAACAAACACGTCAGCCTTGCTGGTACCAATAAAGGTTTGCTGATTAGCATTGCCTTCAAAACGCAAGCCGTTGGTCGTTACGCCAGAAGCATCAACCACCACATTATTGATGGTGCCGCCGTTGTTACCTAGGGTGTTAGAGAGGTCAGCCACGGTGCCATTGGCTTTAAAGTAGTAATGATCATTGAGCAACTGCAACGCAGCATTTTCAACGTTCAAACGACCAACTGTACCGCCCACTTGCACGACTTCCATAGACTTGAAGTTATCGTTGTTGAGCACCACAGTACCGTTGGCTTTGGTGTTAGCGCCAATGCCAGTGGTGATACGCAATGTATCCACACCATCACCACCTACGATCACATCATGCTTAGCGCCAGTCGCAATCCACTCTTTGTTACCGTCGTCAGCCTTGGAGGTCGTGCCTTGCACACCACTGCCAAATCCGCCAATACCAAAAATGTCATTACCTTCGCCACCATCCAGGTAATCAGCACCGCCATGGCCAATCAGCAAGTCATTGCCGCCGTTGCCATAAACCGTGTCATCGCCCAAACGCATAGTCGCGTAGTCAACACCTTCGCTACCGTAAACGATTTCGTGTGCATCGCTGCCCTCATTCGCGCCATCAATGCGAGTAAAGCTACCTGCTTCGCCTTCGCTGGCATCATAAATCACGTCAACGTTATGGTAGAGATTAGCCACTGAGTAATCATCCACTTCAAATACAGCCGCGTCATAAGTCACTGGTGTTGCACCAACAATAGTCGCTGCCGGTTCAAAAGTGGTTTCTTCAAACTCAAGCTCAAGAGTCACAGTTTCAACATCACCACCGGCTACGCCGTAGATGTGGGTGCCTGGGTTCAGCTCACCTGTACTCAAAGACTCACCGTTTTCTTCGATCTGCTCAGCTTCGAGAGTAATGCTTACGCCACTGGCAAGCTCAATACGCTCAATGCCTGAGAATTTAATGCCTTCAAACTCACCAGATTGAGTAAAAGCAAGGGTATCAACAGCGTTATATCCAGCAATAGTGGTTGCAAAGGTACTAATTGCAGATGATCCTGGGCGCGTCACAATATTCAAGCGTACATCAGTCTCAGCCTGCTCAGACATCTCCTGATCATCAATTTCAACAACTAAACCAGTTGTTGTATCAATTGCAATTAAAGGCGCCTCCTCATCTATTTCGCTCGACTCTGACAACTCAATATAACGAGCATCATTACCTTCGTTATCAAGCCCAGATACACCTGCTTCAATAATGATTTCTTCCGAATCGTCTTCACTACCTATCACGAAAGTATCATTGCCATCGCCGCCGATTAAAATATCATTAGTGGTAGCAATAAATACATTCCCATCGACAGTCTCATTTCCTGAAGTACTGCCCCCACCTTCCACATAGTCAGAACCATCACCACCCGTGAGTATGTCGTCGCCATCACCACCAAAAATAGTGTCATCACCTGTACCACCACTGATGATGTCATTACCTTCGCCTGCAAAAATGGTATCGTTACCACTACCTCCATCAATAACATTATTGCCAGTGCCAGCATCAATAACATCATTACCATTACCACCGGAGATGACATCATTACCATCACCACCGATTAAAACATCATCGCCAGCCCCTCCAGCAATAACATCATTTCCAGCACCACCATCAATAATGTTACCTAAATCATTTCCGACGATAAAGTCAGCACTATTTGTGCCAGTGTAAGTCGTTTCTGTTGCATTAAAAATTTTCACGGCCATCATAAACTCCTCTTGAGGTTTGTAAGTGGCATATAGCCACTTACAAAATTAAATTTAAAAAGTTCAAGCCTTAATAATTAAGGTGTACCAATGGAATATCCATCCATGATAATTTCTTTAAAGGTAGTAGCTTCCTGAGCTGTTTGACGCAGACGAATCGCCCCTCCACTCGTGATAACTGTTGGACTTGCTGAGCAAGCTGCTTCGACATACGTAAAGGCAGATACAGCATTAGTACTACCATCGTCGTCGGCATATACACTATCAAGGGTGAAGTCTACCCAGCTATCATTAACTACTGCATCTTGAGTTGCTGACGTAGTTGACGCGGTTGTTGTTGCATTGATAGCAGCATTTACACCTGAGATATTTGCAGTCACGCTGCTCTTAGTAGGCAAGTCAGCATAATTCGTACCATTGAGCGCTTTATTCGCGCTTGTGTCATAGGCTAAAGAGCGGTGTTGCACGGAGGTAAAGGTGCGACCTAGGCGATATACAGGTGAGGCTGTAGATGCGAATAACGTATACCCTGCATTTACGGATAAACCAGAAAATCCACCGCGCGCAATATCATTTACTTCAAAATATTGTGTACCACTAGTAGAGCTATCATGATCGGCATTAGTCATGGTGACACGCGTACCGATAATGCACATACCAGTACTGGAGTTACGCCAAGCATAATCAAGTAATGTGCCGATTGTGACACTGCTATCTCCTGTTGCACGAGGAATACTAACTGAGCGGCTACCTACTAATGTATAACCAGAAACTGGTGAAACAATTTCAGAGGCAGGTTTAGCAACCCAGCAAACATTATTGACTGTGGTTGTAGGGACTGTGATAGGTGAATATGATCCGAAATTACCTTTTGGATCAGCTGCGGTTCTACTATCGTTAAAGCAGTTGGTATAGGCAGAAGAAGAAAAACCTGTAGTCGGCACTGTAACCAAACCTGGTGCTGCATACAGATTACTCGTAAATCCCAGAGTACCTAATACTGCCAATTTCAACAATGATGTTTTCATTACGCTCTCCTAAAGAGGTATATAATTAGCAGGCATTTGTGGCTGCCTGCGTCACCAATTCACCACAACCAGTTAGCTCTTGGTAAGTTCTAAATATGTTGAGGCTGAATACCATGTAGGCTGACCACAAGTGCCCACCATTCTTCCAAATCTACGCAATTTTTCATTGGGACTTTTTCCTGACAATCTTCAATTCGGATCAAAGTGCCAGTTCAAGCTAAACCAAACTCCACGCGGCGCACCTGGAGCAATAAAGTTGGTGCTTAACCAGTCACCAGAATTATGGTTGTAACCATCAGGGCCAACAGCCCCTAAAATACTGGGAGAGAAGGGGTTTCGCCCTAAGCGACCAGCGCTAAAATATTCTTTATCGAAAAGATTGTTCACCATCATGGTCGCTGTCCACTCTTTGCTAAGTTTATAGCTGGTTTGAAAATTAAAGGTCGCGTAGCCATCAACCTTGCCGGGATTAGTCGTTGGCTGACGATAAACAACTGTGGGGCCTACGCCAGGCACAATCACGGTTCTTGGCTGAGCAATACCTGCTTGGTGTTCATTATTCTCATTGCCTCTTAAGTAACTGTCAGAATGCGCGACCATAGTTAAGCCCACCGTCCACTTATCGGTCACATCATAGTTCACGTTGGCATTCAAGTTTTGTAACGGGACACCAGGCATTCTGCTACCGGGCCTGACTGTAATAGTGCCTGTGCCATTAACGTTATTGGAACTACTATTGGCGTCACTAGGCATATCAAAAGTGTCCTGAAAAGTGGCTTCAGTCAGTGAGTAGTTCACACTAAAGCGTAATTTGTCTTTTCGACCCGACAAGCCAGCTTCTAGCCCTCTGCGACGGGTTCTGCCTACGTTGTCAAAGAAACCCTGCCCGGGGGAGCCCACCGCAATAAAATAGATATCGTTTCTGAGGTCGGTTTGATAAGCGCCAAGATTCCACTGCATATCTTCACCAATCGTTCCGCGTAAACCGATGTCGTATGTGGTGGCTCTAATCTGCTTGAGATATGGATCACCAGAGAGCGTAGTCGGTAACGAACAAAAGCGGTTCTCTACAATACTGCGAGGCCCTAGGGCGCCACCGAGTCCAGGCACAAGAGTGTCATCGTATGCACAACCCAACTCAATCACGCTTGGCGTTCTAGTGCCTTGTGCAACATTGGCAAAGAAGTTGAGATTCTCTTTGGCCTGCCAGGTCATACCCAATGAGGGGTTAAACGAGTAGTAGGTAAACTTTTCAGTTTCAGCGGTATCCAGCGCATTGAGGATGTCAGGCAATCGATAATTAGTATCCACACCGGTGCAATCACCACCCGGGCAAATGTTGTAGTTATCCGGGATCGCGATTAAATCACCAATCTGATAGGCCCCTACGCCATAGCGTGCTGCAATGGTATTTCTGACTCTGGTTTGGTTATACCTGCCTGCGGCAGTAACGTGTAGTGTTTCGACAGGCGTCCAGGTATCACTGAAATACAGACTTTTAGTGATGCTTTTACCGTCAAAGTTATTGTTGCTGATTGGCATAAAAGCACCAGCAAATTGTGGATTGGCTTGTAACGGGTCTAGATATACTTCGCGATCGGCATTGATAAAACCGAGTTGTTGTGTGTTGGTATAATCAGCTTTAGCTGAATCTAAAGAAACCCCTACCATGAGCTTGTGGCTTTCAAGGTTCCAATTGAGCTGAAGCGAGAAACCATCCACAATTTGGTCAATCTGGTTTTTGGTAATAATGCCAGTAGGCGTTCCCTCTACCACACCCGACTGACCAGTACCAACTCCATCTACAGTTGCAGGCAGACCTGTTACCGGATCAAGATACGTATAAGCATTTCCTCCATTATTAGCCCCACCTGAAGCATTTGTTGCTTGTGTAGTACTGCAGTTGTCTACGTTTGTTGCTGCCAATGGAACTACGTAATACCTAGTGATAGTGCCACCATTGACCACATTGAAATAATTTTCTGTAGAGAAAACAATTCCGCCAAAATTTTGATTGTAAACAGATTCCCAAACACCCGTTCCGGCCAAATATGATTTGTCATCTCCATAACTGTAAGTCACAACTGGACCTTCACCAGTTGGTCCAGACAAGTTGTTTCGATTGTAAATTGCGCTTTCGTAGAAGTTTTTGTAGTAATTGATTACTGTTTGATAAGTTTGCGCATAACCTGGATCTAATTGCGCATTCTTTATGCTTGAATAGTCGCCTTGCAATACGCCATCATCAAGAAGATCCTGAAAGAAAGGTGAGGTCATTAGATCTGCATTACCAGTTGCAGAATCTACCGTCACCGGTACTGCGTAATAATCGGGCACACCATAAGTATTCGTACTATTAAATAAGCAGGTATATTCTTCTGGTGTACCAGTGGTTGCATTGATGCCAGGTTTTCTTCTAGCCAATAGATCACTCTCATAATCGGTAAACACATCCCCACTTTTTTGCTTGCGATTACTGGCTCGATGATAAACCTGCCCCGTAATAGTAAATTTATCATTTACAAAATAGCTACCCGATAATTGAAATTGAGCCAATTGGTTCTTTGTCACATCCGGACTGGTGTATACACCATCACGGTTTTGCTCATATTCATTTGTTGGCAATAAACCATTTCCTGTCAGATCAGTCTTTACGAGCAAGGTACTTAGGTTAAGGTCTAAGTTATCTCCTCTGTAGCTGCCCTTGGTGAATAATTGATTAACCCTACTTGGTGAGTTTTTGCGCCAACCATCTTCCAAGAACAAATTACCTGCTGCAAATAAACCAATTGTGCCGTTATTCCAGCCGCCTTCAAGTTGCAATTGCTTACGACCAAATGAACCGGTGAGAATATCAACGTCGGCACCCGCATTATTAAAGCCGTCTTTTGTTTTGAGTGAGAAAGCACCACCCAAAGTATTTAAACCAAAAATTGGGTTGGAACCTGGAAATACATCGACACTGGCCAACGCATTCATCGGCAGCATGTCCCAGTTCACTACGTCACCAAACGGCTCGTTCACGCGAATACCGTCAATAAACACAGATAAACCTTGCGGCGTACCAATCTGCGGCCCTGCCGTGAAACCACGGTATTGCACATCCATTTGAAACGGATTGCCCTGATAGTCATTGACTGTGACTGATTGCAGCTTGCGATTCATCAAGTCGGTAATACTAAGTGCGTGCGCCTCTTTAATCTCTTTGGCAGAAATGCTTTGTACGTTGCCGGGAATTTCTTCTTTGGTTAAACCCAACCCAGGTAACGGACCAACTTCATAAAAGCGTTTAGCGCGCACTTCAACTTTATCCAGTTGCAGGTCTTTCTTTTCATCTTTTGGCGGCTTTTGGATAAAGATATTATTGCCTTCAGCTTTAGGCACCAGCCCACTCTCACCCAACACCCGCTGCAAGGCTTCTTTACGCGTCATGCGGCCACGTACTTCAGGCGCGGTTTTGCCAGATACAACATCATTGGGGAATGAAATATTCATGCCGGTGGCTTTGCCTAACTCATGCAATGAATTAGCCAGTGGTTGTGCTGGAATATCCACATTCACGGGTACGCTAAAGTTTTCCTCCTGCTGCTTTGGCAGTTGGGTGTTTAATGTTTCCGCCCACACTGGCTGAGTCGCCATAACACTTAAGGCAGCTAGCGCAGTGTGTATTCCTCTTCTATTTATTTTCTTATATGTATTCACAGATTTCTCCTGTACTAAGACTCATCTGTGGCCGCGGCAAAAACCTGATGTTGTTAACTTAACTTTACATTTAAGATTTTTATCAATAAGAACATGGTTGATCCAAAGACGCTTCTCTGAAGGACAAAACCTTTAAAAAAGATACTGCTAAGAGCACTAATTAGAGCTGCTTTATCGGGAGAGGTAGTTTTTGAAAGTCTTTAAAAGGTTGGAATCAAGACTGACGATGGTGACAAATGGACGGGAGTTTTTAATATTGACAAAACGCTCTTACACACATAAAACTAAAAATAGGCAATTGACTTCTTATTCATTTATTAAGGTTAGGACATGAATGATTTACAAAAAAATCAACAGTTTATTCAAGCCTTGGAACTTCACAGAAATGGAAAGATAAATGAGGCGAAGAATCTATATCTCTCTCTGCTAGATACTTATTCAGGCAGTCCTCGCCTATTAAACAATCTGGCGATGATCGAGTGTCAACAAGGCTACTTTGAACAGGGATTAGAGTATTTGGAACAGTCCCTTGGGATAGACCCAAACCAATTCACTGCTTATGGTAACCGTGGTGCAGCCTTGTTTGCGCTTCACAGGTTGAATGAAGCTTATAGTGACTACAACAAAGCTATTGCTTTAAATAATAACTATGCAGAAGGGTATTACAACCGAGGAATTTTGCATGAAAAATATGGCAGGCATGAGGAAGCACTAAACGATTACGACAAAGCAATAGCACTAAAATCAAACTATACAAATGCTTACAACAATCGTGGGAATGTGCTTAAAAAACTCGAGAAATACCAAGAGGCTCTTTCGAATTACGAATACGCAATCCAGTTAAATCCTCGTCATGCAGAGGCATACTACAATCGCGGAACAGTCCTTAAAGAGCTCAACCGATACCAAGATGCTGTTGAAAGCTACACAAACGCATTTTCTTTAAAAAACGATTATGTTGATGCTTACAACAATTGTGGAAATGTTTTCATCATACTTAAAAGATTTGAAGATGCGCTAGCTTGCTTTCAAAAAGCGATTGAAATTAACCCGAATTATGCTTTTGCCTATAATGGCCAAGGCAATGTACTCATGGAGCTTAAAAGGTTTGATGAAGCGCTAGTCTGCTACGAAAAAGCAATCGCTCTTAATTCACTCTCTCCTTTTCCACATAATGGCATGGGAAATGTTTTACAGGAGCTTAAACGGTTCGAAGATGCAGTTCTGGGATACGAAAAAGTAATGTCATTAGTTCCGGATTCTACTAGTGCTTATACAAACAGAGGCCTTGCGATGCAAGGCATGAAAAATTTAGATGAAGCTCTGCAGAATTTCGATAAAGCCATTGAATTGAATCCCGAAATGGCGAACCCCCACTGGAACAAAGCACTTCTAAAAATATTAAAGGGTGAGTATGAAGAAGGCTGGCAGTTATATGAGTATCGCCGTTACAAACAAGAGCTAAAAGGCTCGTATCCAATCTATGAGCAACCTTTATGGCTAGGGCAGGAATCTGTCACCGGTAAGGTTCTGTATATTTATCCCGAGCAAGGTTTAGGGGATTTTATCCAATTTTGCCGTTATGTTCCTTTGGTAGAAAAGCTAGGTGCGAAAGTCATTCTAAAAGTGCCGAATCCACTTTATACAATGATTAAAACAATGGGACTCAATGCCAAGATTGTTAGTAATAATGAGAAGGTTGATGAGTTTGATTTTCATTGTCCAATAATGAGCCTACCACTGGCGTTTAAAACAACTGTAGAAACGATCCCCAACAAGACTCCTTACTTTTTTTCAGATCAGTTTAAAAAGAATTATTGGGAAAGAAAGTTAGCCCACACAACCAATTCATTAAAAGTTGGCCTAGTTTGGTCTGGCTCACAAGATCATAAAAAAGACCATGACCGTAGCTTGAGATTAGCGCAGTTGGAGCCAATTCTGGATTTACCAGTAACGTTTTATTCTCTTCAAAAAGAAGTGCGGGAACAAGACAAAATTACTCTCTCAAAACTCAATCAGATACAACAATACCAAGAAGAATTAAATGATTTTTCTGATACGGCGGCCATGCTGAACTGCTTGGATCTGGTCATATCTGTAGACACTTCAGTCGCGCACTTGGCTGGCGCAATGGGCAAACGTGTCTGGATTTTAATTTCTTATTTACCAGACTATCGGTGGATGCTGGATCGAGACGACACTCCGTGGTACCCGACAGCAACACTATTCAGACAACAAAATGTAGGCGATTGGGATGGCGCAATCCTGAATGTTAAACACGCATTGCAAGAGTTGTTAATAGCCAGAGTATAATTTTAGCACCAGTCAAACTAGTTAAGAGGTTTACCAAAAATTTACCGCAATAAATGACGATGTACTGGAAAAACAAACTACTGCATACTATTAAGCAGTGTGTACTGCGGCGTTTCTTGCAGTTTAACCGCGGCGATATTAGGCAGGCCGCGCAAAAACTGGTCTATGTCTTGGATATTGATATCCGCAGAGATATTGCGCACTTGCCTGCCTTGCGACTGCACCGGTTTTTGCCGGTAGCGCGAGACGGTATAGGCAATTTCACTGGTATCGGCGCGGTCAAACACCAGCCTGCCATTGAGAAAAGCAAAGGCGTCTGAGGCCGGGCGGTTGACCAGCACCATGGCGTGATTGGGGTAGACTTCAGCGACCTGGCCATTGGTGATCTCACGCGAAATCGGCGCCGAACTTTCGGCTGAAAGCTCACTGCTATCCAGCTTGGGCTCTACTTTAACGCGCCCGTGATCGACACTGACGCGCACCACTTGCTGCAAGCGATTGACGGCGAAACGCGTGCCGAGAACGGTAACTTTTGCCGTGTCGGTTTCAACCACAAATGGCCGTTCGGGGTCTTTGGTCACCTCAAAAATAGCTTCGCCTTCTTTGAGCAGCACATGACGCTGGTGGCGATAATAGGTGACTTCCATATCGCTTTTTGCACTTAGCGTGACTTTAGTGCCGTCATCCAGTGTTTTGGTGATGATTTGGCCGACCGGGTTTTGCGCGGCCAGCTGCATGACTGGCGCGGCCTGCCAAACCTGGTATTGCTGGTGCGAGAAAAAGCCGGCCACACAAATAAAGCAGACGACCATCAATTGTGCCAAGCGCTGCTGTTTGGCTTTGCGGCGTGCTTCGTTGGCCAAAAAAGCCTGTTGTTCAGCAGCATCGGCCAGGGTCGATAAGCCCTCGGCTGAGTCTAGCTGGCGCATGGCATGGGCAAAACTGTTGTATTCGGCGGCATGGCTAGGGTCATCTGCCAGCCATTGCTCAAACGCGTGATGCTCGGCGCTGCGCTGATTGTGTGCATGCTCACGCATACGCAAATACCAGCGGGCGGCCATTTCACTCAGGCTGAGTGACTTAGAGGCGGCTGACCCAGAGGGTGTTGATTTGGGCGTGAGCGGTTTAGACATCGCAGGCGGGCTTAATGGATGGCCTGCTGAAATGCACGGATATCGAGCATGGCGCGGATCAGGTGCTTTTCCACCATATTGACGCTGATATCCAGCTGCTGGGCAATTTCGCGTTGCTTCATGTCATCGACGTGATATAGCCAGAATACCTGGCGGCACTTTTCAGGCAGCAAATCGACCACGCGCTGCAAATGATGCAGCTTTTGCCGCGTTTCATACAACTGCTCAGGCGTGCATTCCAGAATCAGCGCAGCTTCGTCAATCTGGTCTTCATCGACAAACCGTGTGCGATAGCGAAACTCGTCCACCAGCAAATGGTTAACAATGCCATTTAAATACGCCTGCGGCGACTCTTCACGGGCCGGGTGGCTAGAGACAGCAAAAAATACCAGTGCGTCATGCAAGATATCTTTGGCGCGCTGCACACAAGCCGTGCGCCGGCCGATACGACGCAAGACGTCGCTGTAAGCCCACGTTAAATCAATGCCGCACCAAGCCAGTGTTTCGCTCATATTTCACCACCCTACTTTGAATGATTTAATTGTTTGCAAAACACATGCCATCACCGCGCAATGCAATAAGAGATTGATTCTCAATTAAAAAATGTCAACGGGTTTAAAAACCGGCAAATATTGGCGGCTTCTTACAACCACTTTTTTTAAAATTGGCTGTAATAAACCACTTAAATATATTGAAATAAAAGTAAAATCGCAGCCGGGCTCAATTTCTGCTAAAAAGGGCCCACAAAACAGCTGCCATTTTTTGCAGCCAGACCAAATCCACAATTGGAAAGCTTATTGCGCTGTGTTTACCGAATCGAAACGAGCAACGCATGCTTAATATTGAAGCACTAAAAGACAATAATTAGTCTAAAAAATCAATGTCATTTTTTAAAACGACCAGCCATGAAGTATTGCGAGCGCGCTATAACAGCCTGCTTGAAGATGTGCCTGTCGCCCTCTTCACGGCGATTAGCGCACTCAGCATACAGATGATCGTTTTAAATGATCAGGTACATTGGTCACTCTCCATCGCGACACCCCTGATCAGGATGCTGATCGGTTTCAGCCTGTTGCTGTACTGGTTTTGGCATCGCGATGAACGCCCGTCCATTCATAAAATACGCAAACGACTGGAAATCGCCTCCATCGTGTTTATTCTTGCCGGTTTTTTCACTTTTTGGCGTAGCGTTTACCTCTACCCGCTCACCGACACCTTCGGTCACTACTTTCTCATCTTCCACAATACGCTGTACGGTTTCTGCTTTGCCTTTATTTTGAGCAAACTTGGCCCTGCGGCTTACGCTTATAACCTGCTGATGATTTCATCTGCCATTGCCTGCATCTACCGTGGCAATTTTGAGCATGCGCACCTGATGACCCTGTTGATTATGGTGTTTGAAGTAGGCATGCTGATCACCATGCGCGGTAGCACCACCATGTTCGATAAATGGGTGAATGCTACCCACGAAACACAGGCGCTCTTAAAAGATAACCAGCGCCTGGCCAATCAGGATGTCCTCACACAATTACCTAACCGGCGACAGTTTTTTGTGCAGGTTGAGCAACAATTAACCCTGGCCAAACAAACCGATGAATGCTTTGCAGTCGGCATTTTAGACCTCGATAACTTTAAACCGGTCAATGATGTGCACGGTCACCATATTGGTGACCTGGTGCTGATTGAAGTAGGCAAACGGCTGGCACAAGTCAGGCCTGACCAAGTACGTTTTTACCGCCTGGGCGGTGATGAGTTTGCGTTTCACCTGGTCACCGATGATGAGCACGCGTCACTCAAGCAAATTGCGCACGAGATCAACCAGGCAATTTCGCAACCGATCAGCATTGATGGCTTACTGATGACGGTCAAAGCCTCTATGGGCGCCTGCATCGTCTGCGACAACCATGCCTCAGCACAAACCTTGTACGAGCATGCCGACTTTGCCTTGTATCACGTTAAGCGCACAGGCCGGGGCAACCTGGAAATCTACTCCGACACGCTAGAAAAAGAACGCGTACACCTCAACCGCATCGACCAGGCCTTACGCACAGCGGATATCCACACCGAGCTTTACCCGGTATTTCAACCGATTATTGATATGGACAGCAACGAAGTGTGCGCCTTTGAAAGCCTGGCGCGCTGGCAAAGCCCGACCATAGGCGCGATTTCACCGGCCATGTTTATCCCGGTGGCCGAAAGCCTGGGCATGATTGCCGACATCACCAAGCTGATGTTTAGCCGCTCGATGATTGAAATGGCCACCTGGCCAGAAACCCTGCGTTTGTCATTCAATTTGTCGGCTTATGATGTGACTAACCAGGCGGTGATTAAAGAACTGATAGGCATGATGCAAAGCAGCCAGCTCGCGCCCGACCGCTTTGTGTTTGAAATCACCGAAACCGCCTTACTGCAAGACTTTGAAACCGCGCGCGAAAATATTGGCCTGCTACGCCAGGCGGGCGCAAAAGTGGCGCTGGACGATTTTGGCACCGGCTACTCTAGCTTGAGCCACGTACAAAACCTGCCACTGGATAAACTCAAAATTGACCGCAGTTTTGTCAAAGACATTGAAACCAACACCACCAGCCAAACCATCGTGCGCTCGATTTTGGCACTGTGCCATGGCATGCATATGGAGTGCGTGGCCGAAGGGGCAGAAACCGAAAGCCAGGTGCGGTTTCTGCAAGCCATGGGCTGCCAGTTAATCCAGGGCTATTACTTTGCCAAGCCCATGCCGCACACGCAGATTCAAGCCTATCTTGCTGACGCAAAACTGGCGCTCGCCACTTAAACGTCACCATCCAAACGCGGCCATCAGTGTCGCATCAGCCGCCATCGACTGCGGCAGCCTTGTTCTTTAAAGTTGATAAAAATGACCACGCAGGCACAAACTATATTAATATAAATATTTTACCTGCGTCGTCGCCAGCCTGATACACCGCTCACAGGCGCTGCTATAGCCACCAGCGCACATCAGGCTTTTAGCACTGGTTCACAAAAAACGCTACCCGACAGGTTTTAAAGTCAGCACAAGAGGAGGTCGCGCAATGCGTACAAGCACTCTTTTAATCCTGGATGATCATGCACAAGATGCCGACATCATCGCCAGAGAGGCCAGAAACCTCGGATTCGAGGTCAGGGTACTGGCGGATGCCAGCCTGTTTATTGACGCCTTTTTAGCCTGGAAACCCACCCATCTGGCCATTGATATTGTCATGCCCAGCATCAATGGCATAGAGATATTAAAGACCCTGGCCCAACTGGACTGCCAATCGTCGATTATATTAAGCAGTGGCATAGGCTCAGACACCCTGCCGGCGGCGCAGCTCGCCGCCATCGAGCACAACCTGAATATCCGCGGCATCCTCTACCAGCCGTTTCACCAGCACATTTTAAGAAACCTGCTGACCGACCAGGTGTCGGTAGACCTGCATGCACACACCAGTAGCGATGCCAGCGCTCAGTCATTGATTGTGGACGCTTCGACCATTGATGATGCCATCCGCAATCATCAATTCAGCGTGTTTTATCAACCACAAATAGAGTTATTCACCGGCAAGGTGATTGGCTTTGAAGGCTTGTTACGCTGGAAGCACCCGACGCTGGGCATCAAGCTGCCAGAACTGTTTATTCCCGTCGCTGAAAAAACCGGCCAAATTGACCAGTTAACGCAGATTGTGATCGAAAGCGGATTTAACTTTATTCGATCGCTCAGCAAAACGCTGTCATTTTCACTCAAAATTTCGGCAAAAAGCATTAAAAACCACTTACTCACCTCCACACTGATCAACGCCAGCCAAGCCAGCGAGCTGGCGCCAGAAAGAGTCATCCTGGAACTGACCGAAACCGCTACCATGCACGACCCCGAGGAAGCGCAACATATCCTGTCGCAACTCCGCGCAGAAGGCTTTAAGCTGAGTATCGATGATTTTGGTACTGGCTACTCGTCGATGGCGCAATTGGCCAAACTCCCCTTTACCGAGCTCAAGATTGACAAATCTTTTGTCACCACCATGGAGACTTCGTCAAAATCGAGAAAAGTTGTCGCCTCTACCCTCAAACTGGCAGAAAGCCTGGGGCTGGAAACCATTGCCGAAGGCGTTGAAAACACCCTCGCCGCCATTGGTTTGCGAGAGCTTGGCTGCCGCTATGGCCAAGGCTATTACTTTGCCCGACCGATGGACCAGGCCGCTGCAAAAACCTGGCTGACGCAATGGAATAATCAGTTTTAAGCCTGGGCCAAGCCTAAGCTGCGAGCGCCTGGTGCGCTCAATCCTCGGCCTCTTTTGCAAGCAGCGCTTGTTTACGCGCCAACCCCCAACGATACCCAGACAAAGCGCCATCCTGGCGCACCACACGATGGCAAGGGATGGCCACCGCCAGTGTATTGGCAGCGCAAGCACTGGCCACCGCCCGCACCGCCTTGGGCATGCCGATACGACTAGCAAGCGCGCTATAGGTCACCGTCGTCCCGCAAGGGATCTCACGCAATGCTTGCCAGACCCGTTGCTGAAACACCGTGCCTTGCACATCCAGCGGCAAATTCAAACCGAGTTTTGGCGCCTCTATAAAAGCAATTACGCTGGCGACCAATACCTCATAGGCAGGGTCACCCCCAATCAGTTCGGCAGATGAGAACCTGTCCTGCAACGCACGCAGCAATGGTTCTGGATTATCGCCAATCGAAATCGCACAGACGCCTTTGGCGCTACTAGCCACCAGAATCGCGCCCAGCGAACACTGCGCCAGGGCGAAATGTATTTGTGCCTGCTTGCCGCCATGCCGATACTGAGAAGGTTGCATGCCCAGCGTTTGACTGGCCGCGTCATAAAAACGGCTAGTCGACCCGTAACCAGCTTCATAAATGGCATCGGTGATCTTCATGTTGGCGACCAGTTTCTGGCGCATACGCTGCGCCTTGTGTGCAGACGCATACGCTTTGGGTGTTAAGCCGGTCACTGACTTAAACAGGCGGTGAAAATGAAAGCGACTGACACCGGCATGGCCAGCCAACTCTGCCAAACTGGGGCTGGTCTCGGCGGCTTCAATCAATCGGCAAGCCACTGCTACTTTGGCGGCAGAGGTTTCTGCCAATGTTGCTTGGTCAGGTTTGCATCGCTTGCATGGCCGGAACCCGGCAGCTTCTGCATCGGCACTGCTAGCATGAAAAGCCACGTTTTCTGGCCGCGCCTGCCTGGCGCCACACGATGGCCGACAATACACCCCGGTGGTTTTGACCGAATAAAAAAACGTGCCGTCGGCCTGCGCATCGCGGGCAAGCACATGCTGCCAACGCGGATCATTGAGCGTTATTTGTGCTTGTAGCTTGGTGTTGTGTGTCATGGCCATGCGCGTGATTTTCATTAAAGATGGCTCAAAGATACAAGATCATGCAGAAACAAACACCCCGACACTTGCTATTGAATTCGACCAGCCGCAGAGCACGTTTAGTCCAGCCCTGTTTTTCCTGCGGCCAGCATTTCGCAAGCCAATGCGCCCACCTCGCGCACCGCCTGTTCAATAGCGAGTGTCCACAGATGGCTGAAGTTGAGGCGGATAAAGTGGGTGAGGTCTTTTTTACGTGAGAATATGGTCCCCGGCGCAACAGTGATGCCATTATTGATGGCCGCACGGTAAAGCTCAAGCGCATCCAGCGCTGGCGGCAGTGTTACCCAGATCACATAGCCGCCCTTGGGCACAGACAACTGCGTGCCTGCCGGAAAGCTTTGCTCTATCACATTGCGCATTAGCACATAATTGGAGCGCAAACTATGCCGCAATTGCTTGAGGTGCTGGTCGAAGCTATCGCGCTGCATAAACTTGGCAATCGCAATCTGCGGTGCCGATGGCAGCGACAAACTGCTGAGGAACATCAGACGCTCAACCTCCTGGCGATAACG
>Ga0208758_100062_pt1 | contig 79618 bp, 83 predicted proteins | sample LakWasM116_HOW13_2_FD_183930 | JGI IMG/M metagenome (GOLD analysis project Ga0208758, IMG submission 183930) | Freshwater sediment methanotrophic microbial communities from Lake Washington under simulated oxygen tension - Sediment Metagenome... | ecosystem: Environmental > Aquatic > Freshwater >...
GTGTGCCCAGTTGTTCGCGTCTTTCATCGCCGCTTCTTGATCTGCAGCTGCTGAGGCTACCAATGGCGCTGCCATTGTCATACCTGCAACTAAGCCAAGTGCTAACTTGATTTTGTTGATTTGCATATTAATCTCCAAAGTTAAACTACTAAGGTTTAAATAAAATTAATTTCACTGCAAGCCGTGGACTTTTTCTGATGTATTCTCAAAATTTTCACAACTTACTGAAACAATTTTTTAGCACTTCAAATGTGCGTGAACGAAACTATATAACAGTAAATCACGAATTGCAATATATTATTTACAATTTAGTTACATTTAAACTTTTTGTATATAAATTGAGTATTTTCACACGCAGGGTATAATACGGAATTAATTAAAAAAACCTTTTATAATCAAATAGAAAGATAATAAATTTCTCATGAATAACTTTACTTACAATTTGTATCCCGAGCTGGATATACTAGAAAAAAGAAGCATTAAAGTTGATGGTTTGCATGAAGTTTATTATGAGATTTGCGGCAACCCCGAAGGCAAGCCGGTCGTATTCTTGCACGGCGGCCCCGGCAGCGGTTGCAATCCGGCACAGCGCCGCTTTTTTGACCCCGAACACTACCGGATTATACTCATTGACCAGCGAGGCTGCGGCCGCAGTATGCCTCAGGGCGAAACAAGAAACAATACGACTGACGATCTAGTCAACGACATTGACTTGATCCGCAACGAGTTAGACATCGAAAAATGGCTGGTTTTTGGCGGCTCATGGGGCAGCACTTTGGCGCTGGCTTACGCAATACGCCACACTGCACATGTAGCAGGCCTGATTTTACGCGGCATTTTCTTGAGCCGCCCGAGTGAACTCAACTGGTTCTTGGGCGATGTAAAAGCGTTTTACCCGGAACCGTGGCTTGCGCTGTGCGAATCGATCCCTGAAAACTCAAAGCACAACCCGCTCGCCTATTACAAAGAACTCATTTTCTCCGACAATCAACAAGTGAGCATTCCTGCTGCTATTCGCTGGAACACATTCGAAGGCAGCATCATGACCCTGTTGCCGAGAACATCCGGTAATGAAAGTGAAATAAACGGGCAAGTTGAGCTGGCACGCGCCAGAATACAAATTCATTATATTGAGAACAACTGCTTTGTAGGCACACGGGATTTAATTGCCGAAGCCGGCAGCCAGTTGACACAGACCCCGACCGTTATCGTGCAGGGTCGCTACGATATGGTTTGCCCGCCCGTCACGGCATGGGAATTGAGCCAGGCTATGCCGCATGCTGAATTCCACATGATTGCAGATGCCGGCCACTCAGCCATGGAAGCCGGCACCACTTCAGCGCTGGTGGCAGCAACTGAAAAATTTAAGTACATTTTCTAAGATATAGATCGTGATCGCAGAGATTTCGCGCCGTGAAGTCTCTGCATGAATACAGCTTAAAGTTAAATAAAAATATGCCCGCATGAAAAAGATAACATTTACACCGAAACCCAATGTGCAGCTGAAAGCCAATTTAAACCGGGCAATCAGCATGCCGCGCACCGCCTATGACAATCAGCGCTATAACACACCTATGTTTGTAGCATTCGAAATGTTCAAAGCCTTTCAGCGCCACAATGCATTCGGCTTGTCGGCATCGCTCTCCTTTTACGCAATGTTCGCCCTGATTCCGCTGGTGCTGCTTATGTTCTTCCTGCTGAGCCAGCTAGTATTCAGTTCAGATTACGCCATCGTCAAGCTTGCCATTATCACCGGCAACCTGGTGCCGCAGCTTAGCAGCGCAATTATGGTTGAAGTTTACAGTGCGGCTAAACAGAAGGCGGCCTGGGGTGCAATTGGCCTGTTTATCCTGCTTTGGTCTGTCACGCCGTTGGCAAGCTCGATGCGCTCCGCTTTCTACAATATAAGCAGCCTGGTTGAAGCACCCTCATTTGTTCAGCGCAAGATTAAAGACATTTTTGCCATTCTGGGCATGCTGCTGCTTTTCTTCCTATTTACCTTCGCCGGGCTGATGCTCGAAAAAGTCGTGGTGTTCTTAGGCGCCAATCACCAGCTGCTGGAACATGGCATATTAGCCAGCCTGATCTCACTGGCACTCACCACATTATTGATTGCCGCGTTCTATTTCGTTTTTTTTCCGGTACGGTTAAGTATCCGGCATATTTTCATCGGCGCACTGTTTACTGCCATCTTATGGTTACTGATGCGACCAGCATTTACGCTGTTTTTATCAGTCAACCAGTCTTATGGTTCGGTATTCGGCGGCATGAAAAACCTGTTCATCTCCATCACATGGCTTTATTTTAATTTTGCGGTATTTTTGCTCGGCACCGAACTCATTGCCACATTAAGAAAAAAAGATGTGCTGCTGCTGAAAGGCCTGTTTGACGACAACAGGGATACACTGATCACCGGTAAAGACAATTACACCAGGCAGCTAATGCAGCATTATGGCAAAACCTATCATCAAGGTGAATATATCTTTCATACCGGGGATGCAATCGGCCAGCTTTATTACCTGCTGAATGGCCAGGTAAAAATAGTGCAGAATGGTAATGTGCTGCGCACGATTGATCCTGACAACTACTTTGGCGAAATGGCCATGCTCTCAAACACACCATCGATTGCCGATGCTGTTGTGGCCACTGAATCTGCTGACGTCGTATGCATACGCACAGACAATATCGAAACTTTATTATTAGATGAGCCTAAAGTAGCCATGCGCTTTTTGCGGCAGCTTGCCCGTAGATTGCAGCAGCGAAGTGAATAATTTTGTTTTAGAATGCAATACGGATATCCGGCAAATAACGTAGGACGAATTTTATTATGGCAAAACCAGCACAATCTTTTAATCAGCAGCCAAGCCAGCTTGAAATGCAGCCCGTATTGCAGCTGCTTAACGCCGGAAAACTAGCTGATGCTGAAGCTGCAGCCAATAAATTGACGGCGCGCTACCCCAATGCATTTATCTTGTTCAATATTCTCGGCATTGCCCAAGATGGCTTGTCCAAATTCAGTGACGCAGTCAAAAGTTATACCAAAGCGATTACCTTGCAGCCAAACACGCCGGACCTGCACTTTAATTTAGGCATTGCGCTCGCAAACGTAGGCAGGTTTGAGGATGCTGCCAACAGTTATCGCAAGGCGATCGCACTCAACCCTAAATTTTTCGAAGCCTATGGCAACCTGGGCACCGTGTTGCAAAAACAAGGGCTGCTTGAAGATGCGGTTAAAAACTACCAAACCGCTTTAAGCATCCATGAAGATCCGCGCGGCCACTTTAACCTCGGCACGGCATTGCGTGACGAAGGCAAGCTTGACGATGCGATTTCACACTTCCGCCAGGCCATCGCCATGTTTCCCAACTACGCAGATGCCCATAACTATCTTGGCGAGTGCCTGCGCGACCAAGGCAACATGGAAGATGCCATCAGGAGTTACCAGGATACGCTTGCACTCAATCCCGAGCATGCCGGCGCCAATTACAACATGGGCGAATTTCTTTACCTGGCGGGACGTTTTGATGAGGCTGCTGATTTTCTTGAACGTTCACAACTTGATGACTGGCAGGAGCGTGCACTGTATTGCCTGTATAAAGCAGAGCGTTTTGACGCATTTAAAAGCAGGCTGGATGAAATCGTGCGCACGCATAAAAAACATGACGCGCCTTTTTTACAAACACTGTCGACACACTACGCAAAAAATTTTGGTGCTGAAGACAACTATAACTTCTGTAAAAACGGGTTTGAATTCGTTTACCAGAATAGTATTCACGAGCTGGCACAACCCGATAGCCAGTTTCTGAAAGACCTGCTCAGCGACATCAACAACACAGCAATAGAAGTCCGCGCGCAAGGCATGATTATCAACGGCAAGCAGTCTGCGGGTAATCTGTTTAAACGTCCGGAGGCTTCTTTCAGAAAACTGGGTGAACTGGTCAAGCAAGAGTTTATAAACTATAAAAAACGCTTTGCAGGCGCCGACTGTGAGCTGATTAAATCATTCCCCAATGAGCTCGAATTCACAAGCTCATGGTATGTCCGGTTGCGCAGTGGCGGTTTTGTAGACCGCCATATTCATGAAGTGGGATGGATTAGCGGCGCGGTTTACCTGGTATTGCCGCAGAATAAAAAAGACCCGCTGGAAGGCTGCTTTGAATACGGTCTGCATGGCGATAACTATCCGCAAAAGCACGAAGACTTTCCGGTAGGAATCGCGTCGCCGAACGTGGGAGACATCGTACTGTTTCCTTCATCGCTGTTTCATCGCACCATTCCATTCAATTCGAATGAAGAACGCATCTGCATTGCATTCGATTTAAAACCGGAAGGCGATATTTTCAGGCACTCCAACTATTAAGGTGCGATTTCCGGGCAAGTCAGCGCCATCACTCTGACTTGCGTACATCCGCAATCATATATTCCAGCCTGGCCTCTGCAATGTCGACCTGCGTTTCCAGAATCGGGTCGATACATTTGCTGCCAAAAATAATCTTGCCTTCCAGATTGGCGACACTGCTGAGCCGGGTGTAATCTTCGACGATACAATTCTTGATCATAGCGCCACTCTCAACTACGCAATTCGCACCAATGACGGCAGGCCCTATTATGGTAGCGCCCGCTTCAACTCTGGAACTGCCACCGATATACACTGGAGGCACGATATTGACATCCTCAAACTGAATACTCGTGTTGATACCGGTGTAAATGCCCGGCAAAACTTCTTTACCCGGCATTTTGAACCCGGCAACCTCACCGCTCAGCACTTTGCTGGTCACCGTCCAGACATCCTGTATATTGCCGATATCCAGCCACTGAAATGGCAGATTGATTGCAAAAAAAGGGATTCCCTCACGCACCAGCTTTGGAAAAAGCTCACTGCCAATATCGTAAGCCACACCGGGAGGGATGTAATCAAATATTTCCGGCTCAAAAATATAAATACCTGTGTTTGCAATGTTGGATACCGCATGTTTGGGATCTGGCTTCTCCTGAAACTGTACGATACGATTATTCTGGTCCAGTTCAACAATGCCGTATTTAAACACTTCTTCCGCGGGGACTTCCCTGACGATCACGCTCGCAATCGCCCGTTTCTCACGATGAATTTCCAATGCCTTGCTGATATCCAGGTCAATCCACGCATCGCCGCACAGCACAATAAATGTCTCATCAAAAAAACCTGAAAAATCCTGGATTTTTTTCATGCCGCCTGCTGAGCCAACGGCTGCGCTGATTGCAATGCCGTCTTTGATATAGCCCTCATATGAATAAGCCATGCTTACACCGAACTGCTCGCCATCCCTGAAGTAATTCTCGATGATAGGCGCCAGATGACTGGTATTTACCATGATCTCATCGACGCCATGCTTCTTGAGCAAATCCACAAGATACGCCATCACCGGCTTCCTCACCAGAGGAATCATGGGTTTAGGTATTTCGTGAGTAATGGGCTGGACCCGGGTTCCCTTGCCAGCGCCAAGTATCATGGCTTTCATATTTATGCTTGATTTCTTAATTTGTATTCATTGATTTCAGTCGACCGGCACCGTCGGCTTAAAGAAGATTGCGCCTGCATCGAACCTGATCCGTCCCTGTTACGCAAAGTCACTGACAGCATAACGGAACAGCAGCAAGATCAATACAGGGGACGGTACACCGGGTTATATCTGGGAATTAAACGCCGCTAGCCTTGGTCAAGATAGAATAAAGCTGGTCTTTCAAGTTCAATTTCTCTTTCTTGAGCGTTTCAATTTCTGCATCTGTAGCCTGCTCAACATTCGTCTCGATATTTTTGATCTTCTGGTCAATTTCGTTGTGGCGATCGAACAGCTTGGTAAAGTGTAAATCATTGTGCTTTAGTTGAGTAATCAAGTCACGGTATTCTGGAAACATAAACAATCCTTTTAAATTGAGAATTAAGGGTTAACGGTCGATTTTACGCGATTGCCTTCGTAACTTCTACCTGAAACGACCAGTTGTTGACCTACATCAATTCATCTGCCCCAGCATACCGGCTTATTATTTTGTGCTTTTGAACTCATCCCAGGATGCCTCTGAAACCTTATAGGTTGCCCCGGCTTCAGCGATTGCATGGATATCGACGAAATACGAATCATCACTGACGGCCTCGCAGTGTGCCTCAGCAGCCACTTCATCCTTATGAATTTCAACCGGGAATCGCCAGTAAATCTTCTCTACGGTGTTGCCTGTTTTTTGATATATGTGGGAAATCAGATTATTTTCCAGCACATTGGAATAACGGAACCGCTTTAACGGCTGCGACTCAATTAATGTGACAAAGCGCTTGTAGCCATCCAGCTTGAAACAGGTGACGCGAACATCAGCCCCGGTATGGGTAAAATATTCAGTAATAAAATCTGTTATATTTTTAACCGATTTTTCCAGCGCCCTGTTTCTGCGGAACAAATAAAGAACGTAAGCAAGTAGCACAATGATGTCAATGGCAACAATGTACGTTGCCAATGAATCTAAAGTTAGCGTCAATGTAATCATGATAAAACCTTACCATTCCCAAACCATTATTTATTTTTAGTGTTGTGTAAAACAGTTTAATACTATCACTAGTTGAACTAGCTTAAGCAAAAAATGATGTTGATGGCACTGACCTGAAATTACATATTGGAAAACAGCAGGAATCACTTCCGGGATTCTGCATGGCAGCATGACGCATGCCTAAGCTTTAGCTGCTTACCGAGGTTTGGCGTTTACAAACTGCGCGGTGCTTGGCTGCAAAGCACTGGGAAATACCAATGCCCGGAAATAACAGCCTGCAAAATCTTCTCACGCAAGTGAAATATTACGAACTCTCATGGCAAAAGCTTTAAAAACCGCAATTAAACTAGGCTGCAGCATCAGTTTCACATTTTTTGATGAATGAGTTCTTGGCAGCGCCAGAAAGTTTTTTCTCGGCTGCGGCAGTGCCACAGGCAGCAATTGCCGCATCTTTATTACATTTTTTGATGAATGAGTTTTTGGCCGCACCCGCCAGCTTTTTCTCAACAGCTTTAGTATCACAGGCCGCAACACTGGAATCTCTATTACATTTCTTCAAAAAGCTGGTTTTAGCAGCGCCGGCTAATTTTTTCTCGGCAGCTTTAGCGTCACAGCTAGCATCAGCAGCAAATGCCACATTAGCCGCAAACAATCCAAAAACAGCAGCGATGATGATCTTTTTCATTCACAGTCTCCTATAGTAATTAAATGTACGTGCTTTGCGTCTGAATATTACATCAAATCGCACCAGCGACTCACGGACCCCGCTTTTCTAGCACAGATCAAATCAATTTACAGACAGATGAATGAGTCTGCAAGTTAACTCTATGTATAATCCACACATGACTGTGAACATACTCTCTGCATTTAGAAAAGCCGTAAAATCTCTCCTCCGTTTGTACAAATGCCGCCAGCAGCATGCTGTCCGGAAAATAATCGTGCCTAGCCTTGATCATGACCGATTACTTAAGCCGGAAGAAATCATCTTCCTGATTTGTGTGGAGGCGAACCGGCTGGAACCGCAAGCCCTGCTGCTATGCTCAAGTATCCGCAGATATGCCGGCCGTTATCAGAATGTGCCGATTGTAGCTGTTTCGCCGCGCCCGCAGCTTGCGTTATCGGCTGAATCCCGGAAGAAACTGGAAGCTCTGGGCGTTAGTTACGTGTCCGCACCACTTAATAACACCGGAAGTACATACGGCACCATCAACCGGATTGTTACCGGAGCATGGGCGGAAGCAAACCTTACCCAGCCTTACATCGTGGTTCTGGATACCGACATGATTTTCGTCAGTGAGCCGGATTTTGTGCGGGCAGATGCTGGCGTTCGCCCTGTCGACGTGAAAGGTTCAGCCACTGCTGGCAATCATGATGTTCTGAATCAATACTGGAACCGGCTATGTACTATTGCCGGCATCAAGCTTTCACAATTACCCATGCTTGAAACCACTGTAGACCAAGTCGCTATACGCGCCTCCTATAATGGAGGGTTTTCAGTGGTAAAACGTGATCTTGGCATCTTGCAGCGGACAAAAGATATTTTTTTCGCATCAATGCAAGAGAATCTCCGGCCACTTGCCGGCAGCAACATGAATGTGATGGCATCTACAGGTTTTGTCGGAACAGAGGCAAGTGAATGGTGGGGATCAAGCCAGGCAGCTTTAAGTATTGCAATCTGGTCCACCACCTCTGATGTCTATGTATACGATAACCGCTATAACATTCCTGCGCATATCCTCGTAAAGCCCGAAATTGCATGGCCACTATCTCTGCATGCGCCGCCGGCGCTTCTTCATATCCATTATCTGGCTGAGCCGCAATATCGGGAACAGTTCCATCAGGTAATCCAGCGTCTAGACTGCACGCAGGATGTGGCTGACTGGATCGAGGAGCGCCTCATCGAATTTGATCATCACAATAACGCCAATGTATGCCTTTGTACGCTGGCTATCCACGAACCGTATCGTCAGCGTGCCCGTGTGCTATGCAATGATGCCCCGAACCTGGCCTGGGTAGTTTTAACAGACGAGCCAGCCGACTTCAGCGACCTTCCGGTTCGGGCAATTGCACACCGTCCTACCGGGCCAATGGCTGTTGACTATCTTAGCCGGATACCCCCAACCGGTGAGAACAGGGGTGCCGCTGCCTATCATGACAAGCGTTTTGCCCTCATGGGTGCGCTCGAACAGCACCAGACGGCCATCTTTCTTGATGCTGACTCCAGAATCAATTGCAAACCCAGGCTTGACACATTCCCTACAGGCATATCCGTATTGCCAGTAGTGCGCCGAAACATCATGGAGCATTTACAAACTGCCGGTACGTGGCGATTGCCGGCCTTTGTTGCTTTGGCAGAGCATCTCACCGGCAGCGCTGACATACTTCAAGAAGCGCACTGGTGTCAGGAATCATGCATTGCAATTACCAAAGATGGCCGGGAAGAGAAATTCTTTGAAACGTGGGGTTGTGCCGCAGCCTTTATGCAAGAACGCGAAGTGTTCTCCGGTGAGGGCGGATGTATTGGCCTTGCCGCTGCGATTGCCGGATGGACAGTGAATTATGACGCAGTCACCAGCTTCGGCGCTACCTTGGTACACGAAGGCGGCGGTCCAAAAGACAAATAATCACGTTTCAGCTGATATATTTTCGCTGTTTGCAGGCAGGCAGCGAAAATGCCATGCTATTTGTATGCATTGATTAAAATTGTGCCAATATCACGACTCAAATTTGGAGACCCGATGCCTGAACCAGGTCTGGTTTAATACATAAATAAAAACTTATTCGCGTATTTGGAGTAATATTTGTCAGTTATTTACAGTTCTTAACCTTATGCCATTGAGAACGTTACCTTAGCTTGTTAATGTTACGCAGGCATCTCAAGTTAAAAAACTTTATTAACAGAATTACATTAAGCAGGTGGTAGCTGCGTTAGCCAAAGTCATGCAGACCAAGCGCCAACCCCGCCCAGCAAGGCTAGCTAAATGAACCAGGAATAAAGAACATGGATCAAGCAAACAATCATAGCAATGCGTTCATCAAGAAGGAAATTGAATCACGGCGCGCCTTCCTGTTTACGCTTGAATGGTTGTTGGCGCTGTTGAATCGCTATGCAAGCTCTATCCAGTTTGATCTGGTGCATATTGAATTAGGCAGCGATCACGAGTTAGGCGAAGCGTTTGGCGCACAAGAGGCCTTTAAGCAGCTCGCCCTGTTAACAACCTCACTGACAAATGATTTTCGTAAGACAGACCTGATTACGCGCAATGTTACGGATTACTGGATCATCGTGCCGTATGACAGCAACAAAGAACAAATTCAGAACAAGATTGTAGATATATTTAACGCGGCAAAACACAAAGACCTGAATGTAATTAACCGCGAAATTTCAATCTTCTCATTACCACTCGCGTCATCGGAAGCCATCAGAAAACTTGCTTCTGCTGTTGAATTCCTGGCCTACCTGAAAGCGAACAAGAAGCAGCTAGCCAGCAAAACATTCAAGCTATCTGCTAACTTTGAATGCATTAGCGCATGAATGAACGTGTTCAATCAACCAGCGCAGCAGCATGCGCGGTCAATAAATGATTTTAGGCGCAGACTAGTGTTGCCTACAGGTTTTCTACCGGACACAGCAGTTGGAATATAGCCAGATATGCGGTATAGCATGGCTGCAACCGCTACACCGTTTTTTAAAATGCGTGACGTTACAGGCAGAAATGACTTTAAATTAACTTCAGCACCTTAAATTGACTACTTGCCTGCAAAAGGAATTCCTCCTTGCCAGAACAGTAACATTACGAACACCGGCAGCAGTCCGCGAGAATTTAAGGCGCAGGGGAGCAGCAGGTGTTGGCTAATTACAAGACCAGCACAGCACTGTGCTAAATGACATCCAAATCTGATAACAACCTGTTTGCATGCGCTTTGATCATAACTTTATTATCGTCACTGATTCTGGACAAATGCGCTGTCATCAAGCGGGTTCGAGGATTTTTTTCAAGTGCATTTTGATGCTTCAACAGAAAATTCCAATATAAGGTTGTGATCGGGCAAGCATTCTCCCCGAATTGAATTTCCGGTTTATATTGGCAGCGGTCACAATAATTACTCATGCGCTTAATGTAAGCGCCACTTGCAATATAAGGCTTGCTGGTAAAATGGCCACCGTTGGCAAAAAGTGCCATGCCCATCACATTCGGCAGCTCTACCCACTCGATTGCATCAACATAGATAGCCAAATACCAGTCAGAGACTTGCTGAGGCAAGATTTCTGCAAGCAGCGCAAAATTGCCTGTCACCATCAGGCGCTGAATATGATGGGCATAGCCATATTTCAAAGTCTGCCCGATGGCATCTTTCATGCAATTCATACGCGTATCACCACTCCAATACCAAGCTGGTAACTGACGCTGGTGCTGATAAAAATTGGCTCCCGCCATCGCTGGCATATTCAGGTAATAAACGCCCCTGACAAACTCCCTCCACCCGATTATCTGTCGGATAAAACCTTCCACAGCTGCCAGATTCAATGCATTGTCCTGATAAGAATCCAGCACGCGCTGCACCACTTCACGCGGGTTAAGTAATTTTAAATTGAGGCAGCTAGAAAGAATGGAATGCCAGCCAAATGGCGTGTCTTTCCACATGGCATCCTGAAACAATCCAAAGCTTGGCAGCCGATAAACTACAAAATGATTTAACGCAGCTAAAGCCTGCTCTCGCGTGACTGGCCATGCAAAATGTTCAAGCGTACCTGGATGATCAGGATACTGCCTTTCAACAAATTCAAATACCTCGCGCGTAATGGCATCTGGCTCAAACATCTCCGGCTCATGAATGAACCCCGGACCATTTTTAGAGTATGGGCGGCGATTTTGGTCATCATAGTTCCACTGCCCACCTGTAGGCTGAGACTGCTCATCCATTAAAATATGATGTTTTTTACGCATGTAGCGATAAAAATATTCCAGCCTCAATTCTTTTTTACCTGCCACCCACTCGCGAAACTCCTCATTGCTACAGTAAAAATGCGTGTCATCATGCATCACCAATTGAAGGTTCAACTCCTGCGCCAACTTTTCAATTGCAACTCTCAACCGCCACTCACCAGGCTCAACGCACACCAGATGCGTAGCGCCCTTTTCTACAAGCTGGTTCTTGAGCGCCTCGTGGATCGTAAAGTCAGACTCTTTGATATAAACCAGGGGTAAATTGCGCGCGGCCAGATCGTTTGCGAAATGCCGCATGGCAGATAGGAATAATGCAATTTTAGCTTTATGCGACCAAACATAACTGGATTCATTTTCTGACTCAATCATCAGAATCTCATCTGTGCGCCGATCAAAATTTCTTAAAGCCGCATTCTGAAGATCAAGCTGATCCCCAAGAATCAAAATGATTCTCTTTATTTTCACTTTGAGAGTATTCCGCCAATATTTTGATTCTTATACTTGCGACAGGCGTCAGAACAATACTTCACATCATCCCAGACCGCTTTCCATTTCTTTCGCCACACAAATAGCCGATGGCAAGACGGGCAAATCTTAGTGGGTAAATTGGCTTTTTTAAGCATATCTAGTATTGATCGGGTTGATATTATGACGAACGTAAGCATTGCCAATCTTATTGACGCGCAAACATAGACGCCTGCATCTTCTAAAAGTTTAATCGGAATTGATATAGCTTTAAGCATGGTGGGCAAGAAGAAAAAAGGGACTAGTATTTCTCCGAGTCCATTTATTTTTGGTGCCCCCTGTGATTCGAACACAGCACCAACGGATTATGAGTACAAGTAAGCACTCACAATCGTCACAGAAAGCCACAGATTTGTAAGTAATTCTTCACCGGCTCCGCACTGTAATCTGAAAACCTAACCTATGCCGAACCTTTCTATACAAATTCACAGTTAGTTATATCGTAAAAATCATTAACAATAATCAGTTGTGGCTACCGTTCCCAGAACCTAACGCGAGCCTTTGTTGAAGCTTTGGAGTGTGTATCTGTTGGTGTAAAAGCATTCTTCAAAGTTGGCATGTTTATGAAGTGATTGGAGTGCTCAATCACCATGTACAGGCTCCATTTCCCTTTCTCAAGTCTGTTGGTAACGTATTGCTTATAGGAAATGGGATCTTTTGGTGATTTGCAGTTGTGACGTTTCTGATTACAGTAATAAAAAGCTGTAACAATATTACTTGCATGATCTTTACCGCCATCTTGCTTGGCCTTCAAATATTCAGCCGCACACTGAAATGTTTTGGCTTGCTTGGTAGTAATTTTGTATTACTTTGCAAACGCTTCAGGGTCATCAGACCACATCGGTAATTCACAATAGATACAGCGACCTTGTTGAAGATTGAAAGCTTTGAGGCTGGATTTGATTAAGGCTGTCGGCATACCGAGCTCCAATAAATTTAAGGGAGCCCCATAAGCCTGTAGCAGGACTAATTGGGGAGACCAGTCTAAAGTACCGTATTTCGAGCAACTCCTGCCTGCACTACGTTACCTGCGGGAACTAAACTAATATATTTCGCTCGAATTTTTTATTGAAGCATAATTCAACACTCCTGCAGTTAAGTACAATCTACAGAAAGTGGGGTATCAAAATGAAGTCTATGAAAAAAACCATTATGTACTCATTATTGGCCATTGCACTTCTAGGTACAAGTGCATGCAGCAATATGTCTACACGAGATAAAAACACCGCAATAGGCGCTGGCATAGGTGCAGTAGGCGGGGCTGTGCTTACAGGCGGTAGTGCATTGGGTACTGTCGGCGGCGCAGCAGTTGGCGGCGTAATCGGTAATCAGATCAATACTAAAAAGAAATAACCCGCTGATAGTTATTCTGGGCCTTAAAATTTCAACTCGCTTTTCGAGTCAAAACATTTAACCCAGGCTAATTTATCAACTCAAGCAACTTAGCATCTTATCCAACGGAATAGCGTTGAATGCGTGTGCTTTGTAAATACTGATGCGTGTCAGAAATTTCGATATACGAGTACCAATTATTTTGCTGACACTGAGGGGTAACACGTATAGACAACTTAAATGCTAAGGTTCATATTGAAATTGTCACATATAAGCTCCCCTTAACGCCCCAACGCGATCCTTCGGATCTTTTCAATTGGGGCGATTTTTTGTATTAACTCCCGGACAGACAAGATTTCATAAAGGCTTTACGTTCGTCGCCTTTCAGTGTTTTGGCTTTCGGGTCTGCATTGCAGGTTTTCATTTTGCTCTGCTGCATAGTCATTGAAGGGTCGTCATGTTTGCTGGACAGACAGTTTTTCATGAATGCTTTGCGTTCGTCACCTTTCAATTCTTTCTTGCCTGCATCAGCATTACACATTTTCATTTTGTCCTGCTGTGAGTGCATCGTAGACTCATTCTTAGTGGAGAGACAGTCTTTCATGAAGGCTTTACGCGCATCGCCAGTCAGTGTCTGTTTGGATGCATCTGCGTTACAGGCTTTCATTTTCTCTTGTTGAGGGCCAGCGTAGGCTGTAAAGCAGAATGTGGTCATAAGTATTGTCAGTATTAGTTTTTTCATAACATTCTCCTGATGGATTAAATTAACTGCATGAATATCATATGCCTTTTTATGATTCACTAGTAGCGTCTAATTTTAATCGTTACCCTAAATTAACGATCATATCGACCAAGATGAAATAATCATTTCTTTAAGTGACAGTGAATCACCTCTGCGAAAAAGTCATCTATGCATACAAGGGTGGAGCGAGGGGAGTCATTTTTACACTATCCATCGACCTAAAATTACCTACCGACCACTACCCGAAGCTCAGCTTTCATGGCGCATTGCATGATGACCGATGCGTTATCACTAGCGTCATTCAGTACCTTCATTGAAAAGTGGCTATGACCTGCTCCTCTTTTGCGCTCTTGATAACGTCTGTTGAAGATACTCCAGCTATTATAGATAAGCATTTCAACAGAGAAATATTTTATATAAAGAATTATTTCAAACAATTTTTGACTAGCATTACACAAACAAAAACGACCTAGAGATTTCTCTCTAGGTCGTTTTAATTTTGGTGGCCCCCCTGTGAGTCGAACACAGCACCAACGGATTATGAGTCCGCTGCTCTAACCAAGCATGAGCTAGGGGGCCAAAACTTTAAGCTCGCTATTTTAAACTAAAATAACTGATCTTGGCCTGTCTAAATCAACTAATCCTGGCCTGTTTCCAAGAAGCTTCTTAATCTTTCAGAGCGGGTAGGATGACGCAGTTTACGCAATGCTTTGGCCTCGATCTGACGGATACGCTCACGTGTTACATCAAACTGTTTACCTACTTCTTCCAGTGTATGGTCAGTATTCATCTCAATACCGAAGCGCATACGCAAGACTTTTGCCTCGCGCGGTGTGAGTGATTCCAGCACTTCACTGGTTGCATCACGCAGACTTGCGTAAACCGCAGCATCCACAGGCGCCAGCGTTGTACTGTCTTCAATAAAGTCGCCCAAATGCGAATCTTCATCATCGCCAATCGGCGTTTCCATGGAAATCGGCTCTTTGCTGATTTTCAGGATTTTACGAATCTTGTCTTCAGGCATTTCCATTTTCTCGGCCAGTAAAGCCGGATCTGGCTCCACACCTGTTTCCTGCAGTATCTGGCGACTAATACGATTCATTTTATTGATCGTTTCAATCATATGCACAGGAATACGAATCGTACGTGCCTGATCGGCAATAGAACGCGTAATTGCCTGGCGGATCCACCAAGTTGCATAAGTAGAGAATTTAAAGCCACGGCGATACTCAAACTTGTCGACCGCTTTCATCAGACCGATATTCCCTTCCTGGATCAGATCGAGGAATTGCAAACCGCGGTTTGTGTATTTTTTAGCAATAGAAATCACCAGGCGCAAGTTTGCCTCGATCATTTCACGCTTGGCACGGCGGGCACGTGCTTCACCGGTTGTCATTTGTTTATTGATTTCTTTAAGTTCTTTAGTCGAGATACCGACTTTCGTTTCCAAATCAATAATACGCTGCTGCTGATCAAGAATAGAGTGGTTAAAACGCGCCAGTTTTTCTACATATGGCTGATCCGCTTTAAGTTCTGCTTCTAACCAGCTCAAGTTGCTTTCGTTACCCGGGAACGATTTAATGAAATGCGTTCTAGGCATGCCTGACTTTTCAACACAGAAGTCAAGCACTTTGCGCTCGTGGCCGCGCACGGTTTCTACCAGATCACGCACCTGGTCACAAAGCGTTTCAACCTGTTTTGGTGAAAAACGGAAGGCCGTGAGCTCTTCCAGGATTTCTGAAAGAAACACCTGGTATTCAGGATCTTGTGAGCCTCTCAATGGCAGGATTTCCATCATTTTCAGGTGTGCTGCACGTACGATGGTAAAACGCTTGAGCAGTTCTTCCTTAAGTTTAGCCAGCGCCTCTGCAGAGATTGCCGCCGCTTTCGCACCGTCGGCATCGTCATCTTCATCTTCGTCCTCAACTTCTGGCTCAACTTCATCTTCAGTTTCAGCTGTCATGCCGTCATCCAGGCCGATGTCGGAATCAATCAAACCATCCACGAGGTCATCAACGCTGAGCTCGTCTTTTTCTACTTTCTCAACCAGCTCCAGCAATGCACCCACGGTAGTCGGGCAAGCTGCAATGGCCTGCACCATGTGCTTCAGGCCATCTTCAATACGGCGTGCAATCTCAATTTCGCTTTCACGCGTGAGCAGGTCAACCGTACCCATTTCGCGCATATACATACGCACCGGGTCGGTAGTGCGGCCGAAATCTGAATCCACGGTCGCCAGCGCCTGTTCGGCCTCTTCTACTGCGTCATCATCTGTCACCGCCGGTGGCGCATCAGACATCAATAACACTTCAGCATCAGGCGCCTCTTCGTACACCTGGATACCCATGTCATTAATCATGCCGATAATGCCGTCAATCTGCTCGGAACCTTGCACATCATCCGGCAAATGGTCATTAATTTCGGCATAGGTGAGGTAACCACGCTCTTTGCCTAAAACTATTAAGCTCTTAAGACGGGTGCGGCGCTCTTCCGCGCTTACCTCATGCAACTCCGCGCTAATAAACTCTTCTGTTTCTTTTTCAGCTATTTGATCGCTCTTTTTTGGTCTTGCCATGACTTACCTCTAAATTTAGCTTCTGCCATGCATAAACCAACCAGCATAGCTATTAAGATTACCGAACCGCGTATTATACCAGAATTAAGCCCTATTTTGGCTGGGTTTATTGCCGACAGCTTTCAACAAAGCAATCTCATCTTCTGTCAGTGCGCTTAAAGGCTTCTCAGCGATTCGTGCCAGCAAACTGCTTGATTGCTTGTGCGAGTAAACGTCTTGTAATTGGAGCCTGATGCCCGCCAACTCTTTTCCGAAATCCAGCGTTTCATCCAGCATCATCAGCTCACGCCCTAACTCAGACAGAACCTTGACCTCAACCTTATTCTCAAGCTCATGCAATATCGCTGCTGAATTAGAATGGGGATGAAGCAAACAAGTTTCAATAGTATGTTTTAACAATACATCTTCTTCTGTCTGGCCATCGACTAAAGCCAGATCAGCCTGCATTGCGAGCGCAGACTGCCGCAGCAGAATCAGGCAAAAACGTCTTTGCAGAGACACCGTAGTACGTGTCAACTTCGGCCTTGCCTGCGCCGGTGGCTTGCTTACATCAGGTAGCCTGAGCAGGCTATGCATCTCGTCGGCTGACAGCTGCGCCAGCTCAGCTACCTTTTTACGCAGGTACATCGCGCTGCGTGGCGCATTAATCTGCTTCAGAATAGGTTCTGCATCATTCAGAAAACGTACGCGGTCTTCCTGGCTCTGCAAAGGGTTGTTTTCACTCAGGTGCTGCAGTATATATTGCGACAATGGCATTGCCGTTTTCACTTCGGCCTCGAATTGCTCTTTGCCAAACTCACGCACATAAGAGTCAGGATCATGCGATTGAGGCAGAAACAAAAAGGTCAGCTTGAGGCCATCTGTCAGTGCCGATAGCGCATTCATGGCGGCACGCCATGCAGCAGTACGTCCGGCGTTATCGCCATCGAAACAGAATACAATTTCATCTGCCTGCCGCATCAATTTAGCAATATGGTATGGCGTAGTTGCCGTACCTAGTGCAGCAACCGCATATTCAATACCATACTGCGCCAACGCCACCACATCCATGTAGCCTTCCACCACCAACGCGCGACCAGCGTCGCGAATCGCGCGGCGTGCAATGAACAGCCCGTAAAGCTCATGGCCTTTTTGAAACAGCGGCGTTTCGGGAGAGTTGTAGTATTTAGGCGTGTCTTCCGGGTTGATCACACGCCCGCCAAAGCCAATCACCTGACCTTTCTGGTCATGAATCGGAAACATGATGCGGTCACGAAAACGGTCATAACGCCTCCCCTGATCATTTTCGACCACCAAGCCTGCCGTAGTTAAGGCTTCACTCTCATAATGCGGGAACACGCTTTGCAAATTCTGCCAGCCTGCCGGTGCGTAACCAATCTGGAACTTGGCAGCAACCTGGCCGCTCAGCCCGCGGCTTTTCAGGTAATCAATCGCACGCGGTGATTTCTTAAGTTCGGCTTTATAAAAATTGGCAGCCTGCTGCAAAGTCTCCTGCAAGCCCACTACTATCTTCTGCGCAGGCCGATCTGCATCTCGCGTTTCCTGCGGCACGACCAAACCAACATTCTTGGCGAGATCCTGCACTGCTTCGACAAAACTGACCCCTTGATACTCCATCAAGAAACCAATGGCCGTACCATGTGCACCACAGCCAAAGCAATGGTAAAACTGCTTGGTCGGGCTTACCGTAAAGCTAGGGGATTTTTCATTATGAAACGGACAACAGGCAGAGTAATTGGCGCCGGCTTTTTTGAGCGGCACACTTTTATCAACCACATCAACAATATCAACGCGGTTCAGGAGTTCTTGAATAAAGCTTTCCGGGATCAAATTTATCTGCTTTTACCAAAAATAACGACGTTGATTTAATGACCGAATGGTAATTCTAGCCCAAGATGACAAGCCAAGTAAGCGCAAAACAAAAAAGGAGCTTACGCTCCTTGATGTTTGCTTGTTTACAGCTTTACTGCTTAACCTAAACGGGTCTTGATCAACCCGGATATTTTACCCATATCGGCACGGCCAGCTACCAGCGGTTTGATCGCCGCCATGACCTTACTCATATCTTTAATACCAGCAGCACCTGTATCTACCACCACTTTTTCGAGGATGTCTTTAATTTCATCTTCGGTCAGCTGTTGCGGCAGATAGGTTTGCAGTACGCTGACTTCAAACTTTTCAACATCAGCCAGATCATTGCGATTTGCCGATTCATACGCCGCGATAGAATCGCGACGCTGTTTAAGCATTTTCTCAATCACAGCAATCACATTGCTGTCATCAAGCTCAATGCGCTCATCAACTTCACGCTGCTTAATCGCAGCCTGTAGCAGGCGAATCGTACCCAAGCGCGCGCTATCTTTTGCGCGCATGGCATTTTTCATATCCTCAGATATCTGAGCTTTCAATGACATACTGACAACTTCACTAAGAATTATTAGTAAAGTTTTGCTGGCAATGTTTGTTTCATCAAGCGGCGATACTGACGCTTAACAGCAGCAGCAGCTTTACGTTTACGTTCCCAGGTTGGTTTCTCGTAAAACTCGCGTGCGCGAAGGTCATTCAACAAACCAGTTTTTTCAATCAAACGTTTAAAACGGCGTAAAGCAACGTCAAACGGCTCATTCTCTTTTACACGTACACTAGACATTCGGTCTCTCTTATCTGCAACAATTCAATTATAAGGTCATGCTCATGTTTCGCCTTTTCAGGCATAAACATGAGAAAAGTCCGCCATTTTAATCGTATAATTGGTTTTGTTCAATTACTTTCTATGTAATTGTGTTGGAAATGTTATTTTTAGGTAAAGTTGGATATAAACAATGTTAGTGCTTGGTATTGAATCTTCGTGTGATGAAACGGGTATCGCTCTATATGATACCGATAAAGGTCTGTTGTCGCATGCCCTGCACTCGCAGGTAGAGATGCATGCCGAATACGGCGGCGTAGTGCCAGAACTCGCCTCGCGCGACCACATCCGCCGCGTATTGCCGCTGACTGAAGCTACCCTCAAAGAAGCCAACAAAACACTGCAGGATATTGACGCCATTGCCTACACGCAAGGGCCCGGTCTTTCCGGTGCACTACTGGTGGGCACCGGCTTTGCAGAAGCACTGGCTTTTAGCCTGCAAGTTCCCACCATCAACGTGCACCATCTTGAAGGCCATTTACTGGCGCCGTTACTGGAAGACAACCCGCCGCAGTTCCCTTTTGTTGCATTACTGGTGTCCGGTGGTCACAGCCAGCTCATGCGCGTGGATGGCATCGGTGAATACGAATTACTTGGTGACACTTTAGATGATGCAGCAGGCGAAGCATTCGACAAAACCGCGAAATTATTAGGTCTGGGCTACCCGGGCGGCCCGGCTTTATCTAAACTGGCGCAAAGCGGCAAACCCAACTTCAAACTGCCGAGGCCTTTACTCAATAGCGGCGATCTTAATTTCAGCTTCAGCGGATTAAAAACATCCGTACTTACCATGGTTACCCAGCAACAGCCCTTAAGTGAAACCACCAGAGCTGACATCGCGTATGAATTCCAGGAAGCCGTTACTGAAGTGTTAACTGCAAAATGCATGCATGCACTGCGAGATACCGGGCTGGATAATTTAATTGTTTCTGGCGGCGTAGGCGCAAATGCCAGATTGCGTGAAAAGTTAAATGCCGCCACTAAACGCAGAGGCTGCAAAGTGAGTTATCCGCGCCTGGAGTTCTGCACCGATAACGGCGCCATGATTGCTTTTGCCGGTGCCATGCGACTGGCCGCAATGCAGGATGTTCAACCCAAAAATTACAGCTTTAGCGTCAAGCCGCGCTGGAACCTGAACGAGCTACTGGCGCCGTAACAGCAGCGCTAGCGTATCAATTATTTCTTTTTGCCAAAGCCGGATTCAGTACCGGCCAGCAGTTTCTGGATGTTGCTCCGGTGACGCCATATCAACCATACCGACATCACCAGCACTGTCAGCACGTAGTCCTGGTAAGGTAGCAAATACCAGGCAAACACTGGCGCCAGTGCCGCAGCCACAATTGCTCCCAATGATGAATAACGTGATGCGGCAAAGACTACAAGCCAGGTTGCAAGTGTTGCCAATCCCAACCATGGTGAGATAGCCAGCATTACACCCAACGCAGTCGCTACACCCTTGCCACCTTTAAAACCATGGTAAATCGGGTACAGATGCCCTAAAAATACTGCCAGCGCCACCGCACTCACTACCCACATCAACATGCCGGATTGCAAAGCAAGCCAAACCGGAAACCAGCCCTTAAAAGCATCACCCAGCAGCGTAAGCACCGCTGCCGACTTCTTGCCGCTGCGAGCAACATTAGTCGCACCGATGTTGCCACTGCCGACCGAACGTGGGTCAGGCAAACCATAAAGTTTACTGATTAAAATACCAAATGCGATGGAACCCAGCAGATACGCCGCGACAATCCATACAACTGGAACCAGGGTTACGGGAATAAAACCTAACTCATTCATAATAAGATGCTCTAAAATCTAACTAATCACATTCTAAACCATACAAAAATACTGGGCATCATATTTTATGGACACCATATTCTTAAGCGAAGTTAAAGTACAAACCAAACTCGGCGTACCTGAGTGGGAGCGCATGGTTGAACAAACCATCATTCTCGACATAGAAATTGGCTACGACTTGAGCAAAGCCTGCAAAAGTGATGATGTAGCCGACACCATAGATTATGGGGCGGTAGTTAACCGCGTACGTGAAACTCTTAAAGAAAACAGCTTTAAACTGGTGGAAGCGCTGGCCGAACATCTATGCCAGTTGATTCTGAAAGAATTCAATGCGCTGAGTGCAAAAGTCAAAGTCGCTAAACCTGCGATATTGCCAGGCCTGAAAGCGCTAGGTGTGATTATTCATCGCAGCAAATAGCATAAAGATTGTTGGCTGGCATTGCAATGGTACTTTTCTCTGTTAATTAAACATCTCTTTATTCACCGCTCTCCTTGCACCACGCCTAGCAATGCAGACATAAAGAGCGCTGTCAGCAATCGGCTGCCACTACCGACTTAGCGCTTTAGTGCTTAGCTCAACTGTGGAAGACCCTTGCGGTCTTATGAGTGCAGCGAGTTTCACGTCAGAACAATTGCTTTAGCAATTCGTGATGATGGGGATAACCTTTACGGGCATGGACAAGCAAAAGAATTAGGGTCGCCAGTCGAGCTATCCCCGCGGATGATGCTGCGAATGCAATTTCTTTAGCCGCTCTCGCGCCACGTAGGTATATATCTGCGTCGTAGAAATATCCGAATGCCCCAGTAGCATCTGCACTACGCGTAAGTCTGCACCATGATTCAATAAATGCGTTGCAAACGCATGACGCAGCACATGCGGTGACATGTGTTTTGTGATGCCTGCCAATAAAGCATAACGCTTAATCAGATACCAGAACGCCTGGCGCGTCATCGCTTCACCTCGGTTAGTGACAAACAATGCATCACTTAACCGTTTTTGCAGAATTTCAGGGCGTGCTGCTTTTAAATAGCGCCCTATCCAGTCTGCGGCCTCCTCGCCCATTGGCACCAGTCTTGTTTTACTGCCTTTGCCAGTAACCCGTACCACACTATCACTGACACTCACTTCTGTAGTTTTAATACCCACCAATTCCGACACGCGCAAGCCACAGGCATATAGCAATTCAAGCATCGCCTTGTCACGCAAACCTGCCGGTTCACTCAAATCTGGCGCATTGAGCAAGGCAAGCACTTCATCTTCATTGAGGCTTTTGGGCAAGCTGCGCGGTAGCTTGGGGGATTCTATTTGCAGCGTAGGATCTGCATTGATCTTATTTTCACGCAAGCAGTAACGATAAAACCGGCGTAAGCTGGCAATCAGCCGGCTGATACTGCGCGGCTTGCTTTGCGGAAACCTTACTGCCAGATAATGCTGAATATCAGCCGGCTCAACGACTAACAGCGACTTATGCTGATCTTGCGCCCAAAGGGCGAAACTCATTAAGTCGAGCCGGTAACTTTGCAGTGTGTTTTTGGATAAACCATCTTCCAGCCACAGATGGTCTATAAATATATCCAGCTCCGCACTGTTGTCTGGCGAAAGTATTTGCTCACTCACTTCGTGCTCCGGGCAAACGCACACCTTCGTGCTTTAGCAACCATTGCTTGATCAACAAGCCATTTTCTTTACCCTGCATAAATCCACCAAGACCATGCTGCGCCACTACGCGATGGCAAGGCACTACCAGTGGCAAATTATTTGCACCGCATGCATTAGCCACCGCCCTTGGGCCAGAACCAATCTGACGTGCAAGCTGACCATACGTGCGCACCTGCCCCACTGGAATTTCAGCAATTGCCTGCCACACCCGTTGCTGAAAAGCAGTGCCATGCTGGGATAAAGGAATATCAAATGAAAAGCTGGAATTCTGCAAGTATGCAATCACTTGCCGGCAGGCATTAGCAACGATAGGATTGGGGGAATGTTTGACCACTTCAATGGCGTCACCGGGCTCTGCAACAAGCAGTTCAATTGCGAGCTGGCCGTTATGGGCGGCTACCGCCACAGCGCCAAAGGGAGTTCTAATAAGGGCATCTTCATTACTTGTCATGGCACGATGTTAAACCAAAGTTAGCATTAAGCAAATGTTACAGGCAACAAAAAACCCCAACGATTTGCATCTGTTGGGGTTTTTCTGCATCCGCTTTAAATTAAGCGTTTTCTGCTGGAGCCATCACTTCTCTGTCACGAGAAACTAATTTCTCTTTAATACGTGCTGATTTACCTGAACGCTCACGCAAGTAGTACAGTTTCGCACGGCGAACATCACCGCGACGTTTAACTTCAATGCTTGCAATCAATGGTGAGTAAGTTTGGAATGTACGCTCAACGCCTTCACCTGAAGAGATTTTACGCACGATGAATGATGAGTTCAAACCACGGTTACGTTTAGCAATTACAACACCTTCGTAAGCCTGCACACGTTTACGTGTGCCTTCAACCACGTTCACACCAACCACAACAGTGTCACCTGGAGCGAAATCAGGAATCGTTTTGCCTAAACGGGCAATTTCTTCCTGCTCTAACATTTTAATAATATCTGCCATCTTATTTATCTCTTCAGGTTGCCCGTCAGAGTTCCTTTTAATTATGAAGAAACGTGTTCCTGCTATCTAATCCTGCTGTAGCAGCCGTGTTTCTTCTTTCGTCAACGACCTTGCGGCCAATAAATCGGGACGTTGATCCCGAGTTCTTTGCAATGACGTTTTCAAACGCCACTGCTTGATCTTTGCATGATTGCCTGACATCAACACTTCAGGGACTTTCACGCCTTTATATTCTTCCGGCCTTGTATAGTGCGGGCAATCCAGCAAGCCATCTACAAATGAATCTTCAATGGCTGAATCACTATCGCCCAAGCTACCCGGCAGCTGCCGAATAATCGCATCCATCAACACCATGGCGGGCAATTCACCGCCACTTAACACATAATCGCCGATGGAAATTTCCTCATCCACCTCAGCATCAATCAGACGCTGGTCTACACCTTCATAGCGGCTGGCCAATAACACCAAACCAGACTTCTTGCTTAACTGCATGACTTTATCATGCGTCAACGCTTTTCCCGCCGGTGAAACATGAACCACCCAGGGGGTTACCCCCTGATCTGCCTGCACCGCTTTTGCTGCACCAATCGCTTTTTCAAGCGGCTCAATCAGCATCACCATGCCGGGGCCGCCGCCATAAGGTCGATCATCTACAGTTTTATGGTTGTCAGTAGTGTAATCACGCGGATTCCAATACTGCACTGCATAAATATTTTTCTGTAACGCCCTGCTTGTAATGCCATATTTGGTAACGGCATCAAACATTTCAGGAAACAACGTTACGATATCAAACTTAAACGCCATCATTCAAGAGCCGGTTAAAAGTCCGGATCCCAATCAACCAGCATTGTTTTTGCTTTCAAATCCACTTCCAATACTACTGATGCAATAAAAGGCAGTAATCTTTCCTGCGCTTTTTCTTTCACAGCCTTATCAGCTACAATTTTTTCAGTGGCTTCAGCCTTAACCGGCGCACTTTTAACTACCAGCACATCATTAGCACCGGTTTCAAGAATGTCATCAATCACACCCAGATCAACGCCCTGCAAGTTTTTAACCTGCAAGCCTATCAGGTCTGACCAGTAATACTCATTGTCTTCCGGTTCAGGCAGTTGCGCTCTCGGCACCGCAATTTGCTTGCCTTTGCATGCAAACGCTGCATCACGATCATTAATGCCTTGTAGCTTCACTACGATAACGTCATTATGAATTTTGGCTGTTTCCACAACCATCTCACGCCAATCGTCACCTTTTCCCAGCCACCAGTGATCGTAGTCAAACAGACCATCGATTACCTCAGTGTCAGGCAGCACTTTCAGCCAGCCAAAAACGCCGTAGGGCGCAACAACGCGCCCCATGACTACCATTGCATTATCTGCCAAAATTAACTCTCAAATCCGGCTCAGCCTAATGAATTGCAATGCCTGAACCAACTCAGGCAGCAAATGATTAAGCGTCAGCAGCTGGAGCTTCTGTTTCAGCAGGTGCTTCCGCAGCAGCGGCAGCAGCTTCTTTAGCAGCTTCAGCTTCTGCTGCAGCTTTAGCATCGGCCTCAGCTTGCGCAGCGTCAGCGGCAGCTTTAACTTTAGCAGCTTCTTCAGCAGCAATTTTTGCTTTTTTGGCTTCTACTTTTGCAGCGTCTTTAGCTTTAGCAGCGATAGCAGCATCAGGGCCTTTAGCGTGAAATTTCACCAAACGTGCAACTGTCTCTGACAATTGTGCACCGTTATTTTGCCAGTGAGTAACACGTGCCAAGTCAATACGCAGACCTTCAGCATTAGCGCTGGCAGATGGGTTGTAAAAACCAACGCGCTCAATGAAGCGACCATCGCGACGGTTACGTGAATCAGCCACAACTACGTTGTAGAAAGGAGTTTTTTTCGCGCCACCACGAGCTAAACGAATAATAACCATAATCTTTGTTCTCTTTTGAATAATTTAAAGCAGAAAGGCGCGGATTTTACGTCATATCCGAACCTTTTGGCAAGCTATTTATCCATCAATTTCACTATTAATGTATCCAGGCCATTTCTGGCAATGCAGAGTTTGGGAGCAGCACTACCCGCAAAGAGCATGTCCGCCAAGTGTCAGCTTCTTCGTCGCAGCCTTGGCGCCAAAGGCACACGTAACACAGGAGCCGAGGCAGTATGCGGCATACAGCGAGATTGCGAGTCTGATTAATATAGTCGCAACGCAGTAACATGCCCAAAAAATGTATTTTGAGATGCACCCTTTATTTGTTTTTATCACAAATTCACAATAAATACGGCCGTGAAATATAGCCGTGCCAAAACCCATTTTTTACTATTTACTAAGTGTGACTCTCAATTAACTAGCGATTTTTATAATGTGTAGGATCTGCCAACCCTGCTGCTGCAAATCCTTCACTACGCAAACGACAAGAGTCACATACACCGCAAGCCTCACCATGGCTATCCGCCTGATAACAGGAAACAGTCATGGCGTAATCAACACCGAGCTTCGTGCCCAACTGCACAATCTGCGCCTTGGTCATATCAATCAGCGGCGCATGCACGGTAATGGTCTTGCCTTCCACCGCGCTCTTGGTCGCCAGGTTAGCCATATTCTGAAATGCTTTGACATATTCACCGCGGCAATCCGGGTAACCGGAATAATCCAGGGCATTCACGCCAATAAAAATATCCTGCGCGCCCAACACTTCTGCCCAAGCCAAAGCAAGTGACAACATAATAGTATTACGTGCCGGCACATAAGTAATGGGGATGCCTTCCGAAGCGCTTTCCGGCACTGCGATGGCGTCATCTGTTAGTGCGGAGCCGCCAAATAGCGACAAGTCGAGCTGCGCTGTTTTATGCGCAGCAGCGCCCATTACCGTGGCAATTGTTTTAGCCGCATTCAATTCCGCAATATGGCGCTGGTGATAATCCAGGCTCAGGCAATAGCATTCATACCCCTGGCTACGCGCATACGCCAGCACGGTCGCAGAATCCAACCCGCCTGAAAGTAATACTACGGCTTTAGCACCTGCGTGGTCGCTCTGCGCTGCGGCCTCTGTGGATATGCCCTGTGCGGGCGCTTTAACTTGATTGCTCATATCAGATCAGACTACTCATACTTAGATTAAACTCCGGGCTTTTCGCCCCATAATATCTTGTGCAACTGTACCTGCATACGCACCGGCAGCTTATCTTCCAGCACCCAGGCCGCCAGGTCGGCCGGATTAATCTGGCTGTAGACCGGAGAAAACAACACCGGACATTTCTCTGCAATATGATGTTTATTCAGGATTTCTTTTGCCCAGTCGTAATCCGCACGGCTGCATAACACAAACTTCACCTCATCAGTTTGCTTGAGATGATTCAGATTGCTCCATACATTGTTTGCGACTTCGCCGGAATCCGGTGTTTTAACATCGAGAATAACTGAAACACGTTTATCGACAGGGCTGATATCAATTGCACCGCCCGTTTCAAGCGACACGCTGTATCCCGCGTCACACAGCTCCCTTAGCAGCACCAGGCAGCCTTTCTGCGCCAACGGTTCACCTCCGGTGACCGTGACGTATTTTGTGCCGTAATCCGCAACCCTGGTTAAAATGTCACCGATCTCAATATTACTGCCTCCGCTGAATGCATAGGCAGTGTCACAATAGACACAGCGCATCGGGCAGCCTGTGAGGCGCACAAACACCGTAGGTAAACCTACACGGCTGGATTCACCTTGCAGCGAATAAAAGATTTCGTGGATTTTAAGTTTCATTTGATACTTTATAGTGCTGTATATGTACGCCAATAAAAAAATAGCGCCAATTGGATTGGCGCTATTTTAACTTAAAAGGTGCAATAATCTAAATCGATGTTAACTAAGTGAATGTTTTTTCTAAGGATTACCTGATGGACTCCAGCGCTTTCAAGCGCTTCTGCGCCGTTGGCGTCACTTCACTGTCAGGGAATTTTTTCACCAGATCGCGCAATGTCTTTTTAGCGGCTGCTACCTGACCCAACTGAATCTGGCTGTTCGCCATATTCATCATTGCATCAGGCGCCTTGGCACTATCTGGATGCGTATCCAGTAGTTTTTGCTGAGTAGCAATTGCTGATTTGTAATTTTTCAATGCAAATTGTGAATAGCCCAAGCCATACATGGCATCTCCAGCTAAAGAGCTGTTCGGGTAGTCCTTTAAAAATCTGTCATATGCCGCAAAGGCATCTTTATGCCTGGCGTCTTTTGATAAAACATTAGCTGCTTCCAGCTGCTTCTGCTCTTCTGATTCTTTTACTGTGGCTGCGGCCTCTGTAGCTGCTGGGGCTTGCGTTGCCAAAACCGCACCGCTTTCCAGTTTACGCAAACGGACATCGGTATCTGTATATAAATCTTTTTGGCGCTGCTGGGCCAAATCAAGATTATGCGTTGCCAGCTCCAGATCGCCCTTTAATCTTGAATTCTCCTGCTTGAGCGCTTCAACCTGGCTCTGCATATCTACCAGTCCATTTTTAGCGATGGCTTCCAGCGAGGTAAGCCGCTGCTCCAATGCCTGCTGATTTCTTTTCAGCTCGCTCAATGTGGCTTGAGTTGACTGATTCTGACTTTGCATGGTTTTTTCAAGTTCAAGTATTTTCTTTCGCGCCTCGGTATCATCAAACAAGGCGGCGTGACTATGTAACGAAAATAATTGTGCTGTTAAAAACAGGCTTGCCAGAATCAGTTTTTTCATCGTATTTATTCTACCGCTTAAATTACTCGCCTTCGTAGACAATATCTACGCGACGGTTTAATTGGTGGCATGCTTCATCTTTGCAGTTTGGTGTGGCTTTTTCTTCACCGTAGCTAACGGCTTCGATTTGCTTATCCTGCACACTTAGCAGATTCAATGATTTTTTCACTGCCACTGAACGGCGCTGGCCTAATGAAAGGTTGTACTCACGCGTGCCGCGTTCATCAGCATTGCCTTGCAGGTTCACCTTTGCATTGCTGTGCTCAGCCAGATATTTAGCATGCGCCTCAACCAGCGGACGGAATTCTTCTCTCACTGTGTCTTTATCAAAATCAAAATAAATACTGCGTTTGGACAAGATATTGTTTGGATCAGTCAAAGGGTTGCCACTGAGTGATGCATCTTTCACACCTGCAGTATCTGCGCCTGTATCTGTAGTAGATGCCGCAGGAGCCGTAGCCTCGGTTTTTGGGCTTTTATCTTCTACTGAAGCCGGCTTATCGACCATAGGCGTGCTTTTACATGCAGATAAAGCCATTGCTAGCAGCAAGCTACCCAAGAGCTTTTTATTTAAGATGCTTTTGTTCATTTTATTCTCCTCATATTTTAAGTTGCAATCTCGCAACATTCAGCAAACTGCATTGAAATCCTTCAATACACTACTAATTCAGTAAAGGCCCCCAGGATGGCTCACGTATATCACCGCCTGATTCACTCAGGCGCTGCTTGACACGCCCATCTGAAGACACCGCGGCTAAAGCACCGCGACCACCCACTCGGGTAGCATATAGTATAACACGGCCATTAGGCGCGAAACTCGGAGATTCATCCTGGCCGCCCTCACTCAGCAACCGCACCTGCCCATTCGCCATATCCTGTAATGCGATGCTGTATTTTGCACCGTCTTTACGCACCATAGCCAATGACTTGCCGTCAGGCGAAAAATGCGGGCTCAGGTTGTGATCGCCCTGAAAAGTAACGCGCTGCGCTTCACCGCCGAATGCAGACACTTTGTAAATCTGGGGATTACCGCCACGGTCGGAGGTGAAGTAAATCCATTTTGCATCAGGTGACCAGGTAGGCTCGGTATCAATTGCATTGCTTTTAGTCACCTGTTTCAAACCTGTGCCATCAGCATTGATTGTATACAGTTGCGAGTTGGCTGAATGGCTCAGTACGATTGCCAGTTTTGTACCATCAGGAGACCAGGCCGGTGCACTGTTGTTACCCTTGAAATTAGCCAGCGTTAAACGCTGTCCGGTCGTGAGCGACTGGACGAAAATGATCGGCTTTTTCTTTTCGAATGAAACGTAAGCGATCCTGCTGCCATCCGGCGACCACGCCGGTGAAATAATCGGTTCACTCGAAGAAACTACAGTTTGTGCATTCATGCCATCGGCATCAGCCACCTGCAATGCAAAACGGTTCTTGGATTTATTGATGTAAGCGATACGGCTCGCAAAAATCGGCCCTTCGCCAGTCAGTTTCTGGTAAATCACATCTGCAATTTTATGTGCAGTCAGCCTCAGCTGACTGGGCGCGATATTATATTCCATGCTTACCAGCTGGTTCTGCTTGAGCACATCAGCCAAGCCAAATGTCACTTTAAGACGATTGCCCGGCAAAACAGTCACATTACCTACAGTAAGCGCCTGCGCCTGCAACACAGCCCATTCAGCATACTTCACCTGCGACACTTCTGTTGGCCGGCTGGCCACACCACCGGTTTCCAACACGCGAAACAGTCCGCTGCGGCGCAAATCTGCTGCAATGATGTCGCCAATTTTTTCCTGGCTTGAGCCTGCGGCCTGCCCAAACGGCACGATTGCAATCGGAATCTGCTGCGCACTGCCGCCGCTGATCTCGATTTCCAAAGCTGCATAAGCCGATGTTGAAGCCATTGCAGGTATGAATGCAGCAACAAAAAATAAACCAGACTGAAATATTTTAAAAAGTTTTTTCATATGAAGAAATTGGGTTTGCATCCATAAAGTTAATGAATTTTACTGCAATAAGATGGATAAGCTATCAGCATTTAATTCTATTAGAGTGCCGGACTCTAAACAAACATTAGTTCAAGATTTAACCAAAATATCAAAGAATTGTCATTCCGTCAGGATGACGGGGTAAATAAGAGCTCAGGCTCTGAATATACATGCAACGCACTCCATTCAAATAAAATATAACCATTGATTGCAGACTTGGGAGATGATCTTCCGAATCCGAGTCAATTTTCAATATTTAATTGTCGTTAGGGTGAAATGTAAGCTTTAGGTTCCTGAACTGTGAAAACAAGGTTCTATCCGGCGGCAACGGCAACGGCTCCGACATCCTGATCGCACGCTCGACAGCGTCATCACAAGCCGCATTGCCACTTGACTTAACAAGCCTGGGTGAGCCGCTTAACTCGCCGGTAGGAATCAAGCCGATTTCAAACTTCAGTTCAGGATTGCCGCTGCCGCACAGTGTTTTATTGACATTGCTCCGGATTTTTTCCTGAATTCTGGCCTTAAACTCATCGACAACGCCGGCACTCGCTGCAGATTTTGCGGCAGCAGCCTTTTGCTCGCCGGCAGCTTTATCTTCGCTCAGGCTTTCCTGCTGCAATTTTTTTAAAGCATCGTTCGTATTCGGTTTTGTAACGCTTTTGTTTTTTAACGCATCCTGGCGTGCCTCTTCCTGCAACTTGGCCAGCATATCATTGGTTTTTGCAAGCGGCTTGGGCGGTTCTTTTTTTACCGGCTCTTTCTTGACCTGTTTTTTCTCAATTGCAATTTCTACTTTTGCTTCCGGCTTTGCATCCGGCTCCGCAACTGCTACCGGCTTTGGAGTCTCTTTCTCTACAGGCAGAGGTTCCGGCACAGGTGCCGTTACAGGTGGCGTTTTCTGTTCTGCCACAGGCACACTATCCCACAATTCGACCTGGGCGATGCTGATCGGATGTGTCGTTTTCCAGTTAAACGAAATCAGCAGCGCACCTAATAGCAAAACGTGCACCAAAACAGAAAGCGCACCGGCTCTGAATGAATCTGGATTTTCGTGCTGACGTAACATCATGATAAATTCTGATTACGTTTTAAAGCGGCTTAAGCAGCAAACCGACTTTATCAATTTTATTGGTTTTCAACAAATCCATCACGCCGATCACATCTTCATATTTAACACTTTTATCGGCTGCAATCACCACAGAGCGCTCCGGCGACTTACCCAGCATGCTGCGAACTGCCAATAACAATTCATCACGCTGCATTGCTTTACCATCCAGTTCCGTACTTCCGTTTTTTTTCACGGTCACCACTACCGGTGGCAGTTTGGGCTGATTGAGGCTTTGACCGGCGCCAGGCAGCTCCACTACACCCGGATTTGTCATAGGCGCCGTGACCATAAAAATCACCAGCAGCACCAGAGTCACATCAATGTAGGGCACGACATTGATCTGGTTCATCATACGGCGTTTACGAGTACGTGACATGGCGTTCGCCCTTAAGATTTACGTTGCAGGATATTGGTAAACTCTTCCATAAAGCTTTCATAGCGTACTGAAAGCCTGTCTACAGAACTTGCAAAACGATTGTAGGCAATCACGGCCGGAATTGCCGCAAACAAACCGATTGCTGTCGCAACCAGCGCTTCCGCAATACCGGGAGCCACCTGGGTCAATGTCGCCTGCGCCACATTAGACAACCCCCTGAACGCATTCATAATGCCCCATACCGTACCAAACAGGCCAATATAAGGGCTGACAGAACCGACCGAGGCCAGAAACGGCAAGTGAGCGTCCAGATCATCCATTTCACGGTTATAGGCTGCACGCATCGCACGGCGCGAACCCTCCATCACATCGGATACTTCCATGCGTGCCTGCTGCTTGTGCCTGATGTACTCTTTAAATCCGGCCTCGAATATGCTGGCCATCCCCTGCGGCTTACGGCGGCCGGCTGTCACGCCTTCGTACAGCTTATTCAGGTCTCCGCCAGCCCAGAAAGTTTCTTCAAAGTGATCCGCATTTTTCTCAGCGCGCTTAACAGTGGCTACTTTAATAAATATGTACCACCACGAAAATAGAGAGGTAATCACCAGAATCAACATCACCAGCTGCACCGGCAAACTGGCACCCGCTATCAAGGTAAAAAACGACATATCACTGCTTGCGCTCATAATTTCTCCACTAGTTTTTACAGCACACTATTTTTATCACAATTTAAGTTCTAATCAGCCAATGTCGGCAACATAGCCGATTTTATACCCACCGGAATCGCCAATGGCTTGAATGTTTGCGCATTCACAAATGCCAGCTTGACTTGCGCCTTGATCAACAAGTGATGGTCACATATGATTTTCTGTTCCATTTCAATGCTGCCATGCCCGACCTTTGTAAGCCGGCAATGTACTTCAAGCATATCGTTAAAGTACGCGGGGCGTTTAAATTCAACCGAAAGGCTATGCACAACGATAATGACGCCCAACTCGACCTTGACCTGAGGCTGCTCAAAACCTAAAGCACGCAACCATTCGGTTCTGGCACGCTCCATAAAGTTCAGATAATTCGAGTGATACACCACACCGCCCGCATCGGTATCTTCGTAATACACACGAACGGGCCAAGTAAAAGTTTCATGCATAATCATGCGCAAATTCTAACACAGCGCTAGTATTAAATTTTGACATCATTATTAAGCAAGCTCTAAACCAACCAGCATTTATGCTGATATGTCATTGAAATCATACGAGCAAAATAAAAGGGGCTAAGCCCCTTTTATCAGAATCAGATTTTAAATAAATATTTAAAAGAAATTTTCAATTAGCTATCTAAAAAATATTGAATTAAAAATGATAGACGGCGCCTATTGTTGCCACATCGGCATTCACATTTTTTTCATGACTACCAACATCACCTATAGCGGCATTGTAATGATCCCACCCCAAACGCAACCCTATAGTGCGATTTACATTATATTCAGCACCCAAACCATAAGTTACTCCGGTACGAGTAGCATCACTCATTGGGTTAAGACTTGAAGAAACTGTGGTTTTAGTGGCCGCAACTCCAAGTTTGCCGTAAACATTAAAATTTTCATTTAATGGCAGGATACCTAATACCGCCAAACTGGCTGCATCACCCTTCGCAGAACCACTGATATTATCGGTGACCTTACCAATACCGGTATACTGACCTTCAACTGCTAAATATGGGTTAAATTTATAACCGAGCACAATACCGCCAACCGCAGAGGATTGCTTATCTTCCCCATGCGGAGTATTGATATCAGGCTTACCGATACCGAGATTCAAACCAGCATAGGCACCGGTATCTTCTGCAAATGCAGCGCTGGAAATACCCGCCACCGCGACCAATGTGCCAAGCAACATTCCTTTGATTACTTTCATGTAAAACCTTTCAATAGAATGGAAATGATTTGTCGGTCAATCATGCTTCTTGCAGGAAAACATGCCGCTTATCGTTAAAGATGACCAACAAAACTAACTTAGCTACTCGCAAATAGAGTGCCAAAACTTACCAGCGCCAGAAAGTAGAGATAAATTATTTAATAATCAATACTTTAAATAATCATTGAAAGCAAAATAGAATCCCTGCTCGATAAACACACAACATTATTTGCAGGGATGGGGGTGGGAGACCATGCTAAAACCACGCAAGTTTTACACATTGAATCTTAAGATGACAACAATATTTGTACTTTACCGGCTTGAATCAACTAAGCAGAAATTCATGGCTCCAGAGTTCAGGGCATGAGTTTCTTACTGTTGCCAAAGTTCTCCAGATGCCAGACTGCTAGGCACAGCAAGGCCAAAATGCTGATAAGACTGACTGGTAGCAACACGTCCTCGTGGTGTACGCATCAAATAACCCTGCTGTATCAGATAAGGCTCCAGTACGTCTTCAATCGTATCACGCTCTTCGCCGATTGCTGCCGCAAGATTATCCAGGCCAACCGGGCCGCCGCCGAATTTTTCCAGCACCGCCAGCAGCAGTTTTCTATCCATGACATCAAAACCCAGCTTATCTACATCCAGCATTTTCAGAGCAGCATCCGCAATCTCGGCAGAAACGATGCCATCGGCTTTAACCTGTGCATAGTCACGTACACGGCGCAGCAACCGGTTGGCAATTCGCGGTGTACCGCGTGAGCGTTTCGCGATTTCGAGCGCGCCGCTGCCTGCCATTTCAACTTCGAGCAAACCGGCAGAACGCTGCACAATGCGACCCAACTCCTCTGAGGTATAAAACTCCAGTCTGGATACAATGCCAAACCGGTCACGCAGCGGATTAGTCAGCATACCGGCACGTGTGGTTGCTCCCACTAGCGTGAATGGCGGCAAATCGAGGCGTACACTGCGTGCAGCGGGGCCTTCACCGATCATGATATCCAGGCGGTAATCTTCCATCGCCGGGTAAAGAATTTCCTCTACAACGGGCGATAATCGATGGATTTCATCAATAAACAACACATCGTTAGGTTCAAGGTTAGTAAGCAATGCGGCCAGATCGCCTGCCCGCTCCAGCACCGGGCCAGAGGTTTGACGCATATTTACGCCCATCTCTTTGGCAATAATATGCGCCAGCGTGGTTTTTCCCAGCCCCGGCGGGCCAAAGAGCAGCACATGATCCAACGCTTCACTGCGGCCGCGCGCGGCATTGATAAATATCTCCAGCTGCGCACGGGCTTTTTCCTGACCGATATACTCGTCCAGTATCTTGGGGCGCAAGGCACGTTCCAGCGCCTCCTCCTGCGGGCTAATATTATCCGGGGCTATTAAGCGATCTGTTTCTATCATAAAACGCTATCTGTTCTCCCTGTCTTGCGATGCAACCCAGTGTGTAATGAGTGTTAAACCAACTGCCAGCAGCGTTGGCCCTAGAAAAATACCGATGAACCCAAAAGCAAATGCACCGCCTAGCACACCAAGCACTACCAACAGCAATGGCAGATGTGATGAGTGACTGATTAAAATGGGTTTGATCACATTGTCAACCGTGCTGATTGCCAGCAAGCCATAAAGTGCAAGAAAAATAGCCCAGCCATGGTCGCCATGATTATAAAGCCATAAAGCAGATCCACCCCAGACTAATGGTGGCCCAATTGGAATCACCGACAGGAAGAATGTTGCCAATGCCAGCAGCAGCGGCATTGGCGCACCCGCCAGCCAGAACCCGAACAGCGCTACAGTAGACTGGGCCAGCGCTGTGCCAAAAATCCCCAGCATCACTCCCTTCACCGTATTGCATGATAACGCCAGCATTTCTTCACCCAGCGTTCCACCCAAGCGATGCACCATCAGCACAATCCCTTTGGCAAGGCGGCTGCCATCACGATAAAAGAAAAAAGCGATGAAAGCGACCAGCAGCATTTGCAGAAAACCGCCCATCATCATCTGCACAGCCTGCAGCATGATTTTACGCACGGGCTCGGCATACTGGCTAAGCAGCTTCATCAATTCTTCATGACTGACTACGGCACGCTCCCAGGATGTTGCCAGTTGCCCCCCCACCAAAGGCAAGCTTCTTATCCATTCAGGGGCCTGGGGTTGCAGGTTCTTCAGCGTGACCTGCGCCTCTTCAATCAGAATAGCCGCAGAATCAGCCAAATTCGTTGCCAGATATGCCATAGGCAGAATCACGGCAACAGACAACAGTGCAGTCATGGTAATCGCGGCCAGATTATCCCGCTTACCAAGTTTTAGCCAAAGCCAGTGATAGGCCGGCCAGGTAAATACACAGAATACCGCGGCAAAAAGCACTGCCGCCATAAAAGGGCGCAACACAAACAAACAGCCAACAATCAGTAATGCAATGAGTGCAATGCGCGCAATCTGGTTGGTATTAATCATAAATACCTGTCCTTAAATATAAACGGCTCTGACATTGACGTATCAGCATGTCGCCTTGATTCTACCTTAAAACCGGTCAATTAGAATCAGACTTGCAGCTATTTAGAAAGCAGTTTCAGCGCCTGCTTGATACCATCAGTCACACTGACTTCCTTATCCAGCAGTTTCACGGAAGCCATCGCCTCACGCTCGTTATAACCCAGCGCCAGCAACGCATTCAATATATCACTGCTGGCTGATTTCGGCTGGCTGGAATTCATGGCTGCTACACCATCAATGGTAAATTTATCTTTAAGCTCAAGTAACAGGCGCTCCGCTGTTTTCTTACCCACGCCCGGTACACGCGTCAGCATGGTAGTTTCCTGCAGGGCGACTGCCTGCACCAGTTCATCAATCGACAAGCCGCTCAAGATGGATAATGCCGATTTAGCACCGATACCATTCACTTTGAGCAACTGCCTGAACGTTGCGCGTTCCTGGCTACTGCCAAAACCATACAGCAGCTGCGCATCTTCACGCACGACAAAATGCGTCAGCATAACGACTTTTTCACCTACGGCCGGCAAATTATAAAAAGTGCTCATTGGCACTTCGCATTCATAACCCACGCCATGGCAGTCAATCAAAACCAACGGCGGTGTTTTTTCGAGCAGTATTCCACTCAAGCGTCCAATCATGGCGTGTTCCATAACATAATAAGGCTTAACAATAGCGCATGGCCCAGCATACTAGCAAGTGTGAGCTTGATGGCTGCTAATAATTTTTCGGGTTTTGCAGCAAATTGACGCAGCAGCCAGAATGCACGCACAGATAACAGTAAAGGCAGCGCTGACAGCACGGCCAGTTCAGACATATACCCACCATAGACCATTACCGTGATCCACAGCAAGGCTAATACTGCCAATACAAAATAAAGCCAGACTGCTGAATTTAATGGCAACCTGACCACTAGGTTATGCTTACCTGCTGCGGCATCTGCCTTGCGGTCAGGAAACTGATTGATATAAAGTAAATTGGTAGCCAGCAGTGCATACGGCATGCCGACTATCAAAGGCTCGAAAGAAAATGAGCGCCGCTGTACGAGATCTGTACCAATAACGATACCCAGAAACCCCAGCATCACGCATAACTCACCTAAGCCTCGTGAATTCAGGCGCAAGGGTGATGCGGAATAAGCCCAGCCTATAAAAATGCCGATAGCGCCTAATAGCAACAAACCATAAGTTACCTGAAACGCCAGCCATAAACCGCCAAGCATTGCCGCTGCCAATAACAGGTAGCCGAAATACATGGTTTGCACCAAGGTCAGCACACCGTTCTGGATAAAGCGACTACCTCCGGTGAACGGATATATGCGTTCAACATTACTGGCGTCAGCACCATTCAACGCATCAAAATAATCGTTAAGCACATTGACACCGGCGTGCACCAATAGTGCCAGCAATACAGCAACTGCAGCGGTTAATAATTGAATATACACACCGGAACAAAGCGCGCTGGCTAGCCCGAGCATGCAGGCCGCAAGCGTTGCGGATAAAAATGCAGGGCGGGTAGCAAAGAAATAAAGAGTGAGGAAACTAGAAAAACTTGCGCGAGCAGGCTCAGTTACAGGGGGATTCATCTGCAGCGACTCACCCGATCAGGCGCCCGCCGCGTACGCGATAACCGGCAGTCGCCAACTTACCCAACCCTTGCCCGCCATGGGCATGGCATATTGCACAGGCCAGGGCATCGGCTGAATCCGGCTTAGGCGCCGCAGGCAGATTCAGCAAACGCTTGACCATCTCCTGCACCTGCTCTTTTTGTGCATGGCCGTTACCCACAACCGACTGCTTGACCTGCAATGCCGTATATTCAGCCACGCTTAAATTGCGGATGACTGCAGCACAGATTGCTGCGCCACGCGCCTGCCCTAGCAGCAGCGTAGACTGGGGATTGACATTCACAAACACTTTTTCAATCGCTACTTGATTGGGGCTGTAGGTATCTATCACTTCAAACAGACTATCTACAATAATTTTCAGGCGAGCCGGCAGTTCTTCTCGGTCATCCTCGCCCTCGATCTTATTCTTTTTGCCGCTGGCCGTTTTAATTGTACCGCTTGCGATATAAATGATTTTTTCACCGACTTTCTCAATTACACCAAAGCCGGTAAGGCGTAAACCTGGGTCAATACCGAGAATGCGAATGTTCATTAGACACGAGCCCTTGACCTATTCAATAGCTACATTAAATTTCAACAACATTTTAGGTAAATAGTCGTCCAAATTCTGTATATGCTCATCGGTTAGCTCAATGAGATTAAAACCATATTTAAGATAAATTTCTTTTTTAGCAGCCTTACGAGTCATATATTTGGGATCATTCTCCAATCCCCAATACTCAATATAAACTCTACCTGTCGGAATATAAAAGTCGCAATATAACTCTTCTTCTACTGGCAATAACCGCTCATAAGCATGTATCACGCCAGACGTATATAACCAGTTATCAATAAGCGTCTCTGCCCTAGAGCGCACCCAATGACCATCTGCTGCACGGTGCGTAGGTGGAAATTTGTCTCTAAAGCCTGATGATTTCTCTACTTTCTCGGCTATAGTTGTTACAGGCTTATCGGCATGAGCATCCGCTTTAACACCTGTTAGCTCCTTGATAGCAGCAATCAAAATACGTGAGGTAGTAATCGCCTCTGGCCAAAGGACAAATGGAATGCCCGTTTGATGATGCTCTACAGATTTAGCATGTAATTTACAGCCTTGCGCTGTTGGAACCCAACCTTTTATTGCGCGCTCCATCCAGCCCAACTCTGAAAATACTTGATTAAGTTTCCGACTATTAAGATTTAAACGTTCACCTAATTGGGTCGAAGTTAAAAATCCATTAGTTTTTAGCTCGGTATCTTCTTTTGCTTTGGCCTTTACTTCTATGGCTGATTTTTTACTCTTATTCTCTGCCAGCCAATGCGTGTAGCAAAGCGTATATCCTGATTTTGATACGGGACTATCACACCCTGCTACAGAACAATTTGGCAGCAGTGACATAGATTACTCTTCAATCACGGCTGAAGTGTAAACGTCCTGCACATCGTCCAAGTCTTCCAGCGCATCGAGGATCTTCTGCATTTTCACTGCATCGTCACCGGTAAACTCCACTTCGTTCATGGCCTTCATTGTAACTTCAGCCAATACTGCCTTCAGGCCAGCCGCTTCCATGGCTTCTTTTACCGTCACAAAATCAGCCGGGGGGGTAATCACTTCAATACTGCCGTCATCATTGGTCACAACATCTTCTGCGCCGGCTTCCAATGCAACTTCCATGACTTTATCTTCAGATGTGCCCGGCTCATAAACCAGGCTGCCACAGTGTTTGAACATAAACGCAACAGAACCATCCGTACCCAGATTACCGCCAAACTTGGTCAAGGCGTGGCGCACATCAGCAACCGCACGCTGCTTGTTATCTGTCAGGCAATCAATAATAATTGCAGCGCCGTTGATGCCGTAACCTTCATAACGGATTTCTTCATAGTTGACGCCTTCCAGCTCACCCGTGCCTTTTTTAATGGCGCGCGTAATGTTGTCAGAAGGCATGTTCTCTTCTTTAGCCAGAGCAACAGCGGCTCGCAGCCGCGGGTTCATATTGGTATCACCACCGCCCAAACGCGCAGATACGGTAATTTCTTTAATGATTTTAGTGAAGATTTTGCCGCGCTTCGCGTCCTGACGACCCTTGCGGTGTTGAATATTTGCCCATTTACTATGACCAGCCATGTCCCGACCCTTTAATACAATCAAATAAATACGATTTTATCACAGGCGAACCATAGCCAAGTAAAGGCGGCTTAGATTGACTTAACTTTTAATCTTGCGCCATCGCCGGGTCAATCGGTGTGTGTTTGCGTATGCTTATCATGGAGATAATCAACAGCGAAGCTGCAATCAAGGTCATGCCGATCAACTCGGTTGTACTTGGCACTTCATTAAGCTGCACCCATGCCGCCAGCACGCCGATCACCGGCGCCAGCATGGATGACATGCTGGCAACACCCGCACTCAGGCGCTGCAGCGCATACAGCCACAACAGCCAGGCAAGCGCATTGCAAAATACCGAGTTAAATATGACAGCCCCGATAAAATAGGGCGTCCACTGAATCGGTGGCGAAGGCACCAGCAACGCAACGACGGCCAATGGAATCGACCCAAAAAACATCTGCCATGCAGTCAGTGTCAGCAGATCCAAGTCAGGAGAACGCTGATGCAGCTTTTTAGCGAGAATGACTGACAACGCCCAGAACACGCCCGACAATACGGCAAGGAACATGCTGAATGTGTCCGTACCCAGATGCAAAGGGTCGAGGATAAACAGCATCCCCATCGTTGAGAGTATCGCTGCCGGCCATTGCAGACCTCGCAACTTCTCACCCAGCATGGGCCAGGCCAGCACCATCACCCAGAACGGCATGGTGTAAGTCAGCACTGCGGTTTTACCGGCACCGCCTTCTACCAACGCCCATATCAGCAACCCGGTAAACCCGCTGGTCTGCATGATTCCGAGCAGAATTAATGTCGGCATTTCTTTAACGCGCAGTGGTTTGCGCATATAAATCACAACAGCAAACAAACATAGCGCGCCAATCACCGTGCGCAACGCTGCAAACTCAAACGCGCCGGAATAAGCCAGCGCGCTTTTCATCACCACCCAGTTATAGCCCCAGATGATCGTCAGCAAGGTTAGCGCAGCAAAGGCGCGGATAGTAATTTTTTTACTGTTTTGCATATATGCCTGTATTCCTTATCACTTGATCTGCCATTATTGCAACCGCAGATCAAGTGAAGCCAGATTAATTCCAGATATGAGTCACTGCTTTCCAGCCGCCATCTGCTTGTTTACGATACACCAGATGCACATTGCCGCCAAATGTTTGCTTCTCGCCTTTATCATTCAACATCGCACCAGCCCATTGACCGCGCTGGTAAGCCAGATTACCGTCCTCGACTGCATCCGCCAGCGTTAACTGGTGCTCAATCACGCCGGCCGAGATCAAGCCGGCAAAGAACGTTTGAATAGCTGCCACACCAAGTACTGGCTCACCTGCCGGTGCCGGCAATACAACAGCGTTATCTGCATACAGCTGGCCAATGGCCTCCGCATTTTTGGCATTAAACGCCTGATCAAACTTTGCATTAATAGCTGAGATTTGTGATTGGATATTTGACATCGTTAAAACCCTTTTCTACATTAGTTAAAAAATAAATACCTACTCAATAAGTGCAGGAACACCTGAATTGATAAGCTCCAGCATCAAGTGCAACTGCACACGTTTCTGCTCATCCAGCCCCTGCATGCATTGCCGTAACCTGCGGTAATAATCCGGCATCACGACATCCAGCTTAGCCTGCCCGGCATCGGTCAGCCTCACCAGCACACTTCGCCTATCATCTTTTGTATAAACCCTTTCAATCAGCCCTCCCTGCTCCAGCCCATCAATCAGGCCGGTCATTGTGGCGCGCGTAACGCCTGCTTTATCTGCCAGCACCGAAGGCGTGGAAGTTTTTGTGCCCTCGCGCATCAATAAAATCAGCACCCACCAGCGCCCCTGTAGCAAGCCATGCTTGCTCAGGCAAGCATCAAGCGCCACGGACAAATCCGTAGCCACCCGCAACAAATGTAAAAAGCTGGATATCGCCGTAATATCTGCGTCAGGATAGCGATCGGCAAACTTGCCAAGCATCTCAGTAGTAGGAAGATCTCTTAATTGCAACATAATTAGTCACATTATAATTAGCTGGCTAATTATGTCAACCACTATGTGATAAATTATTAAACTGCATTGATGACAGTTAATTAAAACATGTCAGGAGATAATAAAGTCTGTTGAGCTTTATAATTCAAAAAGCCCTGATTTTTCAGGGCTTTTTAGTGGCTAGTTGTTTCAACTATATTAAATGCAGTTCAGCAGCTACCATTTCTGCTTGCCTGTACACTGTCTCGGTTGCCAGCATCTCCATATCAGGCGGGTGCCATTTTGCAATGGCATCTAGCTCAACATTAAGTGCATGCGCTAAAACAACTACAAATGGTGATTTTTTGATTTAAGGCTTAACTTCACTGAATCATTTTTAAGAATATTTTTTATATTTGATATGCTTGTTCTATTATTCACTACAGCCACACGCCCCAAATAATGGGCTGTTGTAAACGAGACATTTCAAATGTTGTTTCTCCGCTTTTACCCACCCAAAGCAGTCATTCGAATTCATCTATTTATCACGTACAACTGTTATTTTCATTTTCAAAATAAAGCATATATTATGATGATAATATATTCTTGACATCTGATGAGTTTAAGTTTATATTAAATATTATGGTCGTAATATATAAGGCCATGAGCAAACATAACTGAAATTAAAGGATACGAAAATGAAGACAAAAAACTTATTAGTTAGCTTAGCAATCGCAGTATCGCCCGTAAGCATGCAAGCAAATGCATTTGAGACTACAGCTGTACTCAATTTAGAAACGGCGCAAAAAATGGCTGCAGGGTGTCAAGCCAAAGCCACTGAAAAGGGTTGGAAAATGAGCATCACAGTTGTAGATGCTGGTGCGAATCCAGTGTATTTTCAACATATGAATGGTGCTTATATTGCGTCAGCAGAGCTCTCAAAACTAAAAGCCGAAAACTCAGCAAAAATGCAAATGCCTACTTCTTTATTTGAAGAATTCGCTTTTGGCAAAGATAAAAAAGGTGGTCCGGCACCAGGGCTCGCTGAACTTCCAGGCTTTGTTACTTTAGGGGGTGGCATTCCATTTAAAACAAGCAAAGATTTCTTAGGCGCTATTGGTGTAAGTGGTGGGATGCCAAACGAAGATGCTGAGTGTGCGCAAGCTGGTATTGATGCAGTTAAATCACTTTTGAAATAACCAATCATAAGAGCCCTATAATGAATATAAAATCATTGGTTACCCCAGTATTAGTTGCCATCACATTGAGTGCCTGCAGTGAATCTGCAAAACACGATATTTCAGCAGGTATTGGATTCAACCCTACGCTTCCAGAACCAGTAGTCACCAAGATACCAACAGTGCATGTTGCAGCAGTAGTGGGTTGGAAAGACGCAAACAAACCAATAGCATCTCAGGGTGTAAAGGTGAACGCGTTTGCAACGTCATTAGAACACCCTCGCTGGCTGTATGAATTACCTAATGGTGACATTTTAGTGGCTGAATCCAACTTTGAAATGCAAGGTTTAGAAGGCAGCATTAAAGGATGGTTTGCGAAATACTTTCTTACTAAAGCTGGGGCGACTGGAATAAGCCCGGATCGAATTACTTTATTGCGTGACACAAATGGCGATGGTGTGGCTGAGACTAAAACACCATTCATCGAAGGCCTACACTCACCGTTCGGCATGGCTTTAATTGATGATGCTTTTTATGTAGCGAATGCCGACAGCATCGTGCGTTTTCCATATAACAATGGTGAAACAACAATTAAGGCTGCGCCAACCAAGTTGATTGATTTGCCAGGTTTGCCACTAAATCATCACTGGACGAAAAATATCCTAGCCAGTGAAGATGGCAGTAAATTTTATGTGACCGTTGGTTCAAATAGTAATATTGGCGAGAATGGCATGAATATTGAAAAAGATAGAGCGGCTATCCTTGAGGTTGATATTAAAACTAAAACATATCGCATTTATGCATCCGGCTTACGCAATCCGAATGGACTTGCTTGGGAATCAGAAACAAAGCAACTATGGACCGTGGTAAATGAGCGTGACGAAATTGGAAGTGATTTAGTCCCTGATTATCTTACTTCAGTACAGGAAAACGGATTTTACGGATGGCCGTATAGTTATTATGGGCAACATGTAGATGAACGCGTACAGCCACAAAACGCAGAACTGGTTGCTAAAGCCATCAAACCAGATTATGCCCTAGGCTCCCATACTGCTTCATTGGGTTTGGCCGATGCAAAAGGTAATAATCTAGGTAAGCAGTTTGCACAAGGTATGTTTATTGGTCAGCATGGCTCTTGGAATAGAAGACCGTATAGCGGATATAAAGTAATCTTCGTACCATTTACTGCAGGCACCCCCTCTGGCAAACCTATCGATGTGCTAACAGGTTTTATCGATGCAAATGGAGATGCTCAAGGCCGCCCGGTAGGCGTGCTGGTTCAAAAGACTGGTAGCTTACTGGTGGCAGATGATGCAGGTAATACGGTATGGCGAGTTTCGGCACAATAGTCAGTAAATAAGCAGAATGAGGAAATACAATGAAGGTGAGTAAAGAAAAAGCTGTTGAGAACCGAGAGTTAGTGCTGGATACGGCGGCTACTCTATTCAGACAAGCAGGCTTCGATGGTGTTGGCGTTTCCGACATCATGAAAAAAGCTGGGCTTACAGTTGGCGGCTTTTATAACAACTTTGAATCAAAAGAAGACCTCATCGCCAAAGCTTGTGACAAGCTAGGTGGAAAATCATTAAAACGGTGGCAAGAACATATCGATAATCCTGATATCGCCGACCCACTAAAGCGTATTGGCTCCTCTTATCTTTCAGCAAATAATCGTGACGACCTAAGCTCCACCTGTATTTTCTCAACATTAGGTGCCGAAGTGCCAAGACACGCCCCAGCAGTGCAGCAAGTATTCGCGCAAGGGGTTGAATCCACAATCAAGCTGCTAAGCACTTTGGTTGAAGGTCAATCGGAAGCTGAGAAGCGCAACAACGCGATTGCAATGTTCTCGCAATGGTTGGGCGCGTTGATTTTATCAAGAGCGGCATCTGCCAGTCCAATATCAGACGAAATTCTAGAAGTCGCAAGAAAAGCGTCTCACTTAGAATGATAAAAAAGGAATTCATATGAAGTACACAACACTAGGCAGAAAGTCTGGATTACGTGTATCAGAATTAGCCTTAGGGACAGGTAATTTTGGTACTGGATGGGGCCATGGCGCAGAACCAGCCGAAGCTAAGAAAATTTTTGATCTCTATGCAAATGCTGGCGGCAATTTTATTGATACAGCTAATGTCTATCAATCAGGCCAGTCCGAAGCCCTATTAGGGGATTTCATATCTGCAGATAGAGATCACTTTGTGATAGCAACAAAATACACCAATGGTACCGATTCAAGCGCTAGAATTTCTGAAAAAGGGAATAACCGTAAAAATATGATGCGCGCTGTAGAGGAAAGCCTAAAGCGATTAAAAACAGATCACATTGATCTTTTCTGGGCACATATTAGTGATGGCATGACACCCATGGAAGAAATCATGCGAGGATTTGATGACCTGGTCAGTTCTGGAAAAATCATCTATGCAGGGCTTTCTAACTTCCCCGCATGGCGTATTGCGCGTGCAGACTTGATGGCAGAGTTACGTGGCTGGTCACCTATCGTTGCCATACAAACAGAATATAGTTTGGCTGAACGCACAGCTGAACGTGAGCTTATTCCCATGGCTGAGGCGCTAGGTTTAGCCATTACCACTTGGTCGCCACTTGGCGGCGGATTCTTAACTGGTAAATATAGGCAGGAATCTGATAACAACCGTTTAACTAAATTGGGTATGTTAGTACATACCGAAAAAAACGAAAAAGATACTTTATTAATTAATACCATCTTAGATATTGCAAAAGAAACGAACGCTACAGCGACCCACATTGCCATTGCCTGGTTGCTTTACAAAGCATCTCATTCAAGCACAGCTTTAATTCCAATATTAGGGTCAAGAACGGCTGAACAACTGAATGCGACACTTGGATCGCTAGAGGTAGTACTGAGTGAAAGTCAGATCAGCCGATTGGAGGCGGCGAGTGCTGTTGCACTGGGAGTGCCTCATGAGCAGATTCAGTCATCTGCAAAAAATCTTGCTGCAGGTAATCATATCAACCTCTTAACAGGTTTTGCATAATTGAAGAGAGCGAGGAAAGCCTAATGAAAGCATATGTGATTAAGCGTTATGGCAAAAATGTGGCGTTTGAAGTGGCTGAGCTTCCGCAACCTGCACTTGGTGAGAAAGATGTACTGATCGAGATACATGCGGCGGGACTTAACGTTTTAGATGCCAAAATCAAAAACGGAGAATTTAAGCTGCTATTGCCGTATACATTACCTTTGGTTTTAGGTCACGATGTGGCTGGCGTTGTCGCTAATGTGGGCCCTAATGTTAAGCGTTTTAAAGTTGGTGATGAAGTGTATGCCAGACCCGCCGATTATCGAATTGGTGCGTTTGCGGAATATATTGCCTTAAATGAAAACGATATTGCCATTAAACCAATCAACATCACCATGGAAGAAGCTGCATCAATACCTCTCGTTAGTCTGACGGCCTGGCAAGCGCTCATAGAAAAGGCTAAGTTAAAGATGGGTCAAAAGGTATTCATTCAGGCCGGCTCTGGCGGTGTTGGAACAATCGCAATTCAGTTGGCAAAGCATTTAGGTGCAACTGTCGCGACTACAACAAGCAAGGCAAACTTTGATTTGGTGAAGCGCTTAGGCGCAGATATTGTCATTGACTATAAAAATGAAGATTTTGAAACAATCTTGCAGAGTTATGACGTTGTTTTGAATAGTCAGAATACGGCAACACTCAAAAAATCACTATCTGTGCTTAAACCTAACGGAAAACTAATATCAATCTCTGGGCCACCCGACCCAAGTTTTGCGGATGAGATTGGCGCATCATGGGTTGTAAAACTATTGATGAAATTATTAAGCTTTAATGTCAGAAAAAGAGCCAAGAAGTTTAATGTAGATTATTCTTTTTTATTTATGAAGGCCAGTGGCAGTCAATTGTCTGAAATAACTGCTTTAATAAACGCAGGTAAAATAAGACCAATTGTGGACCGGATATTTCCATTCAACGCAATCAATGAAGCGATGGCATATATAGAAACTGGACGAGCAAAAGGTAAAGTGGTGATTAAAATTAAGTAATCTATATCGGATTGTAATTGGAAAAAATAATATCTCGTTGACTGCTTCGTCCGCTTTGAAGACGTTCAATGAGTTGCGCCTATGACACGAATTGAGTCGATGATAGCTATTTATCAGACTTAAAATTTGGTAATAACAACTAGTCGCTTTAATTGATCAGGGAGGGATTCCTTACTAAAATTACTCAGATGTAATCCGCACATCTACTGGATGATTCGAAACTGACCGCTCTCAAAAGTACCCTGATCTATCTTTCCATAATAAATTCTTTTTTCAAGATCCTTTGTCTAGTGGGTTCCCTGCTTTAAGTTCGAAACAAATAGCTACTTTGTCACGCATTTCTGCACCATCCCCAAAGCAGACCTACATTACAGGATTCAATTTCGTTGATTTTAAGTCACTATAAAAGTCACTGATGTCTAAGCAGTGCTTATTCAATGCGCAGCGCCCGTTTTCTTAGTTTTTTTATAAAGTTTCCCCTGTAATGCAGCTTTCATTAAACGCTTAAATGTCGGGCATTCGAAATGACTTGGTGCTTTGCATATTGCAGCATGCTTTAAGCTGTCACTCATAATAGTTAGCCTTTTGATGGTTTCATCAATTTGGTTTGCCTTATCTATTAGCATATTACGATTAATCAAATCATCCCCATCAGAGCCAAACATGATAGATATTTCATCCAGTGAAAAATCCGCACTTTGTGCAAGCGATATGAGTGCCAGTTTTTCAATAACTGTTTCGGGAAATTTTCTTTGCAACCCGCTTCTCCCCAATGATTTAATTAATCCCTTTTCTTCATAGTATCTTAAGGTTGAGGCAGGAATCCCCGTTTTTTTAACCACTTCAGAAATGTTCATTTAGCGCTTGACCTCAAGTTAACTTTAACTTGTATAGTGCTCCATACTGTAGTTTTAAGTCAACAAAAGGAGAAAAAATGAACACCATAATTGATGTTTTGATTGATGCGGTTCTGTTGGGTTTTACAGCAACTATTATTTTTGATGTCTGGATTCTGTTGCAAAAGAGCTTTGGACTACCAACATTAAACTTTGCCTATCTTGGCAGATGGGTTGCAAACTTTAAGGATAAAAAGTTTAAACATACTGCTATTAAAAGTGTTCCCGAAGTGAAATTTGAGTTCTTCATTGGTATTGCCGCTCACTACCTGATAGGAATATTCATAGCATCATTGCTGCTAGCGATTAATGGAACACTATGGCTACAAAAACCCGATATTTACTCAGCAATAGCAGTAGGGATTGCCACGGTGGCTTTTCCATTATTCATCATGCAGCCTGCTATGGGTGCAGGAATTGCATTTCGCAACACCCAAAATCCACTTAAGAACAGCTTAAAAAGTACATTAAACCATACGGTTTTTGGATTATGCCTCTACTGGTCAGGACTGCTACTTACGCAAGTCCAACGTTTGAATTATTAACATTAAAGTGTTCATTGATACTCTATTGAAAGGAATAATTATGAAGCTCAAGCTTCCCAAGAAATACACCCCCATAGCATTTGCATTTTATATGTCTGCAATTATGGCTTTTCTCATGTGTATTGTTATTGTCGCGTTAAATACAGGTTTTAATGAAGATTACATTTATCGGGTGATAAAAGCCTATGAATTGGCAATGCCTACAGCATTCATCTTCATTCAACTGGTTAGGCCAGCAGTGCTAAAGTTGATTGAGATAACAATATCTTCTGACTGATAATATGCAGGGTGCTGCTTGTTTAATTGGCGATATGTGTTTGTGCCAGAGTCGAATACAGCGGTTTGCTGAAGACTCTAGAAACAATAGACGCAATCATGGCAACCGCCATTAAACTGATAATCATCTCGTGCCCATCTATCATTTCCATTACGATAATGAACGAGGTTAAAGGTGCCTGCGTGGCAGCAGCTAAAAAACCTGCCATACAAAGCGCATAAATAGCTGCAGCATGCTGCTGACCCAGCAAAGGCAATAAATCGTTCCCAATACTGGCACCAATAGATAATGAAGGTGCAAATATGCCCCCTGGCACACCACTTAGATAAGTAAAGATAGTTGCCAGGTATTTAGTCGGGGCATACAACCAGGCTTCTTCTACATTTCCATTGAGCATTGCTTGGGTAGATATATAACCTGAACCATGTGCCGAACCGCCACTTATCGCGCCTAAGAGTGCAACCATCAAGCCGCAGAATCCAGCCCACCAAAGGGGGTGCAGTCTGCGGAATAATCCGAGCCGACCGTCCATTCTCACGGACCCCTCAAGGAGGGTTCTACTAAAGACTCCGCCAAGTACGCCGCATATCAAACCACATACGATAACTGGAATAATGATTTTTTTGTCAATAACGCCAACAGACAGATTGCCAAAATAGGTGTAATTACCCTGCAAGGATATTGAAACCAGCCCGGATAGAACGATGGCAGCAATCACTACACCGTTAGTTTTCTGCTCAAACCTGCGGCCTAGCTCCTCAATAGCAAATACGATACCTGCCAAAGGGGTATTGAATGCTGCAGATATACCTGCAGCACCTCCTGCCATAATTAGATGTCTTGGATTAACCGAGAATCCCGCCGGCAAGTAGCGGCCAAACGCATGCATTATACTTGCGCCTACCTGAACTGACGGCCCCTCTCTACCTGCTGAGAATCCCGCTGCTAATGCTGCTGCACCAAGCGTAATTTTTGCAATAGCAATTCTTAGTGAAACTAATTTTGATGACGGCTCTTCAGTACTGTTTAATGCAGCAATCGTTTGAGGGATGCCACTTCCACTTGCTCCAGAAAACCAACGTCTGGTAATCGATACAATCACTATGCCGGCTAATGGAGTGATGATTAACGGCAGCCACCAATGGGTCTTTTGTAATGAAAAAAACAATGTGTTGGCATGCTCGGATGTCTTTGCAAACAATACAACGATAAAACCAGCTGCAGCAGCGGCAGACCAAACAACCAGCCTTCCACGCCAAGCATCAAAATCTGCAAGTTTAGCGGAGCGTATAGCCTGCAGTATTTCATGTATGGATGGCATCTTATTAAGAGTGGTGTCAATTAATCGTTTATTGTATTGCCATAGATATATTTGTACAATAATAAAGTATATTTGTACAATAATAATATTGCGGGGTAATTATAGTACCCATCTTAATAACAAATATACCCCTCTCAGCCAACCCATAAGGAACAAAATGTCTAAAGTGTTAGTAATATCAGAAGACTTTGTTTTAACAAATCAGATTAAGTCCGGCTTCGAAACGACAGGTTGGGATATAGAAAATATCAGCTTGATTAACATGATAGGACAAGGAAGCGAACTGATGAATGACAAATCATTCTCTATCCTGATTGTAGATGCAGGATTTAATCGGTATCACAGTTTAGTGATGGAAATGAGCGCAATTATTAGAAATTACGCTCAGCAAGCTCCGCTTTATTTGATATTCAAGAGTGAATATGACGGGCTTTTTGATGCCTGGGCCAAATATGCAAAAAGAACTTTTCAGTCCACCATACACCCACTAAGAGCAGCGCAGGCGATCGAAGAAATCATCCGTCTGGAAACAAGATCAGTTCCTAGAGAAGCTTATTACTCTCCAATGGATTCAATATAGGAGATTTATGGATAATGTCATTAAAATCGGTATGTTTGGACTAGGTAAAGCCGGTAAAGAAGTGGTTGGTCAGTTCATCAATGATCCGGCAGTTGAACTATGTTGGATTGTTCGCGCTGGTGATACCCTCTTCACCGAGTATTTACCAGAGAGTTTACCAGTCTATAACGCATCCAAGCTTGATCTCCCTGAGCTTATTAAAGACAAGCCAGTCGATTTCGTGGTTGATTTTTCCACCGCAGATGCTTGTCTAAGTTACGCTAAAATCCTGACAGAAAATAAAATCGGCATCATCTCCGCCGTTTCAGCCTATCAGGAGCAACATATAAACTGCTTAAGGAAAGCTAGTAAAAAAACTGTAGTGCTTTATTCTCCTAACATCACATTAGGTATCAACTTCATCATCATTGCCGGGAGAATTCTGCGTAAATTAGCCCCTCATGCTGGCGTTGAGGTCATAGAAGAACACTTTCACAACAAAAAAGAAGTTTCAGGCACAGCAATTCGAATAGCAGAGTTGCTGGAATTAGACCCCAAAAAACATGTCAACTCGATACGCGTTGGCGGAATTGTAGGGCGACATGAAATCATATTTGGCTTCCCCAATCAAACCATACGGCTTACACATGATTCCATCAGCCGTGCTGCATTTGGTCAAGGCGCTCTTTACGCACTCAAAAATCTGTACGGACGGCCTGCGGGTTTTTATACCATGGAGCAATTAGTCTCTGAAGGTTTTTCAGCAGCACTGGTATAACCATGAATACGTTATTACTAATCTGTGCATACAAGGCATTAAGTGACCTGTTTTTACTGCATCTTCAAGATTAACATTGGCAGTAGCGACCAGCCTTACATCAATCGGGATTGCTTTTGCGAGCCAACCCGAACAATTTCACGCTGATGAATCACATGTAACCATTTAACCTGCGTTATAAAAGCAGATCACCAATTCCATCCAGAAACAATGTTCCGCCACTTGCATTTTTAAACTATCCTGATTTACTGGTAATTGCACCGGTGAATCCACCTTTTTCATGGCTAAAAGTTCACTGATAGAAAATATAGAGCATGGCAATTCGTCTCAATGGCCACTACCAGCCTGAGTAATACGGCTACGCTGAGACAAACAAAGGATTTGCTGCCCCCGCAATTACAATCGCAGGTGCAACGAAAGCGAAACTCAATCTGGCGTGGGCTACTGCCTACTCTGCCTTAGGCAGCTCTTTGGCTTCTTTAATGGCAGTAATATCCTGATTGACTTCAATCGCGCCGATTATTTTGTTATGTTCATTCAATAAAGGGATTGCCGACATAATGATGGTGCGCTCAGCGCCATCAAAGGCTTTGATATTCACAATCTCGCCTTTACTCACTTCACCATGCTTAACTGCACGTGCAAGCGTCCAGCCATCACTCCCCACTTCTTTACCAGAGTCTTCCCACCAGCCTTTGTAATCACTGTACTGCTCTAGGTTAACTAGCTTGGCGCCACCCCAAATGCGCTCTGCCTCTGGATTTGCCAGTGTAATACGACCGTTCTGATCTGCAATCCACAGCCCTACAGGAATGGTCTCGATGACTTTGCGCAGGATGTATTCGTTCTTTTCTAGCGCCTTCTGCATTTGTTTTCGCTCTGTAATATCAATGCTGACGCCAACTATTTTGTTCGGTCTGTTTTGCGCATCGTAAAGAAGTTTTGCACGCGAAACAAACCAGCGGTCTTCTTCACCGCCTGGCTGGGGCAAATTGAAATCCCACTCTTTTGCCAGCGTGTTGTCACTGAACCTTTGCACCAGGTCAGCGAGCCCAAGTGCCTCAAAAGGCAATAAATAGGAACGGATTCTTGAAATTGGCACCCCAAAAACCTGCCCAAGATTGGGGGATCCTGTAAGTTCATTCGTCAGGACATTCCATTCCCAGGTAGCGATGCCAGCCATATCCTGAGCCAGATTCATGCGTGCCTCATTCTCCATGATCCTGCCAAGATACTCGCGCCGTTCATTCGCGATGCTCTCATTGCTGGTGACACTCTCCCTGAGCTCTTCAATCGCTTCGTCTCCGTAGCGCAGCCATATCCAGTTGACTTCAAGAAAGTTTGCCAGCGCCCTCAGGTTTTCATAATCAATCTCGCCGCCACGCGTCCATCGATGAATGGATGGCACTGATTTACCTATCGCGTTAGCTACCTGCGCTAACGTAAGCTGTTTTTGCTTCAGCAAAGAGGTCAGGCGGTCCGAGAAGTCGAGTTTACTATTATTTTTTGGCATATCGGCAAACCCTAACAGTTAGTCAATGAATTAATTATAGATTCAAATTACCCATTAAGTATTTAAATTTACACAATATTTACAAAATACTTACTCAATAAGTAATAAATATTTTCAATATTTTTACTTATTGAGTAAATTATTACTTTACATCTAAAAATTTAAGGGGTATAAATGACACATCTCACTCAAATGTGCTTAATTTCTTGAATTTTTTTGCGCCTGATTGAGTTGATATTTAAGTAAAAGTGAACTTTTAAATACTTTATAAAAGGAATGTAATCATGAAAAAATTACCATTAACTGTGCTCTTGGCTTCTATTGGCGCATCCATCTACTCCGTTGCAACGCTGGCCCACGGCATTGCAGTTCCTGAAGGCAGCAAAAACCTGACTTATTTCAAGAATGTTCAGAAAAACCCGATTGCTTCCATGAACGTTCCGGGTGTTAACGCCTATTTTGAAGATGTAGTAGGCAGCGGCAGCAAAACCTCACCACTGTCTTGCGGCCTGTTTAAGATAGAAAAGGGCAAACCGCTGGTTTACACCTACGATTACGATGATGCAAAAATCATCCTTGACGGCCACATCTACTTTTCTGACGGCACTCAAAAAGTAAAAGGCCAGCCTGGCGACGTTCTGTTCTTCCCTAAAGGTTCCACGATCACATTCTCAACTGACAAGAGCGGTGTGGCCTGGGCTTGCGGACAACGCAAATTGTTCTAAAACAATTTAGGCAGAAGGGGCAAACAAATGAACCAGATTGCATTTAAGAAATTGATTCCATTATGTGTGACGCTTTCGCTGTCCAGCATCGCAATTCAGGCGGCTGAAAGCATCAACCTCACGGACTTAACCAACAGTGATCCATTCTTTTACACGAGCGACCAAAGGATTAAGTCTGATAACAATCAAAAAGAGCTTTTAGGGTTAGGAAGGCCCAATAAAACTCACTCCCAGATACCCCATCTCCCTTTTTACATGGGCTACATGAACACCAATTCAACGTACAGATTCGTAAATGTTGCAGAACAGGTCTTTACGATGATTGGCGAAGGTAAGCATGGCTTATGGAGAATCCAGGAGAACGGGACTGTCCGGGAATACCTGAGGAAAGACTCAAAAGGTCTTGAAAAGAATGCCAACATAATGGCAAAAGAGAACTTGAATGTAATCGAGCAGAACTATAGTGCTTACCTCCCTGATGAAAGCTGGTCTGGCTACAAATACCCGGATGAACAGTACTCGAAGGATGGAAAGCTAAATTACATAGACCTGCCGATTACACATCCAAAATACAAAAACAAATATGCGGAACATGCAGCAATCGATTTACCCAATTGGTATTGCACGATGTCTGAGAATGACTATCCATACGCCCAAAAAGCAATGGATTTCGCATTTAATCAAAAAGGCGCAAATCAGATCGGGCCGCTAGGCAAGCGCGCGGGTCTGGATGTCAATGAAAATTACACCAGAGTACTCAGAGTAAATCATTTCCCCGATGCGAAATCATGGGTAAATGTTGGCCAGAAAGGCAAAGACAATTTACATGTCAAGTGGGAATCAGTTGATACCACTAAAACCAGCGCAGAATACTATCTGGTAGAGCGTCCATTCTTTAATAAGCCATATTTATTCGTACTTGCCGTATTTGATAACAAAGATAACAGCGATCATCAATATATCAGGCCTGATGGCGCTTACTACCAGGCAATCAAAGACAAAGCTGCCAATATCAAAACCAGTGTCACAGCACAACCAAGCTTCCATCTTGAAAATGGCGATACGGCCAAAGCAATCGGCCTGCCAATTTTTGGTGTGCATCATCCTAACCGCGCATCTTATGGCGCTGGAGGCGCGTGTCCGCTAAAAGGCGGCGATTGGGGCCGGTACCCGAATACCAATAGCGGATCAGGATGGCCGACAAATTATGAAGAAGTCACGCCATTATGCGACTCAGTTCTGGTGGACATCAAATTCTTCAGCAATCTTGACGGTAAAGACTGGAATGATTCCGCGAAGTATCTGGCCAATGCCGGAGTAGGCACAAAATCAGTTAGCTATAAGGTGCAGCCTGGTAAATACGGTGTTTTTACGGATCCCTACAATACTAAGAACGGAAAGACAAACGCCGAGAGCAAGAGTGTTCCTGCTGAGTTGGAAATTACATTCCCATCAGTGGAAGCCCCTGTTACCTATGTAATACCAACCACAAAAGTGGCAGGCAGGATGGTGCCTACAGAGGCAACGACTTGTCGTCCCGTTATTCAAGCATCATTAATGAAGGAGTGAAGAAATGATTAATTTTAAACATAAAATAATCACGCTATCCATTCTCTGTTTCACCGTACTTACCTCAAATATCAGTTATGGTGAAGAGAATGCAAATAAATCAAGCGAAGAAGGCTATGCTGAAACCGGCCCGGCAAAAGCAGCTAAAGAATCTGCCAATTTCCTGGACAATCTGGATAGAGAAACATTGTTCGGAGGTAAATTCAGCTCATGGTTTGAGTTGGCTTCAGATTATGTTTTTCGTGGCGAATCAGAAACAAATGACGGCAAGATCCCATCGATAAAAGTAGCGGTCACCTGGACGCACCCCAGCGGGGTTTATTTAGGTTACTACGGCGCCAATAATTTATTCCCGGGCAATGATTCTGAAGGTAACAACCCGAAAATCAATGCACTGTGGGGACCATACGCAGGATATTCAGTCAAGAACATTGGCGGAACCGGCATTAATTATAACGGCATGTTTTTCCAGTATATATATCCGGGTGATAGCGCATCCAATTACCTCGAAATGTTTAACTATCTGGATAAACAGTTCGGATCAGTCAACATGAAGCTGGAGTACTCCCCTACTTTAACCGACTGGTTTGGCGTAAAAAATCTGCAATCTCATAACGTTGCTATCCATCCAAGCTGGTCAGCGCCTTATGGTCTGACAGTTTCAGGCGGTGTCGGTTATCAGTTCTTTGATAGCAAAGGCTCTAATTATGATTTAGATGGTAATGGCAAAGAGCAGTTGAACTGGATGCATTGGAACGTTGGTGTCAGCCGCAATGTATTCGGTTACAAAGTTGACCTGCGCTACCACGATACCGACATCAAAAAAGGTGAACATGATTTCTACGGTTACAGCTCCAACCATCAGATCGTCGATAGCAGGTTTGTATTTGGCGTCTCAAAATCCTTTTGATCGTTCAATGTAAATTCTTACAACCGTTCTCCAAAGAAAACTAGTCGTGCTAAAGACGTTTTCTTTTTTTAGCCCCTCTCGCATAGAGGGGCTTTTTTTATCAACAGCCCGCATCACAAACCACGAGTTCCGGCGTTTTTAAAAAACTAATACAATGATTGGCTAAATTATTTATTAGTGTATATTTAAACCTCACTCTGCATTTTGGTTATAGTCAGGAGATTGCTATGAAAATATTGCAACAGTTACTGGACAACAAAAAACATAAAGAAGTGATCTCAATTGCACCTCACCGCCCGGTGTTCGATGCGCTGGTAATACTGGCCGAATATCAAATCGGCGCACTAGTGGTACTTGAGGGTGACAAACTGGCAGGTATCTTCTCAGAACGCGATTACGCACGTGAAGTCATACTGAAAGGCCGCTCATCAAAAACAACACATATTAGCGATGTCATGACACATGACGTAGTCTGCGGCAAACCTGAAGATACCGTTGAACAGGCCATGACATTAATGACAAGCAAAAACTTCCGGCACCTGCCGGTAATGAAAGATGGCAAAGTCATCGGGATGCTTTCGCTGAGCGATCTTGCAAAAGAAACCATCGACTATCAGCAGCGCCTGATTAAAGAGCTGAAAAGCTACATTCAGCATTAATATCACCCTGATTAAAATAACAAAGGGAGCATCAGCTCCCTTTGTTATTTCTGGTTTGCATTATCGGCAAACCCCATCAGCTTACAGGTACTTAACCACCATCGCATTGTTCAAATCAGCGGCAGCAATTGGCAAACGTACATAATAGCCACTGCCGGATGCTTCCTGAATCGGCTCGCCCTTTTTATTGAACATGGCTTCAACCATCACATCCTGGTTACCGGTAGGATGTATCACCTGCAACCGGTCACCTACGCCAAACTTGTTGCGCGCTTCAATATCCGCCATGCCTTTTTCCGCATCGTATGCAACCACATCTCCGACATACAGGCTGCGATTCGAGCTCGAGTAACCCTGCTTGTAGTTCTGGTGCTCCGCCGTATGATGGCGCTGGTAAAAACCGTCGGTATATCCGCGGTTAGCCAGATTTTCGAGATCACCAAGCAAGCTCCAGTCAAACGGACGGCCTGCCAGCGCATCATCAATCGCCTTGCGGTAATTCTGGCAGGTGCGCGCCACGTAATAGCGTGATTTGGTACGGCCTTCAATCTTAAGTGAGTCCACACCCATCTTGATCAGGCGCTCTACATGCTCGATCGCGCGCAGGTCTTTGCTGTTCATGATATAAGTCCCGTGCTCGTCTTCTTCAATTGGAAGCAGTTCACCGGGACGGCCTTTTTCTTCAATGAGGTAGACTTTATCAGCCAACGGGTGACGCGGCAGACTGCCGCAGCCTGACAGACTTGATTTTTCCATCTCGGCCTTGAAGTCAAACTCATCCAGTCGAATCACACCTGCCGCATCTTCAGACGCATCATGTACTTTGTAATCCCAACGGCAGCTATTGGTACAGGTGCCCTGGTTAGGATCGCGCTGATTAAAATAGCCTGAGAGCAGACAGCGACCAGAATAGGCGATGCAAAGTGCGCCATGCACAAATACTTCCAGCTCCATCTCCGGGCAGCGCTGGCGGATATCTTCAATTTCATCCAGTGACAGTTCGCGCGACAAGATCACGCGTGTCAAACCCAGGCTCTGCCAGAACTTTACCGTCGCATAATTCACCGTATTTGCCTGCACGGAAAGGTGCACTGGCATCTCCGGCCATTTTTCGCGCACCATCATGATGAGTCCTGGGTCTGACATGATCAGTGCATCCGGACGCATCGCAATCACCGGCTCCATGTCTGCCATATAGGTTTTTACTTTGGCGTTATGCGGCGCAATATTGCTGGCAACAAAGAATTTTTTACCGCGTGCATGCGCTTCATTGATGCCTATTTCAAGATTCGCCATTGAAAAGTCATTGTTACGCGCACGCAGGCTGTAACGCGGCTGGCCTGCATAAATGGCATCCGCGCCATAATCAAACGCCGTACGCATACGATCCAAGTCGCCCGCCGGGGCTAGTAGTTCAGGTATTTTCATTTTTTACTCTATATCTAAAAACTTTTTTAGCCTCAAATGAACACAGACAGACTTGTTATGGGGTCAAGCAAGCCATAACGAGCTGAAAGTCTGACTAAAATAAGGATTTCATCTGTTTGTATCTGTGCTTATCTGTGGTAATTCTTATTCACCGATAATTTTCACCAGCACACGCTTCTTGCGCCTGCCATCAAACTCACCATAAAAAATCTGTTCCCACGGGCCAAAATCAAGTTCACCATTGGTAATCGCCACTACGACTTCACGCCCCATTACCTGGCGCTTCATGTGTGCATCGGCATTATCTTCACCGGTATCATTATGGCGATAACTGCTTACCGGCTCATGCGGCGCCAGGCGTTCCAGCCACTGTGTGTAATCATGATGCAAACCGCGTTCGTCATCGTTAATGAATACGCTGGCGGTAATGTGCATCGCATTGACCAGCACAAAACCTTCACGAACACCGCTCTCACGCAGGCACTCACGCACTTGTTCGGTAATGCGGATGAACGCTACGCGTGTAGGTGGATTGAACCACAGCTCCTTACGATAACTTTTCATAAAATACTCCTTAATTTGAATGTGGTAATTTTAACACTTGATCGCAAAGTAACAAAAAAGGCCTCGCAGGGAGGCCTTTCTTTATGTCTTAAAACTGTTTTAACTTTTTACATCCAGATGCTGCGTAAAGGTTTTACCCTCATTATCCGTTGCGGTTACTTCCAATGTACCTGGCGCATCAGGCGTGAAGTTGAATTTGAAGTATGGATCCTCGCTGGTACCCACCCCTACATCTACCGTCATCACTGGTTTTCCGTTATAGGTAAACGCGGCTTTGTTGATATAAAAAGCCGGCACATAACCCTGAGACACTAAATCACGCTGCAAACCAGTACGCATGACATGCCTGATATTGAAAGTGGCAGCCGCAGGGCTGCCAAACTTCACTGGCGCATCCACATGCAGCTTGATTTTACCTGCCGCTGCACGTACCGCTGCCTCATCATTCTCTACAGTGCCGCCACAGCCGCCTGCCGCGCGAATCTCACGCTTAGCCATATACAGTTTGCCATCGGCAGTTTCACCTACCAAACGCACAAACGAATCAGTTTCCATGCGAATACGGGTTGCCAGTTGAAAGTTACCCAGCATGTCCGTCAAATTATAGACCGCAGCAAGCTGTATCGGGTTGGCATCTACCAGCACATAAATTTTCTTGATATCGACACCATTAGCAGCGACTTTATCGTAACTGAATGTAACCGGAACCTGCGCACCACTTTCCGCACGACGCGGTGCATCGATTTTAATAAATTCAACTTCCTGAATATCACGCTTAGCAAAAAAAGCCTCTTTTACCACTGGCCATAATTTAGGATCCGCCTCGGCAGAGGCATTGGATATGAATGCCAGTGAAACACCTGCCATCAGCATCAGCTTTAGAAATAAGGATTGTGTCTGTTTACCCATGCGCTCACTCCAAAACGTTAATTATTATAAATATCTGACATCGAGACTATGACTGAAAATCAGCTTATTAAGTTCGTCTGCCTCATCCGCCGTTAGAAATTACTTTAGACTTTTTCATGCTCCAAATGGAAAAACAGCTCAATACCGTTGCCAACCGGGTCTTTAAAATTAATCTGCCTAACATTCAAAACCGGCAGGTCACGTATCGTATATTCAATATTATGTTTTTTCAGATGTGCTTCTGTTGCCGGCATATCTGTACACGTAAACGAAATATGGTCAACTGTAGTGAGTACATTAGCCAATGGCGCACCCTCGCCACGATACTCAGCCAGATGCACCACAGCATTGGCATCATGATCATTGATATAAAGCCAGAAGCCCCTGCTGGAAAATCCGTCGCGCGGCCCTACTTTCAAACCTACAACATCACAGTAGAAATCTTTAAGTTTGAGCATCGTCTCATAGGGTGTGCGAAGATTAACGTGATTGAGTTCGATAATTGGCATAATATTTCTTCTGGATTAACAAGCGACAGAATTCAAACAATTTTGATAAATGCACTTTAACATTTTCAACAACATCAGTAACTAGCGTTATTGATAAAAATTGTATTAATGGCCTTCAAATTCACATAACGAAAAAGTTTGAATGCCACGATCAGCCAATCGTTTTGAACCACCCAAATCAGGCAAATCAATCACAAAAGCACAGCCTATCAGCACGCCGCCCAGATGCCGGATCAGCGCAACTGCGGCCTCCGCAGTGCCTCCGGTTGCAATCAGGTCATCCACTAACAGCACCTGCTCGCTTTCGCCGATTGCATCTGTGTGAATTTCCACTCGATCAGCACCATATTCCAGCGCATAATCATGACCGATGGTTTCCGCAGGTAACTTACCAGATTTGCGAACAGGCACAAATCCCACGCCTAGCTTGTAAGCCAGTGCAGCGCCAATGATAAAGCCACGCGCTTCTACACCAGCAATTTTATCTATTTTCTTACCTGAATAATGCTGCGACAGCGCATCAATCACCATGCGAAAGCCAACGGGGTCTTTCAGCAAGGTCGTAATGTCACGAAACTGAATCCCCTGCTTAGGGTAATGCGGAATAGTACGGATCAGGGATTTGATAGACAATTAGCCGCTCATTAATAATATCGTCAGATATCTACTTTAATTATGCAGCCAATGCATATCGCCATGACTAGCTGCCTATTAAAATGCAATTCGCGATGCGCTGGCCAGATGCAAGGTCGCAGGCGGTACACAAGTACGGCAGGAGCTTGCAGCAACGCCAGCGCGGCAGTGGATTTTAAGCCGCTGGCGTTTGCGTGCGCACGCGTATATGCAGCTCACGCAATTGCTTCTCATCCACTTCATTCGGTGCATTGGTCATCAGGCACTGCGCGCGCTGTGTTTTAGGGAATGCAATCACATCACGGATAGACTCGGCACCCGCCATCAATGTTACCAGGCGGTCCAAACCGAATGCCAGGCCGCCGTGCGGAGGCGCGCCGTATTGCAGTGCATCGAGCAGGAAACCGAATTTCTCCTGCGCTTCTTCTTTGCTGATCTTCAATGCATCAAACACTTTAGACTGCACTTCCTGTTTATGGATACGCACTGAACCACCGCCAACTTCCCAGCCGTTCAACACCATGTCGTAAGCTTTTGACAGCGCAGCACCCGGGTTGCTGGTCAGTAAATCTTCATGGCCATCTTTAGGTGCCGTGAACGGGTGGTGTAAAGCCACCCAACGGTCAGCATCTTCATCATGTTCAAACATCGGGAAGTCAACCACCCACAATGGCGCCCAGGCACGACCATCCACATGGCCTTTGTCATGACCGACTTTCAGGCGCAATGCACCCAGCGCTTCATTCACCACTTTGGCTTTATCTGCGCCAAAGAACACGATGTCACCATTCTGTGCACCGGTACGTTCAATCACTGCACGCAAGGCGGCTTCGTTAATATTCTTAACAATCGGGCTTTGCAGGCCTTCTTCATTCAACTTAGTGATGTCGTTGATCTTGATGTAAGCCAGGCCTTTGGCGCCGTAAATTTTCACAAACTCGGTATAGGCATCAATTTCAGAACGGCTGATCGCAGCGCCGTTAGGCACACGCAACGCAGCAACACGGCCACCCGCCATGTTGGCAGCACCGGAAAACACTTTGAAATCCACGTTTTTCATGACGTCTGAAAGCTCGGTGATTTCAAGCGTCACACGCATATCAGGCTTATCTGAGCCGTATCTGTTCATGGCCTCGGCAAATGGCATGCGCGGAAACTTGGCCGGCAGATCTACATCTTGTACTTTTTTCAGCATCTGGCGAATCATTTCTTCTACCAGATCCATGATATCGTTTTCTTCCATGAACGATGTTTCAATATCCACCTGTGTGAATTCCGGCTGACGGTCAGCACGCAAGTCTTCATCGCGGAAGCACTTGGTAATCTGGAAGTAGCGGTCAAAACCTGACACCATCAGCAGCTGCTTGAACAATTGCGGTGACTGTGGCAACGCAAAGAACATACCATGATGTACGCGGCTAGGCACGAGATAATCACGTGCACCTTCAGGGGTCGAACGTGTCAGCATCGGTGTTTCAACTTCAATAAAGCCGTTGGTATCCAAGTAATCACGCAAGGTTTTGGCAACGCGATAACGCAGCATCAGGTTTTTCTGCATGGTCGGGCGACGCAAATCAATGTAACGGTGTTCCAGGCGCACAGTTTCAGTCAGGTTTTCATCATCCAGCATGAATGGCGGCGTGAGTGAGGCATTCAGCACTTCAATTTCGGTAGCCAGCATTTCAACTTCACCGGTTGGCAAGTTAGGATTTACGGTACCCTCTGGACGCGCACGTACTTTACACACGACTTTTAACACAAATTCATTACGCACTGTTTCAGCAATCGCAAACGCGTCTTTGGTATCCGGGTCAATCACGATCTGCGCCAAACCTTCACGGTCGCGCAAGTCGATAAAAATCACACCGCCGTGGTCACGGCGACGATGCGCCCAGCCACATAGTGTTACGGTTTGACCAATGTGTTCGCGGTTTAAATGGCCGCAGTAATGTGTACGCATCATAATTGTGTATTTACTATTTATTGAGTTAAAAGTTTAGGTAATTTATTTGCCGGCGCAACAACACCCATAGAGATAATGTATTTGAGTGCTTCATCCACGCTCATATCGAGCTCTATGACGTCCGCTTTTGGCATCATTAAAAAGTAACCGCCGGTAGGGTTAGGCGTTGTTGGCACAAACACACTCACGTAGTCACCATGCAGGTGATTGGCCACATCACCACCGGGAGTGCCGGTTACAAAAGCGATGGTCCAGGCACCTTCACGCGGGAACTGCACCAGGACTGCCTTGCGGAAAGCATTGCCTGAGTCTGAGAACAAGGTGTCTGAGACCTGCTTAACGCTGGAGTAGATCGACTTAACAACCGGCAGGCGATTTAACAGCTTTTCCCAAAGCGCAATAATCTGCATGCCAAAGAAATTGGTAGCAATGACACCTGTCGTCAGCACGATAGCAAAGGTCAGAATCACGCCAAAGCCCGGGATATCGCGTCCGAACAATGTATGCGGATGCCATTCTTCAGGCAGCAGCAACAGGCTTTGATCCATCATGCCGATCAATGATTTGAGCACCCAGATGGTAATTACCAGGGGTACCAGTACCAGCAAGCCTGTTATCACATATTTTTTCATAAAAAAATGCGTTCGCTAATGGCAGGCACAACCGGTACTGCAAGCCGCAGGGGCAGCAGTGCTAGGTTCGGCAGCCGGTTCAGGCTTTTTTGCGCTGTTACCGCCTTTAAAATCCGTTGCATACCAGCCACTGCCGGTCAACTGAAAACTAGGCGCAGAAACCTGCTTGGAAAATGTCTCTTTACCGCATTCGGGGCAAGCTTCTACAGATGCTGCGCTGACCTTGCGCATGACCTCGGCTTTATGGCCGCAGCTACTGCATTGATAATCGTAAATAGGCATTTGAATCCTCCTTACATAAATATGTTAAACAACCTGAAATTATACCTGAATACCGCAAAAGGATTACCTCAAAAGCACGCGGCAGGCTTAGTTATCGTCATCCTGCTGATTCTGAAAACGCCTTTTTCTGACGCTCTCTGCCAGCATATCCAGAATCTCCACCGTATCATCCCAGCCCAGGCAGCCATCGGTAATCGATTTCCCGTATTCCAGCGCGCAACCAGGCTCATGATCCTGACGACCTTCATTCAAATGGGATTCAATCATCAAGCCAATGATGCGATCATCACCTGTATTCAGCTGCTCAGCCACATTCGCAGCAACTTTCTTCTGCAATTTATACTGACGCTGGCTGTTTGCATGAGAACAGTCCACCATCACTTTTGCATTGAGACCTGACTGTGCCAGCTCTTTGGCAACCGCTTCGATATTTTCCGCATCGTAATTAGGCGTTTTGCCGCCGCGCAAAATCACATGGCAATCTTCATTGCCGGTCGTTGAAATAATCGCCGAACGACCGTCTTTGGTCACCGATAAAAAGTGGTGCGGACTGGCAGCGGCTTTAATTGCGTCAACCGCAATCCGGATATTGCCATCCGTGCCATTCTTAAAACCAACCGGGCAAGATAAGCCCGAAGCCAGTTCACGATGAATCTGCGATTCAGTTGTACGCGCACCGATGGCACCCCAGCTCACCAAGTCAGCCGTATATTGCGGCGTGATGGTATCCAGAAACTCTGTTGCAGCCGGCAGCCCGAGTTCGTTCACCTCAAGCAAGAAGCGGCGCGCCAGGTCAAGCCCCTCGTTAATGTCAAAGCTGCCATTCAAGTGCGGGTCATTGATCAGGCCTTTCCAGCCTACCGTCGTGCGCGGTTTTTCAAAATACACACGCATCACAATCAGCAGCTCATTGCTATGCTTGTGATATTGCGTCAGCAAGCGTTTTGCATACTCGATACCGGCATCATAGTCATGAATAGAACAAGGGCCAATCACCACCAGCAGGCGGTCATTCGCACTGTGCAGAATACGATGGATCTCGCTGCGCGCTTTGACAATGCGATCCACTGTGGCCTTGCTCGGCTCAAGCTTTTCCAGCAGCACGGAAGGCGGAGTCAACTCCTTGATTTCAATGATACGCACATCATCAGTAATAATTTTTTGGCTAGGGCTCATTTAGGTAACTCGTTGAATGCGCAAAATAAAAGAAACGCAAAAAACAAAGCCCGTGTATAGCGGGCTTTGTTGTAATAATTGTCTAATTATACTGCGATAGCAATTAAAACGGTATATCGTCCTCAAAATCATCAAAACCTGAGCCTGTCGTTGCTGCTTTTGGTGCAGATTGTGCCGGCGCGGTTCTAGCCTGAGCCTGGCTTGGCGGTGCCTGGTTATAATCGCTATCCATACCGCCTTGATCCATACCGCCATCGTAGCTGGCATTTGAACCAGCACCATCACGGCCGCCCAACATCTGCATCTGATCTGCGATAATTTCCGTTGTATAGCGATCCTGGCCTTCTTTAGTTTGCCATTTACGTGTCTGCAAGCGGCCTTCCACATAAACCGGACGGCCTTTTTTAAGGTATTCGCCGGCAATCTCAGCCAGTTTGCGATACATCACGATGTTGTGCCACTCGGTACGCTCTTGCTTGGCGCCGGATTTATCTTTCCAGCTATCAGTCGTTGCAATACTAAAATTACATACAGCCTCACCATTCGGCATATAGCGCACTTCCGGATCACGTCCCAGATTGCCTATCAATATCACTTTATTCACTGATGCCATACTTATCCCTTCAACAATTGATACACTTGGGCGTCATCCCAATCATGCGATTTATCCAACTTCAATATTACCGTGCGTTCCTGCGGCAATACCGCAGCCTCGACCACGCCTTCACACTCCAGCAACCTGCCCCTGATAACGCTCGCTTCGGCAGCGGTCATGCCGCCAGCGGAGGCATCCATTGTGTACATTCTGGTTCTGACCGCTAACGGCGCCTGCATGGATGATGCAAATAATAGCCATAAAACCATCATCACGCCACAAAATATAAACACACTGGAAAAGCCATGAGCATGCGACAGATAGCCACCGAACGCACCGCCGACAAAAATACCCAGTGACTGCGACGTATTATAAACGCCCATCGCAGTCCCTTTTGCCGCTGCAGGTGCAATTTTACTGATCAATGACGGCAAAGACGCTTCCAGCAGATTAAACGCGATGAAATAAATTGTAAGCGAGGCAACAATACCCCAGAAATGCGATATCGAAACAGCAAACATAATTTGTGCAAGCAGCATGACCGCTACTGCTGCCACGAAAACCTGTTTCATTTTGGATTGCTTTTCTCCATAAATAATCGCAGGCACCATGAGCACAAATGCAGCCAGCACTACCGGCAGATAAATTTTCCAGTGCTGATTCACATCCATCGCACTGGATTGATTGATTGCAAAAGGCACCACGACAAACATGGCCATCTGTGCGGCGTGCAAGGCAAATATGCCATAGTTCAAACGCAATAGCTGGGTATTCTTCAATACGTCCTTCAGTTTTGCCGGAGCTGCGCTTGCATCAGAGTGGTAATGACTGTCAACCGGGTCCGGCACTACATATTTCACTACAGCGATGGCAGCCAGCGTCAGTATGCCCGTCAGGAAAAATATCCCCGGCACGCCAATCCAGTCATTCAGAATCGGCCCCGCCACTAGCGAAAGTGCGAAAGCAATGCCTATGGTACCGCCTATGGTTGCCATGGCTTTGGTACGATGCTCATCACGTGTCAGATCGGCTACCAAAGCAGTGACTACCGCAGAAACCGCGCCGGCTCCCTGAATGGCGCGCCCGATAATCACGCCCTCGATATTCATTGCAAGCGCCGCCACCATACTGCCAAGGGCAAAAATACCCAGGCCAATGTAAATCATCGGTTTGCGGCCATATTTATCAGACGCCATGCCGAATGGCAATTGCAGCAAAGCCTGCGTCAGGCCGTATGCACCGAGTGCAAGCCCCACCATCAAGCCACTGGGCTTATCCGGCAATGTCGATGCATAAATCGCAAAAATCGGCAGAATCAGAAACATGCCCAGCATGCGCAAGCCATAGATTGAGGCCAGGCTTAACGTGGCTCGCAATTCTGCCGGAGTCATTTTCTCTGTAGTGATGATGTCTTCGACAACGCTAATTGTCGCAGATGTTGTATTGTGCAACGATGACATGAAAAATAATTAATCTTAATGCGTAAAAGTAGGTATATTAGCAGGTTGCCCTAATTTTTAGTAAAAGCATGATGGATTTAAACCAATGGATTTAATTCGTATTCGCGGTGCGCGTACCCACAATTTAAAGAATATATCGCTGGATATTCCACGCAACCAGCTGGTAGTCATTACCGGCCTGTCTGGTTCCGGCAAGTCCTCACTGGCTTTTGATACGTTGTACGCAGAAGGTCAGCGCCGATATGTGGAGTCACTCTCGGCGTACGCCCGCCAGTTTCTGGCGCGTATGGACAAACCCGATGTCGATTTAATCGAGGGCTTATCCCCTGCAATTTCCATCGAGCAGAAATCCACCTCCCACAATCCGCGCTCTACGGTAGGCACGGTTACCGAGATTCATGATTATTTAAGGCTGCTGTACGCGCGTGCCGGTGATCCGGAATGCCCGGAGCATGGCATCAAGCTGGAAGCACAAACGGTAAGCCAGATGGTGGATAGCGTATTAGCGCTGCCTGAAGATACCAAACTCATGATACTGGCGCCGGTGGTATCTAACCGCAAGGGCGAGCAAATTGATTTATTTGAAGAGCTGAAAGCACAGGGTTTTGTGCGCCTGCGCGTAGACGGCAAGATTTATGAAGTCGACGCGCTGCCGCAACTGGCAAAAACCACCAAACATAATGTAGATGTCGTGGTTGACCGTATCAAAGTCAAAGCGGATATGAAACAGCGTATCGCGGAATCCTTCGAAACTGCCTTACGCCTGGCCGAAGGCAAAGCAATTGCCGTAGAAATGGATACTGAAAAAGAACATTTATTTTCAGCTAAGTTTTCATGCCCGGTCTGTGACTACTCGCTTGCAGAATTAGAGCCGCGCCTGTTCTCGTTTAACAACCCGATGGGTGCCTGCCCGAAATGTGACGGCTTGGGCAATATCAACTTTTTTGACCCTAAACGCGTAGTCGCATTTCCGCATTTATCACTGGCGGCCGGTGCAATCAAGGGCTGGGACAGACGCAACCAGTTTTATTTCCAGATGCTTGCCAGCCTGGCTGAGCACTACAACTTTGACCTGGATACCACTTTTGAAAAACTGCCTGAGAACATCCAGCAAATCCTGCTTCACGGCAGCGGCAAAGAAGAGATTGCTTTCAAATACCTGAACGAGCGCGGCCTGTTTTTTCAGAAAACGCATCCATTCGAAGGTATTCTGAATAATCTGCAACGGCGCTACCACGAAACCGACTCACAAACCGTGCGTGAGGAACTGGCCAAATATTTAAATTCGCAAACCTGCCCGGATTGCATCGGTACACGCTTGCGCAAAGAGGCGCGCCACGTAAAAGTGGGCAATAAAAATATTCATGAAGTATGCGAAGTGCCACTAAAGCAAGCACTCACTTTCTTTGAAACCATTGAGCTTACAGGCGCAAAACTTGCCATCGCTGACAAAATTGTTAAAGAGATCAGCAACCGCCTCAAGTTTCTGACCAATGTCGGCCTGGAATATTTATCGCTGTCCCGCTCTGCAGAAACTTTATCCGGCGGTGAAGCGCAGCGTATTCGCCTGGCCTCGCAAATCGGCAGTGGCCTCACCGGTGTGATGTATGTACTGGATGAGCCGTCCATCGGCTTGCACCAGCGCGATAACGACCGCCTGCTCGACACGCTTAAACGCCTGCGTGACATTGGCAACAGCGTGATTGTAGTTGAACATGATCAGGATGCGATTATGGAAGCCGATTATGTTGTGGATATCGGCCCAGGTGCAGGTGAACACGGCGGCCGCATCGTAGCAGAAGGTACACCACAGCAAATTAAAGATAACCCGAACTCCGTGACCGGTGAGTATCTGAGCGGTAAACGCCAGATTACCTACAACAAAAAACGCACCGCGCCAGACCCTGCACGCTGGATGAAACTCACCCATGCTACCGGCAACAATCTGAAAGACGTTACCTTAAAGCTGCCGGTTGGCTTGCTCAGCTGCATCACCGGTGTATCGGGGAGTGGAAAATCCACACTGATTAACGACACGCTATATCGCATTGTTGCGCACCATTTGTATGGCAGCAGCACTGAATCCGCACCGTATGGCGAAATGGACGGTCTGGAATTCTTTGACAAAGTGGTCGATGTAGACCAAAGCCCGATCGGACGCACACCACGTTCCAACCCAGCCACCTACACCGGCCTGTTCACACCGATACGTGATTTATTCGCCAACGTGCCGGAAAGCCGTGCACGTGGCTATGGTCCTGGCCGCTATTCATTCAACGTCAAAGGCGGTCGCTGCGAATCCTGCCAGGGTGACGGCGTCATCCGCGTTGAAATGCACTTTTTGCCGGACGTATATGTGCCATGTGATGTGTGCAAAGGCCACCGTTACAACCGTGAAACGCTGGAAGTCCAGTTCAAGGGTAAAAACATCCATGAGATTCTGGGCATGACAGTGGAACAGGCGCATGCCTTCTTCAGCGCACAGCCAGTCATCGCCCGCAAACTGCAAACCTTGCTCGATGTGGGCTTGGGCTATATCACGCTCGGTCAGAGCGCCACAACCCTATCGGGCGGCGAAGCACAACGCGTAAAACTGGCGCTGGAGCTCAGTAAACGCGATACTGGCCGCACCCTGTATATTCTGGATGAACCCACCACCGGCTTGCATTTTGCCGATATTCAGCTACTGCTTGATGTGATCCATCGCCTGCGTGATGCCGGCAATACCATTGTCATCATTGAACACAACCTTGATGTGATTAAAACCGCAGACTGGATTGTAGACATGGGCCCTGAAGGCGGCGATGGCGGCGGCACTATCATCGCAGAAGGCACACCGGAACAGGTCGCGCAGAATGGCAGCAGCTATACCGCTAAATATTTAAAGCACATGCTTTAAACCCAGGCGGCCCATGAAACTGTGCGGCGTGGCCATTGCAAGCCCTAATAGACAATCTGGGCAAAAAACTACCGCAGATTTAGTATCTATATGAAGATAGACAAAAAATACACCAATATCGTATTTGCATTCGTCATGTCACTGCTAATGGCTATGCTGATGTCCGGTGTACTTACAGCCCTGTTTACAGGCATTAATGAAGAGTTTATTAAGCAATGGCTTCGCGCATTCATTCACGCATGGCCAATCGCATTTCCAGCAATTTTAATCATAGCGCCTATCGTCAGAAAAATTGTTGGTAGAATCATAGAAAATGATAAGGCAAACCAGTAGGCCTAATGCTAGCTACTTAGGTACTTGCACCATATACATCCGAGCCTGAATCGTTGCGGTACGACGATTCAGATAACGCGTATATTGATGTTTATCATAAAATCGTGGGTTAGGGATCATCGCCGCAAGCCTGGCAGACTGCCCGGTACCGAGTTTGGATGCACTGGTTTTATAATAATGTCGCGCAGCAGCTTCTGCCCCGAACACCCCGTTACCCCACTCAATCACATTCAGATAAATTTCCAGAATACGGCGCTTGCTCAGTAACTTTTCCAGCATCAGCGTAATGACTGCCTCCTGTGCCTTACGCCAGGGGGTGCGCTTGGTTGATAAAAACAGATTCTTTGCCAGTTGCTGACTGATGGTAGATCCGCCGGCAACGATCTTGCCTTTTTTCAGGTTTTTTTCATAGGCTTTTTGAATACCCTCCCAATCAAAACCCTCATGTTCAAGAAACTTGGCATCCTCAGAAGCAATCACTGCGCGTTTGAGATGGATAGAGATTTTTTCGTAATCAACCCACTTGTATTTCAGCTCAGCATCCGGGCGTTTGACCTGAATAATCTCCAGGCGATCTTCCATGAACGCACTTGAATGCGGGTTGAATTTAATCCACCAGCAGATATGAAGGAATATCCAGATTTGATATAGCAGAATAAAGGCCGCAAGCAATACCAGTGCACGCTTGATATAGCCACCTTTAGTCAAAGGCCTTGCGCCGGGGCGCTGATTCAGCAGCCAATCATTTAAAAAACTCCTGAGCATTTACAGCGCCCTTATCATTTCAATCACCGGCCGTGTTGCCGGCCGCACGCGTCGCCATAAATAAAAAGCCTCGGCGGCCTGTTCAACCAGCATACCCAAGCCATCTGCCACTGTTGCACCACTAGCCCTGGCCTGCGCCATAAAAGGTGTTTCACGACCATACATCATGTCGTATGCCAGGCAGCCTTTCGCAAAAATCGTATCCGGAATCAGTAACGCAGTGTCCGTTAAACCAGTCGAAGTGCTATTAATGACCAGATCGAATTCAAGCTCGACCAACTCATCAAAGCGCTTAGCTGCACACTTGACCTTACTTTTATTGGCATCAATAATTCCCGCAAGGATTTTCACCGCATCTTCCGCTTTGGCAAAGGTGCGATTCGCAATCACAATAAGATCAGGATTTGCATTCACCAGCGGCTGCAACACGCCAAATGCTGCGCCGCCGCTTCCAAGCAAAAGTACTTTTTTATGCTGAATATGAAATCCCAGGTTGTTGGCAACATCATTTACCAACCCTATGCCATCGGTATTTTCGGCAATAACGCTGCCATCTACATTCAAAATCAGGGTATTTGATGCATGCGCTGTATCTGCAAGCGGGTTGATTTTTCCATTGCGGGATGCAAACTTCAATGCCTCAAATTTAAACGGCACCGTGACATTCACCCCTTTATAACCTTTGGCGATGAGATCCTCAATTGTTTCTGCAAACCCATCCAAAGGTGCCAGAACACGCTCATAAGTCATATCCTGCCGCGTTTGTCTGGCAAAAGCCTCGTGGATCATCGGTGATTTACTGTGTGCAACAGGGTTACCGATCACGGCATACTTATCCACCATCATTAATTAGTCCAAGGCAAGCCGGCACGTTTCCAGCCATTAATCAGCGTGCGCTGCTTGTCCGCATTCGCCTCCCCCTCAAACCCCTCAAGCGTATTATAGGCTTGAGAAAACCCCAGCGATGCCGCCACCGCAGCTGCATTATGTGAACGGCCGCCAGTGCGGCACAGAAAGATCAATACAGAGTCCTGATCACATTGATGATGATGGAGCGCTGCAGTTAATTGCTTTGTAAAATCCTCATTCGCCACCATGCCGGGATAAAAAGCCCACTCTACATTGATTGCGCCGGGAATTCGCCCAACCAGATCCAGTTCGGCTTTAGTGCGTACATCTACCAGCAGCGCACTTGGATTTGCCTGCAGTATTTCAAAGGCTTCCTTCGGGGTAAGAGCGCCTGCATAAGGCAGATTCTTCTCTTTGGCACGATTTTGTGCCAAAGCCAAAACTTCTGATGGATTACTCATCACATTGTCCCTCTTAAAAGTTATAATTCTGTTTTTACGAATTTTAAAAGTATAGCCTTAAAACCCGCAAATTATTCACGGCTACCAACGCCCTATATTGGTGCGTAAATTTACATGATGCACCAATATGGCTCAAAAATTATCGCAACACTTGGCACATGCACATAAAACGGCATGTGTTTAATGCTTTTGAGATTGGCACGTTTCCTGCTAATCTACTGAGTTGAATTTAATTGATTTTTATAGTTTTACTTTACACTTTAATTTAAACCACACCATCACTAGGAGATTCTAAATGTCAGTGGCTAATGTAATGAAAATGGTAAAAGAAAATGACATCAAATTTGTCGATTTTCGTTTTACTGACACACGCGGTAAGGAACAACACGTAACTGTGCCTGTTTCTCACTTCAATGAAGACAAGTTTACAGAAGGTCACGCTTTTGATGGCTCATCAATCGGCGGCTGGAAAGGCATTCAAGCATCAGACATGCAATTGATGCCAGATCCGTCAACAGCGAACATCGATCCATTCATGGACGAGCCAACACTGATTCTGACATGTGACGTGGTAGACCCAACAGACGGCAAAGGTTACGACCGTGACCCACGCTCTTTGGCAAAACGTGCTGAAGCTTACTTGAAATCAACTGGCCTGGGTGACACTGCTTACTTTGGTCCAGAACCAGAATTCTTCATTTTTGACAGCATCCAATGGGAAGTTGCAATGAGCGGCTGTTCAGTGCGCATCAACTCAGAAGAAGGCGCATGGGCGTCAAACGAGAAATTCGAAGGCGGCAACACCGGTCACCGTCCTGGCGTTAAAGGCGGTTACTTCCCTGTGCCACCAGTCGATTCATTGCATGACATCCGTTCAGCAATGTGTACAACATTAGAAGCGATGGGCGTGCCTGTTGAAGTGCACCACCACGAAGTGGCTACTGCCGGCCAATGTGAAATCGGCACCAAATTCAGCACATTGACACAACGTGCTGACTGGACGCAAATCCAGAAATACGTGATCCTGAACACTGCACACGCTTACGGTAAAACCGCTACATTCATGCCAAAACCATTCGCTGGCGATAACGGCAGCGGCATGCACGTGCACCAATCAGTATGGAAAGATGGCAAAAACCTGTTCGCAGGTAACGGCTACGCCGGCCTGAGCGAGTTCGCGCTTTACTACATCGGCGGCATTATCAAACACGCCCGTGCATTGAACGCGATTACCAACCCAGGTACAAACTCATACAAACGTCTGGTTCCACACTTTGAAGCACCGGTTAAACTGGCTTACTCTGCTAAAAACCGTTCAGCTTCAATCCGTATTCCATTCGTACATTCTGACAAAGCACGCCGTGTTGAAGCGCGCTTCCCGGATCCTATCGCTAACCCATACCTGGCATTCTCAGCATTGCTGATGGCAGGCTTAGATGGCGTGCAAAACAAGATCCACCCAGGTGAGCCAGCAACAAAAGACCTGTACCATCTGCCACCAGAAGAAGATGCTCAAATCCCAACCGTTTGCTCATCATTAGAGCAGGCTTTAGAGGCTTTGGATAAAGACCGTGAGTTCCTGACTCGTGGCGGCGTATTCACTGATGACTGGATCAATGCTTACATTGACCTGAAAATGGAAGAAGTGAACAAAGTGCGCATCACACCGCACCCAGCTGAGTTTGGCCTGTACTACTCATGCTAAATTAGTCATGCTAGTCTGCATTGACTAGCAAAAAAGGGCGAGATTCTCGCCCTTTTTTATTGGCTGGCGCTTACAGTCAACGAATACAAAACCTGAATCGTTCTAAGCCTGACGACACGCTGATCGTCAAGCAATACAGCAGTTAACTCTGTTGCCTAATCTGCTTAACTCTAATAAACTAAGCCCATGAAAAAACACTTATTTTTGTTGCTAATTACCCTTACCGTCCCAACCGCAGCACTTGCCGAGATTTACAAACATGTAGATGCAGATGGCCGTGTCACCTATTCCAATATCAAATCCAAAGGTGCTAAGCGCTTGGAAATCGATCCGGATGCGAGCAACATCAGCAATGATCGCACCAAAGCAAAAAGCGGCAGCACCGCCAATAAGCGCACTGCCACACCGGATAGCTTCCCGCGTGTAGATAAAGACATGCAGAATCAGCGCGACGGCAAGCGCAGAAGCATTCTGCAAAATGAACTGGATGCCGAAAAAGCAGCGTTGGAAGAAGCTAAAAAAGCCTATACAGAAGGTGAATCCAACCCAGAGGTTTACCGGACAGCTAACGGACAAACTTTCCGCAATGTGCCGAAATTTGAAGAGAAAATGAAGTCACTGAAAGAAAATGTAGATAACCACCAAAAAAATATTGAGCTGCTGCAAAAAGAGCTGGATTCACTGCGTTAATTTCCACTAGAAGCACAACGCCGCAATAATAATTCACGCGCTTCTACGCTTTATTCAGCGCAGAAGCGCGTGAATTTTATGTAACAAAACCCCACTTCAAAATATTCCCCCCTTCCAACCGCATCTGGCCTACCTTTTGCTTTATTCATAGTATGATTACTGAAACTTTGAGTGCATTAATACTATGGTTCAAAAAACGCCAGACCATTTTGCCGGGTTAGAACATTTAGCTACAGCAATAATCTTGCTCGATCAGAATTGCCGTGTGGTTTACGTTAACCCCGGGGCCGAGATTATTTTTGCTTTCAGCGCCACCCAGATTATTGGGCTGCACATCGGTGATGTTTTTCCTAACTGCGACATCCTGATGATGGCAGTTAACAATGCCATTCAACAGCAAAGCCCGTTCCGTGAACATGAATTCAACATCAGCACCCATCGCCATAACTCTTTTGCGGTGACCTGCACGGTTACCCCGATTGAATCAACTGCTGCCAGCCTGATCCTTGAGTTTCAGCAGATGGACGCGCAACTGCGTATTGCGCGCGAAGAACGTATGCTGATACAACAGCAGGCAAATGCCGAACTGCTGCGCAATCTTGCACATGAAATACGCAATCCGCTAGGCGGCCTGCGCGGTGCCGCACAACTGCTGGAGCACGAACTGCCCTCACCCAGCCTGCGTGAATATACACAAGTCATCATTAAAGAAGCTGACCGCCTGCAGGCGCTGATGGATAGGCTGCTAATTCCTCACCGCGTGCCTAAATACCAACCCACCAATATCCATGAAGTGCTGGAGCGCGTAAGAAGCCTGATACTGGCTGAATCCCCCCAGTCCGTCATCATCAGGCGCGATTATGACCTGAGCCTGCCGGAGCTGATCGGCGATAGGGAAAAACTGATTCAGGCGGTGCTTAATATTGCGCGCAATGCCGTACAGGCGATGCAAACACACAAAACGCCCGGTAGCCAGATTATATTCAAAACGCGCGCCGAGCGGCAGGTAACGCTTGCGAGAAAACGCTATCGCGTTGCTATTAAGCTGGAAATCATCGATAACGGCCCGGGCATCCCTGCTGACATACGCGATCGTATCTTTTACCCGCTGGTTTCCGGTAGCGAAGGCGGCTCTGGTTTAGGCTTGACGCTTGCGCAAACCTTTATCACGCAGCACCACGGCATGATTGAATGTACGAGTGAGCCAGGAAACACCTGCTTTACGATTCTGCTGCCTATAGAAACCAATGCAGTTAAACCTGTTAGTAATCAACAATAACAACCCATTATTACGCATACACAAAACGCGGATTTTAAATAAGAGAACCATATGAAACCAATCTGGATTATTGATGACGACAAATCTATTCGCTGGGTGTTTGAAAAAGCGCTAGCACGTACTGATTTTGAGTTCAGAACCTTTTCTTCGATTGCGGAAGCACTGAATGAACTGGATCATAACCAACCACAGGTTGTAGTCAGCGATATCCGCATGCCCAATGGCTCAGGCCTGGACTTTTTAAGTGAAATCAAACGCAGATATCCGGATATTCCTGTCATCATCATGACTGCCTATTCAGACCTTGAAAGCGCAGTTGCCGCATTTCAGGGAGGCGCATTTGAGTATCTGGCAAAACCTTTTGATGTTGACCAGGCCATTGACATTATTAAACGTGCCGTAGATGAAAGCACCAGACAAGCGACAGAGAGCTCTGCTGACAGCCTCAGCGAAGCTACGCCGGAGATCATCGGCCAGGCGCCTTCGATGCAGGAAGTATTCCGTGCAATCGGCAGGTTAAGCCGTTCGCATGCCACCGTGCTAATCAACGGTGAATCAGGCAGCGGTAAAGAGCTCGTAGCAAGAGCGCTGCACCGGCATAGCCCGCGTGCAGACAAACCCTTTATTGCGATTAACACCGCAGCGATTCCTAAAGACTTGTTAGAGTCTGAATTATTTGGCCATGAACGCGGCGCATTTACCGGTGCTGCGGCATCGCGCCGCGGCCGTTTTGAGCAGGCCGACACCGGCTCACTGTTTCTGGATGAAATCGGCGACATGCCGGCAGACCTGCAAACAAGGCTATTGCGCGTATTAAGTGACGGGCAGTTTTACCGCGTAGGCGGGCATCAGCCGATCAAAGTCAACGTACGCATTATTGCCGCCACGCATCAGGATTTAGAACAGCGCGTTAAAAACGGATTATTCCGTGAAGATCTTTTTCACCGCCTCAATGTAATCCGGTTACGTCTGCCGCCATTACGTGAACGCCGTGAAGACATTCCCCTGCTGATCAAGCATTTCCTCCAGCACAGCGCCTCAGAACTTGGCGTAGAAGCCAAACAACCTTCTGTTGCCGCGCTCAAATACCTGAGCGCCGTTAACTGGAGCGGCAACGTAAGGCAGCTTGAAAACGTGTGTCACTGGCTTACAGTCATGGCACCCGGCCAGAATATCGATATTGCCGACCTGCCGCCCGAACTCAAAGAAGACACCGGCACCCCTGCCGGCAGCGCTTCATGGCAAGAGGCGCTGGCATCTGAAGTCGCTGATGCACTTAGCCGCGGCGAGCATAATGTCATGGAAACACGCACACATACATTCGAGCGGATACTGATTGAAAAAGCACTTGAACATACGCATGGACGACGCGTTGAAGCAGCCACCCAACTGGGCATAGGCCGCAACACGCTTACAAGAAAGATTCAGGAGCTTGGTATAGAAGAATAACCGGCTATGCAGCGGTTGCTGCATAGCCGTAAAAACTTGATTTAGTTTCGTGTTTGCACCAGGCAGCCCGTCAACAGCCAATATTGCCGGCTGGACTCTGGTGTTAATATATATCAGAATTACGCAGGCTCAATGATTAACACTAATAGACACTGCAAACCGAGAACTGATTAAATGAATTTATACCCTACCGTCACCATCATTGAAAACTTCTATGAGAATCCGGATGAGATCAGAAAGTTTGCGCTAAAACAAAAATTCAGTTATTGCCATGAATTAAAGAATATTGACTATGTTTTTCCGGGCTGCAGGACAAAAGAATTATTCGATTTAGATAAAAATCTATACGAAAAAGTCTGCAAGAAACTGGTTTCTGTTTTTCATAACACACAGCATGACAATATGCGCTGGGCGATTTCAACAAGTTTTCAGGTGGTAGAAGCCAAGTTTGAACGTGGCGTATTGCATCAGGACCCCAACACAATTTTTGCAGGGGTTATTTACTTAACGCCGGATGCACCAGTGGCAGCAGGCACCTCTTTATTCAAGCCGAATCAATCATTCAGTGAAGAAAAATACAAGGCCGCCTTAAAACTGAACGATGAGAATTTCAGAACCAACCGACCCGTTTCCACCGAATACCATAATATGTTTGATGAAACCGTACGCGTGAACAACATCTACAATACATTGATTATTTTTAACGCGCAGACCTATCACGCAGCTAACGATTTTTTTGGCGACAGCCTTGAAAACGGCCGAATGGCGCAGGTGTTTTTCATCAATAAAATAGACGCGATGCGGCATGATATTTTTCCGCTGCAACGCACGCAGGCGATTAAGATCTAGCACCTCTGTTATAACTCAGCAGCCTGAATTCCAGGCTGCATTGAGCTGGATAGACTTCACCTTAACCTGCAGTTTTGATATAGCCGCGTGCTACCAGATAATCGATAACTGTTTTGACACATGCAGCCAAAGAATCGCTGCCGGTATTCACAACAATTTCTGGATTAAGTGGCGGCTCGTATGGAGATGAAATGCCCGTAAAATCGGCAATCTCGCCGCGCCTTGCTTTTGCATATAAACCTTTGATGTCACGCTGCTCACAGGTCTGCAAATCAGTATTGCAATAGATCTCTATAAATTCATCATCATCTACCAGCTGACGTACCCGGTTACGGTCTGCCTGAAACGGCGAGATAAACGCAGTGAGGGTAATAATGCCTGCATCAATGAATAATTTACTTAACTCACCTACACGCCGGATATTTTCCTGCCTGTCTTCGTTGGTAAAACCTAAATCAGAACATATCCCATGGCGTACATTATCACCATCAACCACTATCGTTCTGCAACCGATATCATATAGCGCTTTCTCTACCGCATGGGCAAGTGTAGATTTACCTGCGCCTGACAGGCCGGTGAACCATAAAATCATGCTCTTATGGCCGGCTTGCTGCTGTTTATCCGCCTTGCTGACCTGTGCATGCTGTTTAAAAATATTTTTATTCATCTAATTTCCGCCATTATCCAGCCACATGTTGATACTGATCTATTTTATTCAATAAAAAACGGCATCCGAAGATGCCGTTTTTACTATTACTTTAATTGCTCAGACTTACGTCTGCCTTATCCTAGAAGAATAAGATCGCGCCTAAAGAAATTGTTTTTGCTTTAACTTCATCGCTAGGAGCTGCAAAGTTATAGCTTGTTTCATACTTAGCTTCTGAGTATTCAGCAACCAGGTTCAGGTGTTTTGTAACTGGGTGGTAAGCACCAACTGTCCACATTGAATCTTCTTGCTCATCCAAGTAGTCATTGCTGTTGCCTTCAAGTGTAGATTTACCGTATGAAGCGCCCAATTTAGTACCTACACCTGGAATAGTGTATGTACCTTGAACGTACCATTGGTCTGAATCACGTGATTTACCTGTCCAGTCAAAGCCACGAGCCAATTGAACTGTTTGGCCGATACCGTCGCCTTTACCGTAGTAACCTGTCAAGCCGAAGCCTGCCACGTTTACAGTAGCACCGATGTCGTATGCAGTTGCACGGTCGTTA
>Ga0208758_100063_pt1 | contig 78285 bp, 81 predicted proteins | sample LakWasM116_HOW13_2_FD_183930 | JGI IMG/M metagenome (GOLD analysis project Ga0208758, IMG submission 183930) | Freshwater sediment methanotrophic microbial communities from Lake Washington under simulated oxygen tension - Sediment Metagenome... | ecosystem: Environmental > Aquatic > Freshwater >...
TGGTGCGCCCGAAGAGATTCGAACTCCTGACCCCTTGGTTCGTAGCCAAGTACTCTATCCAGCTGAGCTACGGGCGCGAAAGCGTGCATTATACTTGAAGCTGGTTTTTTTTCCAGCAATATTTCACACTTTTTAAAACTGGCGGAGAGCGAGGGATTCGAACCCTCGATACAGATTTAAGCCCGTATGCTTCCTTAGCAGGGAAGTGCCTTCGACCACTCGGCCAGCTCTCCGTTTTACTTCTTTTCGCTTATTGCGAGGGCGTGATACTACGCGAAACCCTTTTAAAAATCAACGATAACTTACTGCATTTGCAGAAATTATTCAGCATCCAGTTCAAAAGCTTTGTGCAGTACGCGCACGGCAAGTTCCAGGTACTTTTCATCAATCACTACCGCGATTTTGATTTCTGAAGTTGAGATCATTTGAATGTTGATGCCTTCTTCAGCCAGTATGCGGAACATTTTGCTGGCGATGCCGACATGTGAGCGCATGCCAACGCCTACGATAGAAACTTTGGCGATTTTGTCATCGCCGTTGATCTCGCGTGCGCCGATGTGCGCTTGTACTTTATCGCGCAGGATGCTTAGCGCTTTGTTCATTTCGTTCTTGTTCACTGTGAAAGTGAAATCAGTGGTGCCGTCCGCGCCGGTGTTCTGGATAATCATATCCACATCAACATTGGCTTCGGCGATTGGGCCTAAAATTTGGTAGGCAATGCCTGGTTTGTCGGGTACGCCTAGTACAGTGATTTTGGCTTCGTCGCGATTAAATGCGATGCCTGAAATGACGGGTTGTTCCATATCTTTTTCTTCCTCAAATGTAATCAGTGTGCCTTCGCCTTCGTCGTCGAAGCTAGAGAGCACGCGTAATTTAACTTTGTATTTGCCGGCAAACTCTACTGAGCGAATTTGCAGTACTTTGCTGCCTTGTGAGGCCAGTTCGAGCATTTCTTCAAATGTGATTTTGTCCAGGCGGCGTGCTTCCGGCACTACGCGGGGGTCGGTGGTGTAAACGCCGTCAACATCGGTGTAAATCTGGCATTCGTCAGCTTTCAGTGCTGCGGCAAGCGCTACGCCGGTGGTATCTGAGCCGCCACGTCCCAGCGTTGTGATGTTGCCGTTGGCATCCATACCCTGAAAGCCAGCCACAACCACTACATAGCCGTTATCGAGGTCTTTTTTGATGTTGCCTTCGTCAATGTTCAAGATGCGCGCTTTGGTGAAAGCGTCATCTGTCAGAATTTTGACTTGCGCGCCGGTATAGCTTTTGGCTTTAATGCCAAGCTCCATGAGCGCTAAAGAGGTCATGCCGATGGTTACTTGCTCACCGGTAGAAAGTATGACATCCAGTTCACGCGGATCCGGATCTGGCATGATTTCTTTTGCCAGAGAGATGAGGCGGTTAGTCTCTCCAGACATGGCGGAAACCACCACAACGACTTTATGCCCCATTGCCTTGTAGCGCGCAACGCGGCGTGCCAGATTGCGAATGCGGTCCGGGTTTGCGACTGAGGTGCCGCCATATTTTTGTACAATAAGTGCCATAAAATTAAAGTCTAAAATTTAGCCACAGATAAATGCAGGTGCACACAGATAAAATCTAGAAGTTAAATGTGTGGTGCTTCTAAAAATGGCTATTCGTTGAAAAAATCACAAAAAACGTAAATGTACATCCAATCATTACTGTTCAAATCAGTGTGCATCTGTGTTTATCTGTGGCTAATTAAGTTTTTCTTTTACCCAATCTTTTACGCTAACTAAAGCTTTCGGCAACGCACTTGCATCAGTACCGCCTGCCATTGCCATATCTGGTTTTCCGCCGCCTTTGCCACCAACCTGGCCAGCTACAAAATTCACTAGCTCGCCTGCTTTAATCTTGCCGGTCAGGTTCGGAGTCACACCGGCAGCCAAACTCACTTTGCCATCACTGATACTGGCTAGCACAATCGTTGCAGATTTGAGTTTGTCTTTTAATTTATCCATGGTTTCGCGCAGAGTATTGGCATCTGCACCATCCAGTGTTGCTACCAGTACTTTAATGCCTGCAATATCAACAGCTTGCGTGGCAAGATCATCGCCTTGAGAAGATGCAAGTTTAGATTTTAAACGCGCCAATTCTTTTTCCAGTGATTTTGCATATTCGGCCAATTGACCTACTTTAGCAGCTACTTCGCCTGCAGGTGCTTTAAGTTCGCTGGCTAACTGTGCAATCAGACTCTGCTGGGTGTTGATAAGTTTCAGCGCGCCTTCACCGGTAGTGGCTTCAACACGGCGCACGCCGGCAGCTACGCCACTTTCAGAGGTGATTTTGAACAGGCCGATGTCACCGGTACGGCTTACGTGTGTACCGCCGCATAACTCGCGTGAGGTGCCAATGTCCAGTACGCGTACTTCATCGCCGTACTTTTCACCAAACAGCATCATGGCGCCGGTTTTCTGTGCGGATTCAATGTCCATCACGCGTGCCTGGCAGGCTGCGTTTGCCAGAATTTCCGCATTGACAATCTGCTCAACTCGAGCGATTTCATCATCCGTCATCGGTGCGTTATGCACAAAGTCAAAACGTGTTTTATCGGTATCAACCAGTGAGCCTTTTTGCTGCACATGTTCACCTAGCACTTCGCGCAGTGCTTTGTGCATCAGGTGCGTGGCAGAGTGGTTGCGCATGGTGTTGGTGCGAGCCTGCACGTTAACGCGGGCGCTAATATGGTCACCCACATTCAGAGCGCCGGTTTTTAGTACCCCGTGGTGGCCAAATACAGTTGCCTGAATTTTTTGGGTATCTTCTACCGCAAAAATACCGTTGGCGCCGCGCACTTCACCACTGTCGCCAATCTGGCCGCCGGATTCCGCATAGAAAGGTGTATTGTTGAGTACAACTACACCCTGATCACCTTCATTTAACTTTGTGACTGCAACGCCGTCTTTGTAAAGAGCGGTGACCTGTCCTGCCGTTTCCAGTTTTTCGTAGCCGTAGAACGTAGTCGCTATGCCATCGTATTCAAGATTTGCTGCCATCTTGAACTTACCGGCAGAGCGTGCTTGTTCTTTCTGGCGTGCCATCGCAGCATCAAAAGCCGCGGTGTCTACTTTTACGTCGCGCTCGCGACAGATGTCTGCAGTCAGGTCAAGCGGGAAGCCGTAAGTGTCGTGCAGCTTAAATGCAGTTTCACCATTAAATACTTCTTTGGTATTGGCGAGTTCTGTTTCCAGAATTGCCATGCCATTTTCAATGGTCTCAAAGAAGCGGTCTTCTTCCAGTTTCAGGATATCTGCAATGCGTGCCTGATTACTTGCCAGCTCAGGGTACGCGCTGCCCATTGCGGCGGCTAAATCCGGCACGATTTTATTGAAGAATGCACTGCGTACACCAAGTTTGTAGCCGTGACGAATCGCGCGGCGGATAATGCGGCGCAGTACATAGCCGCGGCCTTCATTGCCTGGAATCACGCCATCGGCAATCAGGAATGAACAAGCGCGGATATGGTCAGCCAGCACTTTGAGTGAGGGGCTGCTTATGTCAGCGGTTTTGGTTTCGCGTGCCGCGGCGGCAATCAGTTTTTGAAACAGGTCGATTTCATAGTTGGCATGCACGTGCTGCAATACCGCTGAAATACGTTCCAGGCCCATGCCAGTATCAACAGACGGTTTTGGCAGCGGATGCATGACACCGGCCTCATCACGGTTGAATTGCATGAACACGTTGTTCCAGATTTCAATGTAGCGGTCGCCGTCTTCATCTGGGCTGCCAGGAGGGCCGCCGAAATGGTGTGCGCCGTGGTCGTAGAATATCTCGGTACACGGGCCGCATGGACCGGTGTCACCCATCATCCAGAAGTTGTCGGAGGCGTAGCGTGCGCCTTTGTTGTCGCCGATGCGGATGATGCGTTCAGCCGGCACGCCAATGTCGTTAAGCCAGATGTTGTAGGCTTCGTCATCTTCTGCGTACACGGTGACGGTTAATTTCTCTTTAGGCAGCTTGAATACTACGGTCAGTAATTCCCATGCGTAACTGATTGCGTCTTTTTTGAAATAATCGCCAAAGCTGAAATTACCCAGCATTTCAAAGAAGGTATGGTGGCGGGCGGTATAGCCTACGTTTTCAAGGTCGTTGTGCTTGCCGCCAGCGCGCACACACTTCTGACTAGAGGTTGCGCGCGTGTAAGGGCGTTTGTCAAAACCCAGAAATACGTCCTTGAACTGGTTCATGCCAGCATTGGTGAATAGCAGGGTAGGGTCACCATGCGGCACCAGCGAGCTGGATGAAACGATTTCGTGGCCCTTTGATGCAAAAAAATCCAGGAAGGCCTGGCGGATTTCGTTACTGCTTGGGTTGTTGCTTAGTTTAATTGTCATTCTTTAGTTTCAATCAATTTACGTGTTTTCACGTATAAACAAAAATAATCTTTAATTTGATGCTATTAAAAGCAAAACAGTAAAAATTGCTACTGTTGTCATTCCCGTGCAGGCGGGAATGACGATTATACTAGCTGGCCTATATGGTCATTTATGAGTCATCTTCGTTACTGCTTAATACCTTTTTAATCATGTCAAAACCAAAGCCGCGGCTTTGTAAGAATCTGGCTTGTTTTGCCCATTCTTCACGGCTCTGAGGGCCGGTTTTGAATTTCTTGCGCCAGACTTCGGCGGCGTTTGTGAGCTCATTCTCTTTTACTTGCTCGATTGCATCAGCAATCAAGTGGTCTGCCACGCCTTTTTCACGTAACTCATTTGCTATTTTGGCACTGCCAAACTTTGACTGCCGTGCATGTACAATCTGTTCGGTAAAACGCGTGTCTGAAAGCCAGCCCTTTGCTTTGAAATCCTCCAGCAGGGCTGGAATATCATCATTTTCATCGGCATAAACCTTGAGTTTTTGCCCGAGCTCTGCAGATGAATACTCACGCTTGCCCAGGTATTCCAGCGCGCGCTGCCGCAGGGTTTTTTCCAGCGGGGCTTTCAATTGCGGTTACTCAATCATCCTCGCCACGTGGTGCTACCATGACTTCATTAAGTTTTTTGGCATTAGCGCGGATTTTATCTTCCAGATCTTTAGCGATTTCCGGGTGCTCGCGCAGAAATTCTTTCGCGTTTTCTTTACCTTGGCCAATTTTTTCACCGTTATAGCTATACCAGGCACCGGCTTTTTCAATCAGCTTGATGTTTGAGCCAAGCTCGATGATTTCGCCCAGGCGTGAAATGCCTTCGCCGTACATGATGTCGAATTCAGCCTGCTTGAACGGAGGTGCAACTTTATTCTTGATAACTTTTACGCGGGTTTCAGAGCCGGTCACTTCGTCACCTTTTTTGATCGCGCCAGTGCGGCGGATGTCGAGACGTACGGAAGCGTAGAATTTCAGGGCGTTACCGCCGGTTGTCGTTTCCGGGTTGCCGAACATGACGCCGATCTTCATGCGGATCTGGTTGATGAAAATGACCAATGTGTTGGTGCGTTTGATGTTGCCTGTGAGTTTGCGTAAAGCCTGGCTCATCAGGCGTGCTTGCAGACCCATGTGTGAGTCGCCCATTTCGCCTTCGATTTCAGCGCGCGGCGTCAGCGCTGCAACCGAGTCAACTACTACGATGTCAACAGAGCCGGAGCGTACCAGCATGTCAGCGATTTCAAGTGCCTGCTCGCCCGTATCTGGCTGTGAGATCAGCAATTCAGGTACGTTTACGCCAAGTTTTGCAGCATATTGCGGATCTAATGCGTGTTCTGCATCGATAAAGGCGGCTACGCCACCCATTTTTTGCATTTCTGCAATCACTGAAAGTGTAAGCGTTGTTTTACCTGATGATTCAGGACCGTAGATTTCAACGATACGGCCGCGCGGCAAGCCGCCGATGCCTAAAGCGATATCAAGACCGAGTGAACCGGTCGATACGGCTTGAATATCTTCGCCAATGTCACTATCACCCATGCGCATGATGGAGCCTTTGCCAAACTGTTTTTCAATTTGCGAAAGAGCTGCGGAGAGTGCTTTAGCTTTGTTGTCATCCATGGATTTTTACCTTTATTTTGAAGTGCTTAAATTAACTATCAATTATTCCATAATTTGCGTTTTAAGGTAAGCGCTGCGAGCCGTTATCCGCATGTATTTATGCGCGTTTTTTTTAAATCACGATAAGTTTTGGCAATCTGGTCAACTTAATTGTTTGATGTGCGTTTTTGTAAGCACACAACAGTAAATTTAAGATGGAGATGGATGATGAAAATACTGCGTTCTTTAATGATAGCCTTGGCTTTAGGCACTGCTGCATCTGCTGCACAGGCACACGACTCATTTAATATCGGGATCAGCTTGGGCGGCCATGGTTACCCCGGCGTGCCGATGGTGGCTTATCAAACTGCGCCGCAGGTCGTTTATTACAATACCCCCAGAGTTTATTACCCTGCACCGCATGCTTACTATCGTGGTCCAGCGGTCGGGTATCGCGACGTGTACTATGGCGCACCTCGCCATCATTTTTCAGGCCACCATCATGGCGGCTACGGCCATCCTGGTCACGGTCACCGCGGCCACCACAGATAGCCTTAATCCGCTGTATTTAATCTTTCAATCAGGCCTGCCATCATATAGATGGCGGCTTGTTGGCGGATAGCGCCGCGGTCGCCGTGAAAGCGGTGCGTGCACGTGGTGACAGGGAAATGGCTGCCTGCCCATGCAAAGCACACGGTTCCTACAGGCTTTTCAGCTGTGCCGCCATCAGGCCCTGCAATGCCGGTAATGCTGCCGGCTATTTGTGCGGTGCTGTTTTTCAATGCGCCCATTGCCATTTCTGTGGCGGTTTGTTCACTCACAGCACCGAATGTTGCGATGGTTGCTGTGGCCACCCCGAGCATGTCTGTTTTTGCTGCATTGCTATAAGTCACAAATCCGCGATCAAACCATGCCGAACTGCCGGCGATACTGGTAATGACCTCTGCAACCATGCCGCCAGTGCATGATTCTGCCATCGCGAGCATAAAACCGCGTGTTTTAAGTGCTTGCCCCAGTTGAGCTGCGGCATCGTGGATGGTTAGATTTGTGTGCTTAGCCATAATAGAATTTTCAGGCTGAATATTGTATAAACAGCCGCAAGTAAATCATCCAGCATGACACCAAAGCCACCTTTCACCATGGCATCGCACTGGCGTATTGGTGCAGGCTTCCAGATGTCGAACAGGCGAAACAGTAAAAATGCAGCTAGCCACCATTGCCATTGATGCGGCGTGACAGTGAGCACTAACATTATTGCAACAATTTCATCCCAGACAATACTGCCGTGGTCTGATACGCCTAATGCCTTGCCGGTTTTTTCACAGAAATAAATACCAGCTAGAAACAGTACGGAGATGATTGTGATCTGCACGTAAAAACCCAAGCCTGCAATGAGCCAGAAGAATAGTAATCCAGCTAAAGTGCCAAACGTGCCCGGAGCTTTTTTTGCAAGGCCTGAACCAAACCCCAAAGCGCAGAAATGAGCTGGGTGCGATAGCAGTAATTTTAAATCGGGTTGAATTTGATTAGCCAAAATGATCAAAACCTTTTTTTGATATTGCCAGCATTTGCTGTTTGTACATGACTTTTACGCCTGGATTTTCTGTGGTTTTTCCAATCAGGCTTAGCGGCAAGTTTAACTGTTGGCTTAACTGCTCAATAGCACTACGCTGCGATTGCGGTGCTGTAAATACCAGCTCGTAGTCGTCGCCACCAGCAAGGATGCATTGTTGAATCATGGGGTCGTCAAGGTGTGAATGTAAGAAGTCGTGGCAGGATATGTTATCCAGCATGACAGTTGCGCCCAGGTTGGAGGCTTGCAGTATATGGTCAAGATCTGCCAGCAGGCCATCGGAAACATCAATGCAGCTATTGGCTGTATTGCGTAATGCCAACCCCAAACCAGTTCGCGGTGATGGTGTATGCAGGGCTTGCAGGCAATATTCGGCAACCGCAGCATTAAGCGAAATTTTGTTCTGTAAGTGGGCGAGCCCCAATGCGGCGCTACCTAATCTGCCGGATACCCAGATGTCATCTTCAGCTTTAGCGCCATCGCGTCGCAATGCCTCACCTGTAGGTACTTCTCCCATGATCTGTACGCTGATGTTAAGCGGGCCGCGAGTGGTATCGCCGCCAATTAAATCGATTTTGAATGTGTCGGCGCATGCAAACAGGCCACGCGAAAATTCTGCAAGCCAGGGCTCGCTGATTTCCGGTAACGCAATGGCTAGTGTTGCCCATTTTGGTTCTGCACCCATCGCGGCCATGTCCGAGATGTTGACGGCCAGTGATTTCCAGCCGATGTCGTAAGGTGCGGCGTCATGAAAAAAGTGAGTGCCTGCTACCAGCATATCTACTGAAATAGCAAGCTGATGATCCTTGCTGACACGCAGCAGTGCAGCGTCATCACCCACGCCTAGATCAGCGCCTGGTGTGGCGCGGGTAAAGTATCTGGCGATTAAATTGAATTCCGGTGACATGGTGGCTTTTAGCCTTTGCTGGCTGATTTCGGCCTGAATGCTTTCACAATAGCCTCATTTGTTTCTATGAAAGGCATAGGTTTGCCGGGTGTTGCCAGCAAATCCAGGCAATAAGGAACGGCCGCAAAAATGCCATGCACTAAAGTTTTACCAGATTCATCTTTGAGGCCTTCCAGCGTTTGGGCAATGGCTTTGGGCTGGCCGGGCAAATTGATGATCAGGCATTGTTTGCGTATTACGGCAACCTGCCTTGACAGAATCGCGGTTGGCACAAAATTCAGGCTGATCTGGCGCATCTGTTCCCCAAACCCCGGCATTTCCTTATCGGCTACTGCAAGCGTTGCTTCAGGGGTGACATCGCGCAGGGCAGGGCCGGTGCCGCCGGTTGTGAGAATCAGGTGGCAGCCTTGAAAATCAACCAGGTCTACCAGCGTGGATTCAATTTCACTTTGCTCATCTGCAATGAGGCGGGTTTCCAGTGAAAATGGCGTCACAAGTGCGTTTTCCAGCCACGCTTTGAGGCTTGGAATGCCTTTGTCTTCGTAAATACCGTTACTTGCACGGTCGCTGATTGAAATTAATCCAATTTTAATGAATTGTTTTGTCATTGGTTTGTCATTAGTACTGAGTTAAGGCTAAATCATACCATTACCGACCATAAAGGATTTCCTCATGCGTAATCATCGGCATTATTCTGTTAAGACGTTAGCAGTGTCACCGGCTGGAATCAATAAAAACCGGCTTGGAAAAATCATAGTGACAGGCTTTCTGAGTTTGAGTCTGGCATTGTTTGTTTTAATCAATATGGCGCATGCGGCAGAAGAAAACCCTTATGCAGCAAATTATAAAGAACAGAATACCAGCAATCTGAAGTCGCTTAACGCCAGCCCGGATACCAAATTATTTGTAAGTAACCATAAGGACGATGACAATATCACCATGCTGGAAGATGGGTATGACATGATCGGCTCTTCAGGATTCAGTGCGACCGAGGCTGCGCCGGATTTGGCATTGCAGCATGCCAAAGCAATCAAGGCGGATACTGTGCTGATCTATAAAAAATACGAGTCGGCAAAAACGGCTAGTTCTAAAGTGCAGTTGATTAAAGAGGCCGCTAAAAAAGGTGAGGATATTGATCCTAACGATTTAGTGGAAGAGCCGACACAGTATTATTTTTATGCGAGTTACTGGGCGAAATTGCCAATGCCGCTGCTAGGCGTGCATATCATTAAGCTTAAAAAAAGCACCAATGAAGATGACACTGAAGCCCAGGCGGAGCCTGGTTTGAGGGTTATCGCCGTAATCAAGGATTCACCGGCAGCAAAAGCCGGTATTGCCAGAGGTGATACTGTAATGAAAATCGGTGATATGGCGTTGGTGAATGCGGATGATCTTTTTGCGGCAGTGAAAAAATATGCAGGGCAGACGGTTGCTGTCGCACTTGAACGTAAAGGTGTGCCAGCCGAGGTGTCCGTTGCGATTAACTCACGAAGTTAGCTTGCCTGGCTGCAGGCATAGCTAGTATGGCCGGTGTTTGGATAGCCGGATTTGATTCGATCAGCGCTGTTTGTTTTGCCTTGGTCGAATCAAATTGTGATGACTTACTGTTTTTGAATGAAAAATACAAAGCCTTCGTCGTTTATGGTGTACTCGATTAAATGAAATGAATTATTTGCCACCAGGGTGCGGATATTTTTAACAGTACTCTCTTTGCTTGTGATGACTTTGAGTATTTTTCCGGAAGCTAGACCATCCAATATTTCTTTAGTGCGAATCGTCGGTACCGGGCTATCTTCATGGCGTACATCAAGCAGCACATCGTAGTGATCGCTCATAGTTTGACTCCTTTCTGATTAAAACATATGCTGATTAATCAGCATATGTACAGCAATACTCGCTGCGTATCCCAAGGCAACTACCGGTGTCCATTTCAGGTGGCCAAAGAAGGTGTAGCTGCCTCGTGCCTGACCCATCAGCGCTACGCCTGCGGCAGAGCCGATGGATAACAGTGAGCCGCCAACGCCAGCCGTCATCGTGACCAGCATCCACTGTCCAATGGACATGTCCGGCACCATGGAAAGTACCGCAAACATGACGGGAATATTATCGACTACCGCCGAGATAATTCCGATTGCAATGTTGGCATTGGTTGCACCCCATCCGCCATAGATTGTTTGCGACACCATAGTCAGATAGCCCAAAAAGCCTAAGCCACCCACGCAAATGATGACACCGTAAAAGAAAAACAAGGTGTCCCACTCGGCGCGAGCGATTTTGCTGTAAATATCATAAGGAACCGGGTTGCTAAAATCGGAATCTACTGTTTTAGACAGGTATGATTTCTCGCCGGATACTTTTAACCTGAATGCATATAGCTGCAGCAGGCCTAAGCCGGTGAGCATGCCCAGCACCGGAGGTAACTCAAGCAGGCTATGCGCCAGTACCGCCATTGCAATAGTAATGAAAAACAGGGCAATGATGACCAGCGCGCCGCGCCTTAGCGGCAGCTGGATGCTATTGCCTTTGGGCTTTTCATCAGGGATAGCAAAACTCATAATGGCCGCAGGCACTAACCAGTTGACGAGTGCAGGTAAGAACAGGCTGAAAAATGTCCAGAAAGTCACCGGGCCATTGGAGGCAACGATGTTTTTTTGCCAGACCATCAGCGTCGTAATGTCGCCAAACGGACTGAATGTACCGCCTGCGTTGGCTGCGACTACTAAATTGATGCATGAAAGCAGCACAAATTTCTTGTTGCTGCCGCCAACAGCCATGACTACTGCCCCCATCAATAATGCGGTGGTCATATTGTCAGCGATTGGAGAAATGAAAAAGGCAAGCAGCCCGGTTGTCCAGAACAGGGCGCGGTAGCTGAGTCCTTTGCGTATCAGCCAGGTGCGTAAGGCTTCAAACACCTGCCGTTCTTCCATAGCTATGATGTAAGTCATCGCCACAATCAGGAATAGCAGCAGCTCTGCGTATTCTTCCAGATTATGCTTGAAAGCGTTTTCCACTTCATGCGGAATACCCTGCGATTGATAGTACCAGGCGATCAATACCCAAATAATCCCCGCCACTAATACGACAGGCTTGGATTTGCGCAGATGGATGAACTCTTCTGCCATGACGAACAGGTAAGCCACGAAAAACAAGCCCAGTGCCGTGATGCCAACCCAGTGGCTGGTAAGGTCGACGCGCGCGCTGTATTCAGACGCGTTTGCCAGGCTGGGGATGAGTAAGCCTGCTGACAGTAAGCTGAAAATTACTTTCATGCGGCAATCAGCCTATTCGTCAGTGTCCATCGCTTCAGAAGCTTCGCCGGACGCATCATTGTTTTCTGGATTGGTAATTTCTCTCAGCAGCCTGAAAATCTCACGGCTGCTTTTGGGTGGCTTATCAGCCGCCTGTTCTTTCTGCGCATTGCGTATCAATGTACGCAGTTGCTGGCTGTCTGTGGCCGGGTGCAGCGCCATGAACTCTGATAACGCATTGGCATCATTGATTAAACGGTCGCGCCAGCGTTCCAACCCATGAAAATATGCATTTTCTGCTGTATGTTTACCTTCCCAGCGAGCCAGTTGCTCCGTAATTGGCGCACTATCAATTTCGCGCATCAGCCTGCCCAGGTATTGGCGGTGACGTCTGATTGCACCATTGGCGGTAATTTTTTTTGTATCGAGAATTGCCGTGACTACATCTTCTGGCAGGTTCAGTTTGAGCAGCTTATCCTTGGGAAGCTCTGATAAGCGGACGCCAAGCGCCTGCTGTGCGTCAGCCTCAGCTTTTAATTTGGTTTTGCTTGGCGGTAAATCGGCTTCTGAAATAGGCTCATTGCTTAATTCAGTGCCTTTAGTTGTCTTTTTAGGTTTCATACTGCGGTATTATAACAGTCTTGCTGGTTAGTTTTTAGCGTACATTTTTATTAGAAGAAAGCGTTATGTCAGATTCAGGCTTCAGTTATTCATTCGATGAAATTAAACAAATGTCCGAGGATGTGCTTAAAGTCGCAAAGCGCCTGGGTGCGAGTTCAGCCGAGGCCGAGCTGAGCTTGAGCATTGGCCAGAATGTTTCTGTGCGCATGAATGATGTTGAGAACATTGAATACAACCGTGACAAAGGCATGTCTGTCACCGTGTATTTTGGTCAGCAGAAAGGTCATGCCAGCACTTCGGACCTGAGCACGCAGGCTTTGGCTGATACCGTTGCAGCGGCGTGCAATATTGCCAAATACACAGCGCAAGATGATTTCTGCGGGTTGGCCGATGCTGCATTGATGGCAACCGAGATTCCGGATCTGGATCTGAATCATCCCTGGGATATTTCTGTAGATGCGGCAATTGAAATTGCCAAGGTTTGCGAAGCGGCCGCGCTACAGGTAGACGCCCGCATCACCAACTCGGAAGGGGCAAACGTTTCAACTGGCACAGGCTTTTTTTCCTACAGTAACAGTCACGGATTCACCGGCGGGTATGCGAGTTCACGCCACGGCATCAGTTGCTCGGTGATTGCCGAGTCAGATAGCAATATGCAGCGCGATTACTGGTACAGTACAGCACGTGCAGCAGGAGATTTAATGTCGGCAGCCGATATCGGCAGAATCGCCGGTGAGCGCACGGTACGCAGGCTGGATGCGCAAAAAATTAAAACCTGTCAGGTGCCGGTGTTGTTTGAGGCATCGCTTGCCAGCGGTCTGATTTCAACTTTGATCAGTGCGATTTCAGGAGGCAATTTATACCGGAAGTCATCTTTTTTGCTGGATAGTCTGGGTAAGCAGGTTGCGTCGCCGCTACTCAATATTTATGAAGATCCGTTTATCAGGAAAGGGCTGGCAAGCAGCCCGTTTGATAATGAAGGCGTAGCAACGAGAGCGCGTCAGTTAGTTCAGGATGGCGTGCTGCAAGGGTATGTTCTTTCCAGTTACTCAGCACGTAAACTTGGTATGCAAACTACCGGCAATGCGGGCGGCAACCATAACCTGATCGTACAGTCAGGCGAGCATGACTTTGCTGGTCTGGTGCGGCAAATGGGCACCGGATTGGTAGTGACTGAATTGCTGGGGCACGGTGTCAATATGGTAACCGGGGATTATTCGCGCGGTGCGGCTGGTTTTTGGGTTGAAAATGGCGTAATTGCTCACCCGGTTGAAGAAATCACCATCGCCGGCAATATGGCTGAAATGCTGAAAATGATTGTGGGTATCGGTACTGATGTTCAGGTTCAGGGGTCGAAACAGGTTGGTTCAATACTGATTGAACGTATGACTGTTGCATCAGATTAAGAGATGGTTATTTCTGCAGGTTGAATGAATCGCTGTCAATAAAAAAGGCCCCGGAATTCCGGGGCCTTTTTTATTTAATGTGATTGAATACTATTGTTTGTTTTCTGAGTCAACTTCTTCGAAATCATCTTTGACGGGCTCTTTTGATACCACGCCATCTTCAACCGCATTGGCACGGTGCTGCAGGTAAGCATCACGCATGAATGCATAAGGGTCAAGCGATGCCTCGTCAACCAGATCGGTAGCATCAAGCAGCTCGGTGCGCTTGTCAATAAACTGGGCAATGCGTAACTGATTGTGCAGGCGGATTTCACCGATATTGTGTGTGTAATGAATCGGGTCTGTAGTTGCCGTATCAAAAACCAGACCAGTCGTGTCACGCACTGTGGATGGGCCTAAGAATGGCAGCACAAGGTAAGCGCCATTGCCTACGCCCCAGTATCCCAGCGTCTGGCCGAAGTCTTCTTTGTTGACTGGTATATTGTCCATGCCTGCCACGTCAATAAAGCCGGCGATGCCAAAAGTGCTGTTAATGACAAAGCGGCCAGTTTCGCTGAATGCGTCAGCAAGTTTAAATTGCAGCAGGTTGTTCAAAATGCTGGTCACAGTGCGCAGGTTGTTAAAGAAGTTGTTGATGCCGGTGCGCACGGGTGTAGGCGCAATGGCTTTGTAGCCTTTTGCGACGGGTTTAAACACAGCTCTGTCAGTCACATCGTTGAACTTGTAAATGCCACGATTCATGCTTTCCAGAGGGTCTTTGTTCGCCTGCGATGCGCAACCGGACAATAGCAGGCCAAAGAGGCAGGCTGTAAATAATTTAAGTAGTTTTGTCTGCATTTTGAATTAATTTCTTATTGGTAATTTTTGGTTTTTATTAGAAATTTATATTTCTTAAAATTTGTACTATCCCAGTGTTGGATTATTCATGAGTGAGGCATTTCTGTCCATCAATATAATTTGTTACCAAATGTAAAATAAAGGATATGTTGTTTAAATGCAACACATTTCTAAATGCAATAGGCTGCAGTGGTTTTATTGTGCATTAAGCTTATATAGTCAATTATATTCAGATAGTTAACGTGTTTTTAGCTGGGGTGCTGCTGGTTTTTATATAAGCTCAATGCCAGCTCACGTTGCAAGCTGTGGTCTGCAATCGGCCGCGGATAATCGCGGCCGATGATTACATTGATTGTGGATTGTCGTTCAGCAGACATTAGCCAGGGCGTATGAATCTCTTTGTCATTGCATTTGCTCAATTCGGTGACATATTTGCGGATAAAGCGTCCGTTTGCGTCAAAGCGTTCGCTCTGGGTTGTCGGGTTGAAAATTCTGAACCAGGGCTGGGCGTCACAGCCTGTAGAGGCTGCCCACTGCCAGCCGCCATTGTTAGCGCTGAAATCAAAATCAATCAGTTTTTCTGCAAAATAGCGTTCACCCCAGCGCCAGTCTATCAATAGATCTTTTACTAAAAAGCTGGCCGCCACCATACGCAGGCGGTTATGCATAAAGCCGGTGGTGTTAAGCTGGCGCATTGCCGCATCTACCAGCGGGTAGCCGGTTTTTCCGTCACACCAGGCTTTGTAGTAATCAGGATTGTTGGGAAATGGCAGGGATTCAAATTCAATCTTGAAGGCTTTGCCATCAGCAATGTGCGGGTGATGGTGCAGAATCTGAAAATAGAAATCACGCCAGATCAGTTCGGACAGCCATGTCTCGGCACCGGCACCGCCTGTTTGCATGGCAGTTCTCGCCAGATGCCGGATGGAGACAGTGCCAAAGCGCAGGTGGACTGATAGATATGAAACACCTTTGATGGCTGGAAAATCGCGTGCATCTTTATAGCGCTGCATACGATTTTCGAAATCCGTGAATAACGCGGCAGCGCCGCTCATTCCGGTTGGCAGGCGTAATTCAGCAAGGTTGGTACGTTCAAATCCCATCGATTCAAGGCTCATCAGTTTGCCAAAATCCTGATGGACATCGGGTTTAGCCAGGTTTTCAATATAAGCATCGACTGGGTAGGCCTTCAGGTAAAAGTCATTGACGCTCTTGAGCCACATGTTTTTATAGGGTGTGAAAACACTGTAAGGTTTTCCTGTCATGCTCAGTAATTCATTTTTTTCAAAAATCACCTGGTCTTTGAAATGATGAAACGCGATGCCATTACTTTTAAGCTGGTCTGCAACATGTATGTCACGCGCGATGGCATCAGGCTCATAGTCGTGGTTGCTGAATACCGCTTCAACCTGTAGCAGCTTGGCCAGTTGATGTATTTCACTTTTTACCTCGCCGTGAAGCACGATCAGGTCACCGCCTTTTTGCTGCAACGCAGATTTAAGTTCATTGATGCTTTCCCAGATGAATTCAACCCGGCGGTCACGCTTTTCACCGAGCCGGTTCAGAATGTTCGTGTCAAAAATGAATGTGCAATAAACCTGGGCGGAATGTCTGAGTGCGTAGTAAAGCGCTGCGTGATCGTAATCACGCAGGTCGCGGCGAAACCAGACTAGAGATTTTGTGTATTGAGGCGTTATGTTTTGCATAGGCTGTAAGACTCCGCAGTTTAGTCTCACAGTTTAGCAAATAGTTTAGAAAAATTCGGTCTAGAGCTTCACCTATAGATTATATTGGATTGAATAGCTTTAACCTCTGGCGCCGAACACATACTTTTCTTTAGAGGATTCGTGCATGATTTCTTTTTCTAATTCTGGCAGTTTGAGCATTCCCAGAATGTTTTGTAAGTCTAACGATAATAAAATCAGTTCCTCATCACCAATTTCATCAATCTGCTGAAAAATATCGTTCGCGTAATGACTGTCGCGAATCATTTTTGCGGAATTGACGGAGCCTATAAATTTTCTGGCCGCGACCGAGAATTTTGATAAAAGAATTAAACACTGGTTATCCATAGAAACTAGCTCCCCTTTAGTTTTTAAAGTTCGGTTTGCAAAATTAAGTTTGCCAAAAAAGTGCAATTTTTTGTAGTTAAGTATAGATGTGGTGCATATCACCGCCATACTCGGCACTAAACGCGCCCTTTACATAAGGATTAGCATTTACTGTGCCAGTTTATTTGCGGCAGGGTTATTTTCGCGCTTATTCTCGATGGTACGGGTGGTTTTGAATGACGCTATGTGCGCGGTAGAGCTGCTCAGCGAGCAGTACCCGAACAAAGGCATGGGGAAGGGTGAGTTTGGAAAGACCCCATAGCCAGTCTGCCTGCTGCTTGAGGCTGGCATGGATGCCATCGGCACCGCCAATGACAATGCTGACATCGCGCCCGAGCGTTTGCCAGGTCTTCATTTTGTCAGCGAGCTGCAGGGTGCTAACTTCCTGGCCGCGCTCGTCGCAGGCAATCAGGTAATCGCGGCCGGTCGCTTCGAGAATTCTTTTGGCTTCAATAAGCTGGATGTTTTCAGTGCTGTTGCCTGCGGCGCGCTTCTCAGGCTTGATATCAATGATTTCAACGGATAGTTCACGGGGCATGCGTTTGGTGAAATCAGCGCAGGCTGTTTCAACCCAGCCTGGCATCTTGTGACCGACGCTAATGATTCTTAACTTCAACTTGAACGCTCTGCGTATGAATAACGGATGCTGTTGTGAGCCTGATCAGCATCCGTCATGGCGGCTACTGCGGGTTATTCTTCTGCTTTAATGTGGCTGCGGCGGCTTTCTGCTTCGCCCCACAATTGTTCAAGGTTGTAATAAGCGCGGGTAGCCGGCACCATGATATGCACAACGATATCGTCCAGATCGACCAGAACCCATTCACCCTCTTTTTCGCCTTCTGTACCGCGAATGGCAAAGCCTTTTTCTTTGAGCTTTTCGCGCACATTGTCGGCCACGGCCTTAGCCTGGCGGCTGGAATTGGCAGAGGCAACAATCATATAGTTGGTCATGCTTGTGAGTTTGCGTACATCCATCACGGTAATATCGAAGCCTTTGATGTCTTCGATCGCATCGATGACGGCGAGTTTCATAGCCTCTAGGTGTTCGTTGTTAGAGGCTATGTTCTGTGTTTTCTGAGTCATTTATGCGGCCTGTGCTGGAATTGCGTTGCGTTGTGATTGTATACGGTTGTGATTGTCAACATACACCAGTTGCGGGCTGTATGTTTTAAGTTCAGCCTCGTCATAGTTGGCGAAGCTGGCAATAATAATAATATCCTGCGGGTGCGCTCTGTGCGCGGCAGCGCCGTTCACGGAGATGATGCCGGAGTGGCGCTCAGCACGAATAGCGTACGTGGTAAAACGCTGGCCATTGGTTACGTTGTAAATACTGATTTGCTCGTATTCACAGATATTCGCTGCTTCTAACAGCTCTTCGTCGATTGCACAGCTACCCTCATAGTGGAGCTCTGAGTGCGTCACATGTACGCGGTGCAATTTAGATTTAAGCATGATTCTTTGCATGTGCTTAACCATTTGTGAAAGGGGAACGTATTATAGTCTTTTCAATCACTTATTCCAATTATTAATGCATAACGACTGTGTTGGTTACACATTAGCCTGCACATGCCCGCCCTGCGGTTGGCTGGCATGTCACCCGCGGTTTATAAATGGAATTTGTCTAAAGGTTTAATTCAATTCAGGTTCTGGAGAACTCAATATTATCTATCAGCCGCGTATGGCCTATTTTTGCGGCTGCCAGTACAACCAGCCGTGTATCCTGCCCGGATGCCGGTAATAGTGTATTTACGCTGCGGATGGAAATGTAGTCGGTTACCCAGCCTTTTTTGTTTAAATCTTGTGCGGCAGCCTGTTCCAATGCAGTAAAGTCAGTGTTGCCTTGCTGAAGGTTGTCAACGATTTCTCTCAGGCAGGCATGCAGTGCGGTTGCATCAGATTTCTGATCCGGAGTCAGGTAGCCGTTGCGCGAGCTCATTGCCAGTCCGCTGGACTCGCGCATTGTCTCGCCTGCAATGATCTCGATCGGCAGGTTGAATTGTCTGACCAGTTCGCGAATGATGAATAATTGCTGGAAATCTTTTTTGCCGAATACTGCAACTTGCGGCATCACCATGTTGAATAGTTTCATGACAACAGTTGCCACACCGTCAAAATGTCCGGGCCTGCTGGCGCCGCACAGTTCTTTTGCAATCGGCGGTGCACTGATGATCATGGTTTGCCCAAGGTCATTGGTTGCGGCATTAAAGTCCGGGTACATCTCTTTAACGCTGGGGGCAAACACAATATCGATACCGGCGGCTTGGAGTTTTTCACAGTCGGCATCCAGTGTGCGCGGGTAGCTTGCCAGATCTTCATTGGCACCGAACTGCAGCGGGTTTACAAAGATGCTTACGATGACGCATGGCGCATGCTGTTTGGCAAGCGTCGCCAGATGGATATGCCCGGCATGGAGGTTGCCCATGGTAGGCACCAGTGCAGTGGACGGCTGGGATTTTAGCGCGTTTCTTAATTCAGCTACGGTATGGATGATCTGCATGATGTGGGGGGCGGCTGGGGCTTGATTTTTTAATAGCTGTGCTCGGCTGCCGGGAATGTCTTATTCTTTACAGCCTGCACGTAACTGGCAATGGCTTGTTGAATGCTGCCACCCTCAGTTAAAAAGTTTTTAGCAAAGCGCGGTGCTTTGTAGTCTTCAGGGTTTTTGCCGGCAACACCAGTATAGATGCCCAGCAAATCCTGAATGACTAATACCTGTCCGCTGCAACCGGATCCGGCACCAATGCCGATCGTGGGCGTTTTGATGATTTCGGTGATTTGCCCCGCGAGAGCCGCAGGCATCATTTCGAACAGAATCAGGCATGCGCCGGCTGCACTCATATTGATGGCATCCTGCGTGATTTTTCTGGCACTTTCGTCGGTTTTGCCTTGGATTTTGTAACCGCCTAATTGCTGCACTGACTGTGGTGTAAAGCCCAGGTGCGCGCATACCGGAATACCTCGTTCAGTCAGGTAGCGTGTCGTTTCTGTAAATCCGCCACCTTCGATCTTAACGATATCCGCTCCTGCATTCATAAGTGCCTGTGCATTGTGATAGGCATCTTCTTTGTCGTGTTCATAGCTGCCAAAGGGCATATCGGTCATGATGAGCGTTCCCGGTGCGCCGGCGGCTACACATCTGGTATGGTAGATCATGTCCTGCATCGTGACTTGCAGGGTGTTTTCCGCGCCTTGCAAAACCATGCCGAGCGAGTCACCTACAAGCAGCACATCTACGCCCGCCGCAGCGCAGACTTTGGCGAAAGTGGCATCGTAGCAGGTGAGCATGGCGATTTTTTCGCCTGTCGCTACTAGTTGGTCAAGTGTCTGTTTGTGCATTATTCTTCAAAGTTCGGATTAAAAAACTCACGCTGGCCTTTAATCTGTTCAATGCGGCTGAGCAGTAAATTAAAAGCATTCTGATTTTTAAGTATATTGAGTTTTTCGTTATTTACAATCAGGACCGGTGAGGCATCGTAGCTATGGAAGAACTCACTGTAAGCATTGGCCAGACGTTCTATGTATTCACGGGGGATCTCTTGCTCGTAGCTGATGCTGCGTTCTTCAATGCGCTCCATCAGCGCGTCTATCGGTGTCTGCAGATAAATGACCAGATCAGGTTTCGGTGCTTTGATCTGCAGGTGCTGGTAAATCTGGTGATATAAAGCATACTCTTCTTCATCCAGATTCAGACGTGCGAAAATGGGATCTTTTTCTAAGAAGAAGTCTGCAACAATCGGTTTTGCAAACATGTCGCGCTGATTCAGGTCTTTAATCTGGTTCGCACGCTGGAATAGAAAGAACAGCTGGGTAGGCAGGCTGTAGCGCTGAGCATCCTGATAAAAGCGAGGCAGGAAAGGATTGGCTTCTGCTTTCTCTGACAGGTAATCCACGGGAAAACGGTCGACCAGCATTTTTGCCAACGTTGTTTTGCCGCTGCCAATCGGGCCTTCCACAACGATGTAGGGATATTTGTTAAATATGCTCATGAGATTTTTCTAGCTTAGTTTTGTAATATCTTTTGATAATTCGGGGCTGATTAACAATGCTATTCTGCCATGAACTGGCATCGATAATTGCGGCGCGATTTCTAATAGAGGCAGCAATACAAAGCCTCTGATATGCATTCTCGGATGTGGCAATGTGAGTCTGTCACTGTTAATGACCATGTCATCAAATAGCAGCAGATCGCAGTCCAGTACGCGCGGCGCATTGATATAAGGGCGTTCGCGGCCGGCTTCGTTTTCAATCGCGTGCAGCGCAAGCAGCAGATCATGCGCTGAAAGTTCTGTTTGTACTTCGGCAACCGCGTTAATGAAATCCGGCACATCGCTGCCTGCAACGCTGGGGCAGTCAACCGGCGCAGTTCTGTACAGGGATGATTTTTTAATCAGTTGTGTTTTTGGCAGGCGGGCTAATGCCGAAAAAGCTTGTTCAACCTGGGCAATCGGATGCTGCAAATTGCTTCCCAGCGCTATAAATGCCTGGTGCATCATGCTGCTGCCGGGGTGCTGCCGCCGGGTTTTTTGGATTTTCTTCTTTTACGTTTTTTAGGGGCTGTGTCCGGTTGCAGCATGGCGGTGCGCTCTTCACCTTCTGCTTCTGCAAAACTGGTCCACCACTCGCCCAATTCGGCAGGAATCTCGCCGGATTCGCAGCGCAGTAGCAGAAAATCATAGCCGGCGCGATAGCGCGGGTTTATTAATAAGCCAAATGGGCGTTTGCCTGCACGCTGCTCAAATCTTGGCTGCAGCCCCCAGATTTCTTTCATGGCAGAGGTGTAGCGGTTGTGTATCGCGAGCTTTTCTGCCTGCGTGGCAATCACATCGTTCATGGCCATGTGCAGTGCAGGAATCGGCGGGTTGTCTTTTTTGTAGTGGTTCCAGGTGGCTAATACTTCATGCCATAGCAATGTTGCAAATAAAAAGCTGGGGTTGGCGGATTTTCCGGAAAGAATACGGTCGTCAGTGTTTTTGAGCGCCAGCATGACAAAGCGCTCGCCCATTGGCTGTTCCAGTACTACATCCAGCATCGGCAGCAGGCCATGATGTAAATGCTGTTTGCGTAGCGCAGTCACGCTTTCAATGGCGTGTCCGGAAAGAAACAGTTTCAGCATTTCGTCAAAAAGACGGCTGGGCGGCACGTCTTCCAGCAGATCTGCCATCTTGGCGATGGGGGCTTTGGTGGCAGGGTCGATGCTGAGGCCGAGCTTGGCAGACAGGCGCACTACACGCAGCATGCGTACCGGATCTTCCGCATAGCGAGTTTCTGCCTTGCCGATAATGCGTAACACGCCTGCCCGGATGTCGGCGAAGCCATGATGAAAGTCCAGCACTTCCTGGCTGGTTGGGTCGTAATAAAGTGCATTCGCGGTAAAGTCACGGCGTGTTGCATCCTCTTCCAGGCTGCCGAATATATTGTCGCGGGTGATGCGGCCGGATTCGTTGGTATGCGCATCTCCCTGAGACTGATGATGGCCGCGGAAAGTGGAAACTTCGATCGTTTCATCGCCGAACAGCACGTGAACTAAGCGGAAGCGCTTGCCGATAATGCGCGAGCGCCTGAAAATGCGGTTGACCTCTTCTGGCGTGGCATCGGTCGCTACATCAAAGTCTTTGGGGTTGCGGTTCAGTAATAAGTCACGTACTGCGCCACCGACAATGTAAGCTTCAAACCCGGCTTTCTGCAGGCCGTCGATTGTTCTGAGTGCGCCACTGCTTAACAGGCTGCGATCTATCTGGTGTTTCTGGAATGGAATGATTTCCGCTTTATCTCTATTAGCACTGCCTTTTTTTGCAGTCTTTTTGATGCCTAATACCGGGCGGCTTTTTTTTGGCTGCTGTTTTCTAGCTTCAGGTGTATGGTGTGTTGGTTTACCGAGCTCAGTTTTTTTATTTCTGGGCTTGAAAATTTTATCTAGCAGTTTTCTGATCATGCGAAATTATAGCTTAAATTTAATCGTGAACTTAAGTTCCGATTTCAACAAAACATGCAATCACTCCGCTATTTAGCAGCGTGATCCCACAGTACATCACTGACGCCGGCTTCTTTGTTAATGATGCGGCACATGACAAACAAAAGATCGGATAAGCGGTTCAGGTATTTTCTTGAAATTTCGGTGACGTTTTCGGCATGATGCAACTGCATGAGTTCACGTTCTGCACGGCGGCAGACCGTACGTGCCAGATGGCAGTAGGCCGCTGCTTTTGTACCGCCCGGCAGAATGAACTCTTTCAATGGCGATAGCTCGGCATTCAGCCTGTCGATGGCTTCTTCCAGATCATCAATCCGCGCCTGTTTTAACAGCACATAACCTGGGATAGAGAGTTCACCGCCGATGTTGAACAAGTCATGCTGGATCTGCGTCAACGGGTTTCTGACAGTGGCCGGGATGCTTTCGGTCAGAATCATGCCAATTACGGAGTTCAGTTCATCTACGTCTCCCATGGTTTTAACACGCGGACTGTCTTTGCCGATGCGGCTGCCGTCACCTAAACCCGTCGTGCCGTCATCACCTGTGCGTGTGTATATTTTAGTTAGCCTGTTGCCCATATTTAAATCCTTTATAATTAGGTTATTGTAACTGATGATGACTTTGCAATGGCCGATCAAACCATAACGCTGGAAATTAAAAATATTCCGATTAAATCCGCAGCTCCTGCGGATGCGCCGATAGGCGTATTTGATTCCGGTGTTGGCGGTATTTCAGTATTGCAGCATATCCACGCTCTGTTGCCGCATGAGCAGCTGCTGTATCTGGCAGATAGTAAATATGCTCCCTACGGCAGTAAAACGCCTGGGGAAATTCAATCCCGATGTTTTGAACTCGCGGATTTTTTAATTGCACAGGGTGCCAAAGCCATTGTTGTCGCCTGCAATACAGCGACTGCCGCGGCGATTGATCTGATGCGTGCAAAATATACGCTGCCGATTATCGGTATGGAGCCAGCCGTGAAACCTGCGGCGGCGGCCTCTAAAAATGGCGTGATTGGGGTGTTGGCAACCGTTGGCACCCTTAAAAGCGCGCAGTTTGCAGGCTTGCTTGAGAGTTACGGGCGTAACGTGAACGTGGTGACGCAGGGCTGTATCGGTCTCGTTGAGTGCATTGAGCGTGGCGAGCTGGATAGCGGAACTACGCGAGGCTTGCTTGAACAATACTGTAAACCGCTGCTGGATGAAGGTGCGGATACCATTGTGCTAGGCTGTACCCATTATCCCTTCGTGAAGCCGCTGATCAGGCAGATTGTCGGTGATGGTGTCGTGCTGATCGATACCGGTGCCGCGGTAGCAAAGCATCTGCAACAGCGATTGACTGCGCTTGATTTGCTTACCAGGCAACATCAGGCTGGCTCGGTCAGGTTCTGGACTAATAGCCAATCTGCAGATGCAAAACGGGTGATTGAAACGCTGTGGGGTGAAGTTGCTGTAGTGGAATTTTTAAACTGACGGTTTTTGCCAGGCTAATTGCTCAGCAATCACGGGCGGCAGTTTTTTCGGTGATTTGATACGCAACTGTTTGTTTACATTGCACTGGCCGAATACCACGGTGATATCTTTGATTGCTACCTCAAACTCCCTGGCAAGAAACTTCACCATGAAATCAGTGGCTTTGCCATTTTCCGGCGCTGCCGCCACACTGATTTTGAGCTGATTACCTTTGGCTTTGCCGATGACGGTCTTTTTTGCGCTCGGGGTACCCAGTATATTGAGAATCAGCGTGTCGCCTTCCCAGCCGCAAAAAGAGGCTGGTTTGGTTTCCTGGATAATGAGGACTGGATCGTTTTCAGGTCTGGACTGGCGCGCTGTATTTTTCACTTCTGATTGTTCAATGCTGATGTGAACTGCCAGTAATGCTTAATGATGCCCTGCAACTTCGCCTTCTTTTAGCTTGTATTGCGTGCCGCAGTAAGGGCAAGCGACACGGCCGGTTTGCGCAATGTCTAAAAACACGCGTGGATGCGATGCCCACAGTTCAACTTCTTTGGTCGGGCAGTGCAGTGGCAAGTCTTTAGCTGACACTTCGATTTCTTTTGTTTCAGACATTTCTTAGGTCTTTCTGAAGTTCGTCATTCCCGGCTGTCATGTGAGAATAATGTGCTTTAGTGCATATATTTCACAGGGTGACCTTGACGGTTGCGCGGGAATGACGGGTTTAGAGTTATACCAGCGTTAACCAATCTGCATGCTTGGCAGATCTGCCGTGCACTACATCAAAGTACAGTTTCTGTAACTGTTTGGTAATCGGGCCGGCTGTACCTTCACCGATGCTGCGACGGTCAAGTTCACGGATTGGCGTCACTTCTGCGGCTGTGCCGGTGAAGAATGCTTCATCAGCACCGTAAACTTCATCACGGGTAATGCGTTTTTCGATAATCTGCAGCCCCATTTCTGTAGCTAGCTGCACGATGGTGTCACGCGTGATACCTTCTAAAGCAGCAGTCAGGTCAGGTGTGTAAAGCTTGCCGTTACGCACGATAAACACGTTTTCGCCTGAACCTTCTGCAACAAAGCCGTCTACGTCCAGCAGCAGTGCTTCTTCGTAGCCATCGTTATGCGCTTCCTGATGCGCCAGAATGCTGTTCATGTAGTTGCCGTTAGCTTTGGCTTTACACATGGTTACGTTCACGTGGTGACGTGAGAACGATGATGTTTTAACACGGATGCCGTGGTCTAGCGCTTCCTGACCCATGTATGCGCCCCATTTCCAGGCGGCAACGATCACGTGGGTTGACAGTGTTTTTGCAGAAATTCCCATTGCTTCAGCACCGTAGAATGCCATTGGGCGCAGGTAGGCTGATTCCAGGTTGTTGTCGCGAACAGCCGCTAATTGCGCTGCTGAGATTTCTTCTTTGGTGTAAGGCATTTTCATACCCAGAATGTGCGCAGAGCGGAACAATCTGTCTGTATGGTCTTGCAAACGGAAAATAGCGGTACCCTTATCGGTCTTGTATGCACGCACGCCTTCAAATACGCCCATGCCGTAGTGAAGTGTGTGGGTTAAAACATGGGTTGTGGCATCGCGCCAGTTAACCATTTTTCCGTCATACCAGATTACGCCGTCGCGGTCTGCCATACCGCCAGATGTTACTGCAGGGTTTGCCATGCTCTATCCTTAAATGCTTGAAATAATGCAAAAGCATTATTGTAAACGACAGCGAGTTCTCTTTGCAGTAATTTATGCGGATTGCGCACAATTTTTTATTGCAAGGTGTTGAATTTATTGTGCATGATAGAATCACAGCAATTACATTTATGACATCAATCAATATGAAAACCAGATACTTTTTAATGATGCTGTTGATACTTGCTGTTTCAGCCTGCAAACCCGGGGCTCAGCAGAATCAGTTTTCGGCAACCGATGTGACGGGTGCCGACTTCGCACAAACGTTCAATTTAACTGACCATACCGGCAAACCGCGCTCGCTGGCGGATTTTAAAGGCAAGGTCGTCGCTATATTCTTTGGCTATACGCATTGCCCGGATGTGTGCCCAACCACGATGGCGGATATGAAGCAAACCATGAAGCTGCTGGGCGCGCATGCAGATGAACTGCAGGTTCTGTTTGTAACGCTGGATCCGGAGCGCGATACGCAGCAAGTGCTGGCGCAGTATGTGCCTAGCTTTGATAAACGTTTTATCGGTTTATATGGCACTCAGGAAGAGATTGCCAAGGCAACGGCTGATTTCAAAATTTTTGCTTCCAAGGTAGAAAATAGCGGCAGGAGTGGTTACACCATCGACCACAGTGCGGGGCTTTACTTATACGATAAAACCGGAAAAATCAGGTTATATGTGGCCTACGGTGAGAAGCCGGCAGTGATTGCTGCGGATATTGAAAAGCTTATGTAGTATCTGTATTCCGTCATGGCTGGGAAATGAGTGGTTTTGCATGTTTGTTTTCCAGCTCCAGTGATTACCCATAACCCTCTGCTATATCTGCAAATAATTTTATGGAAAATTTTTCCATAAAATATCGTTGTTATTCGTTTTTTATGAAGGTCTCATAGTAATATTGTGCTTGTATTATTTTGCATACATTTTACTAATGGAGTCATGTTAAAGGAGGGGTAATGGAGAGCGCTAATTCTGATACTAAAAAATCCAGGCTGCTGATTTTTATGCTTGTTGGTTTGCTTGCAGCAGCAGCGGTTGTGGGTGTGTTATTTTATCAATCCAGCCACAAGCATACTGATGCAGCAGCAGAGGTTGAAACTGTCGATACAGACCATACCCCAGAGAGTGCAGAGACCCCGGCCAAACAAAGCCAGCCAAAGAAAAAACCGGTTGCCCAGAAGCAGGAGTCAGGGAGTGTGCTGGATAAGTTGAAAGCTGTTGATGTGCACGGCGCGAAAAACCCTTGCACAGAAACGCAGCGCATGATGAAGCAATGTTCGGATTAACTGCTTTGAAATCCACGCAGCATGAGACTGATGCTGCTTGAATGAGCATAGCAATGGCATGTGGATAATACAAAGGGGCCTTGACCCCTTTGTTTTTTTAAGTCGCTATATTTTATGGTTTTTATGATTAATTGGCAGGTGTTTCACCATATTGGTTGGTGTCTGTACTACCTTCCTGTGCAAGAAAGTAAATGAGCGGAATCCAGCCTAATATCGGAATTAGCCATAACAACTGAAGCCAGCCGCTTTTGTTAAGATCGTGCAGGCGGCGTGTGCCTGCCGCAAGTGAAGGCAATAACGTAACCAATGAAAATGCCAGAGAAATGCTATCGCCGATAACGCCTAAAGCCATAGACACAACAAAACAAAATAAGGCAAACCACCAATACTCCGGCCGTTTGGCCCTGCCGTTAAAATCGGCATATTTCTGAAAACACAGCTTGATTGATTCCTGAAAGTCCATTTTTCACTCCCTTTATTGATTATTATCGCGCCGTAGCCAGTTGCATACACAGCGTTGGAATCAATCTTACATCACATGCAATCGGGGTGACCATACCTTAAGCTCTTTTTCTGCGGCTTTGTAATCAGGGTAAATGCTGGCGACAACCGCCCAGAATTTTGCTGAATGGTTCATTTCTTTCAGGTGCGCCAGTTCATGGCAGATCACATAATTGATCAGGTGCGGCGGTGCCTGCAACAGGCGCCAGTTAAGCCTGACTTCTTTTTTTGAGTTGCAGCTACCCCAGCGCGTGCGTGCATTTGAAATTAGCAACTTGGGCAGCGCTACCCCCAGCCTGGCTGAGAATATTTCCAACCGCCTGGCAAAGTCTGTGAGCGCTTGTTTCTTATACCATTGCAGCACTTTGCGCGAGACGGCTGATTCATCATCGTGATTGGGCATTGCCAGTGCTAATAGCCCGGGTTGGTAGCTGACCGCCCTGGAGCGCTCATCATGCCTGAGTGCCAGAGTGATGGTGTTACCCAGCAGCAATAATCGCTCGCCATCCAGCCATTGCTGCGCCGGTATTTTGTTTTCATTGCGTGCGCTGAGCTTTTTTTGTATCCAGTCTGCTTTTTGAGCAATAAGGCTTTCTAGCAGAGTTTGTGAAATACGTTTCGGGGCATGCACCACAAGACCATCGGCTGTGATTTTTAAACCAACGGTTCTGCGCTGGCGACGTTCTAGCTGGTAATGCAGTTGATCGCCGGATGGCAGCGTCAGCGTATGACTCATGCGTCGAGTGCTGCCATTTCAGATTCAATCCATTGCTCCACCTGCTGATTCAAGACATCAGCCTTTAAGTCGGCAGCTTGAATAGGTTTGCCGATATGGACGCGAATGGTGCCCGGTTTCTTGATGAAAGTATTCTTTGCCCAGTATCTGCCAGCATTATGCGCTACCGGTACCACCTGGGTTTTGGTGTGCGTCGCAAGCCATGCGCCGCCAATCAGATATTTGCCTTTTTCACCGGGCGCTTTACGTGTGCCCTCCGGGAAAATGACTACCCACAGGCCTTTTTTCAGTCTTGCTGCGCCATTGGCTACCAGTTTCTTTAATGCTTCGCGGCCCGCGCTGCGGTCAATCGCAATTGGGGATGACATGGCCAACCCCCAGCCGAATATCGGAATCCATAGTAATTCACGCTTAAGTACATAAACCTGGGTTGGGAATATTGACTGGAAAGCCAGCGTTTCCCATGCAGACTGGTGCTTGCTTAAGATAATGCTCGGCGATTCCGGCAGATTTTCGAGCCCGGTTATCTCATGACGAATGCCACAGGTGACACGCAGCCACCAAATCATGCTGCGTGCCCAGCCTGAAATCAACACGTTGCGGGTGACCGGATTGAGCGGCAGCGCAATAAAGGCTATTAGTGTGAATATCGGGGCAGTCACTACCTGGCCGAGGAAGAATAGGCTTGAGCGTATAAATAACATAGGGGCTTGAGTCAGCTTACTGAAATAATCGTTTGCACAGCCTCGCTTAAATCTGCGCAGACTATGATGTTTTCGGGCAGGCCGCCATCGGCAAGTGTACGCTCGCCTTTGCCGGTACGCACAAGTATTGTCTGGCAGCCGGAGTTCGAAAAAGCCTGGATGTCGCGTAAAGCATCGCCAACAGCATATACGCGCTCAAGTTCCACGGAGAAACGCTTGGCGATTTCTCTGATCATGCCGGTTTTTGGCTTGCGACAATCACAGTTATCATCAGCCGAATGCGGGCAATAAAACACGGCGTCTATACGGCCGCCAACAGCAGCAAGTTCACGGTGCATTTTGTCATGGATGCTATTGAGCGTCGCCATGTCAAACAAGCCGCGGCTGACGCCTGATTGATTGGTGGCAATTGCAACCCTGTAGCCGGACTGGTTCAGCAGGGCAATAGCTTCCAGACTGCCGGGGATCGGAATCCACTCGCTGGGATTTTTGATGAAATTGGCACTGTCTTCGTTAATAACGCCGTCTCTATCTAAAATAACCAGTTTCATTGTTTACTCCGTCATTCCCGCGTAACCGTTAAGGTCATCACCGCTCCACTAAGCGCTAAAGCGCAAAGTGGAAGCGCGACAGGCTGGAATACAGCCTTGTATGATTCACATGAATAGTGATTAAAGCAACCACTCTAATTTTACTCACCTTTTCTGTCATTCCCGCCTGTGCGGGAATGACAGAAAAGGTGATATTTGTTTTAACTCGCCAATTTGGATAAATCTGCTACGCGATTCATGGCCTGATGCAATGTTGCGAGTAAGCCTAAGCGGTTTGTTTTTAGCGCCGGGTTGTCAGCATTTACCATGACATTGTCAAAAAAGTCATCGACCGGTGCTTTCAGTGCTGCCAGCGCTTTGAGCGAAGCTGTGTAATCGCCGTTTTCAAAGAGTTTATCAGCTTCCGGTTTTACTTTGCTTAATGCTGTATTCAGTGCGATTTCTGCCGGTTCCTGCAGCAGGCTTGCATTCACTTGTGCCTGCACTTCGCCTTCAGCTTTTTTCAGTATGTTGCTGACACGTTTGTTGGCTGCTGCAAGTGCCGGTGCTTCAGCCAGTTCGGCAAACGTGCGTACGGCTGTCAGGCGTTGCGGAATTTCACTCAGCAGTGCCGGGTCAAGAGACAGTACTGCATCGACTTCCTGTGGGGTTGCGCCGTTCTCGCGCAGGTTGACGCTTAAACGGTCAAAGCAGAAATCTTTGATTGCGGCGATGGTAGCTGTGCTGTCGGTAGTTTGATGGTCAAATGCTGACAGTACGCTCTTGATAAGCGATTCAAATGGCAGCGCTAATTTATTTTCAATCAGCATGCGGATAATGCCTAATGCCTGGCGGCGCAGTGCAAACGGGTCTTTATCGCCGGTCGGTTTTTCGCCGATACTGAACAGACCTACCAGCGTTTCCAGCTTGTCCGCCAGTGCGACAGCGGTACCAACCGCATTACGTGGCAGGTCATCACCGGCAAAACGTGGCTTGTAATGATCTTCAATCGCAAACGCTACATCGTTGTCCAAACCTTCGTGCTGTGCGTAGTAACGCCCCATAATGCCTTGCAGCTCAGGGAATTCGCCAACCATGTCTGTAATCAGGTCGGTTTTCGCCAGTTGAGCTGCCAAACCGGCTTTTGATGCCAGATCTGCGCCACCAAGCTGTTTGCCAATGGCAATGGCAATGGCAAACACGCGCTCAGTACGCTGGCCTTGCGAGCCAAGTTTGTTATGGTAAACCACTTTATCCAAGCTGGTAATACGTGATTCCAGAGATTTCTTGCGATCCTGGTCAAAGAAAAATTTGGCATCGGCCAGACGCGGGCGCACTACACGTTCGTTACCGCCAATCACCGCAGACGGGTCTGCTGGATTGATGTTTGAAACAATCAAAAATTTGTTGGTTAATTTGCCATGGCTATCCAGCAGCGGGAAGTACTTCTGGTTCGCTTTCATGGTCAGGATCAGACATTCCTGCGGTACTTCTAAGTAAACTTCTTCAAACTGCCCCAGCAGTACATTCGGGCGTTCCACCAATGCTGTCACTTCATCCAGCAGTGCGTCATCTTCAATCGGTTTCAGGTTCTGCTCGGCTGCTGCTGCGGTCAACTGACGCTCAATCTCGGCGCGGCGTTCAGCAAAGCTGGCGATCACCGCACCCACGGTTTTGAGTTGCTCCGCATAGCTGTCAGCATCTTTGATGGTCACGGTTGGGTTTGCTGCTTCAAAACGGTGGCCTTGCGTTGTGTTTCCGGCAGACAGCCCCAGTGAGGTAATCGCAACAACATCGCTGCCATGCAAGGCAACCAGGCCATGAGCAGGGCGCACGAAATTCACGCTGCTCCAGCCATCCGCCAATTGGTAAGTCATGACTTTGGGAATCGGCAATTTCTGTATCGCTTCTTCAATCGCTTTCTGCAAGCCTTCATTTAAGACTACACCTTTTTGCGTAATGTCTAAAAACAGTGCTTCATTTTTGCCATCCATTTGTTTGGTCAGTTGGGCAACGGCAGATTCATCCAGCCCCATACCGCTCAAGCGTTTAACCAAAGCTGGCGTGGCGCTGCCACTGGCGTCCAGGCCTACGCTCACTGGCATCAGTTTTTGTGAGATTTGTTTATCCGCGGCCTGGGCTGCCACTGCGGTAATGTGCGCAGCAAGGCGGCGCGGAGACGCGAAAGAAGTAGCCACTGAATTTTCAGCAGTAAGGCCTTGTGCTTGTAAGGTATCAAATAATGTATTGCTGAAAGATTCCCCCAGTTTTTTGAGTGCTTTTGGCGGCAGTTCTTCTACGAATAGTTCTACTAATAAATTTTTTTGCGACATTTTTTAAGCAGCCTTCTTATCTTTTTCAAGCTTTTCTTTAGTTAGCTTTTCCAGTACTTCATCAGCCCAGTCTTTAGGTGCCATCGGGAAGCCAAGTCTGGCACGGCTATCCAGGTAACTGGCCGCAACAGAGCGCGCCAGATTGCGGATGCGGCCGATGTAGCCGGCACGTTCGGTGACCGAAATCGCACCACGGGCATCCAGTAAGTTAAAGGTATGAGCAGCTTTTAAAACCTGCTCATAAGCCGGCAATGCCAATTGATTTTCCATCAGGTGTTTGGCCTGTTTCTCGTGTGCGTTGAACGCGGTAAACAGGAATTCTGCATCCGAGTGTTCAAAGTTGTATGCACTTTGCTCCTGCTCGTTTTGCAGGTAGACGTCGCCGTAGCTCAAACCCTCTGTCCATTTCAGGTTGTAAACATTGTCTACGCCTTGCAGGTACATAGCCAGGCGCTCCAGGCCGTAGGTGATTTCACCTGTGATCGGTTTGCAGTCAATGCCACCAACCTGCTGGAAGTAAGTAAACTGTGTGACTTCCATGCCGTTCAGCCATACTTCCCAGCCCAAGCCCCATGCGCCCAGTGTGGGGTTTTCCCAGTCATCTTCCACAAAGCGGATGTCATTCTTTTTCAAGTCAAAGCCTAATGCTTCCAGTGAGCCCAGATACAGCTCCAGAATGTCAGCCGGTGCCGGTTTCAGTACCACCTGAAATTGATAGTAGTGCTGCAAACGGTTTGGGTTTTCGCCGTAGCGGCCATCTTTCGGGCGGCGGCTAGGCTGTACATAAGCCGCTTTCCATGGTTCAGGGCCTAATGAGCGTAAAAATGTCGCCGTATGTGAAGTGCCTGCACCGACTTCCATGTCGTACGATTGCAGCAAGGCACAGCCTTTGTCGCTCCAGTATTTTTGCAGGGTGAGAATGATCTCTTGAAATGTTAAAGCCATGATGGTTTGGTTAGTGTTGGCAAAAAATGCAATTTTACTTTGTTTTGCGGTCTAGCAATAGGCTTTACTTGTCAACATTGCCTGCGAGCATTCTGTTGCGTCGCCAAAGCAGAATAATGGAGATTAAGCTGAATAGTACAAACGGCCAGTTGCCCCAGCGTACATAGGGTGTGCTGCCGGTATAGCCTTGTACCGTGCCATCAAGCGTTGTCTGCACAAAGTGCGGTGCGTGGGCGACGATATGGCCTTTATGGTCAATGATAGCGGTGGCGCCGGTGTTCGTGGCGCGCAGCATCATGCGGCCGGTTTCCAGCGCGCGTGCCTGCGAAAACTGCATGTGCTGTTCTGCCGCGTAAGAATCACCGTACCATGCATCGTTACTGACATTGACCAGTAGCGTTGCTGCCGGTAGCTGGCGAATGATTTCTTCACCGAAAACATCTTCGTAGCAGATGTTGACCGCCACTTTTTCGCCGGCGACCTGCATCGGCTGCTGATGAGTGCCGCCGCGAGACAGGTCGCTTAGCGGCATGTTGAGCCAGTCACGGTAAATCCAGCCGAATATCAGCTTGAACGGGATGAATTCTCCAAATGGTACCAGGTGCGATTTACGATAAACCGCGGTATTTGCGGTGCCGAAACTTAATACGCTGTTGAAATATTCGTCATTCTCGCGTTCAACCATGCCAACCAGAATGTCGCCTTTATTCTTGATTGCGTGCTGCTTCATGCGCATGATCATCTCCGGTGGCATATTGCTGGATAAAACCGGCATTGCGGTTTCCGGCATGATGATCAGTTTTGACGTGCTCTCTTCAGCCATGCCCAGATATTGATGCAATGTATGCTCTGCAATTTCCGGCGCCCACTTGATGGTTTGGTCGATGTTTCCCTGTAGCAGGCTGACGCTGAGCGGCGTGTTGTTTGGCGTTGACCATTCAGCCAGCTTCAGCGCGCTCCCGGATGCAATGATGATCAGCAGTGCGCCTGCTGCGCCGCGCCGGCAGGTAGCCGCCAGATTTTTAAGCAGAAATGTGCTGATCAGGCTGGCAGTAAGCACGGTAAGCAGCGAAACGCCATAAATGCCGACTACTGGCACATAACCTGCCAGCGGGCTATGCGGCAGCTGGCTATAGCCAATAGTAAGCCAGGGGAACCCGGTAAAAATCCAGCTTCTGACCCAGTCAGCCAGCCCCCAGAATATTGGCACTGCAATCAGGAAGGCGTGTTTTTGGTTAGCAGCAATACGTTTGCTTAGTGCGCCTGTCGCAGCGGGGAACAATGACAAAAAGGCGGCCAGTAAAAAGGTGGATAACCCCGCCATGATGCCAGGCATGCCGCCGTAGGTGTGCAGGCTGATATAGATCCAGTATATTCCCATGCCGAACAAACCTAACCCATACATGAATCCGATCATTGCGGCTTGTTTTGCCGTTTCGCACGAATGCCAGAGATAAATCAAAGCCACGAGCGAAGCGATGCTGACCGGGTAAAAATAGAACGGGGCAAAACCGAGTACACTGAGAGCACCTAATACGGATGGCAGTAGTGTATTGATTAATTGGTTAAAAGATTGATTTTTAGTGAATATCGGCATGGCCTGAATTGTAGCTTGATATGGCTGTATGTTTGAATCTTAAATTCGGAATTTGTTTAATTGATTGACATCATCAGCCCATAGCTCCTATATTTGAGCTGTATGTGAAATAAGCTGATAACTAATATGAAAAAGGAGTGTTTATGAGTATTGCATCGGAGTTTAAAGCGTTCGCTTTACGCGGCAATGTGATGGATCTGGCAGTGGGGGTCATCATCGGTGCGGCGTTCGGCAAGATTGTTGATTCGCTGGTAGGCGATATTATTATGCCGTTAATTGGTAAAGTGATTGGCAGTGTAGATTTCACGAATATGTTCGTGGCGCTGGCGCCGATCCCGGAAGGTAATGCTGGCACCTATGCAGCGCTCAAGGCCGCTGGTATACCGATGCTGGCCTACGGTAATTTTCTGACCATCTTGATTAATTTCATTATCCTGGCGTTTGTGATTTTCATGCTGGTCAAGCAGATGAACCGCTTGAAGAAAGCCGAGCCGGCACCCCCGCCTGCGCCAACTCCTGAAGATGTCGTGTTATTGCGTGAAATTCGCGATGCGCTGAAAAAGTAGTATCCGAGGTGTTAAAAAAGGGTCGTGTGACCCTTTTTTAATTTTTAAAACGGCATCGTCTGGTTGAGTTGTTGCGTGGATAAGCTATTGATTGGGAACCTGATACTGCTGACCGCTCTCGGCGCCTTCAGCCCCGTCGTTGTTCATGAATGCTACCATGACGACTTTATCGTCAATAAAATCAAGTTCGGTGGTTTCGTAGTAAGTGCCGTCAGCCGCAGTGTTGATGAAATGGTATTGCCAGATCGAGGCTACGGTCTTGCCAGTGGTTTTAACTTTTACATCATCAGCTTTTGCCGGCTCGCCAAACTGGGCAATAATCTGTTCTTTTGTGAACTTATTGATCGAGTTTACAAAGTCATGCTCAAGCGTAGGAATTTCACTGTGGTTGCCTGGTGCTTCTTCTGCAACCGCAGCTTGCATGAAGCCGGCCTGTAACAGGCCTAGAAACAAGTACGCCAGATATCTCATAACACGCTCCAATCCAATTTATTGAAAGATATAAATATATGAATTTATTACTTTCTATGAACATGACCGCTGGTATTAAGTTCCAATCATTTTTCCAGGTGCCTGCACTCGGCAGGTCGTGCCGGCTGGCTTACGCCTGCAAGCCTTGCCGGGTCTGTTGTTTCAGTTATTGATTATCGTCTTCATCTGCTTGGGGCAAAATTTCTACAAGTATGCTGTGCAGGCGGCGGCTATCTGCGCGCAACACTTTTACATGCAGCCCATCGAAAGTGATTTCATCGTTGCGTTTAGGTAAATGGCCAAATTGATTGACAACCAATCCGCCTATCGTAGAGAACTCCTCATCGCTGAATGAGGTACCGAGAATCTCGTTGAAGTCGGCAATTTCAGTCAGTGCCTTGACGCGATACTGACCATCTGCGCTCTGGATGATGTTGTCTTCATCTTCGTCATAATCGTATTCGTCCTCGATGTCGCCGACAATCTGTTCCAGTACGTCTTCAATGGTCACCATGCCGGCTACGCCACCGTACTCGTCTACTACAATCGCAATATGGTTGCGGTTACTGCGGAATTCTTTCAGCAGCACGTTGAGGCGCTTTGCTTCAGGGATGAACACAGCCGGGCGCAGCATGTCGCGCACTTCGAATTCCTCACCTGCATAATAGCGCAGCAAATCTTTGGCCAGCAATATGCCGATGACGTCGTTTTTATTGTCTTCAATAACCGGAAAGCGCGAGTGGGCGGTTTCAATAACGTGAGGGATGAATACTTCCGGAGGGGCTGTGATGTCGATGACATCCATCTGTGAGCGTGGAATCATGATGTCGCGCACTTGCATTTCACTTACTTGCAGTACGCCTTCAATCATGGCAAGCGAGTCTGCATCCATCAGGTTGTTTTCGTAGGCACTGTGCAGTAATGCTACGAGTTGTTCGCGATCTTCAGGTTCGCGAAGTAGAAAATGACTTAAACGTTCCAACAAGCTTGGCTTGTTGCTTAACTTAGCGTTACTAGGTTTTTCCGAGTCGGCAGCCATTTAGGCACCCTCTGTAATGAGATAAGGCGAAGCATACCCTAATTTTGTGATAATTGCAGTTTCCAGGCCTTCCATTAACTCGGCTTGCGCTTCGGTTACATGGTCATAACCATGCAGATGCAGGATCCCATGCACGGTTAAGTGCGCATAATGTGCTTCAAGCGACTTGTTCTGCGACCGCGCCTCAGTTTCAACCACTGGCGCACAGATGATAATGTCACCTATCAAGTGTGGTTCTTCAATGAGAGGAAACGTCAATACATTGGTCGCATAATCTTTACCGCGATACATGTGGTTGAGTTCGCGGCCTTCATCTGCATCGACGATACGAATCGTGACTTCGGTATCTACCCTGAGTGCGGCTTTCGCCCATTTGCGGAACTGGGCTGGCGTCGGCAGGTTTTTTTCTTCACTGGCGAATTGAATGCTGGCGTGTAGTTTAGGCATGGTATCTATTGGTCGGTTCTGGATTGCAGGTCAGAGCCATCGGTATAAGGAAAGCGCACATGTCCGTAGCGTACAATCAGAATCGATATTGAAATCAGCAGGATAGAGCCTGATAGCGCGAACATGGTCATCGCGTCCAGTTCCTTGATATCCAGTACCAGAAAGCGCGCTAAAGCGATAATGCCGATATATAGCGGGTATCTTACCGGCAACGTGCCTGCGCTCAGGTAGTGGTTGAGCATGGTCATGACTTCAAGGTAAAGGAACAGCAGCAGAATGTCGCCGACGCCAATGGTGCGCGCCTGCCAGATATGGCCAACGGCCTGAAACACGGCAAATACAGTCGCAAGCCCGATAATGATAAGTACCGACTGCTCAACAACGCCCAGAATGCGCTGCATTAATTTACTGAATCTGAATCTGTCAGGTGTCATTTTACTGTCCTAAGTTTATTTTTTAATCCCTATGGTTTTGCTCATAGTTTTCGTAAGCATTCACAATTTTCTGTACCAGCGGATGACGCACGACATCGCCCGATAAAAAGTGTGTCATGGCAATGCCCTTGATATCTTTTAATACCTTCTGCGCCTCTACCAGCCCGCTTTTTTGATGGCGCTGCAAGTCAATCTGCGTGACGTCACCTGTGATCACGGCTTTGGTGCCAAAACCGATGCGGGTCAGAAACATCTTCATCTGTTCCGGTGTGGTGTTCTGTGCTTCGTCCAGAATAATAAAGCTCTGGTTCAGCGTGCGGCCGCGCATATATGCCAGCGGGGCGACTTCAATCGCGCCGCGTTCGAACATCTTGTTTACGGTATCGTAACCTGCCAGATCATAGAGTGCATCATACAAGGGGCGCAGGTATGGGTCTACTTTCTGGTTCAAATCGCCGGGTAAGAAGCCTAAGCGCTCACCAGCTTCAACCGCCGGGCGAACCAGTACGATACGCTTTACGCGGTCACGTGTCATGGCATCCACTGCACTGGCAACGGCCAGGTAGGTTTTGCCGGTGCCGGCAGGGCCAATGCCGAATGTGATGTCATGATCCTGAATCTGCTGCAGGTAGGCAACTTGCCTGGGTGTGCGGCCATGCAGGTCGCCGCGGCGTGTCATCAATACCGGCATGGCACTGGTCGTGACATCTTCTGGTTTCAGTTTGTCGATTTCCACCAGGCCTAACTGAATGTCTTCCAGCTCGATCGGCTTTTTTGCGCGAATATAGAAGTTCTCGATCAGCTGCGCAGCAAGGCGCGTATTATCAAGTTTTCCGCTGATGTTGAACGTGCCGCCACGCCGGTTTATGTTGACTTCAAGCGCAGTTTCGATCTGTTTGATGTTTTCGTCCAGCGTGCCGCATAGGTTGGCAAGGCGGGCATTGTCTTCTGGTTGTAGTGTAAATTCCATTATTCAGTAACCTTAAATTATTTCACCGGCTAAACGTCTCGGGTTGCTTACATCAGTGATGCGTACATTCACAAACTGATGTATCAGGCTGGTGTCGCCTGCAATATCCACGACGCGGCCATTATCGGTTTTACCGGCCAGCAGTGTGTTGTCCTTCCATGACGGGCCCTCAATCAGTATGCGCTGAGCAGTACCTAGCATAGCTTCTGATATTGCTTTGGCCTGCGCTTCGTTAATCGCTTGTAATTTCCCCAGGCGTTCCAGTTTTACCTGTTCCGGCGTATCGTCACTTAGAAATGAGGCGGGTGTACCCGGGCGCGGGCTGTATAAAAAGCTGAAGCTTGCATCAAAACCTACGTCGGACATCAGTTTGGCTGTGGCTTCAAAATCTGCTTCGGTTTCGCCTGGAAAGCCGACAATAAAGTCTGAAGTGAAAGTCAGATTCGGGTTCGCTGCACGCAGCTTACGGATGATGGATTTATATTGCAGCGTGGTGTAGTTGCGTTTCATGGCCATCAGCACTCGGTCGCTGCCTGCCTGAACTGGCAGGTGCAGCTGTGCCGCGAGTTTTGGCACGCTGGCAAAGCAGGCAATCAGGCGCTCATTCATTTCGTTTGGATGGCTGGTGGTGAAGCGGATGCGTTCGATCTGCGGAATTTCGGCAATGGTTTCTATCAGCATGGCTAAGTCCGCTTCAACACCTTCGTATTCAGTACGGTAGGCGTTGACGTTTTGTCCGAGCAATGTGATTTCTTTAATGCCTTGTTCGGCCAGTTGCACGGCCTCGGTCAGGATGTCTGCAAACGGGCGCGACACTTCTTCACCGCGGGTGTAGGGCACCACACAGAAGCTGCAATATTTGCTGCAGCCTTCCATGATGCTTAAAAATGCCGATGCACCTTCTACACGAGGAGGTGGCAGATGATCGAACTTTTCGATTTCTGGAAAGCTGATGTCAACCTGGGATTTGCCGCTGGATTGGCTGTTCTTGATCATATCCGGCAGACGGTGCAGCGTTTGCGGGCCGAATACGATATCCACATAAGGTGCGCGTTTGATGATGTTGTCACCTTCCTGCGATGCCACGCAGCCGCCCACGCCTATGACCAGATTCGGATTTTTTTCCTTGAGCGGGATAAAGCGGCCAAGATGGCTGTAGACTTTGTCTTCTGCCTTTTCGCGTACTGAGCAGGTGTTAAGCAGAATGACGTCGGCATCTTCCGGCGTCAGCGTTTCCTCCATGCCATCTGAAGATGACAGCATATCTGCCATGCGAGATGAATCGTATTCATTCATCTGGCAGCCAAATGTTTTGATGAATACTTTTTTAGGGGCGGATTTTTTAGGAGTGTTCAAAGTCTTAACCAGCATGCAAAACATAATTTTAACGCATTTGGGCAATCGCCTCACGCAAAGTTGTTGTGAAGGAAGTGTTGGATAAATTCTCATGAAACACGTTGCGGATAAATCTGTGGTGATTGCGAGGCGCGCGATGCAGGTCGTGGATATTCTACGAAGCACAAGGAGTGCAACGAAGCAAGCGTACAAACTTATCTAAACCCTTATGGGAGTATAGTTTGCGGGCGGTCTGTCTTCAGCGCATGCATTCTGTGGACACGTATTTGCGGATGCATCCTATCCCGAAAACCATAGGCGTGGTCATGAGTATTTATTCAGCGCTTCCTTAAGGTAAAATAGGCCGAAATCTTTCTTGAAGTAGCTCAATATGCAGGCACTACCTATTTTTTTCAATATTACCAATCGCTTATGTGTTGTGATCGGGGGCGGTGATGTTGCAGCCCGCAAGGTTGCAATGCTGCTGAAAGCCAATGCCGCGATTACGCTGGTTGCGCCGAAAATCTGCCCTGAGCTGCAGGCGCTTGCTGATGCAAGCCGGATCAAGCTGATAAAAGGTTTCTATGCCGCTTCTCAGCTTGAAGGTGCATGTATGGTAGTTGCTGCTACAGATGACGAGGCTGTGAATGTCGCGGTTTCCCGCGATGCCAAAACTTTGAGTATTCCAGTCAATGTCGTAGATGCACCGGATTTATGCACGTTTACCATGGGTTCAATTATTGATCGCAGCCCGATAGTGATTGCCGTGTCGAGTGAGGGTAATGCGCCGGTGCTGGCGCGCTATATTCGCACCAAGATCGAGACCATGCTGCCTGCCGGTTACGGACGTATTGCCGCTATTGCCGGTGAGTTCAGGGATAAAGTGAAGGCGAAGTTTGCAACTACCCAGGAGCGCCGCCGTTTCTGGGAGGATGCGTTTCAGGGGCCGGTGGTGGAGCGTGTGCTGGCAGGGCAGGAGCAGGGGGCACGTGACCTGTTGCAGAGTCTGATCGATAATCAGGATGCCTCTGCCAGCAAGGGTGAGGTGTTTCTGGTCGGTGCTGGCCCCGGCGATCCGGATTTGCTTACATTTCGTGCATTGCGCCTGATGCAGCAGTGTGACGTCTGCGTGTATGACAAGCTCGTCAGCCCGGAGGTAATGGAGTTGGTGCGTCGCGATGCCGAGTTGGTTTATGTAGGCAAGGCGCGCGATCAGCACACGATGCCGCAGGAAGAAATCAATGTGCTGCTCGCCAGGCTGGCCTTGCAGGGGAAGCGCGTGCTGCGTCTTAAAGGCGGCGATCCTTTTATTTTCGGTCGCGGTGGTGAAGAGATTGAAACTTTGATGCAGCACGGGGTGCCGTTTCAGGTAGTCCCCGGCATTACTGCTGCCAACGGGGTTTCCAGTTATGCCGGCATTCCATTGACGCATCGCGATTATTCACAAGCCTGCCTGTTTATTACCGGGCATCTCAAAGATGGCACGCTGGATCTGGATTGGACGTCAATGGCGCGACCCAGGCAGACTGTTGTGATTTACATGGGCTTGGTCGGTTTGGCGCAGATCTGTGAAAAACTGATTGAACATGGAGTGTCACCCGACATGCCGGCTGCTGTCGTGCAGCAGGGTACAACACAAAGGCAGCGCGTGGTGACGGCGACGCTGCGTGACCTGGCACAGAAAGTGTCTGAAGCCGATATCAAAGCACCGTGTTTGACGATTATCGGCGAAGTTGTACGTCTGCGTGAAAAATTAAACTGGTTTGAACCCGGTACTGGTGTCTGACACCCATATCAATGCCAGCTTTACCCCGCTTCAGTAAAGGCTGGCTAATTGATCTTTTAACTAAATAGCTTGTCATACTCCTGAGATGCTTCAAAATCTTCATAGATACAAATTTTTTGTTATGTGACTTTGGTTACTGTATCTGGTTTTTTAAAAGAAGATACTTCATCCACGTTTACTTTCATTATTGCAGAAAGTAGTTTGAATCAACTAAGGAGCTTGAGATGAAGAGTGTTCAGAGTATATTTGCCGCAGTGATGCTTCTGCTTTCACAATGGGCCTATGCCGGCGAGTTTGACGACCACTGTGCAACCGGGCTTGCAGGGGGCATGCTAATTAAAACCAGATGCGAAATCAGTACAGTTTTTGCAGACAAGACTTATTGTTTTGCAAGCCAGGAATCCAGGCAGAGGTTTTTAGAAAGTCCGGACGGGATGGTAAAAAAAGCGGCTGAATTCTATGCCAAAAATTCAGAACCCGTTCGTGAAAAGATCAGCCAGGCAGATGCTTTAAGCCAGATTAAAGGTAAAGCCTGTGATTTATCCAATAAAGATGCCGGTTATTTGGAGTTTGATGGCATGGATCTGCGGCATTGCAATATGGTGAATACCAGTTTTTTTGGCGCGTATCTGCGCGGTGCAAATTTAAGTGGTGCAAACCTTGAGCGTGCTTATCTGAATCTTGCCCGTCTGGAGAATGCTGATTTAAGTCATGCCAATCTTAAAGACGCGATCATATTTCAGGCGATTTTCGATAAAACCAACTTCAAGGGGGCAAACCTCAGTAATGCTCGGGTCATCGGCACTTTGGGCAATGTCGATATGAGTGACGCTAATATTGCAAAAGGCCGCTTCGGGCTGGATATCGGTAACCAGCCGATGGGGGCGATGCGATTTGATGCCGTTGGCGGAAACTTCTCAAATACTAATTTTGAAGGTGCTGATATTAATCGTAATAATGTGCGTTTCGCTAATTTCCGTCATGCAAATTTGCGCAACACCAATTTGTTTCGTGCAGATTTTAGCAAGGCTGACCTTACAGGAGCCGATATTACCGGGGCTGATTTAAATGAAGCGGTACTCGATGGCACAATCATGACCGGAGTAAAAGGAATTGAAGCCATTAAAGGCTATGACCGCAGCAAAGGCGAGTGTGTGGATTGCAAAGCTGCACCTTGAGTTGGTAATGTGTTCCGGGCTTGAAATTTACGGTGAGTTTAAAGTCTATCGCGTTTGGATTGCAGCATGGGTCTGAACAGGCGCTCCCTGTCATTGTTGTATCTTCTGGAGCGCTTCTTTGTTAATGATTTCAATATAGCCGCGGCCCAGCATCACCCAGCCTTTATTTTCAAAACGTTTAAGCTGGCGGCTGACAACTTCTCTTGCAGATCCGAGTTCGTCGGCAATCTGCTGGTGGGTGCGGCTGAGCCTGAAGCCTGTTTCCTCAAGCAGTAGTTTAGCTAAACGCACATCGATGCTATGAAAAGCGATTTCATCGAGCAGTACGATGAGGTCGCTGATCAATGCGCCATAATTCTCCATGACAAAGCGCCGGAAAACAGCAGAGTCAATCATGAGCTGGTGAAAAATATGGGATGGGACGATCACATCGCGAACGGCTTCTTCAACGATAGTTGATGCGGGGTAGTCGCTACGCCCGAGCAGGCAGGTTGTTGTGAGTACGCAGGTTTCGCCGGATGCCACGCGATACAGTAATATTTCGCGACCCCCGGCCGAGAGTTTGTATACACGGGATTTGCCTTCGAGCCGCATGACATAGGCGTTGCAGGGCATGCCCTCGGTATAGCCTAAGGTGCCGACAGGAGCCTCGACAATGCGGGAATGTTTTTCCAGCAAAGCTCTTGCAGGCTCTTCGAGCGCAATCAGTGCGGGAAAAGCGGTCAGCCAGGACAGTGTTTCCATTTTAATAACCCCACTTGTTTCTTAATACTTATCTGATGCTGATTAATAGTTGGAACGGAGTGACTTGGCTGGTGGTCAGGCGTTCTTGATCGGGATGCTTAATCTCGCTTCCAGCCCGCCTTCCGGACGGTTAATCAGTTCAAGTGTGCCTTGGTGCAGTCTTGCGATGCGTTCCGCAATGGCAAGACCAAGTCCGCTGCCGCCCACATTGCTGCGTGCTTTGTCGAGGCGTTCAAATGGACGCAAGAGCTTTTTCAAGTGCGTTTCCGGTATGCCTGGACCATTATCAAATACGCTGATGATAATGTTATCAGCCTGGATCTCGCTTGCCACACGCACCTGCCCACCGCCATAAGCATAAGCATTGCCTACCAGATTATCCAGCAGACGTTGCATCGCCAGCGGTTTAATAGGTACGGCGTAGGTAGGCGATAACTGTATGACCAAATCACGGCCTGCCCTGGCTTGGCGGTCATGTAGCGCCTGCAGCAGGGTATTGATATCGACCATTTGCGTATGTTCGCCTTCAGCACCGCGTACAAAGTCCAGAAATTGATTGATGATATTATCCATATCCGCAATATCTTCAACCATTCCATGTTTAAGGTAGCTGCATTGCTGGTCTGGCAGCATTTCTACAGCCAGTCGCAGTCGCGCTAGAGGCGTGCGAATGTCATGAGAAACACCAGCCAGAATCAGTGTTCTTTCTGCATCAAGTTCTGCCAGTGAGTCAGCCATTTTGTTAAAAGTGCTGCTTACAGCACGCAGTTCCGTTACGCTGTCTTCAGGCAGTTTCTCCGGTTGTTCGCCGTTACGCAATCTATTGGCCGCCTTTACCAGCAAGTTCAGCGGTCTGTTGATGCGAGCCGCGAGCAAATAGCCGCCGGCGAGTGACAGGCCCAGTACCAGCGCGCCCCAGCCCAGCCATTGCCAGGGAAAAGGACGTTCTACATGTATGCGTGGAATGACTACCCAGAAATCATCTTGGCCAATGCCAAAACTCACCCAGAGCCCTTCAATGCCGTAGTGCTTCACAGTAATAATCGTTTCCGAGCCTAAGCGCTCACGGATTTTTTCGGCCACCATTTTAATGAAAGGATCGTCCGGCAGCGGTTCTATTTCCTCCATAAAGTCTGCGTAGTAAATACGCACACCTTCTTTACCGGTCAGTTCTGACAGCAATGCAAGTCGCAGGTTTTCCTGCGAAGCGATGAGGGATGCACGGGTGTAATTGACGACAGTCACGGCCTGTAACGCCGTTGCTTCGGCACGCGGTTCGCGTTCGAAGTATTCAAAGATCTTTAACGATGCGAATTGCCCTACCGCCAGTAAAACGGCGATCAGCAGCATGATTCTAGCAAGCAGGGTTTTGGGTAAAAGTCGCAAGATTAACCTGAAGAAAACGTTGGTTGCGGATAGCGCACGACATTCAATTTTAGTAAAACCGGATGCCGTGCCTGATATTTAGTCTACTTCGCCATCCGGGATGAAAACATAACCAAAGCCCCACATGGTCTGTAAATAACGCGGATGTGCCGGATCCGTTTCGATCAGCTTGCGCAGGCGTGATACCTGTACATCGATACTGCGGTCGAATACATCCAGTTCACGCCCACGTGCCAGTTGCATGAGTCTGTCCCTTGAGAGGGGCTGGCGCGGGTGATCTACAAATACTTTAAGTAAAGCAAATTCGCCGCTGGTAATGGCAATATTGTTTCCATTATGGGTAAGTGAACGAGTGGATGCGTTAAAGACAAAATCACCGATAGTGATATTTTCTGTATTGCTGGCCGGGGCGCTCGGTACGATACGCTCATGCCTGCGCAATACTGCATTAATGCGGGCTAAGAGCTCTCTTGGATTAAAAGGCTTGGGCAGGTAGTCATCTGCCCCCATCTCCAGCCCGATGATTCTATCCACCTCATCGCCGCGCGCGGTCAGCATCACAATCGGGAGCATTGTGCCGCTGCCCCTTATGCGCCGACAGATAGACAGGCCGTCTTCACCTGGCAGCATCAGGTCTAAAACAATGAGATCAATAGATTCGTTTGCTAAAGCCGTGTCCATTTCTTTTGCGTCATTTGCAACTTTAACGGTGAAACCCTGTTCGGTTAAATAGCGTTGCAATAGTTCGCGCAGGCGCACGTCATCATCTACTACCAAGATTCTTTTGTTTTGGTCTGTCATAATGTATTGGAGCCCTAACCTTTAATAGAATTTTTTTGCAATTTTCAAGTCATACATCTTAAATTTTACAGTAAACGAAGTGTAAGCTAATTGCACTGAATATTAAAGTTTTGTTAGTAAACTTGCTAAGCTTTGTGAGTTCAATAAACTAGTCTTATTTTTACAAATGCTTACAATTTGGCCGATTAATGAAACATTCAATTTACAATCGTCATTCATGATTACGATACTCTAAAACCGAGATGGTTGATGTTGGAAAGTTGATTCTTTGAATTTAATTTTGCAAAATAATATGTCTATATCTAAAGTCGTCTGTGTGGCTATGTGCTTGGGTTTAGGGCTCTCATTCAGCGTAACCGCGGGTGGGAGAAGTAATTTGGTCTCACCTGCTGATAAATCCAAGCGCGCGGTAGATGAAGACCGTCAGTCAGAAGAAACTCCTAGAAATGAAGGTTTGCAGCAAACCCTCAATCTCAATTTCAGTCCCGAACATAGAGAGAAACTGCGCAAAGCGCTGGATGATTACGCGCGGTCAGTCGATCCCAGTCATGATCAGATCGAAGAGCGCCGACGTGCCATGCAGGAAAGCATAGAAAGCCGTTTTTTTGAAGCAGATACCGATGGCGATAGTACGCTAGACCGGCAAGAAGCTACGGAAAAACTCCCGCAGATTGCACGACATTTTAATAGCGTGGATACCAATCAGGATAACCTGATTTCATTAGGTGAACTGGTAGAAGCGCAAGCACGTATTATTGAACGCAGAAAAGCCGCAGACACCGTGCTCGAACAGCAGAAACAGCAAAAGCTGATGGAGGCCGAAGCGGCTTCTGTCTCCAAGCCGAAAAGCAAACAAGCTAATAATAACTCTAAAAAGAAATCGCTTTAAAAATAAACCCTCTTCAAAAGCAGGCGCAAGTTCCATAGCGCTTCAGCATTTATCCTGGCAATCCCGATTTTTCACCATTTTATTTCAAGTGACGCCTGTATGATGGCAGTTGCCCGAAATAAACTTAGCTGTTAACTTACTCCCTGAAGTTTATCTTTTATCAAGCGTTTTAAGGTTCAGATGCATTTAAAACTGCACATTACAGACACCATGGCGGATGTATCGCCTGCCGGCTGGGACGCACTCACTGGTGGTATGCCATTATTAAGCCATGCGTTCCTGAGCGCCCTTGAAACTTCCGGTTCGGTTGGGGGTAATACCGGCTGGCAAACCAGTCACATGCTTGTGTTGGATGATGATAAGCTGGTGGGAGCCATGCCGCTTTATCTTAAAAACCACTCATACGGTGAGTATGTGTTTGATTGGTCATGGGCCGAGGCTTATGAGCGCAGCGGTCTGCACTATTATCCCAAACTTTTATCCGCAATTCCGTTTACCCCGATTACTGGCTGCAGGTTATTGACTAGTCGACCAGAGGTTCAAGCCTTAATGCTCGCTGCATTGACGCAAATCATGGATAAGCAGCAGCTATCTTCTGCGCATGTTCTGTTTCCTGATCATGACTCTGCGGATGCGCTTAATCGAGCCGGCTGGCTGAAACGCAGCGGTGTACAGTTCCGCTGGCAGAATGAGAATTTCTGCGACTTTGACGCATTTCTCAGCGTTTTAAGCCACGATAAACGTAAAAAAATCCGTCAGGAGCGCAAGAAAATCAAAGCATCGGGCATTGTTTGCAAGTCTGTTAAAGGTGCTGATGTCACGCCTGCACAGTGGGCGTTTTTTTATCGGTGTTATGAGAATACCTATTTTGAACACCGCTCGTCACCATATTTATCATCGGCATTCTTTCAGCAAATCGGCAGCACAATGCCACAGAATATTCTGCTGATACTGGCTTATATTGATGATGAGCCGGTGGCCGCGGCATTGAATATTTACCATCAAACAACGCTGTATGGACGTTATTGGGGTGCATTAAGGTATGTGCCTAACCTGCATTTCGAGCTTTGTTACTATCAGGCGCAGGAATTCTGCATAGCTGAAAATATTACCTACTTTGAAGGTGGCGCGCAGGGCGAACATAAGCTTGCGCGTGGTTTTCAGCCCAGGCCAACCTGTTCATATCATAAAATTGCGCATCCCCAATTTGCGCGAGCCATTGAAAATTTCGTGCATAGGGAGTCAGCGGGCATCGATGCTTATACCAATGAGCTGGAGGAGCGTGCGCCATTTAAAGCTATGCTGGAATAGCCGTTAGCTGCCCGTTTTTCCCAGACCGCAGGTTAGCTGTAACGGACTTTTACTGTGGCAAGATTTTTACTTGCACCGGCAGCCTGGGTGTAAGGGCTGAAATCTATACATTCTATAGACTGATGCAGTTATTCTCTTGGCAAAATAAATTTTGACTGGCTTGAGTTTAACCCGGCGATTGAATTATTTTGCATGGCGTTCACATTTGTCATGCATGGATTTGCGTTCAGCCTCATCTACCTTGCCATCTTTGTTGGCATCCAGTTTTAAAAACATTTTCTCGGCTTGTTTCTGATGTTTTGCCATGAATTCATCTTTGCTTACTGCGCCATCTTTATTGGTATCAGCATCCTGCCAGCTGTGCATCTGTGCCTCGGCATGATCGCCGCCCATTTCATGATGGTCTGCATTTGCTGTCTGTGCCAAGCCCAGTAGTAATGAAGATACTGCGAGGATTTGTAGTGTTTTCATAAATACTTCCTTTTGTGTATGACTTTTAGTGAATAGATATTGCCATTGTGTGAAATCATATAGCTATGATTGGTATACCAAAGCCTAAGTTCAGGTAGGTTGGTCAGTTATTTTCATACCAGAAGCGGCTTTTGTTCACTACACGTACCACTAGCAGCATGACTGGTACTTCAATTAAAACACCGACGACAGTTGCCAGTGCCGCCCCGGAATGAAAGCCAAACAGGCTGATGGCGGCTGCGACAGCCAGTTCAAAAAAATTGCTGGCGCCGATCAGCGCAGAAGGGCAGGCGATATTGTGTTTTTCCCCTACTTTTTTATTCAGCCAGTAAGCCAATCCAGCGTTGAACAAAACCTGAATCAGGATCGGTACCGCGAGTAATGCAATCACTAAAGGCTGCTGGAGGATGGCTTCACCCTGAAAAGCAAACAACAAGATCAGTGTTAACAGCAAGGCGCTAATAGACCATGGCCCTATTTTATCCATGGCGGCATCAAATGTTGCTTGTCCTTTGCGCAATAGTGCCTTACGCCATATCTGGGCCAGAATCACCGGGATAACAATATACAGAATCACAGACGTCATTAATGTTGCCCAAGGTACGGTAATTGCAGAAATACCAAGCAAAAGGGCGACAATCGGTGCAAAAGCAAAAATCATGATGGTGTCATTCAAGGCAACTTGCGACAGCGTAAATAGCGGATCGCCATTAGTAAGGCGACTCCACACAAAAACCATTGCGGTGCATGGTGCTGCAGCCAGCAATATCAGGCCGGCAATGTAGCTATCGATTTGGTCTGGCGGTAGCATGGGGGCAAAGATATTACGAATAAAAAGCCAGCCCAGAAATGCCATGGTGAATGGTTTCACCAGCCAGTTAACAAGCAGGGTTACACCGATGCCTCTTGCATGCTGCTTCACTTCGTGAAGTGCTCCGAAATCTACTTTGACCAGCATCGGAATAATCATGACCCAGATTAGCAGCCCGACAGGCAGGTTGATTTTAGCCAGCTCAATATTACCGATTGCCTGAAAAAAGTCTGGAAAGAGCTGCCCCAGGGTAATACCGGCGACGATGCATAAACCTACCCATAAGGTTAGGTAGCGTTCAAAGATATTCATGGCCTGAGTGGTGTTTGCGGATGTCATTATTTTATCTGTGATGAAGTCTTAAAGGTTTTCGTGAGCTAGCCGGCAGCCAGTTCCAGCAATCGAGCTACTCCGGCCGGCTCAGTTTTGAGCAATGGTACAAGGGCATGACGCTGTGCATATTTACCGGAAATTGTTTTGATTTCATGTAATTCATTAATCGCGCGCTGTCGCAATAGTGATGATTTTACTGCCGTAGCCGCGATGCTGGAATTGATTACCCATGCCCAAGGCTCAATGCCTGCACGGCGCAGGTCGTTTTGTAAATTGGCTGCTTCCAGCACCGGTGTGGTTTCAGCCAGTGTCACAATCATCACTTTTGTCTGCTTGGGATCTTGTAATTGCATCATGGGCGTGGTGAAGTGCAGACCGGATTTCCCCATCTGGCGTGCGACTTCCCGGTGATATGCACCTGTTGCATCAAGCAGCAGCAGTGTGTGTCCGGTTGGCGCAGTATCCATGACGACAAATTTCTTGCCGGCTTCGCGGATAATGCGTGAAAAGGCCTGAAATACGGCGATTTCTTCTGTACATGGGGAGCGTAAATCCTCTTCGAGCAGCGCACGGCCGTGCGTATCAAGCTTTTTGCCTTTGGTTTCCAGTACATGCTGGCGGTAACGCTCAGTCTCTTGTTCTGGATTAATGCGGCTGACTGTTAAGTTATCCAGTGTACCTGCCAATGTTTCAGTAAGGTGAGCCGCAGGATCAGTTGTCGTGAGATGAACAGGTAGTCCACGGTGCGCAAGATCTACCGCTATTGCAGCCGCAATAGTAGTTTTGCCAACGCCGCCTTTGCCCATCAGCATGATCAGGCCATGCCCGTCTTGCGCAATCTCATTAACTAATGCAGATAAAGTGGGTTCATGCAATCCCGAGACAGGCTCTGCATCAATATGGTGATCAGGTCGCGTGTCAGTCAGCAGCTTGCGCAATGCCTGGAGGCCAACCAGATTAAACGGTTTCAGCATGACTGTATCGATAGGCAGGTGGCTGAGTGTAGCTGGAATCTTAAGCAAAGTCTGCTGCTCTCGCTCGTAAATAGCCTTAGCCAGCGGATCATCAGAAATTTCACTGGCTGGCATAATGCCGTTAATCACCAGATGCTGCTGTTTTATACCAATAGAGACCAGCTCATCATGTGTGCGTGCAACTTCACGCAGCGTTGATTGCTGCCCACGGGCAACCAGGATCAAGCGTGTGCGTCCGCTATCAGCCAGTGTCTCCACTGCAGCTTTGTATTGTTCGCGCTGTTTTTCTAGGCCGGCTAATGGCCCCAGACATGAAGCATCACCTTTACCTTCTTCTAAAAAACCACTCCATGCACCCGGTAGTTGCAGCAGGCGAATCGTATGCCCGGTGGGCGCAGTGTCAAAAATGATATGGTCGTAATTTTGGGTTTGCGGAGAATCAACCAGCAATGCGGTGAATTCATCAAAAGCAGCGATTTCAGTGGTACATGCACCGGACAGTTGCTCTTCGATGCCTTTTAACACCGCATCCGGTAATATGCCGCGCACAGGCTCAACGATGCGGTCACGGTAAGCCTGTGCTGCTGCTTGTGGGTCGATTTCCAGTGCAGTTAGATTAGGGACAGCCGCAATATCCGTAAACTGATTGCCGATAGCGATACCGAACACCTGGCCGACATTGGAGGCCGGATCAGTGCTGACAAGCAGCACGTGTTTACCGCGCTCGGTAAGTTGAATAGCTGCTGCACAAGCTATCGAAGTTTTACCTACGCCGCCTTTGCCAGTAAAAAACAGAAAGCGTGGTGGCTGGTCTAAAAATTTCATCGTTTGACCTTGCAGTGAATTAATTATCGCTGATTAGCAACATTTGCCGCCGGAGCAGCAGTTTGTGACTGGAGCAATTTCAATATTTGGATGGATGCCAGCCCAGCGCGCCAGTTCGCTACGGTTGGGATAGCGCCCGGTTAACGCGATGTCTCCATCTACCAGAATTAATGGCAGAGCTTCCGCACCGGAGCGTTCCAGAAATCCTCGTACCACCTGATTGTTGGCAAATTCCATCGGCTGTTGTGCCAGGTTAAATCGTTGCACTTGCGCGCCATGTTGTTTCACCCAGTTCAAGTCTGCTGAAAATGTCACAAGCTGCTGGTCGACATCCGTGCCACATACTCCGCTGTCACAACACATTGCAGGGTCAAATATCTGTATGGATTTCATATGGATTTTCCTTTAAACAATTTCAATGGCAATTTTATCCATTGCGGCTTTCAAGGCTGGTTTGTCATGTTGCAGCTGCACTAATGGCAATGCAAAAAAAGCTTCGATTCTGCTACGCAGTAAACTGTAGGCTTGCATAAAGGCGGCATCAATCACTTCATCCGTACCGGTTACGTGCGCAGGGTCTTCTGCACCCCAATGGCTTCTTAGTACCGGGCCCAGATAAACCGGGCAAGGTTCATTGGCAGCATTGTCGCATACTGAAATCACAATGTCCGGCGTAGCGGGCAGGTTCTCCCATGATTTGCTGTAATAACCCTTGGCTGAAATACCTTCGCGTGTCAGTAGTGTGAGCGAGCGTGGATGTACCTGCCCTGTAGGTTTACTGCCCGCACTCATCGCATGCCAGCCAGCAGGTGCTAAATGATTGAAAGTGGCTTCTGCAAGTATCGAGCGGCAAGAGTTGCCGGTACATAAAAACAATATGTTCATTTGGTTTTGCTCCCGACTTTATTTCGAGGTAAAGACTGCCGCAGGGCTACAGGAAGCCGCAGCCAGCATCGTGACACAGTCCTCCGGCCTGCCCGAGCAGCACTCTTCTGTAAGGTAGGCGATTAATTCCAGCATTAACGCCAGGTTGGCCCGATAGCGTTGAAACCTGCCTTCCTGTTCTACGGTAATCATGCGTGCATGTGTCATGGCTTTCAGGTGAAACGAAAGATTGGTTGGCGGTATACTCAGTGTGGCAGCTATTTCGCCAGCTACCATGCCCGTAAGTCCTTGTTTTACCAGAAGCCTGAATACATCCAGGCGAATCTCTGATGACAGGGATTCAAATGCTGTTGTTGCTGTAGTTTTATCCATATATTTAATATTACAACAATTGTTGAAATATTGCATTAATGCTTTGTTTTAGATAAATAACATTAAATCAAGGTTGTGCTAATGGCATGCGCAGGCGCTAGCTCACGTGGCAAATCGCCGCTGGTTACGCCAGCTTATTAAAGCAGGAGCTGATGGTTATTTTAAAATGTAAATAATTTGTAAAACATGGTGAAAATACTTGCAATGCGCGAAATGCAGGTAAATAAAAGCTTCTTGTTATACACATCATGATAAATCCAGAGCCAGAAAAGCTAAAAAAGCCTTATCAATCAATGCCTGTTTTATAACTTGTTGATTATAAATGATTTATTTTTAGGTTTAAATTTTATACGATTCAGAAAAATCGTTATAAATCTGTTGGTTACGAATTTGTTACACAAGTAACCACAAAGTTATCCACAGTTTTTGTGGAGAAACATTTATACGCAGCCTTGCTTGAAAATTTTGCTATAAACCTGGAGATTTACTTTTTACGGGCGACTGTGTCGGCAACAGGATAATGGTAATAGAGCATGTTCAAATGCCTGGCAACACTTTCTATATCGTTGTTATCCCACTTAAGGTTTGAAATGCTCTGCCATAGCTTTACCTGCGCTACCAAGCTGGGCCAGTCGGCCGCTTTTTTATTCGCTAGCCAGTGCACCTGTTCATTGTGGCAGGAAACACAGTGCAGGGAATAGAGCAGTTTTCCGCGTGAGGCATCGCTGACCGCCTTTGTTTCTGCAAAGGCAGAACTGGCAAGCGATAGCAGGCAAAAAGCAAATAGAGATATATGAATGGTCGATTTTACTGGCTGAAGACTCATTTTTTTCTCTGCGCATTAGCGTAAACAAGATCGTAACGAATATCCGCCTTTAAACTACTTTATGGGGATGTATCATGATCAAATATTAATGTTGAACTGCAATTTAATCATAAAAATAGTGGCCGCTCTGGCGTGAACTGACTATTTTTAAACCGGCCCGTTTGATTTTTGCAATCGCTTTGATTACATCGGCTATTTTTACTTTATTTGCTTTTGCTGCATTCTCAACAGCGGTTATTGCAGCATCCATGCCAGCACTTTCCTTGGTCAGGGCGGCATTCTGTTTTTCCTTCTCGGCTTTAATCTGCTGCTTGATCTGTTTAACAGTTGCTTCAGCTTCTTTTAACAATTCTTCTTTAGTCTTTTTTGTGCGTGGTGTGGCCATTTTAAAAGTCCCTCTAAAAAAATTGAAAAACCATTATTTGATTGTGCGCTTAATGTGGGCAATCTGCAATGGCAGCCGCCGTGCACGAGTGGGTGAAAGCATGCTTATGGGGGCAGGGAATAGAAGCAGTATGCAGGATGAATTAATAGACTTTGATACAGTTGCATCTCTGAGAGCCATAGATGCATAATTGCTGGACAAAAAAATAGCGCCTCTGCAAAAAAGCGCTTATAAATATGGAGAAAATATATCGCATATCAATATATGTGTTTATATTAATCAGTATTAATTAACGAATTATTTCATATAGTTAATCAATTGTTTCATCAGCTGGTTAATGTGTAATTTTGTGTGTGCGGTCTGTACAGATGCAATATTTCGAAGATTATTTTGTTGATTCTGTGGTATTTTTCTCTCGAATTCATAGTTAAATCTAGTGGTTACTTGCTTTGCGTTCAATGTGTCATTTGATGACTTGAAAGTATAGGCGAGCAGTGTGGCAGGATGTTCGATTAAACAGATTTGCGGGGTTGCCGCATGCTAAGGCAATGCGCTAACAAAGTCGTAAAAATAAAACGCCCCGATTGTTTTAACAGGGGCGTTTTTGTTGGGGAATAAGGCCGAGTTTATTCAGTAATATATCGTTTTATAGATAAATCTTTTTTAAATGTTGAAGAGGCGTTAATAAAACTTATGAAATCATCAATGCAACTATCAACAGAAGCAGCATCTGAACGCTCGGAGATGATTAAAGACACGCTGCCATTGGCAGACATTTGGTACTTGCAGAAATACAAGGGCGTTTTGAATCGGCTTGCAAATTCAAAGAGTGCAGGGCTGATATAGCGGCATTTTCCGTCCGCATCCGGAAAGTCAACATCGCAGCAAATAACGTTGCGTTCTTGAACCACTTTGGTCAGTTTGGCTAAGCAGTACGCATCGCTGTTAATAATATTTACAGCAGACCTCACGCCGGATCTGGCAAACTTTCCGCTGGCAATTTGCTCTGGGTCATAAGCAATAATCGTCACGTTATAACCCAGGTCAGAGAGTACCCTGGTGGTCAGTGCGAATTCATTATGCGCGGTAAGCAGGATGATCGATTTACTTGCCATGGCAATGTTGTGCACGTGTACATGGTCAAAAGTCACATCCGGGACATAAACAATTTTGAATTTTCTTAATCTCCTTACCAGGCAGCCCAGAAGAAGTTCAGCATTGCTTAGCTGGTAATTATTTTTAAGCCGTGACAATAAGAAATTCACGGCTGAGTGATTTGATAATGCATTCCAGGCGCTCCTGAAATAAAACTGCGCACTATGATTCTGATTGATTTTGAGAGAAATAAACAGATGACTATCTATGATTACCTTCAAAAGCAGCATGCATAGCTTATGCTGTTTTTCTTTACGCCAGGCCAGCATTCTGAATCTTAATCATTTCTGCATCTACAGCGGAGATGTCTTCACATAACATGAAATTCTCGATAGCAATATCGACGCCAAGCTCATTATTAATTTTCATGAGCAGATCCAGAACATCAAGGCTGTCTAATCTTAAATCACGGATTTTAGTATCTAACGATATTTGAATATTGTTTTTATTGTTTGATATTTCAGCAAATATTGCACATAGTTTTTCTTGATGATCAGTCATAAATATCCACTTTTATACTTTCATAAATATTAAAAACATTGTCCGGGCTCCGGTATTCTGCAGCCTGAATGATTAATTTTTTAGCGACCTTTTCGAATCGACTCTTCACAATATCCCAGATTTTCCTGCCGATCGGCATTCCCAGGCAGGTATGCACTCCGGTGGCGAAATATAATTGCGCATAGCTTGGCGATTCAGATTGCTGGTAGCCTGCCGAATCAAGATACAACCTCACTCTTTGCCCTGATAATACTTGGACGCCACCCATTACATTATCCCTAATTGACATTCTTTCAATGACGGGAACGCCGGTTGACGGGATTTCCGAATCCCACTCTATACTGCTACATAATTTATCCTGATTTTTTGAGAGTATATAGGCAACAGATTCTGTAATGGTGCCTATTAAAGAGTCTGAGCCAAGTGCTAATAGCGATATGCGGAAGTATTTATCATCCTCGCTCATGGCTTCGGGGAGTGCGTTCATTATCTCGGAGATGATTTGATTGATTTTAATTCTTTTATTGAGCGACATCGTCTCATCAAGAATTTGAGAAAGCGAATCAAAGCTGATGGATGGCGCTAAATTTTTAATTCCTGACAGCACCAATAATGATGCGATTAAAGATGGTTTTAAAATATCTTTTACCAGGTCAGCAGATTGATTGCTGGCTAACAATTGCATTTTGCTATCTAAGGTGCAGGTAAATGCTACTAAAGCGTCATCCGAGTTTTTTAAAATCTCTAAAGCAGCGCGTTTGCGAATCGCTTTATGCGCTTCACCGTTTTTTGCAATAGGGAAATAGGCAACTAACTTTGCCACATGCTGCAACTCGAAATTAAATCTTTCCAGAATTGAATCAATCCTGTAATCATGAACCGTGTAATTCGCATCATTCAGAATCAATTTAATTGTATCCGGGTGAGTGCACATCCACCTGTTTAATTCTTGCGACCACCAGAGACTTTTATTGTTTTTATATAAGATATTTTTATCTTTTTCTTTGTGTAGCAGATAGTCTGAACATTTATCCATAGTCAGCAGGCTTTTTAATTATTTTATTTTTAACGAGGCATTATATTCTGATAGTTAAATAAGAATCATTAATGATTGTTAATTTCATTGCTTGTTTGTCACTGCAATGCAACGTGTGTTTGCCTATTGCGGCAAAAGCAAAGCCGGATCGTTGCCTAGACGTTTTTTAATGCCAGTCGCGGCGCTTATCGTTTCTTTAAGTGCATTCGAATCTGGTGCCTGCGTTGCCTCAAGCTGGATTCACATAAACTTCCCCAATACGGTTAGCGGAACTCAATGCTGCAATTTCAGATGATTTTTTAAGTACCGCAGAAAGTTTTGTAATGGCTATCAAATTGAGGTTCTGGTGCCTGCGCATATTTGCTATGTTCTTCAGTTGAGCTATAGGGACTGCCTATTGCAGACAATAACTGCTCTAGCGGTTGTAAAGACTGATGATCCTCAGCAGCTGACAGCGCCTCTTCAACCAAGTGATTGCGAGGAATAACGGCAGGGTTGGTTTTATCCATCAACGTTATACTTTGTGCCAAAGCTTCTTGTTGTCTGGATCGTCTTGCCTCCCATGTTTGTAACCAGTTTTTGAACCCTGCATCATGGTAAATCTGCATTTTCTGTAGAGATTTTTTTCCAAGTGACCTGAATGTATTGGTGTAGTCGGCATTATTTTTTTGCATATACATTAACAAATCTTCAGCGAGCTTGAGGTCCTCGGCTTCCTGGTTAAATAGCCCCAGTTTTTGCCGCATACCAGCCAGCCAGTAGGCCATGAATTTGGCTGGAAACGCTTCCAGCAATTCTTTTGCTACTACGATGGATTGGTCTTCATCCACGTTTATCAGTGGCAGCAGCGATTCAGCGAGCCGGTACAAGTTCCAGTGAGCTATCGGCGCCTGATTGCCGTAAGCATAGCGCCCTGACTGATCAATCGAGCTGAATACTGTGGCTGGGTCATAACTGTTCATAAAAGCACAGGGGCCATAATCAATGGTCTCTCCGCTGATGCTGATATTATCTGTATTCATGACGCCGTGAATAAAGCCAATAAGCATCCACTTGGATATTAACGATGCTTGTAAATCGATGACTTTTTCAAGAAATTGGGCGTATTTATTTGCAGTCGTGTTGATTTCCGGAAAATGTCGATTGATCGTGTAATCTGCTAAGTTAGTAAGTATCTGCTGATCTTGCAGAGCAGAGGCATACTGAAAAGTTCCGATGCGAATATGGCTGGATGCGACGCGAGTTAGTATCGCCCCTGGATATGCGTCATCACGATATACGACCTCGCCGGTCGTAACCACCGCCAGGCTTCTTGTGGTGGGGATGCCTAGAGCATGCATGGCTTCACTGATGATGTATTCGCGTAGCATCGGAGCCAGTGCTGCACGGCCATCTCCTGATCTGGAGTATGCAGTTCTGCCTGAACCTTTCAGTTGAATGTCGAATCGCTCGTTTTTTGGAGTGATATGTTCGCCTAACAATATGGCACGGCCATCACCCAGAATATTGAATCCACCGAATTGATGACCTGCATAAGCCTGAGCAATCGGCTCTGAGCTTGCGTATACTGAGTTCCCGCTGAGATACTCCGCACCTTCCTTTTCAAGTATCTCAGGATTTAAACCTAACGTCCTGGCAAGTGCGTGATTAAGCAATAACAGTCTAGGTTTTTTGACAGTTTCTGGCCGTTGCTTTTGATATAGCTTGGATACAAGTTTTGCATAACTATTGTCAAACTTAAATCCAGAACGTTCTGGTTTTGAATAATTCGGGGTTTGCATTTTGAATAATGTTTACTAAATTACTAGGATATTAAGCAAATAAGCGCCTGCTAGCAACAAAATATATTGATATTGTAGTCAGGTTTACCTGGGTCAATAGCAGTTAAATCATAGTAAGCACAACAGTTTTGTAGTTAGTGCCTTGCTCTGCCCAGCTGGAATGCAGCAGCGCAATGTGCCTGCTAATTGAAAGTACTGGAGTATTGATCAAGTGATATTAAATGGCGGATAATTTAAATCTGCGGATTCAGTTTTATGTCACTTGGGCGAAGGCTGGCTGAAAGCCTGTGGATCAAAAAGCGCAGTTAACGCCCCGTTGCTTAGGGTGGGGTGCTTTATTCAAGGTGCTCTGCGCTCTGTCGCTATCGGGATCATATTCTTGCGTCTTTCAAAGCCTGGTGAGTGTTCAAGTACAAGTTTCACGAGCTCCGCCTGGCGTCGAGTGCCGGTTTTAGCCAATATCTCTTTAATCTGACTGTAAGCGGTATTGATAGAAATGCCATGCATTGTGGAGTATTCCGTGGCGGTCATGCCATTGGTAATGGCCAGTGCCAAGCTTGCCTCTGCTTTTGTAAGGCCGAAGATTCGTGCTACGTCGGCAGAAGATGCATCGTTGTCATGTTTGGCTTCAAAAATGAACATCACGACGCCAGGTGTTTCTATCCCGAATGCGGATTTTTCTAGCCGTTGCAGTATGACAGTACTTTTTTCTTCCCTGATAGCCGTGTTAATGTAGATTTCATTTGCGCATTTGTTATTGATGAGCTGTTCTATTGAACGTCGCAGTTCGATTTGGGATTGATGGTTGAAGCACTCTGCGATAAGGTCGCCACCCAAAAGTATGAACTCTTCTGGTAGTTTTAATTTGACTCTTGCCAGTTCGTTGAGATGGGTCAAGTTGTGCTCACTGTCAAAAAAGACCAGCCCAACACCGAAGAGAGAGTATGCATGATCAAGTGCTGAGTTCAGTGCATAAACCTTGCTGACTTCACTGATGGAGCATTGCCCGCAAAAGCAGGTTCTGCACCTTTCTATTGGGACAGCTTTCATCTGATTCCCCTTGTGGTTTTGGATTAGCTTCTTTAATCACAGATATCTGTCAATGATAAATATTATCAATAAGTTAACTTGAAAACAGATATGACTAAACCGGAACCAAGGTTATCACCTATCAGATTTGATAGCAATCACCTTATTAGGTACATGGGTATTTTATTGCTTGCTATTGGCAACTCGGTGATATTGCGCTGTAGTAGGCATCAAGGCACTGAGCAGGTGCCGCCACCGCTCGAAATGATTGACTGTGTGCCATTGAGCATGACATGGCTGGACTCTCCGGCACGTAACCGTATGGTGCTGGTAGCGCTTTGCACGCTGACCTCACCAGAGATTACTTTAGTATAAGTGCCGGCATCAAGCGCACCTTCTTGTTGCAGCAGGTGTGTAACCAGAAAATCTGTACCTATCACACGGATCGTCGATGATGGCGTCTTGAAGCTGTATTTTTGCGGATTAAGTTTTGATATCTTTCCTGATACGGAGCGGATATCGCCTTTTGCCAGCGTTATCAGGCTACGGCTCAGTTCCGGTTGTTGCACTGAATAATGATAATCAACCAGGTTGATTTCTGTATTTTTTAGGAGGTACAGTATAGCGCCATCTGCAAACAGGATTTTGGCTTTGGTGTCCTGGTTTGTAGCAATTTTGTCACCTGAGCAAATCTCATCGCCATTAGCTAGCTGCAATTGTTTTTTGCTGTAATCCTCTACGGTAATAACGCCGCTGACATTAATCAGCGTTCCGGCAGCGACAATCCCTGTGCCACCGATGCCTCCTGGAGGGACGCCTGGTTCGTGTCCTGTGCCGCCAATGCCGCTGTTTCGTTCAAAAACAGTGGTGTGTTCTGTGCTGCATGTACGCGGTACGCGCGTAGCTGCGGATGCTTCGCCTAAATAGCTTAGGGGTAGAACTAGTGCTACCGCTAATGATAAATGGCGAAAGTTCATAACAATTTATATCTGTTTGTTAGGCTCATCTTTAACATCGTCAGCCTGACTGCGGCTGCTGTAAAAGAATGTCCCGAAGTGAATTCTAAATTCAGGCCTTGTGGTTTCGCTGTAGTGCTGCTGCTTGTGCTGTATTGCCTGATTGTTAACTTGTTTTAATGCATTCATGGCAGCCTTTCTGGCAGCTGCGGCAATGACTTTTACATCAGATTCTGTTAATCCTTCATGCCAGACAAATCTATCCAGAAATGGAGGTTGGTCGCCATTCAGATTATGTTCAGCGGCTGAGATATGGTCGTGTATGTTTTGCCCGAAAAAGTGCGCTTTTTCATCAAGGTCGCCAGCCGGCACCAGTGATTCGACAATCAGATGAACCATGCCATCGTCAGTGAGCTTAATAATTCTCCGGTTCACGCATTCATCCATTAGTGCGCGCGGGTGAATGTCATTGGTCAGTGTCTCAGCCAGCGAGATAAACGAGATTTTGTAATCAGGATGTGGATTTCGTGGAATCGGTTTTGGCTCCCCATCCTGATCCAGTAATTCTGGCGTACCAAGCCATTGTGCAATCAGGTTGGCTATCAACCCTTGCTGATGGCCTGTTGTTTTTTCCGGGGCACGTCCCAGTAGCCGGCGCACATCTTTGCGGTGTACGCCTGTGAGCAATGCAATTCTGCTGTCTGTTTGCGATTTGCCATTCACCTTGAATTCTTCTTTAGCAACCGAAACGAATGCTGCTTTAAGCATTTCCGAAATGTTGCGGTGATCGATTCCAAAATGAATGCAAAGTCTGGCTATCGGCTTGAGGCAGTGTTCAAGCGCGCTGACGATGGATGGTGGCGTTTCAATGGGCATAGTTATTTATTTGTAAGTTCAGTCTGATGTTTGCCGGGCTCTTTCAGTACATACAAATTTTGTTTGTAGCTCATTATGACATAAAAAAATCATTTGTGGTAATTATTCCCATGATTTTTTAAATTAATTTAGATATCAAAATTTTATTGCAATCTACAGTTGATTTACAAAATTAAATTTGACAACAGTAAAACTAGTGTTTATATTTAAAACACGGGAAAAATTCCCATTTATATTTGAAGTTAAACATTCAAAAAATTGAGGTGTAAGTGATGAAGCTTAAATATCTTAATGAGTTATGCAGTTGCACCAGAGCCTGCATTGCAGAAGATACCTGCGAATACCAATGATTGGTAGGTAACAGGCTGGTGTGACAAACCAGGGGGTAGGAATCATGATGGGGGGCTGATATTGCAATCAACAAATGCAGCTGTAATTTAAGTTGTTTGCAGTAGGGGAATGGAACTGTGAAGGATTTGCGGACAAATAAATACATGCAGTAGTTAAAAAACTACCGTTCAGTGTGCGGAGCCCAAAAAAAATGACCCATGATAGGGTCATTTTTTTGGATTCTTTAGTACTAAACCTTCTGAATATTAGAAGCTTGTTTACCTTTTGGTCCGTCAGTTACATCGAAAGTAACGCGATCGTTTTCTTTCAAGCTTTTGTAACCGCTATCAACGATAGCTGAGAAATGTGCGAATAAATCGTCACCGCCTGCGTCAGGAGTAATGAAACCAAAACCTTTAGAGTCATTAAACCATTTTACTAAACCTGTTGCCATATCTTATTCCATACTTTTTTAAAAGGGAGGCACCCTGAGAAAGTTCGGATTTCTAAATTAATAAAGGCCTTAAAATTTAAGGCCAAAATATAAAAAATTCAAACGCCTAAATAACGTTTTACGTGCTAATGCTTGCCGTGTCAAGCACTATTTTAATAATATTTGACAGGGCATGCGGAATGCAGGGTGGCGACTCGGCTTAATTCACTGATATTGCTTGCTTAATTAGGTCAGCAGGACTATAGTCGCGCCTGCGTTTGGTGGTGCAGCGCAGTCAGTATTGGTTATTTTATTCTCACTATTCCCAGTGTTTGGGGTTGCTACAAATTTTACGGAAACGCGCAATTTAAGTGCCTGCGCGAGCAAATTTCTGCGTTGCGCGGTTTTTTGGTCACGGCACACCACTTGCGTGGCTTAACATCGCTACGCGAGTTAGTCTACACCGCAACTTCGTTGTCGCACCCTCGCTGTATACCGCAACTATGTCGGCTTTTGCGTGTGAACAAGCTGCTTCAACAGTTATGTTCCACGGCGAAGACCTTTGCGGTTTGTGCGTTCCGTGCGTCTTTGGCGTGTGAATAACGTAGTTTACTGCGTATATTCCACGAACATGCCCATGACGGGTACGCTTTAATCTCGCTCAGCGACTTAAATTCCGTGTTTCCTTAAGTTTGCTGCTTCAATGCGGGTCTTAATATTATTTTGGAGCAATATATGGCTAAAGAAGAGCTGATTGAAATGAGTGGTGTGGTAATGGAAATATTGCCGGATTCACGTTATCGCGTTACGTTGGATAACGGCCATACGCTTGTCGCGTACACAGGTGGCAAAATGAAAAAAAACCATATCCGTATTTTGGCAGGCGATAAAGTCACGCTGGAATTATCTCCTTATGATGTGAACAACGGACGCATTACTTTCCGTCATATTGAATCTAATGGTTCAACTTATACCCCAAGAAAACGTACTTATTAAGCTGCTGCGCGATTCTGATTTCAGCAATTATTCACGATGAACGATCAAATGCAGGCTAGCCCTGTCGGCAGATGCCAACCTGATTTGTAATTGCTGAAAATAGCTGATAAAGTTCCTTCTATGTTTATAGCACTGCGTAAAAGACTGTTATGGATGGTGGTGATCTGGTTTGCAATGTTGCAGACTGTATTACCGTTTATCCATGCACATTTGGAAGCCGACTCCTCGGCGCAGGGGCAAGGCTTGCATGTGCATGCACAAGGCATGCCGCAGGTTTCATCTGCTGAGCATGCATTAAAAACGATTAGCGCACCTCCCGTACACACCATCGGTGTAAATGAGGCGGTCGTGAAAAATATTGACCCGTTACCTTTGCCATTATTTACGCTGCTGTTCGTGATCAGCCTGGCTGTTACTACGATTAGCCGGTCTGGCATCGATGTTATCAGGCATCCCCTCCCATTATTGTATCTGCGGTCGCTCTCCAGGCCGCGCGCCCCTCCTTTGTTCTAAAACGATCGTTTAATCGGCATTCGCAGTTCTGCGGATGTTTTTTTGATTTCAGGAGAGTTTTATGACTATTTTCAGTCGCTTGTGGTTGCCAATTACCGGTGTTGCCTGCTTTGCCGGCATCGCGGTTGCCGCACCTGTACAGGAACAAGTGCAGTCTTCACCATCGACAGCGCAGGCAAGTCATCATGTTGATCATTTTGACGAGCTTGTGGTGAATCCAGATTTGCAGTTATCTCAGGTGCTTGAGAAAGCCTATGCGCGCACCCCCATGCAGGCCTCGTTACAGTCGCGCGATGCAATGGTTTCAGCAAGAAGTCGCGTGGCGAATGCCCTGCTGCCATCCGCACCTGCAGTTAATGTAATACACCAGAACGATGTAATAGGCAGCGGCCGCGGTGAGCGCGACTGGCAAGCCGAGCTGGAATTGCCGGTATGGCTGCCAAAGCAGCGTGATAACCGTATGAAAGTGGCTGAGGCTATTCAGGCATCTACCAGCGCAATCCGCCAGAGTCTCAAACTGCAAGTAGCGGGGCAGCTACGGGAAGCGGTGTGGAATATTGCTGTGAATGAAAACAATCTGTCATTGGCTTTAAATAAGCTGCAAGTGGCAAATAAGCTGCAATCTGATGTTGATATGCGTTATCGTGCCGGCGAATTAGCCAGAACCGATGCCATGCTGGCAGAGCAGGAAACCTTGCGTGTTGAAAAAGAAAAGGTACGCGCCGAGGCAGAACTGATGCATGCGCGGCATCGTTATTATGTGCTAACAGGCTTGCGTGAGTTGCCGGCAAGTTATACGGAGAATCAGTCAAATCTGGAAGATTACAGCCAGTCACCAATCTGGCTGGAAGCGCAGTCTAAAGTAGGGCTGGCAGAAACCGAGCGTGATCTGGTACAGGTGGAAAGCCATGAAAATATGCGTGTTCTGCTGAATGCGCGCAGCAGCAAGGGGGCGTTTGATACCACTAACAACGATAGCATCGGCGTTCATGTGCGAGTACCTTTCGGGGGTGAGGCGAGTGCGGCGCCGGCAAGAGCCGCTGCCGAAATGGTGGTTGGTAATGCCCTGGCCGAGCGCGAAGCGATGAAGTTTGAACTTGAGACCGCAATGCATGAGGCCGAGCATAATTTAAGCGTAAGCCGGGCAGAGCTGACGATTGCAACCAAGCAGCACGAAATTGCCAGAGAGAGTTTGACTCTGGCGCAGAAGGCTTTCCAGCTCGGTGAAACTGATCTGGTAAGTTTGCTGCGGGTACAGGCACAGAGTTTTGAGGCTGAACGTGTGTTTACCACACGCCAGATACAGGTGCAGTGGGATATTGCACGCTATAACCAGACAGTAGGAGTTCTTCCATGAGTCAATTTTTTTTATGGGTGGTAATTACAGCGATCTTCCTGGCTGGCAATGCTCAGGCAGCAGATGTGGCGATGACATCAGCCCAGCAGCAGAATTTAGGCGTGAGTGTGGCTCCCGTCGGCAAAAATGATTTTTTTAACAGTCGTAATTTTCCGGCGGAAATCGTAGTGCCGGTTGGACAAGAGCGTGTCGTGAGTGCACCGCAGTCTGGTTTGATAGACCAGATGTATGTTGCAGCAGGGCAGACGGTTAAAAAGGGTCAGCCGCTCGCGCATTTAAATAGCCCGGATTTATTGAATCTGCAGCGTGATTATCTACAGGCGGTAACGCAGCATAGGCTGGCTTCAAAAAGCCTGGCACGCGATGCTGAATTATTGAAGGATGGCATTATTCCGCAGCGCCGCTACCTGGAAACAGAAAGTACACACGACGAAGCCGGCGCTGCCCTGGCGCAGCGTAAGCAGGCATTGCGTCTGGCAGGGATGAGTGATGCGGCTATAGGCAAGCTGCGCCCCGAATCCGGGATGAGCAGCAGCATTACTCTGACGGCACCTATCGATGGTCAGGTGCTGGAGCAGATGGCAACAACAGGTCAGCGCGTAGACATGGCAATGCCTTTATACCGGATAGGCAATTTGACTCGGCTCTGGCTTGAGATACATGCACCGCTTGAAGGTTTGCCTTTTGTAAAAACCGGTATGCCTGTCAATGTACCAAAGTTGCAGGCAAGCGGTAAGCTGATTGCGGTAATCCGCAGTGTCAACAAGGCGGATCAGACTTTGCATTTACGTGCCGAGATTACCAAAGGTGCCGACAAGCTCTCACCGGGCCAGTTTGTCGAGGCTGTGATTGGCCTGGGCGGCGAAGCCCAGTACTTTAGCGTTCCGAAGTCGGCACTTTCAAGGCAGGGTGCAGAAACCATGGTATTCGTACAGACCAGAAATGGCTTTAGTCCTGTGAAAGTCAAAGTGATATCTGAACAGGGTAGTGATGCCGTGGTGGATGCAAAATTTAAAGGGGATGAACAAATCGCGATTACGGGTATTTCTGCGATTAAGGGTGCCTGGCTTGGTTTGGATGGTGAATGATGGCTACTTGTATGAAATCTGAAAGACCGGCACGCCAAATGTCGGCATCGGTAAGACCGGGAGGCTTGGAATGTTAGCAAAGCTGATTCAATTTGCACTTACGCAGCGATTACTGGTTTTAATCCTGACCGCAGGCATGGCTGCCGCGGGCATCATCGCCTATCAGTCACTACCTATCGATGCTTTTCCTGATGTATCCTCGACTCAGGTAAAAATCATTGTCAAAGCACCAGGTATGACTCCGGAAGAGGTCGAAGCCCGCATTACCGCACCGATCGAAGTCGAGATGCTGGGGATTCCAAAGCAGTCTGGATTAAGGTCTGTGGCTAAGTATGCACTCACTGACATTACTGTGGACTTTATCGATGGTACCGATATTTACTGGGCTCGCCAGCAGGTGGCAGAGCGCCTGAATGCAGTATGGGGTAACCTGCCGGCTGATGTGACTGGGGGCATGGCGCCCATGACCACACCACTGGGCGAAATGTTCATGTTCACGATAGAAAGCGACACGTTAAGCCTGCAGGAGCGGCGCAGCCTGCTGGACTGGGTGATTCGCCCGCAGTTGCGCACGGTAGCAGGCGTGGCAGATGTGAATGCACTTGGCGGCCTGGTGCGTAGTTTTGAAATCGTGCCGGATAATGCCCGTATGTATGCACGAGGCGTCTCTATTCAGACCTTGCAAGAGGCTTTGGTGAATAATAACCGCAATGGCGGTGCCGGTCGCTTGAGTGATGGCGAAGGTGCGCTGCTGGTGCGTTCTGAGGGCGGCTTCAAAACAATAGAAGATGTGCAGAACACGGTTTTGCGTACTGATCAGGGGATGTCAGTGCGCGTCGCTGATGTGGCCGATGTGCGTATTGGTTCATTGACCCGTTACGGGGCGGTAACCGCGAACGGCAAGGGCGAGTCGGTAGAAGGTCTGGTGCTGGGTTTGCGTGGCGCCAATGCACAACAGGTGGTCAAAGGTGTCACAGAAAAGCTTGCCGAGATAGCGCCAAGTTTGCCTAAAGACGTCAGAATAAAAGTGTTTTATGACCGCGGCAGCCTGGTTGAGCGTGCGGTTAATACAGTTACCAAAGCTTTGCAGGAGGCCGTGGTGCTGGTGCTGATTTTGCTGGTGCTGTTCCTTGGAAACTTCAGAGCGGCACTCACGATTGCATTTATTCTGCCGCTTTCGGCTTTGTTTACGTTCTTGCTCATGCATCAGGTTGGCATGTCTGCCAACCTGATGAGTCTGGGCGGCCTGTCGATTGCAATCGGCATGCTGGTAGACGCGGCGGTGGTAGTGGTGGAAAACATCGTGTCGCACCTTGCTGATAAAAAGCAGGCTGGTATTTTGCCGAGAATGCATGTGATTTACCGTGCGGTACGTGAAGTCAGCGTACCGGTCACTGCCGGTGTGCTGATTATTATTACGGTGTTTTTGCCGCTGCTTACATTGCAGGGGCTTGAGGGTAAGCTGTTTACGCCTGTAGCGCTGACGATTATGTTTGCTTTGGCCGGTTCGCTGCTGCTTTCGCTTACCGTGATTCCGGTATTGTCTTCATTTATGCTGAAAGAAGTTAGCCATGCAGAACCCTGGCTGGTAAGAAAAGCGCTGGCGGTTTATGCGCCGGCACTGCAATGGTGCCTGGCACACGCCAAGGTGATTGTGATCGGTGCGTTTGTAATGCTGGCTTTTACCGGTGTGGTGTATACGCAAATCGGTAAAATTTTCATGCCGGTCATGGACGAGGGTGACATTATTATTGGCGTTGAGAAATTACCTTCTATTAATTTGCAGCAAACGATCGGCACTGACTTGAATGTGCAGCGTACCATTCTGGCACAGGTGCCGGAGGTGCAGGGCGTTTACTCCCGCGTCGGTTCCGATGAGCTTGGCCTGGATCCGATGGGGCTGAACCAGACCGATAACTTTTTGATACTGAAGCCTGCGAATGAATGGCGCGTGGAGAGCAAAGCGGCATTGATAGATGAACTGCGTAAAGTCATGCATCAGTTACCGGGCCTGGCCTATAGTTTTACACAGCCGATTGATATGCGCGTGAATGAAATGATTCTGGGCGTGCGCGGTGATCTGGCAATCAAGATTTTTGGGCATGATCTGAAAACTTTAGATGACAAGGCGCAACAGGTTATCAAAATTCTGGAGTCGATTTCCGGTAGCCAGGATGTGTATACGCCAGAAAACAGCGGCGTGCAGTACCTGCAAGTTAAAATAGACCGCGCAGCAGCCGGACGCTTGGGGCTGGATGTTACCGAGATTCAATCGATATTGCTTGCACAACTGGAGGGTAAACAGCTAGGCGTGGTACAGGAAGGGCAAAGACGCACGCCAGTACTGATCAGGGGCAGCCAGGCATTGCGTGATTCACCGGCTGATTTTGATAACCTGATGCTGACATTGCCTAGTGGTGCCAATATTCCTTTGAGTGCAGTTGCGAAAGTCGTGCGTGAAGAAGGGCCTGTGAAAGTAGACAGGGAACGTGGTGCGCGCAATGTCGTTGTCACGGCCAATGTGCGTGGCCGTGATCTGGTGAGTTTTGTCGAGGAGGCAAAACAGCGGGTGGCTGCTGAGGTAAAGCTGGATGAAGGTTATTCTATCAAGTGGGGTGGCCAGTTCGAGAATCAGCAGCGTGCGGCGGCGCGCTTGGCGATAGTGGTGCCGGTAGCGATTGCTTTGGTTTTCTTGCTGCTGTTTGCGACTTTTGGCTCCGTGAAGCAGGCCTTATTGATTTTATCCAATATCCCTTTTGCCATGATAGGCGGCGTATTTGCTCTGTGGCTGTCTGGCGAGTATCTGTCAGTACCGGCTTCGGTTGGCTTTATCGCGCTACTTGGGATTGCCGTGCTTAATGGCGTGGTGATGGTCAGCTACTTTAATCAGCTTGCTGCACAGGGTATGGCGGTACTGGATATTGTGGTAGAAGGCGCAAAACGCAGGTTAAGGCCGGTATTGATGACTGCCAGCATCACTGCATTTGGTCTGATTCCTTTACTTTTTGCTACCGGTCCGGGTTCTGAAATACAGCGGCCGCTTGCCGTGGTTGTCATCGGAGGTTTGGTTAGTTCAACGATACTGACATTAGTGTTGCTACCGATCTTTTACCGCCGATTTTTCAAATAGGAGTGAAATGTGATGCAGGATAAAGTAGATGCACTATTGATATTGATCGTGCCGCCAAAACTGGAAGATGTGCTGGTAGACTTTTTGTTGCAGCAGCAGGCAATCACGGGATTTACCAGTACACCTGTTAGCGGCCATGGCAGTGTACACAGCACAGACATGCTCAGCCTGGTTGAGCAGGTCGCCGGACGGCAGAGCCGGGTGCAATTCATGCTGCACGCGGCATTGCCGGTTTTGCATGCGCTCATCGCAGAAATCCAGGTTAAATTCGAGAATACGGGGCTGCACTATATGCTGCTGCCAGTGCTGGAAGCGCAATCGGTATAAATGCTGTTGCTAATAAAAAAGCCGCTAGAGTGCGGCTTTTTTATTTTTCAACACAGAGATGAATTAATGCTTATAATTTGTCTATAAAAATCAACAAGAAGAGCATCTCATGATCGAGTTAAATACCCTGCGACTCATCGCAACGGTGAGCTTTGTCGGTTTTGTCTTTATAGTAATGATGCTGTGGCACCTGGTGCCACATGAGCGCAGCATGAAGTATTGGGGAGTGTCTGCGCTGCTGGTTGCATCCGGCCTGTTTCTGCTTGGGCTGCATGGGTATATTCCCGGTTTTCTCTCTGACGTAATAGCCAATACGCTGCTGATGCTCGGTATCGGTTTTATGTACGCTGGTGCACGCATGCTGCTGCGTGAAGATGTAAGGCGCCAGTGGCAATGGTATGCTGCCGGCCTTACATTTTTAATCTACATTCTGCTACCTGATATTTCACAGCGCATTGCCGCAATTTCATCATTGCATGCATTGTTTTTTGCTGCCTGCAGCATGCTATTCTGGTCTAAAGGTGAGCAAAAATTAAGAGTCACAAGACGTATTGCGGCGCTGATATTTGCAGCCGGCGCCATCTTATTTATTTACCGCGCTCTTAACCCGCCGGCGCAGAGCGTCACCGCGATTTATACTACCTTGCAGTTGATGGAGGCGGTGCCATATCTTTATGCGCTACTGCTAAGCATGTGGCTTCCGTTAACACTGATGCTCATTGTCAGCACACGGCTGCAATTCCAGCATTCAGATGCTGTTGAGCGTGCTGAACAGGCATTGAGTGAGCTTAAAGAAAGTGAGTTTCTCTGGAAATTTGCCATAGAGGGCTCAGGCGGCGGTGTTTGGGATTGGGATGTGGTGAATGAAAAGGTCGCCTATTCAAAAAGGTGGAAGGAGTTATTGGGGTACGCCGAAGAAGAGGTCGGCGATGGCCTGGATGAGTGGAACAAGCGCATTCATCCTGAGGATAAAGCCGATACCCTGGCCGCAGTAAACCGTCATTTTGCGCAGAAAACGCCAAGTTACTCTTCTGAGCATCGCTTGCTCTGCAAGGATGGAAGTTATAAATGGATCCTTACCCGGGGGTTAGTGGTCGACCGTGATGGCGCAGGAAAACCGCTTCGTGCAATTGGCATACATACGGATATATCCGCGTTGAAATTGCAGGATGCCCTTATGCAGTTTCGTAACCGCATACTGGTGATGCTGGCGCGAGGTGAGCCGATTGAGCAGGTGCTGCTCGCTATTGTTACCGGTATTGAGGCAATTCATCCTGAAATGATATGCAGTATTCTGTTGCTGGATGATGAAGGCAAGCGATTGGTCGATGTGGTCGCGCCCAGCCTGCCAACATTTTACAATGATGCGATTAAAGGCGTTGAAGTCGGTATTGGCAAGGGTTCTTGCGGTACTGCGGCTGTTGTCGGTGAACGTGTTATTGTTGACGATATTGCCAGCCATCCTTACTGGCAATTGTATAAGCAGCTCGCTGCCAGTGCAGGCCTGGCTGCTTGCTGGTCGCAGCCGATAAGGTCTTCGATGCATCATGTGTTAGGGACGCTGGCAATCTATCACCGTGAAATTAATAAGCCCAGTGCGGCTGATATTACGCTGATTGAGCAGTGCGCCGATTTAATCAGTGTTGCATTGGATAAAAATGCAGCGGAGGTACAGCTACATGACAGGGAGAATCAGCTGGCGCTGGTACTGGATGCGAGCCAGCTTGGGTTCTGGGACTGGGATATTTTAAAAAACAAGGTCGTCAGGAATGAGCGTTGGGCAACGATGCTCGGATACAGCCTGAAAGATATTGAATTTACCGTAAAGCAATGGATTGATTTTATCCATCCTGATGACCAGGCAATGGCTTACAAATCGATTCAGGATTGCCTGGACGGAGTGGCGCCATTGCACAGCATTGAATACCGCATGCATACCAAAGATGGACAATACAGGTGGATACTTGACCAGGCGCAGGTTGTGGAGCGAGATGCTAACCATAAAGCCATTCGCATGTGTGGCACACACACGGATATTACCGAGCGTAAACTTATGGAAGAGCAGATCCGCTACCAGGCGCTTTATGATGGCCTGACCCAACTGCCTAATCGTTATCTGTTTGAAGATCGCCTGCGTCAGGCGATGATGAAAAGCAAGCGCACTGGCTGTTATGGGGCATTGATGTTTCTGGATATGGATAACTTCAAGCCGCTAAATGATAGTTATGGACACGTAGTTGGCGATTTGCTCCTGATTGAGGTGGCTACCCGCTTGAAAAGTTGTGTACGTGCCGCAGATACTGTCGCGCGTATTGGCGGTGACGAGTTTGTGGTGGAGCTTGAGCAGCTTGATACGGATAGGCGCTTGTCTGAGAAAGAAGCTGAATCGGCAGCGGATAAAATACGCCAGTTACTGGCTGAACCCTACGAGTTGAAAGTGACTGCCGAGACGGGTGAGGAAACGACAGTGGTGCATTATTGCACTGCAAGCATCGGGGTCGTCTTGTTTATCGGAAATGAAGTCAGCCAGAAGGAAATTCTGAAGCGCGCCGATAACGCGATGTATCGCGCCAAGGATTCTGGCAGTAACCAGGTCAAGTTCTATGAAATCAACAGCGTGCATTGATGCCTGAAAGTTTAATCGATTCTGTCGCTTAAATGGATTCAGCCCTGTTGTCTCGATGTTCTGCTGACCTTGATTTCAGCCAGTTCAGTGTGCCATGCCCTGCGGCTTTGCCGCTTGCGAAGCATGCTGTTAACAGGTAGCCACCGGTAGGTGCTTCCCAATCCAGCATTTCGCCTGCGCAGAATACGCCGGGTAAGCCGCGAATCATCAAGTGTTCATCCATATTCTCAAATGCCACACCGCCCGCACTGCTGATCGCTTCATCCAGTGGGCGCGGTGCTGAAAGTGTGAGCGGCAAAGACTTGATTGCTGCACTCAGCAGCTTGGGGTCAGCGTAGTCTTGTGCTGTAACCAGCTCTCTTAACAGGCCGGCTTTTACCCCCTTGATGCCAAGGCGGCTTTGAAGATGGCTGGACATTGACCTTGAACCGCGCGGGTGCGCTATTTCCTTCATTATCTGATTGTTGTCTTTATCTGGCAGTAAATCCAGATACACCTGCACTGTTCCGGATGTGGCTATTTTGTCACGCAACCCGGCCGATAAAGCATAGATTAAGCCGCCTTCGATACCGTCTGCGGTTATCATGAGTTCACCTTGCTTGCGGTGTTCAATCCCTGCCATGTCTGTGTAAGACAGTACTACAGTTTTTACCGGCTCGCCGCTAAAGCGGTGACTGAAGTGTTCGCTCCAGTGCGTATTAAAACCACAGTTAGCCGGTTTCAGAGCTGCAACTGAAACGCCGCGCTGCTCAAGCACAGGCACCCACAAGCCGTCCGACCCCAGTCGCGACCAACTGCCACCGCCTAATGCCAGTATCACGGCATCAGCCTGAACGCTTATTTGTTTATCGGCAACGGTAAAGCGCAGGGCATTTTTTTCATCCCAGCCTAGCCAGCGGTGGCGCATGTGAAAAACACATCCCGCTTCGCGCAGCCGGTGCAGCCATGCGCGTAGCAAGGGAGCGGCTTTCATTTCTTTTGGAAACACACGGCCGGATGAACCAACGAAGGTTTCGATACCGAGCGTATGTATCCATTCGCGCAGCGTCTGCGGACTAAAGGCCTCCAGCAAAGGTACTATCTCTTTTTGACGGCTGCCATAACGTGCAGAAAAATCGGCTAGTGGTTCTGAATGTGTGATGTTCATGCCACCCTTGCCGGCCATCAGGAACTTGCGGCCAACGCTTGGCATTGCGTCAAAAACCTCAACTTTTACCCCGCCCTGGCACAATACTTCTGCTGCCATGAGGCCGGCAGGGCCGCCGCCGATAATTGCCACAGAGTAAGGTTTTCTTGATGACATCGATATTGCTTAAAAATAATTGGTTGGCCGCAGAATAGCACGGTCAAACTATCATCACAATTACCTATGGCGATACGGGATGCAGCTGGTTTAATTTTGTATCTCGTCACCTTACTTATCTTTATTCCAATCTCAAGTTTCTATTCTCAATTTTCTATGCGGATGTTGCTACGTTTCCACCGCGTTAGTTAAGCGCCTGCTTTTTACCCAGTTGATAACTTTTAATAGATAATTTATTACATTATTGTGGGATAATTTCCCATAAATAATGTAATATTAAGGTGTGAACAGATGTGGAAAAAATCAGTATTTTTTCAGCTGATGATTGTGTAAAGGAGTAAAAGGAATGCGCTATCCAGAACCCCGGCATGTCGCTCAATATAGAAATTGATGCCATGGATAAGTTGATTGCAAATCTTGTGGCAAGGTTTCCTGATTTAACCGAAAAAGATGTATTACTATCAGCCGAGATTATTATCGAAGCGATGTCGGCGCAATTAATCAGTGGTGGCCGCATTGAGCTGCGCGGTTTTGGCTCTTTCAACCTCATTCTTCAGGAAGGCGTTGCAAGCAGAAGCGCGGTTGCGGAAGAAAGCGGCACTATTGCCCAAAGCCCAGAGGTGCATTTCAAACCAGGCCAGATCATGCGCGAAATGATTAATAATGAGCGCTAGTATGACACAACAGCCTTAAATAGCAGGCTAGATTGCCTGACATGGGGGTATGAAGAAGCCGGCACTTTCAGTGTGCCGGCCTTTATTTGCGATGGCGCAAAGTGGCAAAGCTAGAGCCCGGTTTATCAATATATGCTGCTCAATACCAATTTTTTATTGAGTTGCTCGATAAATCAGGGAGTGATGCGTTTGCCATTGCTCTAAAGGGTTGTTACTTGATTCTTGCTAAAAGGTCTTCAATCTTTATGCCCACTTCAGGCACGCCATCAAAACCAGTGCCTGGTTTAAGCGCTTTCCAGTGACTGTTAACTGCAATATATTCATTGGGTGGCAAAGAGATATACTTGATTTGCCTGGCTAACTTGGGCGAGCTCTTGAGATATAAATAAAAATCTACAAATTCCTTAACCTCAGGTTTGAAGGCAGCAGCAGTCGCATTCACATAGATAAAGAGCGGGCGGGACAGTGGCTGGTAAGTACCGTCTTTTACTGCTTGCACCGAAGGCAGCACGGCGGGTGATTCTTTCTTGACGGCGATAGGCACCGCTGCCAGCTTGTTCTGGTTCTCCTCATAATAGGCATAACCAAAGTAACCAAGCGCACCTTGTTCTCCTGCTACACCTTGTACCAGCACATTGTCGTCTTCACTGGCTGTATAGTCGTTACGGCTTTGCTTTGCTTTACCAACGATCGCCTCTGTAAAGTAATCGAACGTGCCGGAATCCGTGCCAGGGCCATATAAGGTCAATGGTATGTTTGGCCAGGCGGAGTTGACCTGACGCCAGGTTTTAATTTTACCCTGTGCAGCAGGGCGCCATATTTTCCTGAGCTCTTCAACAGTCAGGCTTTTAACAAAGTCATTATTTTTATTCACCACCACCGTTAAAGCATCATAAGCAATCGGCAGCTCAATATATTGAACACCAGCCTCTTTGCATTGGTCCATCTCTTTTTTAAGAATCGGCCGGGAAGCATTTTGTATCTGTGTTTCACCGCGGCAAAATTTTGCAAAGCCACCGCCGGTACCTGAAATATTAATGTTAACTCTTGTTTTTCTGATCTTTTGAAACTCATCGGCAACTTCTTTGGTAATTGGGTAGACGGTGCTTGATCCATCGATATTAATGACTTTTTCTGCTGCGTACGGTGTTGAAATATTGAATATAGTCAACGCTGCAATAAGAACGTGTTTTATTTGTTTTTTTAGCATGATGTTCCGGTTATAAAGGTTATTAAATTTAATCTACTTGGGTTCATCTGGGACATTGATTCGCCCGGCAAGTATCAAAGCTGCGAATTTTAATTTTTCTTTATGACAGAACTGTGACCAATTGATGACAATCTTGGGTTCTGGGTAATATGTATTAAAAAATAGCTTAAAAAACGTTAGTGTTTAATCTATATATTTTAAATATTCGCTGATATTATTCTGGTGGATATACCCCCTCGGCTATTAACGTTGAACAAGCTTAGATTGTTGATAAATAAAAAGAATTGCATGAAGCAGCGAGTGGGTGTATTAAACTGATTGCTGCAAAAAATTTTTGAACCAGAAAATGACCATCATGAATGATGATATAGAAACAGACAGTGCCGTTTATAAAACCCTGCTGGAATCAACGAATGCTATTCCGTGGAAAATAGACTGGAGTACGCTCAAGTTTGCTTATATCGGGCCACAGATAGAGAGTCTGCTGGGTTGGCCACCCTCAAGCTGGGTATCTGTTGAGGACTGGGCATCAAGGATGCATCCTGAAGACCGGGCATGGGTAGTTGACTTCTGTGTTGCGCAGTCTAAGTCTGGTACTGATCATGAAGCAGATTATCGTGCACTTACCAAGAATGGCGATTATGTGTGGATTCGTGATGTGGTGCATGTCGTCCGTAATGAACAAGGTGAGGTTGATTCACTGATTGGATTCATGTTTGATATCAGTGAGCGGAAAACAACGGAAGAAAAATTGATTGTGCTGCAGAAAGAGCTGGAAGAGCTCTCATTCAAGGATGGATTGACAGGTGTTCCCAATCGTCGAATGTTTGACACCATTATGGAAGCAGAATGGGCCAATGCTACACGTAATCATCAGCCGCTTTCATTAATCATGCTTGATATTGATTATTTCAAGCAATATAACGACCATTACGGCCATATTCAGGGAGATGACTGTCTTAAGCGTGTGGCGAAGGCGCTGAGCACTGCCGCCACACGATCACGGGACTTTTTTGCCCGATTTGGCGGGGAAGAGTTTGTGCTGGTTTTACCGGAAACAGATGCCACGGCGGCTAAAAATGTTGCCGAGCGATGCCGTAACTTGATATTCAAAGAACAGATTTTCCATGAAAAATCTCAAGTCAGTCAGTTGATGACTGCAAGCTTCGGTGTAGGAACGATTATTCCGACGCGTAACGACGAATTGATAAAATTTGTTGAAGAGGTTGATATGCGGCTATATCAGGCAAAGAAAAAAGGCAGAAACTGCATCATGTAATGTGGCTAAATGTTTGCGCTCAACGGGCACTCCCGCTTACGGAGTCTGACATTGATCTTTTAGGCGCGTACACGGGCACCTTAGCGATTGCAGTCAACCTTTAATCTTGCATCTATCTGATGCAGATAAAGCATTCATCATAATTAATGCGTTTAAGTGTGTTTTAAATAGAGACTGCACTCAGCCAGAGGCAAGGCTAAAAAGTGCGAGAGAAGCCTCGTCAGGGACACCTTTAAATGCAATCGCGAAGACTTCAATATTTCCGGTTCCGCTATATATTGTTGAGAAGCCCGCTTTTCGTAATGCCGTCTCTAATGATTTTTTTGTAAAGCCAGTTTTATGAGCATAAAAATCCTGTCCGCTTTGCTCAATCTCAACGCCATAACCGTACATAACGTCCAGTACCATGATTGGCCCGGCAGCAGATTGATAAAGCGTGTCATCAATATCCAGTTTTTGCTCAACAGACATTCGCATGACTTCTTCCATATCCGGCACTCGCAAATGCACAAAGCCTCCCTCTTTTAGAACGTGCAAAAATCCTGACAGAACCCTGCTTACATCATGCCGATAGTAGTGCTCCAGGTTGTGCGAGCAATAAACTGCTTCAAACTGCTCTGCTTCAAGCGTGCTTAGTTCACGCGCATCGCATACAATATCCGGCAGGCCACGAGGGTCGATATCCAGCAATAAATGCTCAAATTCCGCGTACTCATGGGGGAGTGGGATTTCTTTATTATTGCCACCGATGTTTAGCACTTTTTTCATTCCTGTTGATTTGTTTGTCTCCGGTGCAATTCGCTCCAGCGCCCAACGCCTGATATCAGGCGCGCGCTTTAACATATAATTTTTGATGAGCTGGCGGGGGTTTTCAATTACCCATGCCTCGAACAGCAGAATGAAACCAAGCATCTGAATGGCAAATAGACCATAGGTCTGCATGAAAGAAAAAGTCTGCGAAGCAGCATTATTTGCATCGCTAGCTGGCGTCGCAGTAAACTGCGTCATCGAGTTCGCCGTGTGGAGCCAACCATAAAACAGCATAAACAACAGCCAGGCTATTATTGTGTATAAGTAAATCTTGCGATCTGACCCGGTATTTTCCATGAGTGCCTAAGTATGCCTACATTCAAATTTTCGTATTGGAATACAAAATGATTGAATGCTGTTTGATTGGTTTAAAAAGATATTCAATAAAATCATAGCATCAATATTTTTGTAACACCTAATTCTTATTTGCACGCGGAGTGTCTACTTCACCGCTTTAAGGTAATGCGAGATGTGATTAATACCTGTAAAAATAACGGGTAAAGATGCATAATACATTTTTAGATACGATGTTCATATTGCAGGCATGGTCAACCTTTTTTAACTTATCAACGTTGATTTTTAGTAGTTTCTGAAACTTTTTATCAAGGAGATGTAAATGAAAAAATCTTTAGTGATATTGATGGCTGCGCTCGCATGTTCTGCTACGCTCGCATTTGCAGCTGACAAACATGAAAAGAGCGAATCTTCACCCAAAAGTGTACATGACGTTACCGTAGGCAACGAAAAAGCGGCTGGTAGCGGCAGCATCACAGAGAATAAGGAAGTTAGAGAAGAAAATACGCATGCCGGGCATAAACATGAAAAAGACCCGCATGAAATGGCTGTAGGCAATGAAAAGGCCGCCGGCAGCGGTAGCACCGCCGATGATAAATCTGTCAGGCAAGAGAAGACTCATGCACACGAAGGCAAGCATAAATCCAAAGGCCATAGTAAAAAATAACTAATCACATGTTGTGAAAAAAGGCTGACATCCTGAGGATGTCAGCCTTTTTTGTTTTTTTCGGGTTCAAGACGATGAGGCCAAGACATTGCCAAAGCATTTAATGACAGTTAAATCTTAACTTTTGGCAACACTTTCTGCTATGGTAAAAATGTTGCCAAAAAATAATTTAAAGATAAAAAAATGGGCTTACATCGTTGAAAGCTGCATAGATTGGTGGGAAAGAGGGACTTGAAAGTTCGG